>Ga0307373_10003682_pt1 | contig 26444 bp, 20 predicted proteins | sample OX2MG_FD_202534 | JGI IMG/M metagenome (GOLD analysis project Ga0307373, IMG submission 202534) | Soil microbial communities from Risofladan, Vaasa, Finland - OX-2 | ecosystem: Environmental > Terrestrial > Soil > Coastal area > Acid sulfate soil | place: Finland: Risofladan, Vaasa | collected...
CGCACGGTTTCCGGCTGCGCATGCGCACCCGTGCCGGGCGCGCAGTGCTCGCGGCACGACGCCGTAAGGGCCGTGCGCGAGTCAGCGTCTGACCGGCGCCGTCCGCTCGGCGGCGATAGCCGATGCTGCCACCGGCCGCACGGATGCGCCGCCGCAACGAGTTCAGCGCTGCTATCCGAGCCGGCAGCAGGACCGGGCGGCCCCTGCTCGCCGGTCATCTGCTTGTGCGTGACGGCACCGCGGAGCCGCCGAAGGTTGGCTTCACCGTGAGCCGCGCGGTCGGCCCGGCGGTCGTTCGCAACCGGGTCAGGCGGCGGCTGCGCCACCTGATGGCGGGGTATCTGCAGTCGCTGCCTGAGGGTAGCCTTCTTGTGTTGCGCGCTAATCCCCCGGCCGCGACTGCAAGCCAGGCTGACTTGGCCGCTGAGCTGGGCCTGGTAGTACGGTCACTGCTTCGGCGGCAGGGTGGTGCGGTGTGAACGAGCGAACGGGAGCTGAAGCGGCGCAGGCCAGCCGGCCTGCGCGGTCGGCCGCTGCCTGGTTGCTGATCGGGCTGATCTCCGGCTACCGCAGGTTCATCAGCCCGCTGCTCGGGCCGCGCTGCCGGTTCTACCCGTCGTGCAGCGCGTACGCGCTCGAGGCGATCAGGGTCCATGGCGCGGGCCGCGGCAGCTGGCTGGCCGTCAGGCGGCTGAGCCGCTGCCATCCGTTCCACCCAGGCGGTCTCGACCCGGTGCCGCCGCCGCGGCGCCAGCAGTCCGCGCAGTCAGCTGCGCCGGCCGCGGCCATTGACCGAAGAGCAAGGGAACTGACGCGTTGAGCAACATCCTCGCCCCGATCGACGACGCCGTCGCCTGGATCATCACGCAGCTGTTCAACCTCTTCAGCCCGGTATTCGGCCGGGACAGCGGCGTGACCTGGCTGCTGACCATCGTCGTCCTGGTCGTGCTGATGCGGCTGATTCTGGTGCCGCTGTTCATCAAGCAGATGCATACCCAGCGCGCGATGACGGCCCTGACTCCGAGACTCACCGAACTTCGCAAGAAGCATAAAGGCGACAGAGAGACGCTTAACGCCGAAACGATGAAGCTGTACCAGGAAGCGGGCGTCAATCCGCTGATGGGCTGCCTTCCCGTCGTGCTCCAGATGCCGATCTTCTTCGCGCTCTTCAGCGTGCTCCGCTACATCGCCGAGTGGGTCCCGAAGGAGCCACTGAAGTACCATCTGACGGCCCCGCTGATCGAGAGCGCACAGCACGCGAAGATCTTTGGCGCAACGATCGCCGACAAGGTGCTGTTCGTCAAGCCGCCGCTGGTCGTCCCGCTGCACGCCAAGATCGTGATCGTGCTCGTCGTTATCGTCAGCATGACGACCACGTACCTGACGGTCCGGCAGAGCATGAAGCGCGGCATGATGCCGACCGGCAAGGACAGCCCGATGGGCCAGTCCCAGAAGATGATGGCCTACGTCATGCCGCTGTTCGCGCTGACCGGTCTGTACTGGCAGTTCGGCCTGGTCCTCTACTGGGTGACGACGAACCTGTGGACGCTCGGCCAGCAGTATGTCCTGCTGCGCAAGTACCCGGTCGGTGCCGCGGCCATGGGTCCCAGCGGGAACGTCCCGATCGACGGTGCGGCGGGCAAGCCGGCGACGGCTGCGGGATTCACCGGACGACCGGGCAAGCCAGGTGCGACTGGGACCGGTAAGCCCGGTACGACAGGGACGGGCAAGCCCGGTGCGACCCGGAAGCCCGGCGCCACGGGCAAGCCAGGCGCGGCCGGGGGCGCGAGCAGTGCCGCAGGAAAGACGGCTGCCGGCGGGAAGACCGGATCTGGTGCCAAGCCAGCCTCGGGCAGCAAGGCGCCGGGATCGGGCCCCGGCGAGGCAGGCCAGGCTGGCCGGTCATCCGCGGGCTCGGGCGACGTGCCGGCGGCCGAGGGAACGGGCGCGACGGCGTCGTCCAACGGTCACAAGCCAGACTCTGGCGATGGCGGGATGCTGCGCCGGTTCGGCAGGGGCAAGTCTGAACCTGAGCCGTCCGTGCCGACCGAGCCCGAGACTAAGATCGTCAGGCAGCAGCGCACGCGGCAGTCACGCAGCAAGCGGTCGGGTAAACGCTGAGCGTGGCCTGTTCGCTGACCGTACGCGGCTTGCGCGCGTCTGTACCCACTAGGAGGATCTCGTCGTGAGTCATGGTGAGAACGTGCTCGCTGACTCCGAGCAGGAGCTGCCCGAGGAGGCGTCTGGCGCCGACGCTGAGGATGCCGACGCTGAGGATGCCGACGCTGAGGATGCCGACGCTGAGGATGCCGACGCCCCGGGTGAGGATGCCGGGTCAGGCGGCGCGCCGGAGGAGCCGGACGAGGCCGACCTCGAGAACGAGGGCGAGATAGCGGCCGACTACGTCGAGGGCCTACTCGATGTCGCTGACCTCGATGGCGATATCGACATGGACGTGGAGGGCGATCGCGCTATCGTCTCCGTGGTCGGTGCGACCCTGGACGAGCTGGTCGGCGATCGCGGCGAGGTCCTCGACGCGCTGCAGGAGCTGACCCGGCTCGCGGTGCACCGGCAGACTGGCGGGCGGACCCGGCTGATGCTCGACATCGGCGGCTACCGCGCCCAGCGGCGGGCTGACCTGAGCGAAATCGGCGCCAGCGCGGCGGAGGAAGTCAAGCGGACCGGCGAGGCGAAGGCGCTGGGCGCGATGAACGCTTTCGAGCGGAAGATCGTGCACGACGCGGTCGCGGTCGCGGGGCTGCGCAGCGAGTCGGAGGGCGTCGACCCGAACCGAAGAGTGGTCATTCTTCCGGTCGGCTGATGCGGGATTCGTGATCCCGGACCCGCCGCCCGCAGCGCGCGACCTGTTCGGCTCTCAGCTGCCGCAGGCTCGGGCCTACGCGGAACTGCTCGCGGGACCCGGCGTCGAACGCGGCCTGATCGGGCCCGGTGAGACCGAGCGCCTGTGGGACCGGCATCTGCTCAACAGCGGAGTAGTCGCGGAGCTGATCCCTGCGGCATCGGGCCCGGAAGCGGTCCACCTTGCCGACCTTGGTTCCGGCGCCGGCCTTCCGGGAATCGTGCTGGCGATCCTGCTGCCGGAGGTCAGCGTGACGCTCGTCGAGCCGATGGCACGGCGGACCGCGTTCCTGGAGGAGTGCATAGCGAAGCTGGGACTCAGCAACGCGCAGGTGCGGCGAGGTCGCGCCGAGAAACTCGCCGGCGAGATCGAGGCGGACGTCGTGACGTCGCGTGCGGTGGCGAGCCTGGACCGTGTCGCCGGCCTCGCCGCCGGGCTGGCACGCCCTGGCGGGCTGGTGCTCGCGATCAAGGGCGCTTCAGCCGAACAGGAACTGGACCGGGCGCAGCCCGCGCTGCGCCGGCTTGGTGCGACCAGGATAGAGATCGTCACCGCCGGAGCCGGGCTGATCGACCAGCCTGCGACCGTGGTCCGGTTCAGGACAGGGCAGAATGCGAGCCTTGTGCCCAGGCCGGGACGCGGACGCAGGCCTAAGCAACGGACATGAGGCCCGGCTTACTCTCTGATCCACAGGCGCGCGGCCTAGGCTGTTGATGATCAAGCCGCCTGGCTGAGGTTGCCCGCGGAAATCCAGTGTGCAGACGAGGTGACGTGTCGGATGACCGCAACCGGACGGGGCCGGGCTGGCCTGATCCGAACGGTGCCAGCAGAATGCTCCCGGCCAGCGGCGCACCGGCGGCCGGAATCGGCTGGCCGGGGCAGGTAGGTGCTACTGCGGCGCCGAGCGGCGGGCTGGCTGCCGGCGGAGCCAGCCGTGCTGGCGGGGCCCGGAGCGTCGGCGCGGTAGTCAGGCCCGGGGGAGATTTCTCGTTCTTCGATGCGCCGCCGGAGGAAGCCGGGCGCCGGGACCGGCGTGTCAGCCGGGCTCAGAGCGAGCCTGGTTCCCGGCGTGAAGCTGATTCACCAGGTGAGCTCGGTGCCTTGGGTGAGCTCGGTGCCTTGGGTGAAACTGATGCCCAGAGGGACCCCGGTGCGGCGAGCGGGCCGTGGGCGCATCCAGACGAAGGCGCAGAGCGTCCGGGTTGGACAAGCAGTGTCGGTCCGCCCGGCCCGGATGATGCGGCGAGCACGGACAGCGCGGTGGGACGCGAGCAGTCGGCCGGCGGCGAGAAGGCCGCGGTCGCGGTGGGGGATGGCGGCGCCGTAAGGCCAGGGCTGGGCTGGCCTGAGACGACGCCCGGCGATGTGACGTCATTGCTTGGCCGGCGCGGTTCTGGGCCGGGTAGGGCCATGATCGTGGCCGCTCCGGTGTCTCAGTCCGTGGTCAGGGAGGAAAGCGGGCTGGGCTGGCCGTCCGACGATGTCGCAGCACGAAGGCGAGGTCACGCTCACGACGCTGGCCCTCCGGGCGTCGGCCCCGAGCATGTTTCACGTGAAGCGGCGGCTCCAGTCCAGCAGGCGGGACTACGGGCCGGGCCTGAAGCGGGTTCGGCTGCCGTGCGTGGCGCGGGCCCGGCGGGCCGCGAGCCGAGCCGTGAATCGCGGCCCTACGAGCCGATCGCTGATGGGAGTCGTGGCCACAGCACCGGGCCGGCCGCGGGGCCGTCAGAGGCGACGCGGTTGGAAGAAGAGGCCGGGATCCCTCGCTTGGTCCCTCGCCACGGCGCTCCGCTGGGCTGGTTCGCTGCCGGTGCCGGCGGTCCTGCCGGGCGCGCTGAGCAAGGGCCCGGGGCCGGATCGCCTGGGGCGGAGGCCAGATTGCGGGGGGCTGAGACCGGGCCGCAGGGGACGGGCGAGACGCGGCCGCCGCCTGGTCCGGCAATGCCCGGAGAAGGGCAGGTGTGGGTCTCGGCTGGTCAGGGATCTATTGCTGCCGGGCGGACAACTCAGGGTTCGGGCGGCCCTATTATCGCGGGTACATACTCCGGCGCGCTGAGCGCTGCTGGCGAGAGTGAGGACGAAGTGGCCATTCCTGCGCCAGACACATCGGCTGATACGCCGATCGCGCGAGCGGCTCAGGCGGCCATGAAGGCGAGGGCGGGCGGCCAGGCCTGGCCGCGACCGGAGGCCTGCAGAATCCTGACGATCGCGAATCAGAAAGGCGGCGTCGGCAAGACGACCACGGCAGTCAATCTGGCGGCGAGCCTGGCGATGAACGGGTCGCGGGTGCTGGTCGTCGATCTCGATCCGCAGGGCAATGCGTCGACTGCCCTTGACGTCGAGCACAGGTCGGGCACGTCGTCGATCTACAACGTCCTGGTCGACGGAATGCCGCTGGCCGATGTTATCCGGCCCGTGCAGGGATTCTCGCAGTTGCTGTGCGCGCCGGCGACCATTGATCTAGCCGGATCCGAGATCGAGCTGGTGCCGCTGGTCGCGCGGGAGGCCAGGCTGTCCCGTGCCGTAGCGCAGTACGACTCGTCCGAGCTCGACTACATCTTCATCGACTGCCCGCCATCCCTGGGCCTGCTGACCGTCAACGCCCTCGTCGCGGCACCGGAAGTGCTCATTCCGATTCAGTGCGAGTACTACGCGCTTGAAGGACTTGAGCAGCTGCTGCGAACCGTCGATCTGGTGAAGAGCCACCTGAACCAGAATCTGAGGATCAGCACCATCCTGCTGACGATGTTCGACAGCAGGACCAGGCTGGCCTCGCAGGTCGCCGATGAAGTCCGCAGCCACTTCAGCGAGCTGGTGCTGAGTTCCGTGATTCCGCGGAGTGTCAGGGTCTCAGAGGCGCCGAGCTATGGCCAGTCAGTGATGACGTACGACCCGGGCTCGAGTGGCGCCCTCGCGTATCTCGAGGCCGCCAGGGAGATGGCGTTCAGGAATAGCAAGGCTGCGACGGCGTAGCCGCGGACCAGCCGGCTCGTCATGGGCGGGCCGCGCCGGGCCGAGGTCAGTAGCTCTGGACGTACCGGCCGCCCGCCCGCCGGGGCACGCAGTCGGTGCCGAGCGCTCCCGGCAGTGGTGAGCAGACATCCCCGCGTTTATCCACAGGCCCGGCAAGATCCGATCCGTCTTGGGGATTTGCCTGGCAGGATAGGAGCCACACCGCCGGTAGGTCAGCTAGCAAACGCGACTGTCGTTCGGGCGGGTGACCGCGCGAAGGTGCGGGCTGGAGTTGGTGCGGGCAGCAGGGAGAGCTATATGTCGCAGCAGAGGCGGGGCCTAGGCAAGGGCCTTGGTGCCCTTATCCCCACCGCTCCGGCAGGACAGGCGAATACGCCAGCCACCGGATACCTGCCGGATGGCGTCGCACCGGCACCCTCAGCGCAGGTCTCCGGCCCGGCAGGTGCGTACTTCGACGAGATCCCGGTCGCGTCGATCGCCCCGAATCCGCGGCAGCCCAGGCAGATCTTCGACGAGGAGACGCTGGCGGAACTGGCCGCATCGATCAAAGTGGTCGGGCTTCTGCAGCCCGTGGTCGTCCGCCGCACCGGCACGGATGAGTACGAGCTCGTGATGGGCGAACGGCGTTGGCGCGCATGCCAGCTGGCGGAACTGACGTCGGTAGCCGCGATCGTGCGGGAGACCTCTGACGACGACCTCCTGAGGGATGCGCTGATCGAGAACCTTCACCGTCAGCAGCTAAATCCCCTTGAGGAAGCGTCGGCGTACCAGCAGCTGCTCGATGACTTCGAGGCGACGCACGAGGAACTGGCCCGCAGGATCGGCCGGTCGCGGCCGCACATCACTAACACGATTCGGCTGCTGAACCTGCCGCCCGCCGTCCAGCGCCGGGTAGCCGCCGGGGTGCTGAGCGCGGGCCATGCCCGGGCGCTGCTCGGCATCGAGGATCCGCTGACTCAGGAGCAGCTGGCCCACCGGATCGTGGCCGAGGGATTGTCGGTCCGCGCCGTCGAGGAAATCGTGGCGCTTGGCGTGGATGCTGCCAAGGCTCGTCGGCAGCAGGTCCGCAAGCAACCGGTCGCGCCGAGGCTCACAGATCTCGCCGACCGGCTGGCCGATGTGCTTGATACCAGGGTGAAGGTCGAGCTGGGCCAGCGTAAGGGAAAGATCGTCGTCGAGTTCGCCTCGCTCGACGATCTGGATCGCATCGTGAAGACCATTTCCCCCGAATGGCCGACAAGCCAGACGGCATAGACTCGAGCCAGCACCTGCCGCCGCGCTGTTCTGCGTCCGCGTGGTTCGCAGCCTCGGCGCAAGACCCGCCGCTTCGCAACCGGGCCGCCCCCGAGCCTGGTCGCCTCACGGCCTCGGCTCGGCCGGGTTAGTCCATGAGCGACTCCGGCTGACGCGGATCTCGGCGTCCGGGCCTGGCGGCGCATGGTTTCACGTGAAACAGCAAGGCGCCGGTGTAGGCGGGCAACCGGCGCTGCTCTCGGGGTCGGCGCTGCGTCGAGCGCCCCGGGTCCCGTCCGGCGCGAGTTCCCGCGCCGCGGTCCGGTCCTGGGGCGGCCGTCCAGTACTGCAGCGGTGCTGCGGCCGATGATGCCGGCGGGAGTGTCCATCGCTGCAGCCGACGAGGCTGGCGCGAGTTCCCGCTCTGCGGGTCCGATGCTGGCGCGGATGTTCCGCGGCTCTCCCGGCCGAGCAGGTCCGCGCTGGCGTCCAGCGTGCGGTCGCCGACAGTAGTCCGGCCGCCGATTCCGGCGCGGGTCTGCGATGCCGAGGCCAGGTCCTCTCAGCTCCGGCTGCGGGCGCGATCGCTGCCGGTCGACCGAAGCAGCGGCAGCGCCTGATGCGAGGTTTCACGTGAAACACCGCTCGGCCGCACGTAATCGAATGCGTACGGAACGGAGATCCGCGGACGACAGCCCGCGCCGCCTGACCGGCTCAGCTAACTAGCGCGGTCATCCGGCCGCGCTTGCGCGGATCGCATCGACGAAGGCGTCCACGTCTTCGGGCGTGGTGTCGAACGCCGTCATCCAGCGGACGACGCTCTCGCTCTGGCTCCAGGTGTAGAACGTCCAGTCGCGCTGCAGTGCCCGGACTCGCTCGGGGGCCAGGGCGGCGAACACCGCATTGGACTGCACCGCGTATCGCACCGTCACGCCCGGCGCGTCGGCCACGCCAGCGGCCAGCCTGGCGGCCATCGCATTCGCATGCTGCGCGCCGCGCAGCCAGAGCTTGTCCTCGATCAGAGCGGAGAACTGCGCCGCCATAAAGCGCATCTTCGAGCCGAGCTGCATCTGCTGCTTGCGCAGGTACGGCACGTCGGCGCTCAGGTGCTGGCGCATGACGAGGACAGCCTCCGCGGCCACCGCGCCGTTCTTCGTGCCGCCGAAGCTCAGCACGTCGACGTTAGCCGCAAGCTCCGCGAGCTCACAGTCCAGATAGGCAGCAGCATTCGCCAGCCTGGCGCCGTCCATGAACAGGTACATGCCTTCTGTTCTGCACAGCTCGCTGAGAGCGCGCAGCTCGTCCAGGGAGTAGCAGGTTCCTACCTCAGTCACCTGCGCCAGCTCGACTACTCGCGGCTGAACGCGGTGCTCATCGCCGCGGCCGGTCAGCCTGTCCGAAATCAGCTCCGGCGTCAGCTTGCCGTCAGGTGTCGCTACGGACAGCAGCTTGTTGCCGAGAACGCGCTCGGTGGCCCCGCACTCGTCCACGTTCAGGTGAGACGAGTCCGCGCAGATAACCGCGTCGAACGGCCTGAGCAGCAGGCTCACCCCGAGAACATTGGCCGCCGTGCCGTTGAACACGAAGAAGGCGCCGGCCGCGCCGAAGACAGCGCACAGGTCACCAGCGGCCCGGGTCGTCAGCTCGTCGTCACCGTAGGGTGCGGCGTCCCCGGCGTTCGCCGCCGCGATCGCCTGGATCACCTCGGGGTGCGCACCCGCGTGATTGTCACTGCCAAAGCTCTTGCGTCCAGGTGTCATCGGCACAGGCTATCGAGCGCCGCGAGCGATTCGCTCGCCGGGAGAGTGGTGTGCGGGCCTGCTGGCTGATCCGGTCGGGAACGCCGCCACCGCGCGAGGCAACCCGAGTACGATGGTTTTGCCGGGCTCAAGGTCTGAGCCAGTCTGCCGCTCTCAGGATCAGGGATGACCGGCGCTGCCCGTCACTCAGCTGTAGCACTAACAGAGGTGCCCGTTGTCGCGCCGCCTTGCGAGTATCACCCTTGACAATCTTGACGATCTGCCGTCCAGGTGCCGTCGCTGCGTCTTCTGGGAACTTGACCCAGTCGGCCAGGCCCGCGCGCTGGAGGTTGGCGAGGCGTCACTGGAGAAGGAATCGTGGGTCTCCAGCGTGCTGCTGCAATGGGGCAGTTGCGGAAAGATCGTCTATGTCGATGGTGTGGCAGCAGGATTCGTGCTCTACGCGCCGCCGCAGTACGTTCCCCGTTCGGTCGCCTTTCCTACCAGCCCGGTCAGCGCTGACGCCGTTCTGCTCATGACCGCGCACATTCTCGCCGAGTTCACCGGGGGCGGCCTCGGCCGGATGCTCGTCCAGGGCGTCGTCAAGGACCTGAGCCGACGCGGGATCAGGGCGGTCGAGGCGTTCGGCGATCTCAAGCCAGACGGGCTCAGTTGCGTGACGCCCGCGGACTACCTGCTGGCTGTCGGCTTCAAGACGGTCCGCTCGCACATTCGCTACCCGCGGCTGCGGCTGGAGGTGAAGACAGCCATGTCGTGGCGCGAGGACGTGGAAGTCGCCCTCGAGCGCCTGCTTGGCTCCATGACGCCGGACCGGCCGCTGCGGCTCGCCTAGCCTAGCTACTCCCTCGCCCTAGGCGAGAAGCTATGGCGGGGTCACACGCACAGCGGCCGGCGTCGGCTGAGAATCAGGCTCGTCAGCCCAGGAAGTCTTCGAGTTCACGGAGCAGAGCCGACTTCGGCTTAGCCCCGACGATCTCCTTGACAACCTGGCCGTCCTTGAACACCGTCAGCGTGGGAATGTTCATGATCCCGTAGGTCCGCACGACCTCAGGATTCTCATCCACGTTCAGCTTGACGATGTCGATCTTGCCGGCGTACTCGATCGCGATCTCCTCGAGCACAGGAGCAACCTGCCGGCACGGGCCGCACCACTCGGCCCAGTAGTCAACCAGCACGGGCTTGGTGCTCTTCAGCACATCGGACTCGAAGGTCGAGTCAGTTACTGCCTTGGTTCCTGCGCCCACGTTCCGGACTTCCTCTCATTGCTACTTGGTCTGCTGCGGGCTACGGAGCCCGCAGGAACTGAAGGTCTCAGGCAGGCTCGTCGGCCAGCCACCGCTCGGCGTCGAGTGCGGCCGTGCATCCCGTCCCGGCGGCGGTCACGGCCTGGCGGTAGTGCCGGTCGACCACGTCGCCCGCGGCGAAGACGCCGGGTATCGCGGTCCGCGCTGATGGCTGCTCCACCAGCAGGTAGCCATCGCCGTCGCTGACCAACTGGTCCTTGAACAATTCACTACGCGGATCATGACCAATAGCGACGAAAACCCCAGTAACGGGCAGGACGGTCTCTGCGCCGGTCGTGATATCCCGCAGACGCAGACCGGTAACCCTGTCCTCGCCGATCATCTCCGCCACCTCGCTGTTCCAGGCGAACCGGATCTTCGGGTTGGACAAGGCTCGGTCCTGCATGATCTTCGAGGCTCGCAGGCTGTCCCTGCGGTGGACAATCGTCACGGACCGGGCGAACCTGGTCAGGAATGTCGCCTCTTCCATGGCGGAGTCGCCGCCGCCGATCACCGCGATGTCCTGCTCACGGAAGAAGAACCCATCGCATGTCGCGCACCAGGAGACGCCGTGGCCGGCCAGGCGCTTTTCACCGGGGACGCCGAGCTCGCGATAGCTCGAGCCACTGGCAATGATGATCGCTCGGCCCTGATAGACCGAGTCAGCCGTCTTCACGATCTTCGGCGTGACGGTCAGGTCCACCTCGATCACATCGTCGGCAATCAGCTCGGCGCCGAACCGCTCGGCTTGCTTCCTGATGGAGTCCATCAGATCGGGGCCGAGGATTCCGTCGGGGAAGCCAGGAAAATTCTCCACGTCGGTGGTGTTCATCAGCGCACCGCCCGCTGTCACCGAGCCCTCGAACACCAGCGGGTTCAGCCGCGCGCGTGCGGCATAAAGAGCTGCCGTGTAGCCGGCCGGCCCTGAGCCGATAATGATGACATCCCGAACGTCGGTCACTTCTGGCAACTCCTTCGTTGAACTGCATCGGAATCAACGGAACACGCGCCTTACAGATTCCCGCTTCCGGTCTCTTAGCTAGTCGGGACCGTCGTCCGCGAGATGACGTCGGAGTTCGAGGCCGAGCAGGAGAGGCCAACGATGGTGACATCGAGGACACCGGCTGTCAGCGACTTCAAGACGATGACCGTCGCGGGGCGGCCCACATATCGTGCGACGTTGGCCAGCAGCACCTTCCGCCCCGCCGCCACTCGGTTGAGACAGCCCTCGAGCTTGGAGAGGCTGACGCCGCCGACGGTCGACTTCGTCGGCGCAGGTCCCCCGGCATGCGAGCCGGTGAAGCCCTGCGCCAGGATGGACGAACTTGCCACATCCCTGCGCACCTGACTCGCCAGGGAAGCCCTGGTGAAGTTTGTATGGCTGGCTATGGCGTTGGTAGTGACAACCTTTCCATTAAGGCGGTAACTGGCATAAATAGGCCCGTTGGCGCGTCCGTGGGCCGCGGGCACGTTACTCACGGAGGGCCTGCGGGGTGCCGCCGTCCTTTGGCCGCTGCCGGCTGAGGTTTCCGACGCGGTCTGGCTATTAGCGAGGAGGAAACCGCCACCAGCGACGATAACGACCGCGCCCGTCACGGCCAGGGTACGGAGCAGCGCCGGTGACGACAGGCGGGGCATGCGGAAACGCCGCGCGCCGCGGCCGGCCCGCTCCGGTAGATCGGGACGACCAGGTATGTGCTCCCGGCCGGCGGCACCGACCTCGCCGGCACCGGCGGCGCCCGCGCCAGTCGGGCCCGCACCTGCCCCGCTAGCCGCGGCGGCACCGGCTGCCTGGGTTCGCGTCGCCTGGGCCGGGTTGCTGGCGGCGCGCAGGACCGACTCGCTGGCGATTGCCGTCTGGATCCGGACAACGAGTACATCGGGCATCGGCGGCAGATGGGTTGCCGTGAGGAGGGCCGAGACGTTGGCGAGATCGCTGATAATGCCCGCGCATCGGGTACAACCGGACAGGTGTGACTCGATCCCGGTAGCCCTCCTCGCGCTGACCGCGCCCTCCCGATACAGGGCCAGGACCTCCGCGCTGACATGGCGCCTCACTCTTCCTCGTCACCCCCCTTCCGCGCAGGTAGGACGGATCCTGGACCGAATTGGTTCCGCGGCCCCTGGGCGGAATCGGCGGATGGGTCCGCTAGGGCGGGGTTAGCCGGCTCGCCGGGGGCTTGCTGACCTGGCCCGCCCGGCTGGCCATCAACGCCGGGCTGACCAGGGACACCCGGCTGACCAGGGACACCCGGCTGACCAGGGACGCTGGGACGAGCCGTGATATCACCGGACTGACGCAGGTGGGCGAGCCTGGGCAGCAGCCTGGCGCGGCCACGCGCGCACCGGCTCTTGACTGTGCCCTGCGCGACGCCAATTATCTGGGCGGCATCGGCGACTGGGTAGTCGAGCATGTCGACGAGCACGAGCGCGACCTGCTGATCGTGCGGCAGCCGGCGGAGCGCGGCCATCACCTCCAGCGATATCTCACTTCCTGCCGCCGGATCAGCACCGGCGTCCGCCGACGCGATCGTGTCGAGCAGCCGCTCGTCACCGCCGACGACCTCTGGCCGAGCTGTGCGCCGGCGCATCCGGTCCAGGCAGGCGTTCACGACGATCCGGTGCAGCCAGGTCGTGACGGCGGATTCCCCGCGGAAGCTCGCCGCGCGCCTGAAGGCCGAGATCATCGCATCCTGCATCGCATCCGCCGCGTCCTCGGGGTCATTCAGCGTCCGGACGGCAACAGCCCACAGCCGGTCCCTGTGCCGGGTGAACAGTTCACCGAAGGCGTCGGGGTCGCCATTGACTTGCAGCTTCAGCAGCTCAGCGTCACTGAGCTCGGTGCGGGGGTAAGCAACAGCAGATCCGCGTGCCGCCGGCGGGTTGCCCGGAGCCTGGCGTGGCGCGGGCGGGGGCCTATCGGCCCCTGTGCTGCCAGGCTCCTGCGATTCCGTCGCTTCTCCCGGTCTGCCGGTGCCACGACTGCCCGTGCGGGCTGCCTCTGGACTGCGGAGCTCGTACCTCGTCCTAGCTACGCCGGGACAAGGCGATCCGCCTGTCGTAGCTTAGTGGCCAGCAACAACGATGCACCCAGCCACCTGAACTATGCAGCCGACCTGTCGCACCAGGAGCCATGCCATCGGCAGGCCCGGACCGCACCAGGCCGGGAATCGCACTAGGCAGCGGGCGTGCCCTTGACGGCGACATTGAAGATCTGGGCCTCGAACTTGCCGTTCGAACCTGGTGCCGGTGCCAGCCTGGTGAACCAGATCACCAGGTACCGTCCGGCCGCCGTGCTCGTGACATGGAACGTGACAGTTCCCATCGGGTTGCTGGCTGACGCCACCGTCGTCATAGAGTCCAGATTCTGCTTGCTCCGGGCAGAGGAGTTGCCGATAAGCAGCTTGACACGCGCTCCCGGCTCCGAGTTGAAGGTGACGGTGACGGTGCTGAACTTGACCGCCCGGCCCATGTCGATGATCAGACCGGAGCCGGCCTTGAGCTGCCCGAACTCAGGGCTCAGGTACCACTGGGAGCTCCACTCGGTGCGCAGGCTGCTGTCGATCGCGAACTTCGCGTTCTGGCTGTCCTCGTTGCCGCGATCAGCCGACGGGCTGGTGAGCGCGTCGAAGCCGCTGGCTCCCGCGGGCCGCAGCAGGCTCGCCGACGTCAGCGGAGTACTCCGTCGCGGGTTCGGCTGGCCCTTGGTCGATCCGCCGCTCGGCCACAACGTGAAGGCAGCGATCGCGGCCAGCACGAGCACGCTCACCGTGACGACGATGCCCTTGGTGAACCTGCCCGGGATACCGGCAGGCGCCAGCCGTCGGCCCGGAGCCCGTCCGGCTGGCTCGGCCCGTCTCCGTCCCTGCCTGGCCGACCGACGCTGGCCCTCGTACCCGCCATCGTCCGCGGACCAGTCGGTGTCGGCCATTCCGCCCGACCAGCCAGCGTCACGGTCCGGCTGAGCCTCGCGGTACGGCTGAGCCTCGCGGTACGGCTGAGCCTCGCGGGGCCAGCGATCTTCTCGCGTCCTCGCCGCCTGATCCCGCCACGGTGGTGGTGCGGCAGCCGCTGGCATCGGCGCCGGGGGCAGCGTGGCCAGGAGCGCACGCCCGAGTTCCCGGGGGCTGGTCAGGTACTGATCCGCCTCGCTGGAACGCAGCTGCATGGCGCGGCAGGTGAGGTCAGAAAGCACGGGCGGTATGCCGGCCACGACCTGGCGCGGGCTGCACGGCTCCCCGCCGGCGACGGGCGCCGGCGGCAGCGACGGATACTCAGGCCCTGGCCAGTAGCCGGTCAGCGCCGCGTAGAGCAGCCGGCCGAGGCCCTGGGTGTCGCAGATGACGGGCTCGTCAGCGGAGGCACCCGACAGCGCGGCATCGATGCCGAGGCCGACTACCTTGACCTCGCCGGTCTGGCTCCACCGCACGGAACCGGGCGACAGGCAGATGTGCGCGACGCCGGCGGCATGAGCCGAGGACAGCGCGGCGGCCGCCTCGGCGATCATCCTGGCGGCCCGGAACGGCTCAAGCGGTCCCTGCGACAGCAGGTCGCCGAGCGTCTCTCCGGCAGCCCATTCCATGACGATGTAGGCGTGGTCCCAGTCGTCTTCCACGTCGAACACCTGGGCCAGCCGCGGATCAGTCAGCCTGCTGGCCGCCCGAGCGGCGGTGACGACGTCGCGGACCCTGGGGAATCCCGCGGCGAACGTGAACACGGTGACAGCGCGGGCCAGCGTCTCGTCGATGGCCTTCCACGCATCCCAGCCAGAGCCGGCGGCGATCCGGTCCTCAAGCCGGTAACGACCGCCGAGCCGAGTGCCTGGCGCTGACGCATACGTGGTCATCGGTCTATCGCGCCGAGTCAGGTCAGGCTCTCGACGCTTCCTCCTGGTGCCGGAAGCTGGTCGGCGGGTCTGGACAATTCAATGATGCGGCACAACATGCCCGGGTGCTCCGCTGCCACCCTACCGCCCCGCAAACCGTTACCAGCCGGAGACCAAAGGGCACGCAGCAGAATGCTGGGTCCGGCAGCACCTGCCGCACACCTTACCTGTGCAGCCGCGACCGCACCATGCCAGTCAGATCAGTCACCTCGGTAACCCGCAGCACGCGGGAGAACATCACGTACAGCAGCAGGGCACCGATGCCGCCAGCTACGACCACTAGCGCTGAGTAGAGTTTCCCTGGTGCGAATACCGCGTTAGCGGTCACGGCGATCGCGAGCGCGAAGAGGGCGGCCGGCCCGGCGGCGGCATGCATCCGGAGCAGGCTGCCGCCGATCTGCCGACCGGCCAGGCCGCCCAGGCGCCGGCTGAGTACCCGCCAGGCGATCACGCTGCCGACCAGGTTGGCCAGGCCGAAGCCGACGCCGAGCGCCGCGACGACGTCCTGCCTCGGGACGATGGCCAGCGCGATGAGGTTCGCGCCGACATTGACGATCATGGTTGCGACGCCGACGAGCGCGGGAGTCTTGCTGTCGTGCAGCGAGTAGAACACCCGCAGCAGCAGCTGGAAGAGCATGTACGGCACCAGGCCGAGCGAGAAGATCGAGAAAACGAAGCCGAAGTATCTGGCACTCACCAGGTTCGTGTTGCCCCAGGCGAACATGACCACGGCGATCGACGGGCCGAGCGCGGCGAGCACGAGCGCCGCTGGCGCCACGATGACCGAGCTGAGCCGGACGCCAGTCGAGAAGTCGGACTTGACCAGGTCATATCTCCGGTCCGATGCGTTGGCACTCATCCTGGGCAGCAGCGCGGTGATGACCGAGATGGCGACGATGGCGTAGGGGAGCTGGAAGAGCATCCAGGCGCTGGCGTACGCGGTGTAGCCCGCGCCGACGCCATGCGTCTGACCGGGCAGGTTGGCATGGTCGGCGACCTTGACGGTGACGAAGAAGGCTACCTGGGTCGTGAGGATGTAGCCGAACATCCAGCCGGCCATCCTGCCGATCTCGGACACGTCCGCGCGCCTGAAGTCGAACCGCGGGTGCCATCGGAAGCCGACCCGCCGCAGCGCCGGGATCAGCGCCACGGTCTGGGCGACAATTCCGAGCGTGGTGCCGATGCCGAGCAGCTGCACTTCCAGCGGGGTGATGGAGGTGACGTCCGGGTGCGCGCCTGAGAAGACCCCGGTGGTGACCATGAAGGCGACCGTGACCGCGATGACCACGATGTTGTTGATGACCGGCGTCCACATCGGAGCGGCGAAATGGCCCCGGGCGTTCAGGACGGCACCGGCGAGCGAGCTCACTCCGTAGAAGAAGATCTGCGGGATGAAGAAGTACGAGAAGATGATCAGGACGTGCCGGTAGTCGGCCGCCGCAGGCGATCCGGAGCACGCCTTCGAGGCGCAGCCGAAGAGCGTGGCGATCGGCCCGGCCGCCGCGGTCGCGATCAGCGTGATCACCGCCAGGATCACGGTGACCAGGGTGAACATCCGCTGGCTGTAGTTCTCGCCTCGATCGCCATCCCGCTTAGCGGCACTCACCAGCAGCGGCACGATGACCGAGGCCAGGATGCCGCCGATGGCGAGGTTGTAGACCGTGTTAGGCAGCGTGTTGGACACGTTGTAGGCATTGGCGAGGGCGTACGCGCCGAGCGCCGGCACGAGCACGACCGTCCTGAGCATGCCGGTCACCCTGGACGCCAGGGTGCCGAGCGCCATCACCGCGCTGGATCGCACCAGGCTGGCGCTGGCCACGCCTTCCGCCGGCCTGGCCGTGCCGTAGTCGGCGCGGGCGAACTCGGCCTCGGCGAGCTCGCCTTCCACGCTCAGGCCGTAGCTTCCGGTGGTCAGCCCGGCCTCTCCGGAAGACGGCACGTCGGCCGGATACGGGCCTGGCTCGCGCCGGGTTCCGCTGTCCGGCCTGCCGCGCGCCCGGCCGAACCCGGGGATCAGGCCATCGGCCTTGCTCGCGCGGTGCGCGCCAGGCGCCCGGCCGCCCGACGAGCGGCGATGCTGGCCAGCGCCGTTCTCGCCGTTGCCAGCGCGGAATCCCTGGCCCTGACCCGCATCGGCCGATGCTGGCCTGGCCTCGGATCCTGGCGAGCTCATCTGCGCTCCTCCGTCGTTCGGCGGCTAGGCGCTGCTGGCTCCTGATCGCTGACCGTGGGGCCAGCGGAAGTCAGCTCGGATTGGTCATGACCGACGCTATCTATATGTTCGGGCCTATTACCCAGATCTACGAAACCACTCTCCGCGATCCGGCCGTCACCCGCTAGCGTTCCCCGCGGGTCAGGCGGCGCGATCCGGCCAGACGGTGAGTTCGGCCAGGTGGCCCCCGTCGCCCCGGCCGCATGCGACTCGTAGACGGCGGTCGGATCATCGAGCGCCGGCTCACCAGGCGGCGAACCGGGCGGCTCAGCCGGCGATGCCTGCGCGCCGGCCGGAACTGGCGGTTCCGGCAGTTCAAGGAGCTCCGGCGGGTCAGTCGGCGCCGGTGGTGCGCCAGCCGGCTCGGGCTCCGCTCGTCCGTGCCTGATCGCCCGGAAAGCGGAGCCGATGACGAACAAGGCGAGCACCGCGGCGCAGATGACCAGCGCGACAGTGCCGAAGTCGGTCGGGTGGACCAGGACGATCAGCGGGTAGGCGGGCAGCGGATGCCCGGCCAGGGACCCCTTCAGCACGATCAGGCTCAGCCGGATCCTGCCCTGTTTCGACTCGACGTGCACGGTCAGCTTGACCGTGGACGAGCTGAGCTTGGGAATCACGAGCGAGCTTGGCTCCACGTTCACCCTGGCGTTGCTGGCCTTGACCAGCAGGCCGACCTTGACCGAGTAGCGCAGGTTGTTCTTGATCGCCACGGGCACCGCGCTGGTCTTGCCGCCGAAGGTGACGTGGTACGTGGCATGCGGGGCGCCGCCGCCGATGGACACGCCCTTGAGCTGGCTTTCGACGTACCGCGACGTGCGCGCCAGCAGCGCGCGCGCATGCTTGACGGCCTTGCCCCGCCAGGCAGAGGACTCGATGCTGAAGACGGCACGCTCGAGCGCCGGATCGGGCGTCACCCGGATCGACTGGAGCAGCACGATCCTGCGATCCAGCTTGGCTACCTTGCGCAGCAGCTTCGCCGAGAGCTCGTTGCTGGACTCGGACTGGGTCAGCTGCTTGTAGACGTGCTCGGGTGGCATCGTCACCAGCTGGCCTGTCGTCGAGGGCCGCAGCCACGGGGCCTGCACGGTATCGGCGAGCAGGCCGCTCGCGAGCCTGCGCGCTGGGTCCCAGCGTCTGGGCGGTGCGACCACGATCGGCCTCGGCGTCCCCGGTGCCTCGGCGGCGATCATCGCGGTCTCGGCCAGGTACAGCTGGCTGACCCTGAAGATCGCGCCGGCCGTGCGCGACGTGGCCGCCTTCGACCCGAGCAGGGCCGTGATGGCATGGTCGGCCAGCAGCACGTGCAGCCGCTGGCCGGTCCCGGGGAGCGTGCTGGCCACCGCGCCTGGCGTGTAACTGACCGGCGGGACGGCGGGAGCGGTCAGGATCACCGTGTTGACGTTCGCGGTCGCGAGGTTGTCGAGCAGCGCGCCACTAGCGATCCCGCCCGCTGGCCAGGCAATCGCGGAGAGCTGCCGCCGCCCGGCCGGGAGGCTGGCGGGAACGGCCCTGCGGCCGAGCATGTCCTGCCCGACCTCATCGGCGTCGGTGAAGGACAACTGCAGGTCCGTGCTGTTGCCGGCCCTGGTCAGCGCCGCGATGTCAGCGTCCGCGTACGGAGTGACGAAGACGGGCTGGCCGCTGGTCCCCTTCACCAGGCCCGCCAGCCAGCGCGTGGCGTCGCGGCTGGCGGGATGCTGCGGTTCCGCACCGCACGTGGCGGAGAACCCGACCGGGTACGGCTTCCGCATCACCCGCACGCTGTCCAGCAGCGCGGGATCGATGGCCCAGGTCAGTCCGGCCCTGGCGGAGTAGCGCTCGCCGACAGCCAGCAGGGAGCCCAGCCGCCCAGCCGGTACGATACTCGCGGCGAGCCTGTTGTCGATCAGGCCGCGGCACGCATCCTGGTGCGGGGTGTCAATCAGCGGCCAGATCCAGGAGATCGCGGACGGCCGCGGCCGGGGCTCGCCCGAGCAGGCGCCGGTCTTCGTCGGCCAGTACGGCAGCGGTATCGGTTCGCTGGCCACGCTCAGGGCGACGTCACTGACCTGGGCGGTCAGCGGATAGACACCGAAGCAGCTGAGTCCGAGAGCGCTGGCCGGGAACGTGATGGTCCAGTCCCAGCTCTTGCCCGCGCCGAGGGCCAGCCGGGTGACGGGCGCGATGCTGACCGGTGTCTCCCCTAGCGGGTAGCTGCCGGCCGCGAAATTCTCCATTTCCAGCCGCGACCCCAGCCGGGTCCGGGATGACAGCAGCTGCACCGACAGTGCGCTGGCGGCCGAGCCGGAGGTGTTCTTGACCCGCCCGGTGATCGTGACCTGGTGGCCCTGCTCCGCGTAGGACGGGCTCACCGACGTGACGGTGAGCGCGAGCGGACCGCTGGCGGGCTGGCCCTGCGCCGCCGGCTGATCGGTTGCTGCCTGAGCATCAGCCGAGCTGGCCAGCAGGGGGAGCACTGCGCAGAGCGCGACGACCGCCGCCGCAGCGACCCCGCGCACCGGACTGGTCAGTCCTGCCCGCCTGCCCAGCCGCATTGACCTGCCCCGCCGCATTGACCTGCCACGCCGCATTGACCTGCCCCGCCGCGCCCGGCGGGGCAGTGGCACCGCCAGCGTCCTGGCTGGTACCTGGCCAGGCAGATGCCTGGCGACGTGCGAGCGGGCCATGGCGCACATGTTATTGCGGTCGGCGACCGTGCCGGGCAGTCCGGTGTTCACTACCGGTCAACCAGACCATGGCCGGGACGTGCCCGCATGCCAAACTGGTGCACGACCCGTACCTTTCCCCTGCGGCACTGGATAGTCCGGTGCGCCGTCCTGGCATCCCGGATTTCGGCCGCACCGACCTAGCGCCTACCCTCGATGCCCGTGCACGATCTCACTCCTGTGACGCCGGAACAGCAGCGTGCGGCCAAGGCCCTGCTGAAGTCGGCGCTGTCCGCCGGCCTGCGGCGAGCCGACGAGCTCGCCCGGATCTTCGTCCGGGAGGGGCACGAACTGGCGCTGGTCGGCGGTCCGGTCCGCGACGCGTTCCTGCGGCGGCCGCACAGCGATCTGGACCTGACGACGGACGCGCGGCCAGAGCGCGTGCTCGAGATCACAACGGACTGGGCCGATGCCACCTGGCCGGTCGGAATCAAGTTCGGCACCGTGGGGCTGCGCAAGGGTGACACCCTCTTCGAGATCACGACCTACCGCAGCGAGGCGTACCAGGGCAACTCGCGCAAGCCGGATGTCCGCTACGAGACCTCGCTCATCGCCGACCTGGCCAGGCGGGACTTCACGGTCAACGCCATGGCCGCGCGGCTGCCAGCGAACGAGCTGGTCGATCCGTTCGGCGGTCTGGCGGACCTGCGCGACAAGATACTGCGCACGCCCGGCCGGGCGGTGGACTCGTTCAACGACGACCCACTGCGGATCCTGCGGGCCGCGCGGTTCGTCGCCGAGCTAGGTCTCACGCCGACACCGGAAGTCCGCTTGGCGATGGCCGAGCTCGGCTGGCGGCTGGAGATTGTGTCGGCCGAGCGGATGGGCGTCGAGCTCGAGAAGCTGCTGCGCGCGAGCCGCCCCGGCGGCCCGTCGGCCGGGATCGACCTGCTGGTCCAGACCGGCGTCGCCGACCATTTCCTGCCCGAGGTACCGAAGCTGCGGCTGGAGCGAGACGAGCATCACCGGCACAAGGACGTCTACCGGCACTCGCTCACGGTGCTGGACCAGGCCATCGAGCTGGAAGAGCGGTACGGCCTGGAGCGGGACGTGCGGCTGCGGCTGGCCGCGCTGCTGCACGACATCGGCAAGCCGGCGACCAGGTCGCTGCTGCCCGACGGCCGGGTCGCCTTCCACCATCACGACGCGGTCGGGGCGAAGCTGGCGCGGAAGCGCCTCAAGGAACTGCGGGTTCCCAACGACGTGACGGCGGCTGTCGCCAAGCTGATCAGCCTGCACCTGCGGTTCCACGGGTACGGCACCGGCGAGTGGACCGATTCCGCGGTCCGCCGCTACGTCACGGACGCCGGCCCGCTGCTGCCCCGCCTGCACGCGCTGACCAGGGCCGACTGCACGACCAGGAACAAGGCCAAGGCGGAGCGGCTGGCCCGCAGCTACGACGCCCTCGAGCGCCGGATTGCCGAGCTCAACCAGCAGGAGGAGCTGGCAGCGATCCGCCCCGACCTGGACGGCACCGAGATCATGGCACTGCTCGACATCAAGCCGGGGCCGCTGGTCGGCAAGGCTTACGCGTTCCTGCTCGAGCTGCGGATGGAGCACGGCCCGCTCGGCCATGACCGCGCAGTTCAGGAACTGCTGCGCTGGGCCCGCGAGTCCGGCCTGTCGTCCGACGGGGCGCCGGCCGGGGAACTACCCGCCGGGGAGTCGCCGCCCACGGAACCACCTAGCGAGGAACCGGGCGATGGCGGGGCCGCCGGTCGCAGCTGACCGGCCGTCAGCCGGTAGCCGGCCGCGGCGAGCAGGTAGCCGCACCCCACGATGAGCAGCATCGGCACCGACCGGCCGGTCACCGGCATGAATGCGGCGCTCAGCGCCGCGCCGAGGACGAACGCGACGTTGTAGAGCATGTCGTTGACCGAGAACACGCGGCCGCGGAAGTCGTCCTCCATCTCCTGCTGGAGGATCGTGGTGGTGCAGATCGCCACCCCCTGGGCCACCACGCCGAGCCCGAACCCGATCGCGATGAACTCGGCCTGGCCGAAGGTCAGCCCGAGCGCCGCCGTGACGATTCCCCCGGCCGCGAGCAGGACCGTGATCCAGGCCGTGTTCGCCAGCCGCCTGGTGACGATCGGCGTGAGCCAGGCTGCCGCGCCGTAGCCCAGCGCCGAGCTGACCACGACCGGCAGGAAATGCTTGAGTGCATCGTTCCCGCTGCTGCCCGGATAGAAGTAGTTCCGGTACAGCAGGATCGACATCAGCAGCAGGATCCCGTAGAGGAAGCGATGGGCGCCCGTAGCGGTGAGGGCTGCCCGGGCAGGGCGCCGGTGCCAGACATGCCGCAGTCCGGCGAGCAGGCCGGCGGCGACGCCCTCAAGCTCCACCACCACGCTGCCCAGGTGCGCCTCGCCCAGGTCGGGCCCGAGCGAGGTCCGCGACATCCGCGTCGCGCTGAGCCCGGCCAGCAGATAGCACAGCGCCGCGGCAAGCAGCGTTACCGCTGAGCCAGTCTGACCTGTACCGGTTGCCAGGCGCACTCCGATGCCGGCGATCCCGCCGATGAACGCCACCACGGTGCCCGAGGTCGGACCGACCGAGTTCGCCATGACCAGCTCGTCGGCCGCGACGACGTGCGGCAGCGCGGCGGACAGCGAGGACAGGAAGAACCGGTTGACGCCGAGGACGACGAGCGCCGCGAGCCAGATCGGCAGGCCCAGTGTGCCGGTGACGACGAAGACGGCGGTGAGCGCGGCGAAGCCGGCTCGCAGCAGCGCCGACCAGAGCAGGATCTGGCGGCGTGACCAGCGGTCGATAAAGACGCCTGCGAATGGCCCGATCAGCGAGTACGGCAGGTAGAGCACGGCGAACGAGGTCGCGGCGGCGGCGGGATCGGGGAAGGTCGTCGCGTTGAAGAAGACGTAGGCGCCCAGGCCGGCGTTGAACAGCCCGTCGCCGGCCTGCGAGCTCAGCCGGGTCGCGAAGAGCTTGCGGAAGCCGCTCCCGGCCAGCACCGTGCGCAGGTCGCCGATGAAGGAGGATCTTGCCGCCGGAGCATGGGCATCGGCTGTCACGCCGGGACCTCTGGAGCCCATGATCGCGGACGACTATCAGTCACCACGACTGAACAACGACCACGATCATGGTCTGAGCAGCAATCCACGTGATCAGGTTACGGCCGGGCGCCAAACGACGCCCGGCCGTAACGAGGTGATGCTCGCAGGTGCTAGCGGTCGATCTCGGCGCGGATGAACTTCTCGACCGACTCGCGGGCGACGTCGTCGCTGTACTGCTCGGGCGGCGACTTCATGAAGTAGGACGACGCGGAGGTGATCGGGCCGCCGATGCCGCGGTCCTTCGCGATCTTCGCGGCGCGGACGGCGTCGATGATCACGCCGGCCGAGTTCGGCGAGTCCCAGACCTCGAGCTTGTACTCCAGATTCAGCGGGGTGTCGCCGAACGAGCGGCCCTCAAGCCGCACGTAGGCCCACTTGCGGTCGTCCAGCCACGGCACGTGGTCCGACGGGCCGATGTGCACGTCCGCCTTCGCCATCTCGTGCGGGATCTGGGAGGTGACCGACTGGGTCTTGGAGATCTTCTTGGACTGCAGGCGCTTGCGCTCCAGCATGTTCATGAAGTCCATGTTCCCGCCGAAGTTGAGCTGGTAGGTGCGCAGCAGTTCGACCCCGCGGTCCTCGAACAGCTTGGCCAGCACCCGGTGCGTGATCGTCGCGCCGACCTGGGACTTGATGTCGTCACCGACGATCGGCACGCCGGCCTCGGTGAACTTGGCCGCCCACGCCGGGTCGGAGGCGATGAAGACCGGGAGCGCGTTGACGAACGCCACGCCCGCGTCGATCGCGCACTGGGCGTAGGATCTGTCCGCCTCTTCCGAGCCGACCGGCAGGTAGGAGACAAGCACGTCGGCCCGCGTGTCGCGGAGCGCCTGCACCACGTCGACCGGCTTCTCGTCCGACTCGGTGATGATCTCGCGGTAGTACTCGCCGAGGCCGTCGTAGGTCGGGCCCCGCTGCACCGTGACGCCGGTCGGCGGCACGTCGCAGATCGTGATCGTGTTGTTCTCGCTGGCGACGATCGCCTCAGCGATGTCCCTTCCGACCTTCTTGGCGTCCACGTCGAAGGCGGCAACGAACTCAATGTCCCCGACGTGGTAAGGGCCGAACTGGACGTGCATGAGGCCCGGCACCCGGCTTGCCGGGTCGGCGTCCTTGTAGTACTCCACGCCCTGGACGAGGGAACTCGCACAGTTCCCGACGCCCACAATGGCTACCCGTACCGAACCCATGAGGATTTGCTCCTTATCTTCTTCTCACCAAGCACTGACCTGGCCTAGCCGGCCTCGGGGTCAGCACTGTCTTGTGTGTTGCCTCCGTGCCCGCGGGCGGACTCGGCGTCCGCCCGGCGCTCGGAAGCGATCAGCTCGTTCAGCCAGCGAACTTCGCGCTCTACCGACTCCAGGCCATGCCGCTGCAGTTCGAGGGTGTAGCTGTCGACCCGCTCCCTGGTTCGCGAGAGCCCGGCTCTGACCGACTCGACGCGCTCTTCCAGCCGGCTGCGCCTGCCTTCGAGAATCCGGAGCCGCACGTCCGCGGTGGTCAGGCCGAAGAACGCGAACCGCACGCCGAACCCGTCGTCCTCCCAGGACGCTGGCCCGGTCTGGGACAGCAGATCCTGCAGGTACTCCTTGCCGTCCGCCGTCAGCCGGTAGACGATCTTGGAACGGCGCCCGGCGAGCGACTTGGCCGCGTCAGGTATCGCGTCCTCGGCAATCAGGCCCCGGACGGTCAGGTCCTTCAGGCACGGGTAGAGCGATCCGTAGCCGAAGGCACGGAACGCACCGAGCACCGAGTTGAGCCGCTTGCGCAGTTCGTAGCCGTGCATCGGGGTCTCGTGCAGCAGCCCGAGCACAGCGAGCTCAAGCACACCGGTCCGCTGGGTGCTCATGTCGGCTCGTGCCTCCTGCCCTGTGGTCTGGGGTTAGCCCTCGTGGTCAGCAGGCACCGTGTGGGCTACTATCCGCCAAGCCGCTCTGCGAGAGCGTATCAGCCCGATGTATCGGGCCGATACATCACAACGATATGTCGCCGCCTCGTGTGACGCAAGTCCGGGATGTCCTTCCCGCATGTCCGCAGGTCAGCCGGGCGTGACGGAACGGGGGACTCGGCCTGAGCGCAATTCCGTCGTAACCTGTCGGTCATGAGGCGATCGGTGGTCGACTACGCGCTCGCGCGGCGGGCGACGCTGGCATCCGTGCTGTCGGGCCGTACCACGGTCACCGATGTCTGTGACGCCCACCCGTATCTGCTGCGGGCGGCCAAGTTCCACGGCGAGCCGACCGAGACCAAGTGCCCGATCTGCCGCAAGGTCAAGCTGACCCACGTCACGTACGTCTACGGGGACGAGCTCGGCCGCTACGAGGGACGGGTCAAGCAGGGCAGGGAACTCGATGAAATGGCCACCGAATACGCGGAGTTCCAGGTGTACGTGGTCGAGGTCTGCCAGAGTTGCGGGTGGAATCACCTGGCGTCGTCCTATGTACTCGGCACCGGTGAGCCGTCTGCCAGGCGCGGTCGCCGTGCGCGAACCGGGGACTGACCGGCTCTGGCGGCCGACGGGCCGCTGAGCTGCCGCCAGGTCTGGCCGACGGTGAGCTGGCACTCTCGCGCATGGACGTGCGTTGAAGCGAAGGAGTCCGCAACTACGGATGAATGCGCAGACTGCTGAGCGTACCGGGACACACGGTGCAGCCGGGTAAGTTGTTGCCCGGTGGGGCCACCCTGCTCCGCCTGCGACTGCCTTAGCGCCGACCAGCGAGGATCACGTGAGTAAGCCAGACTTCCCCGGGCCGTCCTGGCAGGACAGATCGAATTCGCCCGACGGACCCGCCGCTTACCGTAACGGCAGCGCCGGTGACTACGGCCGTTCTCCTGACGACGGCTGGCCGGGCGGCGAATGGACCAAACCCCGGGTTGCCGGGCCCGGGCACGGGGGCAGCAACCCGCACAACGGCGCGTCGGCGGGCGGCAATGGCGGACTAGCAGGACGTAACGGCCTCCCGGGCGCCGCGTACGGCTCGGCGGACTACCGCTCGGCGGACCCGGGCGGACGCCCTGGCCGGCCCGAACGGCGGGCACACGCGCCCGGTCGCAGGGGCCGCGCCGCTGACAGCGACGGCCGCGGCGGCTACGCGGCAAACGGCAACGGGACCCGCGGCTACGGAACGAACGGTAACGGCTACAGCGCGAATGGTGACGGCTACGGGGGCCGCACGGCCAGCTACCGAAGCGGAACGGGGCTAGCTGAGGACGATGACGCGCTGCTGGCGGGCGGAGCCGGCTGGGGCACCGGCGGGCCAGGCGGTCCGTCCGATGGCGGTCCTGGCGGGCCATATGGTCCCGGAGGACCCGGCGGGCCGGGCAGGCCCGGTGGCGGTCGCGGCCGAGGCCCAGGCGGCTCCGGGCGGAACGCTCGAGGTCTCGTCGGCCCTGACGGGCGCCCGCCGCGGGCGCCGGGCAACTTCCTTCAGCGCCAGTGGCACGCCCGCTGGTGGCGGCACT
>Ga0307373_10003687_pt1 | contig 26424 bp, 19 predicted proteins | sample OX2MG_FD_202534 | JGI IMG/M metagenome (GOLD analysis project Ga0307373, IMG submission 202534) | Soil microbial communities from Risofladan, Vaasa, Finland - OX-2 | ecosystem: Environmental > Terrestrial > Soil > Coastal area > Acid sulfate soil | place: Finland: Risofladan, Vaasa | collected...
GGGACGCATCACCACGCGGCAGCTCAGCCGGCTGTCGCAGGCGGCCAGCGTGGTGTGGACGGTGGTCAAGGACCGGGAGGGAGCGAGGGAGACACGGAGCGACGGAGAGACGGAGGGCTCAGGAGGAAGGGGGGGAATTGCGAATTGCGAATTGCAAAATGCAAATTGCAAATTGGACCAAGGCCCTCACCCTAACCCTCTCCCGGAGGGAGAGGGAACACGTGGCAATCCAAAATCCAAAATCGAAAATCCAAAATCACCCCCGCCCGCGTATAGCCAAAGCGCCAGGCGGTGGTTCTTGCCGGTGAAGAACAACCTGGCGCCCGATGCGGCGGCGCCGGGACGCTCGTTCGAATTGGTCGATGGGCGCATCCGCTGGCATTGCGACGATCCCGCGCCGGAACTGGCCGAGGCGCTGCTGCCCAGCGCCCATAACAGCGACCGCCGCCGCGTGCGGAATGCGGCGATGGCCTGGATCAAAGAAGCGCTCGCCGCCGGGCCCATGCCCTCCGACGAGTTGTATCAGGAGGGCATGAAGAACGGTTTTTCCAAGGGCACCCTGCTGCGTGCCGCGGCCGAATTGGGAATCCACTCGCATAAGACCGGCTTCAGCGGCGGCTGGGAAATGCGCTGGGTGCCGCCGGTGGCGGCCAGCCAAGGAACGACGCTGAGGGCCAAGCCGTGGGAGCTCAGGGTGGTCGGGGAGGGAGAGAGGGGGAGACGGAGCGACGGAGGGAAGGAGGGAAGGAGAGAGGAATCGGAGGCGGCGAGTTGCGCACCTTCGATGGAACACGAGGAATTGGAGACGGCGAGTTGCGCACCTTCGATGGAACGCGAGGAATTGGAGGCGGCGAGTTGCGCACCTTCGATGGAACACCAGGAATTGGAGGCGGCGAGTTGCGCACCTTCGATGGAACACCAGGAATTGGAGGCGGCGAGTTGCGCACCTTCGATGGAACGCGAGGAATTGGAGGCGGCGAGTTGCGCGTCTTCGATGGAACACGAGGAATCAGGGGCGGCGCGTTGCGACCGACCCGACAAGCCGCCAAACTGGCACGAAGTGGTGGTCGATGCCCTGCGCGAAGCGTGCTGATCTGCGACTGCCGGAGGTCTCACGACGTCCGCTACCGCGGCTGAGTTACCTCATATTAGGCGCGGGTCTCGCGAACCGCGCTGGCCGGCTTTAGGATAGGGGGAACAATTTTAGAGAGGACCGATTGATGCAAACTGCTTCCCGACGCCAGTGGCTCCAAACGGCGGCCTTGGCCGGCACCACGCTGCTGGCCTCCGGCACGCGGCTGACGCACGCGCTGGCACGGGCCGCCGCGTCCAAAGACGACCCCAAGCCGGGCGCCATCGACGCGCACGTCCATGTCTGGACGCCGGATACCGAGCGCTATCCGCTGGCCGCCGGTTTTCGCCGCGAGGAGATGAAGCCGCCGAGCTTTACGCCGGAGCAGCTTTTCGAGCATGCCCGGCCCTGCGGCGTCGAACGGGTCGCGCTCATTCAGATGAGCTTCTACGGCTTCGATAATTCCTACATGCTCGACACGATGCACCGCTTCCCCGGCACTTTTTCGGGCGTGGCCGTGATCGACGATTCGGCCGACGACCCGCCCGCCGAAATGCGCCGGCTGAAGGCCAAAGGCGTGCGCGGTTTTCGCATTTATCCGCGCAACTTGCCGGTCGACCGCTGGCTGAACGGCGAAGGCATGCAGGCGATGTGGCGTTGCGGCGCCGAGGAGGGGCTGGCCATGTGCCACCTGGTCAACCCCGACGCGCTGGCGGCGATCGACGCCAACTGCGCGAAGTTTCCGGAGACGCCGGTGGTGATCGACCATTTCGGCCGCGTCGGCGTCGACGGCCAGATCCGCGCCGGGGACGTGGCCGCCCTTTGCCGGCTGGCCCGCCGTCCGCGCACGTTCGTCAAGGTTTCGGCCTTTTACGCATTGGGTGCGAAGAAGGCGCCCTATCTCGACCTGCTGCCGATGATCCGCAAGCTGCTGGATGCGTTCGGCCCCGAGCGGCTGATGTGGGCCACCGATTGCCCGTATCAGGTGCAGCAGGGGCACACTTACGCGGATTCAATCGCCCTGGTCCGCGACCGGCTCGAAGACCTGAGCAAGGGCGACCGTGAATGGCTGCTGCGAAGAACGGCCGAGAAAGTGTTCTTCAGTTAGCGGCTCAGGAAAACGCTACAATGACCGCCACCAACCACCATCCTTCGTTCGTTCACCCATGTCTCGCGCTCAAACCGAATACCGCTACGAAAAACTGACTTGGCCCGAAATCAACGACGCCATCGAGCTGGGCAAGGTCTGCATCGTGCCCTGCGGGGCGGTCGAGCAGCACGGCCCGCACTTGCCGCTCGACGTCGATCTGATTTGCCCGACCGAAATCGCCCGCGGCGCCGGCCGGCAGGTGGCGGACAAGGTGCTCGTGCTTCCCACGGTCGCCTACGGCTACACCGGGCACGTGATGGACTTTCCCGGCACGATCAACAACGACTTCGAGCACTTCATGCACCACGTGCTCGACATCACCAAGTCGCTCGCCTATCACGGTTTCAAAAAGATCGTGCTCCTCAACGGGCATGGCTCGAACATGCCGAACCTCGACTTGGTGGCCCGCCGCACGAACCTGGAGACCGACGCCGAGTGCGTGCTGGCGGCCTGGTGGCAGCTTCTCACCGTCGATAAGGAGTTTTTGCCCCGCTGGCGACAGAGCAAGTTCCCCGGCGGCTGCGCCCATGCCTGCGAGCTGGAGACCTCGCTTTATCTATATCTCGACGGAGACAACGTTCGCAAAGACAAGATCAAGAACGGCACGATCAGCTTCAACGCCGACCAGAGCCCGTTCAACTGGGTCGATCTGTTTGCCGCCGGCCCTGCCACGGTGGTCTCGTGGACCAGCAGCTACTCGGAGACGGGCGTGCTCGGCGAGGCGGAGTTGGCCACGGCCGAGAAAGGGCGGCAGGCTTACGACGAGGCGGTCAAGCAACTCGTGCGGTTCGTGCAGTATTTTCACGGGCGGCCAAAAGACGAGCGCCGCGAGCGTCATCGCCAGCCGCCGACGATGCCGATTCCCTGGGGGCAGCGGCCGCTGTAGGGCATGGATTTTCGCATCGACCTGGACATCTTTCGCGGGCCACTCGACCTGTTGCTTTATCTGGTGCGCAAGCACGAGGTCGAAATCGTCGACATTCCCATCGCCATGATCACGGAGCAGTATCTCAAGCATCTCTCGGTGCTGGAACAGCTCGACGTGAACGCCGTGGGCGACTTTTTGGAGATGGCCAGCACGCTGATCGAGATCAAGTCGCGGATGGTGCTGCCGCGCGGCGGCGAAGAGGAGGAGGCGGTCGAAGATCCGCGGCAAGACCTGGTGCGCAGACTGTTGGAATACAAGCAGTTCAAGGACGCCGCCAGCATGCTGGAAGAGCGCAGCCGGGCCTGGCAAGAGCGCTTTCCGCGGCGGGCCGGCGAGCTGCGCGACCGGCGACGCGACCTGGCCGACGAGCCGATCCAAGAACTGGAGTTGTGGGACCTGGTGAGCGCGTTCGGCCGGATCATGCGCGAGTATCAGACCAGCCCGCCCTCGAACATCATCTACGACGAGACGCCGATCCACGTCTACATGGAGCGGATTCACGACCGGCTGCGGCAGGCCGGCCGCGTGGCACTGGGCGACCTGTTCGAGACCGGCATGCACAAGTCGGCGTTGATCGGCATGTTTCTGGCGGTGCTGGAACTGGTGCGGCACCATAGCGTGCGTGCCGAGCAGCAGGAGCTGCACGCCGAGATTTGGCTGCTTCCCGGCGACGAAGCCGGCGCCTCGCTCGACCCCGCCGAGATCGACAATTACGATCATGCGTCGCCTGCGACCGGTGATGGTGATGAAGAGTGAACTTGTCGGCCGGATGCGCGTCTCTACACTGATAGGACAACATGGTCAACAATCTGCCGTTCAAAACGCTGGTCCACAAGGGCCTCACGATCGAGGGCTACTCGCGCGCCGCCGTGCAAACGTATTGGCGCGTGCCGGAGCTTAAGATCGGCTTCGACCTGGGCGCCCAGCCGTGGGCGTTCATGGGCACCGGCACCTGGCTGGTCTCGCACACGCACCTCGATCACATCGCCGCGCTGCCGGTCTACGTGGCCCGCCGGCGGATGATGAAGATGGAGCCGCCCACGATCTATTTGCCCGAAGAGGCGGTGCCCCACGTCGAGCGAATCCTGAAGCTCTTCACGCGGCTCGACCGGGGCCGCATGCCGTGCTCGCTCGTGCCGACGAAGCCGGGCGACGAGATCGAGCTGTCGCGCGAACTGGTGGTCACGGTCTCGCCGACGAAGCACACGGTGCCGTCGTTGGGCTTCGTCGTGTGGGAGCGGCGGCGAAAGCTGAAGCCGGAGTATGTGCAGCTTTCAGGCGACCAGATTCGCGACCTGCGGCAGTCGGGCACCGAGGTCACGGAAGAGCGGCGTTTGCCGCGCGTGGCCTATCTCGGCGACAGCTCGCCGGAGGGTCTCGACAATTGCCCGGCGATGTTCGAGGCCCAAATCCTGATCACCGAGCTGACCTTTGTGGCCCCGCGCCATCGCAAAGACAAAATCCACAAGTTCGGCCATATCCACCTCGACGACTTGATCGAGCGTCGGGCACGCTTCCGCAACGAGCTGATCGTGGCCTCGCACTTCAGCACGCGCTATCATCAGAACCAGGTGCGGCAGCACGTGGCCGCCGCCCTGCCCGACATGCTCGACGGAAGGCTGCATCTCTGGCTGTAGTCCGTGGTCCGTTGTTTCGTCAGGCAACTGACGACGGACAACGGACAAACGCCCTACCCCTCTCGCCACGTCAGAATTACCTTGCCCGACTGCCCCGAGAGCATGGCATCGAACCCCTGCTGGAACTCCTCGGCCGCAAAACGGTGCGTGATGACCGGCGTAATGTCGAGGCCCGATTGCAACATCACGGTCATCTTATACCACGTCTCGTACATCTCCCGGCCGTAAATGCCATGGATCGTAAGCATGTTGAAGACCACCGTCGTCCAATCGATCGACATCTCCCGTTCCGGAATGCCGAGCATGGCGATCTTGCCGCCGTGGCACATATTGGCCAGCATGTCGCGGAAGGCCTGCGGGTTGCCCGACATCTCCAGGCCCACGTCGAAGCCTTCTTTCATGCCCAACCGCTTTTGGGCCTCGGCAACCGTTTCGCTGCGCACGTCGAGCGCCAGCGTGGCCCCCATTCGCCTGGCGAGTTCCAGTCGGTAGGGATTGACGTCGGTCACGACCACATATCGGGCGCCGGCGTGCTTCACCACCGCCGCCGCCAGGATGCCGATCGGCCCGGCCCCGGTGATCAACACGTCTTCGCCCAGCACGTCGAACGAGAGGGCCGTGTGGACGGCGTTGCCGAAGGGATCGAAGATCGACTGCACGTCGCGCGGGATCGATGGATCGTGGACCCAGACGTTGGTCATCGGCAGCGACAGGTATTCGGCGAACGCTCCGGGCCGGTTGACGCCCACGCCCTTCGTGTCTTTGCACAGATGTCGCCGGCCCGCCAGGCAGTTGCGGCAGTGCCCGCAGACGACGTGCCCTTCGCCGCTGACGATTTCGCCCGCGTGAAAATCCCTGACGTTGCCGCCGACCGCCACGATGCGGCCGACGAACTCGTGTCCCACGACCATCGGCACGGGTATCGTTTTCTGTGCCCAGGCGTCCCAGTTGTAGATGTGTACATCGGTGCCGCAGATGCCGGTGCGCAAAACCTGGACCAGCACGTCGTTGATGCCGATCTCAGGCAGCGGCACTTCCTCCATCCACAATCCCGGCCTGGCGTGCTTCTTGACCAACGCCCGCATGGTTTTCATGTCTGTCGCTCCGTTTGGCTGTGTCCGCATACCATACCGCGGGGCGCGGCCGGATCCAACGGCATCGGGCGGATGGTAGACGCTGGACCGTAGACCGGGAATTGGAAATTCGAGGGCACACTCGGCCGAGTCGCGAATTACACTAGAAGGTACGGCGTTTTCCGTTCCTAGGTTTCGTGGATGGCGACGATGCGACTCTTGCTTTGCCTCACAGGCGTCTTTGCTCTCACCGCAACAAGTGCGGCGCAGGTTGTTTCGGAAGGCCGCCAGGACAACGGCCCCAAGATTTCACCCGAAAAAGCGGTCGAACAGTGGAAGATCGGCCTGGTCGTCACGGCCAAATCGGGACCGTGCGGCGGAATGGTGGGCAGCTTCACGCTGCCAGGCGACTGGCCGGAACAGGAGGTGCGGATACTGAACGAAAACTTCTCGCCGCTGGCCGTGGTTACCGACCGCATGATCGACACCGTCAAGCAACTGGTTGTGACCATCGACCGGCTACCCGCCGGAGACGACGCACCCGTCTTGGTCACGGTCGAGATCACACGGCACCCGCTGTTGCCGCCCGGCAACACCTCGGACCTGCTCAAAGTCAGCCCCAAAAAACTGCCGAAGGACGTGCGGATTCATCTCGGACCCAGCCCCGGCATCGAGACCCAACACGGCAAGATCAAGGCCTTGGCCAAGAACATCTTGCAGCAGTCGTCGGCCGCGACCGACTGGGAGCGAGTGGAGGTGATTTTCGATTGGGTGCGAAAGAACATCGAACCGCGCGACAAACAGACGCAACCGAGTGCCTATCAAACGCTTCGCGACAAGGCCAGTAATCACGAAGGACTCTGCTGGCTATTCATCGCGCTCTGCCGCGTGAGCGAGATACCTGCCCGGACCGTGTGGGTGCCGAAATACTGCTATCCGGAGTTTTATCTTCAGGACCGCGAGGGCCGGGGCTATTGGTTCCCATGCCGCGTGGCGGGCGTGCGGGAGTTCGGCGGCATCGACGAGCGGCGTCCGATCTGGCAAAAGGGCGACAACTTCCGCATGCCGGAGCGGCCGCGCGAGGCCGTCCACTATCTGCCGCCGGAACTCACCGGCAAAGGCGGCGAACCGTCGGTCAACTTTGTCCGCGAGCCGGCGGGCGGGTAGGAGGGGGGCGGCGTCCGCAATCGCCGACTTACTGCCTGGGGCCGATCTCGAATTCCACGCTGGCGGTTTCAGCCTCGCGCACCGGCGTCGCGGCCCGCCGAGCGTCGAGCTCGAACTTGCGCGCGATGCTGTTGCCGGCAAGATCTTCCAAGAGCGCATCGGCCATCAACTTGTAACGGCCGGGCCGCCACGGACGTTCAGGACGAAAACACCAGCTTGCTTCGCCGCTGCCAATTTCGATTTCGCCCGGCACGCGCCGGCCCTGGCCGTCGTCCACCCACAACATCCGCGCCAGCAGTGCCCGGTCGAGCGGCTCGCCAAACTGGACGATGAGCGCCGATCGCGTCGCCGGCCGCGGAATTGCCAGGCGCCACGTTCGTGGACTGGGGCATGTTTCGTCCGGAGGGGCGACCTGAAAATCTTTGCGAAACTCAGCCATGAGCGGATGACCGGCGGCGTCGGGCCAATCACGAGACACGACGAGCGTGTAACGCCGGCCCGCCACAAGCACGGGACCGACTTCCTCGCGCGGTGCAAGACCCTGCTTGACGCGGGCGGGGTCGAGCAGCAAAGTCAGCCGGTCGCCGGCCGGATTCCACAGTTCTTCGGCCAGTTCCAGAAACGGGAGATCGACCGGCTTGCCTTGTCCGTCGAGCAGCCGCAGACGCTGATATGCCCCGCCGCGGCTCATCGGCGCCGTGAAGTAAAGGTAGAACTTAAGCTGATTCTCAGGCAAGGTGGCCGCGCTGGGATAGACCGCCGCCACGCGCGACGCCGGCCGTGCGGCGGCCGCCGGAACAACGAACACTTCGGTCAGACCAGCCCCGTCGTTCGCCACACCGCCGCCGGCACGATAAACGGCCCGATATCGCATGCCCGGCTGAAGCGGAAACCGCGGCGTGAACCGGATGGTTCCGCCGACGTGCTCATAGCGGCCGGCCAGCGGTGGCTGATCGGCGATTTCTGCATCCAGCACGCTATAGACGGCGAAGTGCTTTTCGAGCTTTTGCGATAGCGACGCGACGTCGTCGGCCCTGAGTCCCCTCAGCTCGAAGACGCTGCGGCGCTCGGCGTCGGTGGCAAGCGAAAGCGTCGGTTTCGCTCCTTCGGCCGCAGCAGCCGGTCGTCCGCACAAACCCGAAGCGCAAGCGAGGCAGAGCAGCAGCCTTACCCCGCTTGCGCCTCGGTTTGGCATTTTAACGCACATGACAAGCTGGCCGCCTACGGCAACGGCACCGTTTGCAAGCTGAGCACGCCGGGCGAAGCCTCGATCAACAGCAACGCCTGTTTGTCGTTGAGCTTGTCGAGCTGCTGCACGCCCTTGAGGTTCTCGACTGTTTCGTAGCCCACGCCCGCCTTGTCGGGCACGCGCGAGCTGATGCCGTCGGCGTCGCCGAGTTGCTCGGCGGCGAGCTTCATCACGCCGCGGGCGTTGTTGGCGATCAGCAGGTACTCCTTGCCGTCTTTCTCATAGACGATGATGTCGAGCGGGCGATTATGGTTGCCCAGTTCGGCCACCGTGGTTCCCCGTACCTTCTTGCCGGGCTTCAGCTCCACCAGCGGCACCTTGACCAGCGGCGTGCAGGTATAGGCCGCCAGCAACGTCGGCTGATCGTTGATCGTGTACGACACAAAGGTCCGCACGGGCGCGTGCGTTTCAAGCTGGCCGTGCGACCCGTGATAAATCTCGACGCTCGTTCCGGCATCGGTGGCGGTGAAGGGAAATGGAATCGTGCGGAGATTCGACGAGAATTCTTCGTTCGAAAGCCCGGCCACGACTACCCGCCCGTCGACGTAGGCCAAATCGGTAATCGACTCTTGCCGCTGGCTGTTGCCGCGCCGGTCCTTCGCGCCGGCGTCGGGAGCGTTGGGCAACGGGGCCTTGGCGTAGCGCACCTTGTCGAGGGCCACGACCGAGAGCTTGCCGTCGGCGCCCACACGCAGGATGACGGGCAGCGCATCGGGCCCGCGGCCGCGCGAGACGCTCAGATAAGCCGTGCCGGAAAGCGGGTTGACCGCCAGATCGTTGATCAGCACCTGGTCGGCCGACGAGCCGAGCACGGCGGCGATCTGCTGATTGACGGCGGACACGTTGATCGCTCCGCCGCCCACGCGCTGGCGTTCGCCGGTGTCGATGGCGAACACAGCGGCGCTCATGGGATCGCCGACGAACAAAATGCCGTCGGGACCGAAGGCCATTGGCCCGGCGAACTTGAGTTCGGGCTGGCCTTGCTGGTCGAGTCCCTTGAGCAACTCGGCCGGCGATGCCGTCGAAACAGCGGCCAACGCAATCAACGCCGACAAGAAGGTAGTGTGTCTGATCATGGTCGGATCCTTTTTAGGGGGGGTGGGCGAATACAAACCATCCGACGGCTTCCCGGCGCCGCGGCATTCAGTATAGCGTGGGCGTTTTCGAAGGGAACGACCGCGCAGCTTGCAAATGGCCGATTTCGATAGCGCGTGGCAGTTCGACGTGGCGACCGGCGACGTCGAGCTGGCGGGTCTGCGAGGTCCGTTTCGCCTTGATGAAATCGGGAATGGCACGCCTCAACCAGACAAATGTTGTTCGCGTGGCACCACGAACGTGTGGTGGACGGCCTCTTTTTGAAAACCGATCACCTCGGGGAAGCACAGGCCGGGCAAAAGTTGCACGTCGAAGATTTCTTCCACGGCTGTGTGAAAGTCCAGCATGCCGACGACTTCACCGATTCGTAGGTCGACCACCGCTACGCCGCACTTCAGCTCGTTCAACCGCTCGGCGATCGGCAGGCCGCCGAAGGTGGAGGTCTCGCGGATCTTCGAGAGACCGATGAAGGCGTAGTGCCCGGCAAAGGCGAGGCCGCGGCCAAAGCCGGGCACTTCGGCCACGGTTTCGCGAAGGCCGGTGGCGGGATCGACGAGCAGCAGGCGACCGGTGCCTGATTCCAGCACCCACAGGCGTCCGTCGTGCAGCCGGGGCGAATGCGGCATGGAGAGGCCACGGGCCACGATCTGGCCGCTGGGCACGCCGATGAGGCAGCCGCCCTTGGCCTTGTTCGGCCGCCAGCCGCCCTGCGTGTCGGTCTCGCCCAGCGCCGTGACGTATCGCGGCCGATCGTTTTCCATGACAAGCCCGTTGAGATGGCAGCGGTCTTCGGCCGCCAACGCGGTCACGAAGGGCGGCCGCCAGCGCGGCACAAAGCTGTAATCGGGATCGAAAGTACAGAGACAGGAGAAGCGTGTGTTGACGATCCACAGTTCGTCGCCGACCCAGGCGATCTCGTGGCAGCGAATGTCGCCGGTCACATGGCAGGTGCGCGGCAAGAAGCAAGCGTCGTGCATGCCGGCCGGTTCAATCCGCGGCGCAATGTCCGGTGCGTCGCGCAAGAACCAGATCTGGTTGCGCGTGCCCAGCGCCAAGCGTCGTCCGGCCAACGCCAGGCCCATCGGTTGATCGAACGTGCGAACGAGTGTGGAAAGTCCGGCCCCTGCCGCCCGAACCACCAGCAGTTTGTTCGCCTGGTAGGTGGTCACCAGCAGCGATGCGTTCAATTGGTGCAGTAGCGACACGAACCTATCGCTCTGCGAGTAATGGAATTCGACGGCGGTGGGCCTTTGCTCTGTGGCGGACGGGCCGCCGTCGCGGTTCAGTTCCGCGGTTGGCAAGGTGGATGCGATCGACATAAAACGTTCCAATTGTGATATGGTACAATTGCCACTTGGATTTTTCTCTGGCAAATTAAGCGCTGCAAGTCTCTTAACGTCGTTTCGGGTGGCCGATCCAGCGGGGCACGCGTGCCTTATACGTTCGATACTCATCACCGAAGCGCGCTTCCAGACCGCGCTCTTCCTGCGGCACCTTGAGGAAATTTGAAAATGTCCAGCCGGCCAGGGCGGCGACGAAGATGAGTATGCTCCCGTAAAAGAGCGCCCAGCCGAGTAAGCAAATCAACCCGCAGAGGAACATCGGGTTCCGCGAGAACGCAAACGGCCCGTGCGTGATAAGCACGCGTGAGGTCGCCGACCAAAGGCGCTCTCCTTCATCCAACTCCACCACTTCCGGGAGTTTGGGGAGCTGAGCTAGCATCACGCTGAATACCCAGATGAGCCCCACGGCCCCGGCAGCGACGGTAAACAATCCCAGTACGTTCAGCGCCGATGGTCCTGTTTGAGACCAACCGAGCCGGGGTGCGACCAACGACATGGCCCACGGCAGCAGGCCCAGGACCAGCGAATAGACAATCAGCACCGCCGGCAAACCGATAATCAGACATGTTCGGCGCGGGATGCGGACGCGGCGCGACGGCTTCTCGTGGGGCACCGGTTTATCCCTCCTCACGTCGTTCTTCGATGGCTGATGAAATGCGGCTAACGTCACTCATTTATCCTTGGAGATAGCCGAGGGCGCCATTCCCAGCGAATCACGCCCGTTCCGGGCACGCTATAGCACGTCCACCACCGTCTTGCCGGTGATGCTCGTGTTGTGCGTGTCGGTCACCGTGATGGTTTGGTTTCCCGCCCTCCGCAACACCAGGCCGGTGAAGGTGTGTATGCCGGCGTCGCCCGCCTTGAAGCTGTAGTTGGCGGGCAGCTTGGCCCGACTGTCACTACTGCTGAAGTGGATCGTACCGACATAGCCGGTGACGATGTTGCCGTAAGCGTCCTCGACCTCGACCGTCAGGCTGAAGGGCACACCGGGCTGTACGCTGCTCGGAGCAACGAGGATGAACTTGCTCGCCGCCGCGGACTTCACGGTGATGCCGCTGTCGCTGCCGTGCAGGCTGGCCGACACGGTGTCAGTGGCCGTGATCGACTGCGTCCCGGCCGTCTTCAGAGTGGCGCTGAAAGTGTGCTTACCGTAATCGGCGCTGGTGAAGGTGTAATTCGCCGGCAATACAGCCTTGGCGTCGCTACCGGTGAAGTGGACCGTGCCCGTGTATCCGGTGGCCACGTTGCCGTAAGCGTCCTTGAGCGTGACGCTGAAACTGCCCGACGCCCCCGCAGTGATCGGTGACGGGAAGCCGGACACGATCATCGTGCTGGCGGCGGCCGCGGTAACGCCCACGGTCGCACTGCCGTTGATCGAGCCGGTGACGGTGTCGGTGCCGGTGACCGTTTGGCTGCCGGCCGTCTTAAGCGTGACGCCGCTGGTGAAGGTGTGAAGGCCCGCGTCGCCCGCGGTGAACGTATAGTCGCCGGGCAGACTGGCCTGGCCGTCGCTGCTCGTGAAATGAACCGTGCCGGCATAGCCGGTGGCCGTGTTGTTGTAGGGATCGAGAGCGGTCACGGTAACGCTCAACGCGCTGCCCGCCGTACTGCCCGCCGGCGCACTGACCGCGAAATGGCTGGCCCCCGCCGGGGTGACCGAGATCTGCGTCTCGCTGCCGGTGGCCGTGCCATACGAGGCGGTGATCGACTGCGTGCCGGCGGTCTTCAGCGTGGCGCTGAAGGTGTGTACTCCCGCATCGCCGCTGGTGAACTGGTAAACGCCCGGCAGGGCGGCCTGGCCGTCGCTGCTGGTGAAACTGACCGTGCCGGTATACGCGGTGTCGACCGTGCCGTCGGCATTCAAGGCCGTGACCGTGAAATTGCCGGGCACCCCCGCTGTGATCGACGAGGGAAATCCGCTGACGGAGAAGCCGCTCGGCGGGGGCGTGGGCGGCGACCAGTCGGCCGCGTTCATCAGCACCGAGACGCTGCCGCTGTTGGAATCCTCCACCGCCAGATCGGGAAAGTTGTCACCGTTGAAGTTGCCCGCTACGATGGAAGCAGGGCTATTGACGGTATCGAGGGGAACAATCTGGGCCTCCGTGAAATTACCGTCGCCATTGCCCAAAAGCACATTGACAGTGCTCTTGGTGATGAACGCATAATTCTTGATGCCGTAGTAACCTGACCCGATGTATCGCGAGTAAGACGACGTCGCGGTCACCGCCAGGTCCATCTTGCCGTCTCCATTCAGGTCTCCCATGACGACGGCTCTCGGAGATTGAGCGAGAGGCAGGGGATTGACGCCGCTGTATCCGGGAGGCGTCCACGGCGGCAAGGCAATGTTGTCGGGCGGCTGAAAGCTGCCGTCGCCATTGCCCAACAGCACCGACACGCTGCCACCGTTGCCAGACAGATTGCCATAGTTATAGTTGGCGGTGACCAGGTCGAGCTTGCCGTCTCCGTTGACGTCGCCCACGGCCAGTGATTGCGGAGCGGCCCCGGTCGCAAAGTAGGTCGGCGCGGCAAGCGTGCCGTCGCTGTTGCCCTTCAACACGGCCACGTCGTTTGCACCCGGATCCACGGTGGCGACATCGAGGTTGCCGTCGCCGCTGAAATCGCCGAGCTCGACGGACTGTGCGCCGTAAAAGCCGAGCTGCGTCGTAGAACCGATTGAGAAGGTGCCATCCCCGTGACCCAACAAGACATCGACGTAGTCGTAGCCCGAACTCGTCGCCACGGTGACAACGGCATCGAGCCGGCCATCGTGGTTCATATCGCCCAGCGCGACCGAAACCGGCGATCCAACACCCGGCAACGTGATGTTGAGAGGTGCTTGGAAGGTCCCGTCGCCGTTGCCCATCAGCACGCTGACCGAGCCGGGAACCGCAGGAAAATAATGATACCCACCATCGTAACCATAACCGTCGTTGGCAGTGACGATATCGAGTTTGCCGTCACCGGTGAGGTCGCCGACGGCCACCGACGCGGTGTTGATGCCGCCGGTGTCATAGGTGTGCGCCTGCTGAAAGGTGCCATCACCATTGCCCAGCAGCACGCTGACCGAGCTATAGCCGGCGACCGCCAGGTCGCGAATTCCGTTGTTCGCGAAGTCGCCGGCCGCGACCGCGCTAAAAGGCCCTCCGGCGGGATAACCTGCGGTGGCATAATCGACCGGCGCCAGGAAGGTGAGCAAGCAGCGGTCCTCCAACGCTTCAAGCTGCAGCCGCGCCGCCGGACGTCGCCGTGGCGGCCGGCGCTTTTTCGAGCGACGCGATGCGCCCGTAGAGGTAAAATTCGCTGAGTCAATTAGCGAGCGGAACCACATGGAAGGTCTCCTGTGCAATTTTGGATTTCGGGTTTTCGATTTTGGATTTTCGATTGCGTCGACCCCATCGAGCTTGTCTCGATGGTGAAGCAGATGGCGGGCTAAACGCTGCTGCGCCCGCTTCCCTTCGACCCCATCCAGCTTGCCTGGATGGTGAAGCAGATTTTTGGCGCATAGCGGACGCGAATCTTATTTACCATCCAGGCGAGCTGGATGGGGCCTTTTTCCTGATTTCGCGAACGCATCTAGCTCACCATCTTATTCACCGATCCGCACAAGGCGGATGGGGTCTACGTCTCGCCTTCAGTTCTTTCCTTCGTCTCTGCGTCCTTCCTCCGCCTCCTCTCCGTCTCTAGACACACGCGCCAAGCACCCCGAACACGTCGTCGTCGCTCGTAGTGGCGTAGTTGCGAAAGATGACCGTCCGGTCGTCAGCCGTGGCGACACCGCCGGGCGCGACGTAGAGACCGCCTCCCACGCCTTGTCCGGCACTGCCGCCGCTGCCCGCGGCGCCGCCGATGGCCTGGTTGAAGACGATGTCGGTGGCGATCAGTTCGAGGCTTGAGGTGGCGTCGTTGTCAGCGCCGCCATCCTCGCCGCCTCGTAGGCCGCCGCTGCTTTCATCTACACCAGCCCCGCCAGTGGCCTCACTCTCGCCCGCGAGCTGATCGCTCACCCCCTCGTACAGCGACTGGATGCGGAACGCGCGAAACAGCGGCGCGTTGACCTGCAGGACGTAGGCCTTGCTGCCGTCCGGCCGCACTTCGATGGATTGGCCGATCTGGTGGGGCGCCACGCCCTGCCTCCCCGAGTCGAAGGAATAGTCCCCGTTCGAAAGCCGCTGGGCCGAGCCGAGGGCGTCCGAGTAGTTACCCATGTCGGCGTTGACCACCAGGGTCGCTGTCATGGTCCGCTGGTCGATCTTCCACACCTGGCCGCGGCTGTCCGCCGTCGGATCGCTGGCCCGGCGCGTGTCGCCGTCGTCGAAAACGATCAGCGTGTCGTCGTCGATATAGTGGGCATCGTGCTGCCCGGAGAACCACGGGTTCGGGTCAGTGGAGTTGACGGTGAAATCGCCGCCTTGACCCAGCCGCCAGATGACGTGGCCGTCCCCCTCACCGTCGCGGTAGTCGATCTTAATCACCCAATCCTGGTTTTTGATGGAGAGAGTGAGGTTTCCGTCCGCGGGCGACCAGTCGACGGAGTTCGCGTGCAGCCAATCGACCGCCGGTAGGTTGGGGACGGCGGCGTCGGGGTCGACGACGCCCGGCTTCACAGTCTCGCCCAGGACGGGCCCGCGGTTGACGTCCAGGTGGTCGAAGGAATCCCAGACCCACGCCACCTGGAAGTTTCGGTCGAGCACGATGATGTCGGCGCCGACGTAGTTGGTCGGGGTGCCGTTGATGTTGACCGTACGCTCCGTCAGACCGATCACGGCGGTCTGCCCGTTGGGCAAACGCGTGGCGTCGTGGGTGAAGCCATCGATGTTGTTGTACCCCATCGCCGTGAGCTGGGCGTTGACCGCGTCGAGGTTCGTCTCGCGCACGGGATCGCCGGCGAGGTCGATTTCGCGCAGGATGTCCTGCGAATACGGGAATGGCGCGCGGCTATCGGCGCCGGTGACCAGCACGGTACCTCCAGGCAGCAAGTCGGCGCTCATCGCGGGGATGCCTCCCTTAAAGCCCGCTTGGGAGGGATCGTAGTACCACACCACGTTGCCCGAAAGGTCGGTGACATAGGGTTGAGGCAAGCCCTGAGCGGACCTGGCGAGCTGCTGGAAGACCAGGCCTTGATCGAGGTCGCTGCCGGGGCCGGGCGGCTGCGGCACGGTGATGGAGGGCAGCTTCACAGTCGACGGGATGGCCCCCGTCGTGAAGAGCAGAGGCGAGGAGGCGGCGCCGTCACTGAAGACGTCGCGCATTTCGTAGGTGGTGTCGGGCAGCATGCCGGCCACCAGAAAATTGGTGCTTCGGCCTGGCAGGCTAGGTAGATCGTTAGTGTTCTGCCACGATGGGCTGTTGCCCGCCACGGCGAACTCCACATGGACGGTGCCGTGCGGGCCAGGGCCGGGCTGGGTAGGCGGGACGCTATACAGGGCCACGAGCGGGTTCGACGTCGGCGTGATGACCGCCTCGGCGCCGGTCACGCGCGAGTTCACGACGTCCAGGACATCGGCCGATTCCGTGCCGGTCGCACTGAATCCTTGCTTGGCGATGACCTCGATGTCGTAGCTTCCCTCCTCCATCGGGGTCCAGGTGAAGCTGTTGGAGAGACTGAAGTCGCGCACCACGTGCAAGGGACCGTGTTCGGGACCGACGCGGAATTGGTAGACTGGAGCTGCCCCGAGGTCGGCCGTTGCCGCAGTCCACGTGATGGATTCGCCGACCAACTGGGGGGACGCCCCGCTGGGCGTAAGGGAGACGCCATCGCCGCTGAGTAGACAGCGGTCTTCCAGCCGTTCAAGCTGCAATGGCATCCCGCCCGTGCGCGATCGGCGAGCGCCGCGTTTGTTCCGGCGGGAGTAAGCGCGCTTGGAGCGCGACGTCGAAGAGTCAAATCTTGAGCGGAACCACATGGAAAGTCTCCTGTGCGATGGTGGTCTGCTCTATAATGACGACGGCGACCTGAAGGGCGCGCAGACCGTGCGCCGCTTGGGTGCCGGGCCGGTGGGGAGCTTGCTTGGCCGTAAGGACCCCACCGGCCGTCTTTCAATTTTGGATTTTGGATTTGCGATTTTGGATTGTAGGGTGGGACAAGCGAGTCTTGGCTCGCGCCGGCCCACCACCTGTTCTATTTCAGTTGCACGCTCCGGGGGATATATTGTTTATGATGTCCGAACCAATCAAAGCCGATTCCAGCGGCGCGGTAACGCTTCCGGCCGAATTGTGTCGGGCCGCCCGGCTTGCCCCGGGAGCCGATCTCGTCGCCGAGGTTGAAGCTGGGCGGATCGTTGTCGAAGCGATCCGACCATCTCTGGCAGAGCGCTTCGTGGGGCGCGCCGCGGCGCTGCCGCCAGGAGCTTTGGATTCTCTGCCTAATGATCTGGCCGCGCAGCACGACCACTATCTCTACGGCACGCCGAAGCGCCCGGAGTGATCGGCGATGGTGCCGAGCGTTTTCGCCGACACGTTCTACTGGCGCAGTCTTAGTCCCGGAGGGACGGCGGAGTTTAGCCGTGGGTGCCAACCCACGGACAGCGTGCCATTCCGTCCGGGTGAGCCGCGTAGCGGCGGCGGAGATGAACGCCGAGCGCTCCGTCGCCGCTACGCGGCTTTTTCTTATTGCGCGACCCCAAACCGTGGGTTCGCACCCATCCCGGCGCGCCGGGACTACGCGGCCGCGCTGCTGCCGCTCGCGATTTCCGATGTTTTGAGCAACGATCATCATTTCACCCAGGAGGGATTCAGGATCCTGTTTCCGTAACCGGCGTTTCTAAGAGCTGCTTTGCCTCCTCCAGCAACAGCTTGCACTCCAGCGGCTCATACCAAGCACCCCAACTCGGTCGCGTCGCGGTGAGATCATCCGATTTCTCTCGATCAGCCTCGTCGGTCCAGCGGGCGGCCTCGTCGAAGGCTTGCCGAGCCTCGGCTACACGTCCCAAGCGATGGCGGGCCATGGCCAGAAAATACGAAGCCCAGGGCCGAAGCCGATAAACCCGCTCTGCCGCCTCAAAACGGCCGACCGCCTCGGCGTACTGGCCCGCGCGGTACAGTCCTGCGCTCGCCTCCGCGGGACCGAGTCCTTCCGATGGCGTGGCAAGGCGGACTAAGGACACAAGCCGCCCCATGTCGGCCAGCGCGTCTGGCCGCAGCACGCAGGCCCGCAGCACGCAGCAGGCAACGGCTATGTCTTGCGTATTCTCGAAGCGCTCGATCATGGCGGCGCAGGTTTTCCGGAAGGCGTCCACTTCGCCCGCGCGCAAATGGGTGACGGCGGCAAGCTGCCGAAGCAACGCGTCGTTCGGTTCCAGCTCAATGGCCCGGTCGAATTCGCCGGCGGCTTGCTTCCACTGGCCGGGCTCAATGCAGCCGTAGCCCCGGTTGCGATGGTCTTCCAATGCAATTTGCCGATCGCGCGGCAGCCGCTCGAGGGCCAGGGCATATTCGGCCTCCGCCTCGCGGTGCCGGCGCAATCCGGCCAAGGCCCGCGCCCGGAGCACGTGCCTGCGCGGGTCGTCCGGCGGCGGGGCCCCGTCGATCAGCAGCTTGGCCTCGTGGCAGAAAAGGCGGCCCTCCAACCAGTCCCACCAGGCAATGGGCCAATAAGCGGTCGCCCCAAGGTGATTGACCCATCGCTCGTCGTCCGCCGACCTCTGGTACATTTCCTCGGTCCAGTGATCGAGCACGCGGTTCCCCGCGCCGAGGGCCGCACGGGCCTGGGCCACCTGCCCTAGCCGATGGTAGGCCATGGCCAGGGGGAAATAGCTGAGTCCACGCGAGCTCCACGGCATGTCATCGGCCCTGAGCGATGTCTCCAGCCGGCGCACGGCTTCGTCATGTTGCCCGGCCCGGTAAAGCGCCAACCCCAACACGTACAGGCTCCCCCAGTGCGGCTGGGCATGGCCGGCCACCGCATGCCCGCCCAATTCGACACATTGCTCCCGATCGACATCGACATCCGGGCTCAAGACGCTGGCGCGGACCAGCCCAATCAGGTATTCCATGTTCGACGTTCCGCGGAAGTGCGCGCGCATCCGTCGGCCCACGTCGTGGTAGCCCCGCACGTCGCCCGTGTGCAGGTGCAACAGCGCGAGCAGGTACCAGCGCAGGGGGAGATCCGGCTCGCGCAGCTCCAGCTCGTGGGCAAAATCGGTCGCGGCCAGGTCCCACAGACCCAGACGAGTGTGCAGATCCGCGAGCTCGGCCCACGCCGACGCATGATCCGGGCGTAGCTCAACGGCTTTGGTGAGCGAGGCATGCGCGTCGTCCCAGCGCGATGCGATCACGTAGGCCCGGCTCCGGTCCAACAACGCGTTGGCGGTCTTGAGCCGTTCCAGCTCGTCGCGGATCTGCTCGGCCCGCTGCTCGGCCAGCTCTTGTGCGCTTTTGACACGGTCCTTCTCCAGCTCGGTCCGTTTTTGCTCCCGGCGGATCATCGCATTGCTCACAGCCAGATTGGCCACCGCCAAGAGGGCGACCACCACCAGAACCGCGGTCATCGCGAACGTCCCCCGGTTTCGCCGCACCAACTTGCGGACTCGATACCACTTCGACGGGGGGCAGGCCGCCACAGGTTCGTCGTTCAGATACCGCTCGACGTCGGCGGCGAAGGCCATGGCCGTCGCGTACCGCCGGTTGCGGTCCTTTTCCAGTGCCTTCATCACAATCCAGTCGAGCTCCCCGCGGAACAGTCGGCTGAGCTTGCGCGGGTCGGCTTGACGTCTTTGAGATGCGGTGCTGGCTGCTTGCCCGACCGTGCTGATGCGCGCGCTCGGCTTGGGCGGCTCTTCTTCGCGGATGATGCGTCGCATCTCGTCGTAGCCGACTTGGCTCAGCCGCTCGTTCTCAAACGGCGTCGTGCCCGTCAGCAGCTCGTACAACAGCACGCCCAACGAATAGATATCGCTGCGCGTGTCCATGTCGAGCCCGCTCAATTCCGCCTGCTCGGGCGACATGTACAACGGCGTGCCGATCATCTGAGCAAAATTGGTGAACAGCGTCTTCTCGGTGAGTTGCTGGCCCATCGCCTTGGCGATGCCGAAGTCGATGACTTTGACTACCGGCTGGCCGTCGTGCAGCGTGACCATCACGTTGGTGGGCTTGATGTCGCGGTGGATCACTCCCTTCTGATGCGCGTGCTGCACCGCCTGGCAGACATCGATGAACAGCTCCAGCCGCTGACGGATGCCGAGACAGCTCTCGTCGCAGAATTCGGTGATGGGCACGCCGCGGACCAGCTCCATGACGAAGTAAGGCCGGCCGCAATGTAGGTCAGGCTTTCCAGCCTGACCGAGTAGTTCAGGCTGTCCGGCCTGACGAGCCGGGTCGCTGTCAGGCTGGAAAGCCTGACCTACGGTGCCGCCGTCGAAAACGTGGGCAATATTGGGGTGGTCCATCAGGGCCAGGGCCTGCCGCTCGGCCTCGAAGCGCGCCACGACCTGCCGCGTGTCCATGCCCGGCTTGAGCACCTTGAGCGCCACCTTGCGTCGTACCGGCTGCTGTTGCTCGGCCATGAACACCACGCCAAAACCCCCTTCGCCGATTTGCTCCAGCAGCTTGTATGGCCCGATCACCGTGCCCGGCCGCTCGGCAATGGGCCGATCGAGGGTGGCCACCAGGTCGGGTGCTGGACGATTCATGAAGCCGTCGGCCTCCTGGTGGGCCTTCAGGAGCTGTTCGACCTGCGGGCGCAGGCCCGGCTCGGCCGCGCAGGCCTGCTCCAGATAGGCCAATCGGTCCGAGGCATCGGAGATGTCCAGGGCGGCAAGGAAGACGGAACGTTCAGTCATGGCTACAAAACCTCATGGCGGCGCCCACCGGCGCCGTCCTCTCCTAGATAAGCGCGATTCACTCCAACATCGCGCCAAAAAAAGTTTTGGTTTTTCGGCGCGGTTACTCCCCTTCGATGGCCCGCCGCAGCCAGGCACGCGCGTAGGCCCAGAGGCGGTCGGCCGAGCGCGGTGAGATGTCGAGGGCCTCCGCGGCCTCGGGAATCGACAAACCGGCGAAGTATCGGAGTTTGACGAGCTCGGCCGCCTGGGCGTCGGCCGCCGCCAGGCCGGCCAGGGCCTCGTCGACGGCCAGCACCTCTTCGGCATCCTGAGCGGCGGCAAGGTTGGCCTCGTCGAGCGGCACGCGGTCCCGGCCGCCGCCACGCTTACGGCTCCGCTTGCGACGGGCCCGATCCACCAAGATGCGCCGCATGGCCTCGGCCGCCGCGGCAAAAAAGTGCCCGCGGCTGTTCCAGTCTTGGGCCTGCTTCACGTCGACCAACCGCAGATACGCCTCGTGGACCAGGGCCGTGGCCTGCAAGGTTTGCCCCGGCTTTTCCTGCCCAAGCTTCTGCGCCGCCAGCCTTCGCAACTCATCGTAGACCAGCGGCAAGAGCTGCTCCGCGGCGTGCGGGTCGCCTTGCTCGATGGCTGATAAAATGCGAGTAACGTCGCTCATTCCCACTTGAACATACCCGACCGGAGGCCGAGGAGCAAAAGGCAGTCGCAGCGAATCGCGGCAATCGGCATAATCAACTTGATGATTGGCGAATTGTCGTTCCGTATCGCCCTGGCCGTCGTGTTTGCACTCACCGTGGCAGTGACAGGTTACCACCGCTGGCAGGCGGCGAAATCAGGCGAAAGAATTTCACGACGAGACGAGGGCCGCCTTCTTTGCTTCGCGATTCGTTTGAGCGGCCTGGCGCTGTTTGCGACGGCGTTGGCCTACCTGGCCAACCCCGATCTGGTCGAATGGGCGGCGCTGCCCCTACCGCACTCTGTTCGCTGGTCGGGCACGGCGATCGCGGCGCTTGCCATCGGCCTGCTTTATTGGACCTTGAATGCCCTGGGCACGAATCTCACGGATACGGTCGTAACCCGGCGCAACCACACGCTGGTTACAACCGGGCCATATCGCTGGGTGCGGCATCCGTTTTACGTCGCGACGCTTTGGCTTGTGGTTGCGTCGTCCCTGCTTGCCGCCAACTCGTTCATGGCAGTAGTGGGGACCGCGGTGTTTGTGCTGTTGGCGGTCCGCGTGTCGATCGAAGAGCGGAAGCTCGCTGAGCGGTTTGGCGACGAGTACCTGGCTTATCAGGCACGGACTGGTCGCTTTGTGCCGCGGCTGCGGTGAGACTGATCGCTGGTCTAGCCTGGCACGACGAACGTGTGGTGGACGGCTTCCTTCTGGAAACCGATGACTTCGGGAAAGCGCAGGCCGGGCAAAAGCTGCACGTCGAAAATCTCCTCGACCGCCGTCTGAAAGTCCAGCATGGCGGCAATTTCGCCGCGTTGCAAGTCAACCACCGCCACACCGCACTTCAACTCACTCAATCGCTCTGCGATCGGCAAGCCGCCGAAGGTGGAGGTCTCCCGGATCTTCGACAGCCCGATGAAGGCATATTGCCCGGCGAAGGCCAGTCCGCGGCCAAAGCCGGGCACCTCGGCGACTGTCTCTCGTAAACCGGTGACGGCATCGACCAGCAGCAGGCGGCCGGTGCCCGATTCCAACACCCAGAGCCGGCCGTCATGCAAGCGTGGCGAATGCGGCATCGAGAGGCCGCGAGTAACGATCTCACCGCTCGGCACGTCGATGAGGCAGCCGCCCTTGGCCTTGTCCGGCCGCCAGCCGCCCTGGGTGTCGGTTTCGCCCAGAGCGGTGACGTATCGCGGCCGGTCATTCTCCATGACAACGCCGTTGAGGTGGCAGCGGTCTTCGGCGGCCAGCCCGGTGATGAACGGCGGCTGCCAGCGCGGCACGAAACTGTAATCGGGATCGAGTGTACAGAGACAAGAGAAGCGCGTGTTGACGATCCATAATTCATCGCCGGCCCAGGCGATCTCGTGGCAGCGAATGTCGCCGGTCACATGGCAGGTCCGCGGCAAAAAGCAGGCGTCGTGCAGCCCGACCGGTTCGATCCGCGGCGCGATGTCCGGCGCGTCGCGCAAAAACCAGATCTGGTTGCGCGTGCCCAGCGCCAAGCGCCGCCCGGCTAACGCCAGGCCCATTGGTTGGTCAAACGTGCGGACGAGGGTCGAGAGGCCGCCCTGCGCTGCCCGAACCACGAGAAGCTTGTTCGCCTGGTAAGTCGTAACCAACAGCGAAGCGTTCAACTCGTGCAGAAGAGCCACAAAGCTATCGGTCTGCGAGTAGTGGAATTCGACTGCGGTGGCTGTCGGCGCCGCATCGGGCGGCGAGCCGGCGCGAGACAAATCCGGCGGCAGTGAGATGCACGCGGTAGACATGGAGAGCTCCTTTCATAGGTTGGTCAACAACGTCGGCATTGCCGACCCCAACGGGGTCGTATTCGAAAGCCCAGGGCGCAGCGCAGCGGAGCCCTGGGTTAACGTCCCCCATTCGCACCCCAAGCCCCAACGGGGCGTCATTCCCCGCGAGATGCGCGCGAATGCGGCGCCGTGAGGCTGAATCATTGTCGCTCGCAATGTCACGGGAGTAACGCCCTTTCAGGGCTACAAAGGGTTGGCCTTATCCGATAACCCAGGGTTGCGCTGCGCTCCACCCTGGGCTATCGAATCACGCCCCTTCGGGGCTACAAGCTCCTACAACACGTCTACCACCGTCTTGCCGGTAATGGCGCTGCTCTTGGTGTCGGTTGACGTGATGGTTTGGTTCCCCGCCTTCTTCAGCACCAGGCCCGTGAAGGTATGGACTCCGTCGTCGCCCGCCTTGAACGTGTAGTTGGCCGGCAGCTTGGCCTTGTTGTCACTGCTCGTGAAGTGGATCGTGCCGACGTAGCCGGTGACGATGTTGCCGTAGACGTCCTCGACGGTGACGGTCAGGCTGAACGGCACGCCGGGCTGGACGCTGCTCGGGGCGACGAGAATGAACTTGCTCGCCGCCGCCGGCTTGACGGTGATTCCGGCGTCCGTTCCGTGCAGGCTGGCGTTCACCGTGTCGCTGGCCGTGATTGACTGAGTACCGGCCGTCTTCAGCGTCGCACTGAAGGTGTGCTTACCTGCGTCGCCGCTAGTAAACGTGTAATTGGCAGGCAGCACGGCCTTGGCATCGCTGCTGGTGAAGTGGACTGTGCCCGTGTAGCCGGCGGCGACGTTGCCATAAGCGTCCTTCAGCGTCACCGTAAAACTACCGGTGACGCCGGCGGTGACCGGCGACGCGAAGCCCGAGACGATCATGTTGCCCGCCGCGGCCGCATTCACCGACACGGCGGCGCTACCGATGATCGAAGCGGTGCTCGTATCGGTGGCCGTCACCGTTTGGCCGCCGGCCGTTTTCAATGTGATGCCGCCCGAAAAGGTGTGAAGGCCCGCGTCGCCCGCGGTGAACGTATAGTCGCCCGGCAGGCTGGCCTGGCCATCGCTACTTGTGAAATGCACCGTGCCGCCGTAGCCGGTGGCCGTGTTGTTGTAGGGATCCAGAGCGGTCACGCTGACGCTGAACGAGTTGCCCGCCGTGCTGCCCGCCGGCGCACTGACCGCGAAATGGCTGGCCGCCGCCGGTGTGACCGTGATCTGCGTCTCGCTGCCGCTGGCCGTGCCATACGAGGCGGTGATCGACTGGGTGCCGGCCGTCTTCAGCGTGGCGCTGAAGGTGTGTACTCCCGCATCGCCGCTGGTGAACTGGTAAACTCCGGGCAAGGCGGCCTGGCCGTCGGAGCTGGTAAAACTGACCGTGCCGGTGTACGCGGTGTCGACCGTTCCGTCGGCGTTCAGGGCCGTGACCGTGAACGTGCCGGGCGTGCCGGCCTGCGTGGACGCGGGGAAACCGCTGACGGCGAAGCTGCTGGGCGGGGGCGCGGGGGGCGTCCAGTTGGCCTCATTGATCAGCACCTGGACGACGCCGTAGCTAGTGCCCTGCGTAACGGCCAGGTCGGGGTAGGCGTCGCCGTTGAAGTCCGCGGCGGTGATAGAGAAGGCGGAAGCGCCATCAGGAATGGTTTGGGCGGCCGTGAAGGTGCCATCGCCGTTGCCCAGGAGCACGTTGACGTCGGCGCCTGAGTAGTAGTAACCACCGGGTCCCATATAGTTGTACGATCCCGTCACGGCCACGTCGAGCTTTCCGTCGCCATTCAGATCCCCGATGACCAGCGCGCCCGCCATCTCGCCGCCTCCCTTCGACGGTGGGGGCAAGGCGGTGATCTTGGCAGCTTGAAAAGTGCCGTCTCCGTTGCCCGGCAGCACCGACACGCCATCGCCGCCGGCGGCAACCAGGTCGAGCTTGCCATCGCCATTGACGTCGCCCACGGCCAGGCTGCTAGAGGTGCCCGTGGTGATGGTGGTGGGGGCGCCAAGCGTACCGTTGCCGTTGCCCAGCAGCACTGTCTCGCCAGAGCTATACCGCAATCCGGCGCCAGAGTCCGATGTGACCGCGACGTCGAGGTTACCGTTACCGAAATCCGCGAGCTTCAGGGAGCCCACAGTGTTGGCGTTGGGCACGGGCGTGGTGGAAGCGACGGAGAAGCCGCCGTTGCCGTTGCCGAGCAAGACGTCTACGTAGCCGTCGTTAACCACGGCTCCGGTCGCGGGGGTCAAAAATGAAGTATCCGCTGCGACCACCACGTCGGGATGGCCGTCGTGGTTCATGTCGCCGACCGCGACCGACGTCACCGTCTGAGGGAGTGGAGTCGTGCCGGTGTAGCCGGGGGGAAATACTCCCGGCAGAGCGAAGTTGCTGAAGGGCTGGAAGGTGCCGTCGCCGTTGCCCAGCAACACGCTCACCGACCCAAAAACACCGTAGTTGTTGCCCGTCACGATATCGAGTTTTCCGTTGCCGGTGAGGTCGCCGACGGCCACGGATGCGGGGCTGGCGCCCGTCGCGAAGTCCACAAGGCCGCCAAAGGTGCCGTCACCGTTGCCCCGCAGCACGCTCACCGCGTTGCCCGTTACCTCCACATAGCCGTTAAAGTATTCGCCGTTGGCCACGACCAGATCCTGAATGCCGTTATTAGCGAAGTCGGCCGCAACCACCGAGGTGGGAGCCAGGTTCGCGGGATAATCGACCGGCGCCGAGAAGCTGAGCAGGCAGCGGTCTTCCAGAGCTTCGAGCCGCAGCCCCGCCGCCGCCCGTCGCCGTTGCGGCGGGCGCTTTTTCGATCGACGTGAGGGGCCTGCGGCAGCCGAATTCGCCGAGTCAACGATTGAACGGAACCACATAAAAGTCTCCTTTTCGTGTGTGGTCTGCGATAGAATGGTGGCGGCGACCTGAAGGGCGCGCAGACCGTGCGCCGCTTCGGTGCCGGGCCGGTGGGGAGCTTGCTTGGCCGTAAGGACCCCACCGGCCGCCTTGTAATTTTGGATTTTGGATTCTGGATTAGGTCATACTGCTCACCGTGTCCTAATCAACCTCTGAGCGCCGTCGTTGGGCCGGCGAAGCAGACGGATCCGTTTTCAGGATCTCCTCCGCCTCGCGGAGGAGAATTCGGCAAAACAGCCATTCCGCCCAGTCTTTGCCCAGGTCTTCGGTGCTACGCAAACTACAGCACATTCACCACCGTCTTACCCGTGATGCTGCTGTTCTGCGTGTCGGTCACCGTGATGGTGTCGTTTCCTTTCTTCTTCAGTACCAGGCCGGTGAAGGTGTGTACTCCGTTGTCGCCCGCTGTGAAGGTATAGTTGGCCGGCAGATGTGCCCGGCTGTCGCTGCTCGTGAAGTGAATCGTGCCGACGTAGCCGGTGACGACGTTCCCATAGGCGTCCTCGACGGTGACGGTCAGACTGAAGGGCACGCCGGGCTGGACGCTCGCCGGAGCACTG
>Ga0307373_10003693_pt1 | contig 26403 bp, 29 predicted proteins | sample OX2MG_FD_202534 | JGI IMG/M metagenome (GOLD analysis project Ga0307373, IMG submission 202534) | Soil microbial communities from Risofladan, Vaasa, Finland - OX-2 | ecosystem: Environmental > Terrestrial > Soil > Coastal area > Acid sulfate soil | place: Finland: Risofladan, Vaasa | collected...
TGGGGCTGGTGTCGCTGCTCGATACGACGCGACGACTCCAGCGTGTTCCATGAACCGCCGGATGCGGAACCGCACGTCCGGTGGTGTGGGAGGGCGACGGGGGTGACCCCGTCCCCTACCCGATCCGCCGCCGTCGGCTAGGCGACCCGCGGCGTGTCCAGCGGCAGGCGCACCGTGACCCGCAGTCCAGTGGGGGGGTTGTCGCCGAGCTCGATGCTCCCGCGGTGGTGCTCGACGACCCGCCTGGCGATCGCCAGGCCGAGGCCGCTGCCGCCGGGCTCGCTTTCGGCGCGCCGGTAGAATCGGTCGAACACCCGCGCGCGCTCGTCGGCCGGGACGCCGGGCCCCGTATCGCGCACCTGCAGCAGGCCTTCCTCGCCGTCGCGCCACACGCCGACATCGACGCTTCCGGGGCTCGGCGTATAGCGCAGCGCGTTGTCCACCAGGTTGCTCAGCAGCGTGCGCAGGCCCTGCAGATTGCCCGCCACCGTGACCGGCTCGGCGCGCTCCAGGCCGAGGTCGAGACCGCGGTACTGCGCCAACGGCGCGTGCATCGCGACTACTTCGTGCGCGACCTCGTCGAGCCTGACCTCGGTGCGGGTTGCGTCGGGCTGCTGGCCTTCCTCGCGCGCCAGCGTGAGCAACTGCTGCACCAGGTGGCTCGCGCGTTCGACGCCGCGCCCGAGGCTGCCGAGCGCCTCGCGCCGTTCGCTGTCGTCCGCGGCGCGCTCGGCGATCTGCGCCTGCAGGCGCACCGCGGTGAGCGGCGAGCGCAGCTCGTGCGCGGCGTCGGCGACCAGCGCGCGCTGTGCCTCGATCGCCTGGCCGAGCCGGCGCAGCAGGTCATTGAGCGAGCCGACCAGTGGCCGCACCTCGTTGGGCAAGCCGTTCTCCGGGATCGGCTCGAGCGCTGCCGGCGAGCGGTGGCGCACCTCCCGCGCCAGACGTTCCAGCGGCGATAGTCCCCGGCCGACCGTGAACCAGATCAGCAGCCCCAGCAGCGGCAGCATTGCCGCCAGCGGCCAGACCGTGCGCAGGGCGACCGCCGCGGCGAGCCGGTTGCGGACCTCCTGAGGTTGCGCAATCTGAATGACGTGGTCGCCCAGCTGCGTGGAGAACACGCGCCATTTGCCTTGGGGCGTCGCCACGTCGGTAAAGCCGAGCAGCGCGCGGTCCGGCATGTTCACCCGCGGATGGGAGATGTACAGCCGCAGGCCCTCGCGATTCCAGATCTGCACCAGCACCTCGAGCGCCTTGTCGGGACTGCCTTCGTGTTCGATCAGGCCGCTGGCCAGCGCGTGGTCGCGAAACGACATCGCTAGCTGCTGCAGCTGGTAGTCGGCGAGCTCGTTCGCCTGTTCCCGCGCCATGAGATAGGTCAGCACTGCGCCGACCGCGACCGCCGCGGCGACCCCGGCAAGCAGCCACGCGAGCAAGCGGCGGCGGATCGAGATCATCGCGACTTGGGGATCATGTAGCCGACGCCGCGCACGGTACGGATGAAGTCGGCGCCGAGCTTCTTGCGCAGGCTGTGCACGAACACCTCGACCGCGTTCGACTCGACTTCCTCGCCCCAGCCGTACAGCCGTTCCTCGAGCTGCGCGCGCGACAGGATCGCGCCCGGGCGTGCGGCGAGCGCTTCGAGCACCGCGAACTCGCGCGCCGAGAGCGCGAGCGGCTTGCCGCCGCAGCTCGCCTCGCGGGTGGCGGGATTGAGGCTCAGCCCGAGATGCTCGATCAGAGGCTCGGCGCGGCCGTCGCGCCTGCGCACGACTGCGCGCACGCGGGCGGCGAGTTCGTCCAGATCGAACGGCTTCACGAGGTAGTCGTCGGCCCCGGTGTCCAGCCCCTTGATGCGCTCGGTGACCGTGTCACGCGCGGTCACCACCACCACCGGGACATCGTTGTGCCGCGCGCGCAGGCCGCGCAGCACCTCGATGCCGTCCTTCTTCGGCAGACCGAGATCGAGCAGCATGCAGTCGTAGTCCTCGGCCTCGAGCGCCAGCTCGGCGGAGCGCCCGTCCTGTACCCAGTCGACCGAGAAGCCGTCCTGGCGCAAGCCCTTCTGGATGCCCTCGCCGATCATGCGGTCGTCCTCGACCAGCAGCAGTCGCATCCCTCGCCTCCCATCGAGCGCGCTATTTTACGCGTGCGTCATGGCGCCACGCCCGGAGTGGGGCGCGGAGCCGGACGCGCCCGCCCGCGAGTTGCGGGGATGCGCCGCCCGGCCCAGCGTCATGGCGGCGAGCCGCAATCAGGACGGCGCCTCGAACACGACACGCTGCGGCCGATGGCCTACGACGACGTGACGCTCGAGTTTCTGGCCGTGAAGCTCGGCGGTCACCCGGTAGCGGCCGGCGGGGAGCCTGAGCAGCATGAACGGGCCCTTTGACTCGGCGCTGAGGACCTTGCTGCCGCGCATGTCGCTGATGGTCACCGGCACGTTGGCGGCGAACTCGGCCGGCATGCCCTTCTGTTCAGTTTTGATCACGAACTCGAGACAGAGCGGATAGTGCTTGGCGGTTCGCTCCATGGCGCGTGCTTCGCTCTGGCCGATGCCGCCGGAGAGCCAGGTGATGTCGCCCTGCGTCCTGGAATGCGGTAGCGACGCGCTCTCCATGGCTGCGTGCGCCACGCCAACGGTAAACAGCGTTGCAATCAGCATGCTGGATTCCTTGATCATGACGTGCACCTTTCGAACACAGTTTGGAAAAGCACGGGCGGCGCCGGGGGAGGGAGGGGGGAGCCGGCGCCGCCCGCTCTTCGCGGCCGGTGGGCCTCAGCCGAGGTCCACCGGAACGAAGATCTTGGCATCGTCGCGCTGAATGAGCAGCGCGACGTGCTTGCCTGCTTTGGCGATGATCTCGCGCAGCTGCGCGATGCTCTTCACCGGTGTGCCGTTGACCGCCAGGATGATGTCACCCTGCTGGATGCCGGAGTCGGCGGCCGGGCCGCTCACCTGCTCGACGAGCAGGCCGGCGGTCACTTCCGCCTGCTGCTTCTCGTCCTGGGTGAGGGGTCGTACCGCGAGACCCAGCCGGCCCTGCTCGGCCTTGTTGCCGCCCTCGATGCTCGCGATCTGCTTGCTGGTGAGCCTGCCGACCTTGACGGTGAGGTCCTTGGTCGCGCCATGGCGCCACACCTGCAGCGTGGCATCGGTGCCGGGCTTGACCGCCGCGACGATCGGCGGCAACTGCGCCGAGGTGTCTACCTTGGTGCCGTTGAAGGCAAGGATCACGTCGCCGGATTGCACGCCGGCCTTGGCCGCCGGTCCGTTCGGATCGACCGAAGACACCAGGGCGCCGATGGGCTGCTTGAGGCCGAACGATTGCGCCAGCGGCTGCGTCACCTCCTGAATCGTGACGCCGATGCGGCCGCGCTCGACCTTGCCGTGCGCGAGGATCTGCTCTTCGACGTTCTTGGCGACGTCGATCGGGATGGCGAACGACAGCCCCTGGAAGCCGCCGGTCTGCGAGTAGATCTGCGAGTTGATCCCAATCACCTGGCCGTTCATGTTGATCAGCGGCCCGCCTGAATTGCCAGGATTGACCGGCGCGTCCGTCTGAATGAACGGCACATAGGTGCCGTCGGGCAGCGCGCGCGAGGTGGCACTGACGATGCCCGCAGTCACGGTGTTCTCGAAGCCGTATGGCGAGCCGATGGCGATCACCCATTGGCCGACCTGCACCGAGTTGGAGTCGCCCAGCTTGATGGTGGGAAGATTGTGGGCGTTGATCTTGAGCACCGCGATGTCGGTGAGCTTGTCGACCCCGATGACCTTGGCCTTCAGCTCGCGCCGGTCCGATAGCTTGACGGTGATGTCGTGCGAGTTGTCGACCACGTGCGCGTTGGTGAGGATGATGCCGTCCGGGCTCACAATGAAACCGGAGCCCAAGCCGCGGGTCGGCCCCTGCGGCTCGGGGACCTGGAAATGACGGAAAAACTGCCAGAACGGATCGTTCGGGAAATTCGGCATCTGGGCCTGCGGGCTGGCCGCCGTCTGCTGGTTCTCGACCACGGTGATGTTCACCACCGCGGACTTATTGGCTTTGACGATGGAAGTGAAATCGGGCAGCTGCACGGTGCGCATGGGCTCGGCGGCCGGAGCGGACACCGCGGCCTGCGCTTGCGAATGCGCCCACGCAGGCAATCCCACTGCCTCCATGCCGCCCCAGGCGCCAAGGGCGAACAACCCGGCAGCCGCCAGGGTAACCATCAGACGCTTGCGTCTCATCAGAACCTCCGTGTGCGATGTCGGCGCGCGATCTGCGCGCTTACGTGGGGCGCATGATCGGACGATGGCCTTAAAGCAGCCTTAATTCCTTCCGCGCGCGCACGCCGGCGCGGTGGTACTGCGCTAGCGGGGGTGGTGCGGACGCACGACTTCGATGCGCGCCTCGAGGCCCAGGCGTGAGGCAAGGTTGACCAGCGTGTCCAGGCTGAACAGCTCGCAGCGGCCGCGCAGCAGCGCGTTGACGCGTGGTTGGCTCACGGCGAGCCGCTCGGCGGCTTCGGCCTGAGTGACGCCGAGGTGTGCGATGCGAGCGGTGATCGCCGCGACCACTTTGCGGCGTAACGCCAGACTGGGCAAACGACTGTCCATGGCATCTCCATTCTGGGCGGCCGAGAAGTATACAAATACTTGTATAGCACCCGGGTACCCGCCGGCGCGCGCAAGCGGCGGGCGCAGAGCTGGAATTCAGGGCGGCGGGGGGCGGTGCCGAGACTGGCGAGGATCGCCTCGACACAAGCTTGCGGCGGTGCTGCGACATCGATCACGACAACGCCCTGCGGCCGCTCGAGCGCGGCGAACTGGCTCTCGAGCAGCGAGGCCGGCATGTAGCGGTGATGGCGGCGCGCGATGCGGCTGCGGATCAGCTCGGCGCTGCCGTCGACAAACGCCCATCCGCAGTGCGCGAGCCCCGACGCGAGACGCTCGCGATAGGCACGCTTCAGTGCCGAGCAGGCGAGCACCGCGCTCTCGCCGCGCGTCTCCGCGGCGCGCAGCTCGGCGTTCAGGCGCGTCAGCCACGGCCAACGGTTGGGGTCCTCGAGAGCGCTGCCGGTGGCCATCTTTGCCACGTTAGCCGGCGGGTGGCAGTCGTTCGCGTCGAGAAAACGGCAGTCGATGCGTTCCGCGAGCAGCCGTCCGACCGTGCTCTTGCCCGACCCCGAGCCCCCCGTCACTACAGTGATCATCGCTGTCATCGCCTCGCGCCGGCCTCGAGCGGGGCGTTCGGACGAACGGATAAATGACGCCTGATTATAGTCAGGGCTTGTTAAAAATTACCTTGTCCGGCGGGGTGCGGGCCGCCATGATGTGAATTATGTCTCTGCCAAACATGAATGAAACGGTTCGCGTCTCGGCCGCACTCGCTCAGCCGGCTGCTCCCGCGGTCCGTGCCACGACCCAGCCGGCGATCGTCGCAGCGCTCGCGGCGCTCGCTCCGGAGTGGTTTCGGGCACTGGAATGGCTGGGCGTGACCGCTGCGGTCCACGTGCTCGCCACCTGGACCGATTCGACGCTGCTCGTGGCGGCCAAGTGGATCTGCTATCTGATGCTGTTCACCTGGATGAGCTACAAGGTCGACCAGGGACTGCAGTGGATCTTCCGCCGGTCGAGCCAGACCGAGGCGCAGGTCGAGCCGATGCATCAGGTCATCGCCGTGGGCTTGGGCGGGACCATGATTCCGATGCTGTATATCTTCGTGCAGTATCTCGCGATCGTACTGATCGCCAGGCTCGGCTCCTGAGCCCGCTGCCGGGCGCGCCGGGCGGCTCAGCGCGCGGTGGCGCGAAGACGCGCGGCGAGACCGATCTCCAGGGCCGGCGCATCGGCGTCGAGCGTTTCCACTTCGGGCAGTGAGCGCAGCCAGGTGAGCTGCCGCTTCGCCAACTGCCGGGTGGCGGCGAGCGCCTTGTCGCGCAACGCTGCGCGGTCATACGCCCCCTCGAGGTAGCCCCAGACCTGCCGATAGCCGACGCAGCGCACGCTCGGCAGCCCGGCGTGGAGGGCGTATTGGTGGCGCAGCTCCTGGACTTCCTCGATCAGCCCGCCAGCAAGCATGCGGTCGAAGCGCGCCGCGATGCGCGCGTGCAGCCGCGCCCGATCGGCGGGGACCAGCGCGAAGCTCAGCAACGCAAACGGCAGCGGCGCGCTCGGCGCGCAGTGGAAGCTCGAAATCGTGCGGCCGCTCGCGCGGTAGACCTCGAGCGCACGCTCGATGCGCTGCGCGTCGTTGGGCGCCAACCGTCGGGCGGTGGCGGGATCCACGCGGGCGAGCTGCGCGTGCAGCGCTGGCCAGCCCACGCTTCGCGCCTGCTCGTCGATCTCGGCGCGCAGCGCGCGGTCGGCCGCCGGCAGCGCGGCGATGCCGTGCGCGAGCGCGCGATAATAGAGCATCGTGCCGCCCACGAGCAGCGCGATTCGGCCGCGCGCGCGTATTCCTTCGATTGCGGCAATGGCGTCGTCCCGGAAGCGTCCCGCCGAGTAGCTCCCGGTCGGGTCGATCAGGTCGAGCAGATGGTGCGGCACGCGGCGGCGCTCCTCGGCGCTCGGCTTGGCGGTTCCGACGTCCATGCCGCGGTAGACCTGGCCCGAGTCGACGCTCACGATCTCGAGCGGCAGCCGCTCGGCGAGCTGCAGCGCGAGGCGCGACTTGCCGCTCGCGGTCGGACCGAGCAGGCAGAAGGCGGCGGGCTTCACCGTGTCCGGCGCAGGCAGTTCAGCGCCCGCCGGTGACGTCGAGCAGCGCGCCCGTGACGTACGATGCCGCATCCGAGGCGAGCCACAGGATCGCCTCGGCAACCTCATCCGGCTGTCCGCCGCGTTTCAGCGGAACCTCCCCGCGCATGCGCTCGACTTGGTCCGGGACGCCGCTCGAGGCGTGGATTTCCGTGTCGATGAAGCCGGGGCGCACCGCATTCACGCGGATGCCTTCCTTGGCGAGCTCGCGCGCCAGTCCCAGGGTGAAGGTGTCCATCGCCCCTTTCGACGCGGCGTAATCGACGTAGGTATCTCCCGCTCCGAGGCCGGACACGGCCGACGAGACGTTGACGATCGCGCCGCCGCTGCCGCGGTGCTGCCGCGACATGCGGCGGATTGCCTCGCGCGCGCACAGGAAGCTGCCGGTGACGTTGATGGCGAGAATGCGGTTGATGCGCGCGGCGTCCATGTGCTCGACGCGTGTCTGCCGCTCGAGGATGCCGGCGTTGTTGACCAGCACCGCGACGGAGCCGAGCTGCGCGTCGACCGCTTCGAATAGGCGCGCCACGTCCGCTTCCGAGGAGACGTCCGCGTGCACTGCAATCGCCCGGCCGCCAGAGCGATTGATCGCTTGCGCGACGTCGTCCGCGGCGCCGTGGTCGCGCACGGAGTTGACGCACACCGAATAGCCCCGCGCGCCGGCCATCCTCGCGGTGGCGGCGCCGATGCCGCGGCTGCCGCCCGTTACGAGCATCACCGGTGGCATCCCTCAGCGCCCGCGCAGGAACAGCTTGTCGAGATCGGCTAGCGTGAGCTGGTACCAGGTCGGCCGGCCATGGTTGCAGCTGCCCGAGCGCTCGGTTTCCTCCATCTCGCGCAGCAGCGCATTCATCTCCGGGACGCTGAGGGCGCGATGCGCGCGCACCGCGGCGTGGCACGCCATGCCGGCGAGCAGCTCGTCGCGCCGCGCGGCAAGCGCCTCGGCGGCGCCGTACTCGCGCAGCTCGGCGAGCACGCTCTTCGCCAGCGCGCCGACATCGCCGCTCGCCAGCGCCGCCGGTGCGGCGCGCACCGCGAGCTCCTGCGGCCCGGCGGCGGTGATGTCAAAGCCCAGGCGCGCCAGCACGGCGCCGTTCTCCTCGGCGGTCGCGATCTCGAGGGCGTCTGCGTGCACCAGCGCCGGCACCAGCAGCTGCTGGGCGTGGTTGCCACCCGCGTCGAGGTCGCGCTTGAGCCGCTCCATGACGATGCGCTCGTGCGCTGCGTGCATGTCCACCAGCACCAGCCCGGCCGCGTTTTGCGCCAGCACGTAGACGCCGTGTAGCTGGGCGAGGGCAAAGCCCAGCGCAGGCAGGTCGTGCGCGGCCTGCGGGGCGGCACGTGGGTCTCCGACGGCGGGCGCCAGGCCGGCCGCGGTCGTCGGCGCCGCGCGAGCCATGAACGCCTGATAGACCGCCGCGGGCTGGGCAATGGCGAGCCCCGGCTGGTGACTCCACTGCGTGGCGGCGGCCGGCCCCGGGGCCACGCTGGCGTAGGAGACCGGTGCCTCGGCGGCGCTCGCGGACAGCGCGCGCCTGAGCGCATGCAGCAAAAACTGATGCACGCCGCGCGCGTCGCGGAAACGCACTTCGGTCTTGGCCGGATGCACGTTCACGTCTACGCCGTGCGGGTCGATCTCCAGGAACAGCACGTAGGCCGGCTGGCGCTCGCCGTGCAGCACGTCGCGGTAGGCCTCGCGCACCGCGTGCGCGAGCAGCCGGTCGCGCACGAAGCGGCCGTTGACGAAGAAGTACTGGCTGTCGGCGCGGGCGCGCGCGGCCTGCGGTGTGCCCGCCATCCCGTGCAGGCGCAACGTCCCGGCCTGCGCCTCGACCGCGAGGCTCGCGCCGAGAAAATCCTTGCCGAGCAGCGTCGCGGCACGATCGCCGAGCGGCTGCTTGCGCACGTGGGTCCCGATGCGGCCGTTGTGCTTGAGCAGGAACGCAACCTCGGGGCGCGCCAGGGCGATGCGGCGGAAGGTCTCCTCGCAGTGGCCGAACTCGGTGGCCTCGGTACGCAGGAACTTGCGTCGCGCGGGCGTATTGAAATACAGGTCGCTCACGGCGACGGTCGTGCCGGGTGCGCGCGCGGTCGGCTCGAGCTCGCCGTAGATCGGGCCGTCGGCGCGCAGCACGTAGCCGTGCGGCGCCGCGCGCGTGCGCGAGGCGATCTCGAGACGCGCGACGGAGGCGATCGAGGCGAGTGCCTCGCCGCGAAAGCCCATGGTGGTGACCGCTTCGAGCTCCTCGAGCGTGGCGATCTTGCTGGTGGCGTGGCGCGCGAGCGCGAGCGGCAGCTCGTCGCGCGCGATGCCGGCGCCGTCGTCCTCGACCTGCACGCGCTTCGCGCCGCCCTGCTCGAGCGTGACCAGGATCTCGTCCGCTCCGGCGTCGAGGCTGTTCTCGAGCAGTTCCTTGAGCACCGAGGCGGGACGCTCGACCACCTCGCCCGCGGCGATCTGGCTGATCAGCAGCTCGGGGAGGATCCGGATCGCGCCCAAGGTGCGTACGATTATACCGGCGGCCCCGCTACAATCCCGGAATGGACATCCTGCTCATGCTGTGGAGCTACGCGGCCCACCTCGACCGGCATCTCACCGAGTTCCTCGCGCAGTACGGCGGCTGGGTGTACGGGCTGCTGTTCGCGATCGTGTTCTGCGAGACCGGGCTGGTGGTGACGCCGTTCCTGCCCGGCGATTCGCTGCTGTTCGTGGTGGGCGCGCTTGCCGCCAGCGGCGGCCTCGACCTCGCGAGCGCGACGGGACTGCTCGTGTGCGCCGCGCTGTGCGGGGACAACGTCAATTACTGGATCGGCCGATGGCTCGGGCCGCGCGTGTTCCATTTCCCGCATTCGCGCTGGCTCAACCGGCGTGCGCTCGAGCGCACGCACGCGTTCTACCAGCGCCATGGCGGCAAGACGGTGGTAATCGCGCGCTTCGTGCCGATCGTACGCACCTTCGCGCCGTTCGTGGCCGGGGTGGGCACGATGCGCTACCTGCGCTTCCTGGCCTTCAGCGTCGCTGGCGCGCTGCTGTGGGTCGGCGCGCTCACCTTGGCGGGATATTACTTCGGCAATATTCCAGCGGTCAGGCAGAACCTGACGCTCGCGATCCTCGGGGTCATCACGCTGTCGGTCGCGCCGGTCTTCGTCGCCTATCTGCGGCATCGCTGGGCGCGCGGCCCGGCCTGAATCAGCGCCGTGCCATGACCGGTGCCGGACGCGGCGGATTCTGCGCCACGTATTCCTTGATGCCCCGGAAGATGGCGTGCGCAAGCGTGTCCCGATAGCTCGTCCTGCCCAGCTCGCGCTCCCCCTTGCGGTTGGAGATGAACTGGGTCTCGATCAGGATCGACGGCACGTCCGGAGCCGTGAGCACCGCGAAGCTCGCCTGCTCGACGCGATCGCTGTGCAGCGCGTTGACCTGACCGAGCTGCCCGAGCACGTCGCGGCCGAGCTTCAGGCTGTAGCCGATCGTCGCGGTCTGCGACAGATCGAGCAGCGTGCGCGCGAGATAGGGGTCCTTGGTGTCGATGTTGACGCCACCGACCAGGTCGGCGCTGTTCTCGCTGCGCGCCAGCAGGCGTGCCATCGTCGAGGTGGCGCGGCGCTCGGACAGCGCAAACACCATCGAGCCGTCGGCGTCGCAGCGGCTCGGACAGGAGTTGGCGTGGATCGACACGAACAGGTCCGCCTTGAGACGGCGCGCGAGCGCGACGCGCGCGCCGAGCGGCACGTAGTAGTCGCCATTGCGCGTGAGCACGGCGCGCATGTCGGGTTGCTCGTCGATCAGCGTCTTGAGGCCGCGTGCGATCGCCAACGTCACGTTCTTCTCCATCGTGCCGTCGGGCCCGATGGCGCCCGTGTCCTCGCCGCCGTGCCCGGGATCGAGCACGATCAGGGCGCGGCGCCGCGGCACGGGTGGGGCGCTCGGGCTGCCGTCGGCTGCGCCGGGCACCAGCTTGCCATCCGATTCGATCAGCGCGGCGAGCGGATCCGGGGGCACCAGCGGATACATGTCGAGCACCAGCCGATAGCCGTATTTCGCGACGGGGTCGAGGCTGAAGATCTGCGGCTTTACCCGCGATTTCAGGTCGACCACCACGCGCACGACGCCGGGTCGGTTGCGCCCGACGCGCAGCTTCTCGATGTAGGGGTCTCCAGCCGCGACCTTGCCCTGGAGTGCGGCGAGCGCAGGCCCCATGCCGACGTCATCGAGGTCGAGCACCAGCCGCTCGGGGTTTTCGAGCGCGAAGAGGTGGTACTTGAGTGGACGTGTGGACTCGAAGGTGATCCGGGTGTAGTCCTGCGCCGGCCACAGGCGGGCCGCGATCACCGCCTCCTTCGCGAGCGCAAGGGGCGGCCTCAGCAATAGCAGCAGCGCGCCTAGGCCGGCTGCCAGCGCCGCACGGCGTCCGCCAGCCACACCCGGCCCGCTTCGCTGCCCGCAGTGAGCGTTGCGCAGCGCGCCGTGCCGGCAAAATCCAGCCCCACCTCGAGGTCCGGCCGCGGGAGTGCACCCGCCGCCCGCTCCGGCCATTCGACGAGGCACACCGATTCCGGATTGAAGTAGTCGCGGAATTCGGAACTTTCCCATTCCGAGCGATCCTTCACGCGATAAAAATCAAAGTGATACAAGTTTAATCTCGAAAGGGGGTAAAGTTCAAGCAGGCCGTAGGTCGGGCTCTTGACGCGGCCCGCGTAGCCCAGCGCGCGCAACAGGCCGCGCACCAGCGTGGTCTTGCCGGCGCCCAGATCGCCGCGCAGGAATAGGACGCTGCCTGGCCGGGCCCTGGGCGCGAGCGCCGCCCCCAGGCGCGCGGTCGCGGCCTCGTCCGGCAGCTCGATACGGCTCATCCGGGCACGCGCCGCAGTTGCGCGGCCTTCAACAACGCCTTCAACATCGGCCTCATGGACTACGCTCGGCTCGCCGCGCAGATCAAGGACTGGGGAACACGTTTGGGCTTCCAGGCGATCGGCATCGCGGATACCGACCTCTCCGTTGCCGAGCCGCGCCTGTTCGAATGGTTGGCGCAAGGCTGGCACGGCGAGATGGATTATATGGCGCGCCACGGGGCGCGCCGCGCGCGCCCGGCCGAACTGGTTCCGGGCACGCTGCGGGTGATCAGCTGTCGCATGGACTATGCGCCGGCAGAGCGCGACGAATGGAGCGCGCTCGCCGACGGCGAGCGCGCCTACGTCGCCCGCTACGCTCGCGGCCGCGATTACCACAAGCTGCTGCGCACCCGCTTGCAGGCGCTTTGCGATCGCATCGCCGCGCAGGCGGGGGAATTCGGCCACCGCGTATTCGTCGATTCGGCGCCGGTGCTGGAAGTTGCGCTCGCGGCCAAGGCGGGGCTTGGCTGGCGCGGTAAGCACACATTGCTGCTCTCGCGCGAAGCGGGCTCGTGGTTCTTCCTCGGCGAGATCTACTGCAGCCTGCCGCTACCCCCCGACGCGCCGGTGAGCGAGCACTGCGGCAGCTGCGCGAAGTGCATCGAGGTCTGCCCGACGCAGGCGATCCGGGCGCCCTACCAGCTCGACGCGCGCCGCTGCATTTCCTACCTGACGATCGAGCTCAAGGGCGCGATCCCGGAAGCGCTGCGCCCGCTCATCGGCAATCGGGTCTACGGCTGCGACGATTGCCAGCTGGTGTGCCCGTGGAACTCGTTCGCCGCGCCGGGCGGCGAGCTTGATTTCGGCGCGCGCAACGGGCTGGACGCGGCCACGCTTGTCGAGCTGTTTGCATGGAGCGAGCCCGAGTTCGCCGAGCGGCTGGCCGGTTCGCCGATCCGGCGCATCGGCTACGAGCGCTGGCTGCGCAATCTGGCCGTCGGCCTGGGCAACGCGCCCGCCACGCCCGGTGTCGTCGCCGCCCTGCGTGAACGCGCCGAGCATCCATCCGCGCTGGTCCGGGAGCATGTGCAATGGGCACTCCAGCGCCATGGCGCTCGAGGCTAGGGGCCACGCGCTATCGTAAACTGCGCGCCATGAGTGACTGGCAGCCGGACAGCTTGTTGGCGGGCTTCGAGCAGCAGCGGCTCGAATTTCCGCCCGATTACGACGGCCCAGTGGCCGCGACCCTGGTCCGGCTGCCCGGCCCGGCGCGCGACAAGGCGGTGCTCTACGTCCACGGCTTCGTCGACTATTTCTTCCAGTCGGAAATGGCGCAGCGCTTTGCGGCCGAGGGTTATGCCTTCTACGCGCTCGATCTGAGAAAGCACGGCCGCTCGCTGCTCGCGCGCCAGCATCCGTGCTTCTGCAACGACCTGTCCGAGTACTACGCCGAGCTGACGCGCGCGATCGGGATCGTTGCCGGGGAGCAGGGCAATGCGACGCTGCTGCTTGCCGGGCACTCAACCGGGGGCCTGCTGGCTTCGCTCTACGCGCACGAGGGCGACGCGCGGACGCGCCTGGGCGCGCTGTGGCTGAACAGCCCGTTTTTCGATTTCTACGTGCCTGCGTCGGTGCGGCCGCAGCTCGCCCTGGCCGCGGCGCTGGGCCGCCTGTTCCCGTTCTTCAACAATCCCAACAGGCTGAGCCCGTTCTATCCCATGAGCCTGCACAAGAGCCAGCATGGCGAATGGGACTTCGACCTGAGCCTGAAGCCGATGCAGGGCTTTCCCACCTATTTCGGCTGGCTGGCCGCGATCCGCCGCGCGCACGCGAGAGTGCACGCCGGCGTGGCGATCGCCTGCCCGGTGCTCGCCATGCACTCGGACCGCTCCGAGTTCGCACGCGAGTGGAAAGACAACCTGATGAGCGCCGATACGGTGCTCGACGTCGAGGACATCAAGCGCTGGAGCCCGGGGCTGGGCCGCGACGTGACGCTGTGCGAGATCCCGGGCGGGCTGCACGACCTCGTGCTTTCGCGCCGCGAGGTGCGCGAACGCGTGTTCGCCGAGCTGTTCGGCTGGCTTCAGCGGCGCGGCTTTGGCGGCACGAGCCAGAGCGTCGCGACGGCGGCCAGCACCCACAGCGCGTAGACAAGCGCGAAGAACCATTCCGGGAAGCTGTAATACAGCAGGCGGTGCAGCCAGCGGCCGACGAAGGACTCCGGCTGCACGTTGCCGCGCAACATGTCCTCCCATACGGTCAGCGGGCAGGCGTAGCCGGCAAGTGTTTCGAGCGCAACGTACGCCGCGGCCGCCAGGTGCGCCAGACGGAACGTGCGGTTGCGGATCCAGCGCCAGCCGAGCGGGCGCCCCACCCAGACCAGCACGAGGCCGGCGACGATAAATGCGGCGATCGCGAAGTGGACCAGAAGCAGCGCGTTGGCGGCGTACCTCAGCATGGCAACGCGTGATTCACACCGCAGCTGCGGCGCCGGAATCGAATCGCCTCAGGCGCCGTCGCGCTCGCGCGGCCGGGTCGGATCCGCGATCCACTCGCTCCACGAGCCCGTGTACACGCGCGAGCCGGGCAGGCCGGCGATCTCCATCGCCAGCTGATTGTGGCAGGCAGCCACGCCCGAGCCGCAGTAGTGCACGACCTCGGCGGCCTTGCGACCCGCGAGCGCAGCCGCATACTCGCGGCGCAGCTGGTCCGCGCTCTTGAAGCAGCCGTCCGCGGCCAGATTTTCGTTGCAGAAGCGGTTGCGTGCGCCCGGGATGCGCCCGGCCACCGGATCGATCGGCTCGGCTGCACCGCGAAAGCGCTCCGGCGCGCGCGCGTCGAGCAGCAGCATCTCGGCGCGGCCTAGGTGCGCCGCCACGTACGCCGCATCGGCTTGCAGGGCATCCCGCGTTGTTCCCGGGTAAACGCTCGGCGCGACCGTCGGCACCTCGGCGCTGACCGGGCGGCCCTCGCGCAGCCACTTCGCGATGCCGCCATCGAGCACCGCCACCGCGTCGTGACCGACCCAGCGCAGCATTGACCACAGGCGCGAGGCCATGTTGCCGCTGCCGGCATCGTAGGCGACAACCTGGTCGCCGGCCTGCACGCCCTGTCTGCCGAGCCAGGCAATGAGCGCGCCCGCGTCGGGCAGCGGATGGCGCCCGTTGCGGCCGGTGGCGGGGGCCGACAGGTCGCGGTCCAGATGCGCGTACAGCGCGCCGGGAAGATGTGCTTCGGCGTATTGCTGCGCACCGAGCTCGGGCTTGGCGAGGTCGTGGCGGCAATCGAAAAACCGCCACGTCGGATCCGCGAGGCGGCGCGCGACGGTTTCGCTATCGACGAGGGTGCGGTGTGTCATCGGCCCGTCGCGCGCGCCGCTCGGGGACGCCCGGCGGGCAGGCCGAGCTCGCGGCGCACCCACTCGTGGAAGTGCAGCATCGCATCTTCCATCGGCGACTGGTAGGGGCCGGCGTCGTCCAGGCCTTGGACCCACAGCGCGCGGCGGCCGCGGTCCATGCGCAGGCACAGGTCGCCGTCCTCGGCTGCGGTCTCGGCGTACGCCGCCTGCTCGGCCTCGACGAACTCGCGCTCGAACAGCGCGATGTCTTCCGGATAGTAGAACTCGACCACGTTGGTGGTGAGCGTCGGCGAGCGCGGGATCAGGTGCGAGACTATCAGCACGTGCGGATACCACTCGAGCATGATGCCGGGGAAGTACGTCATCCACAGCGCCCCTCGCCTGGGCTCGCGGCCGTCGAGATACTTCAGGCAGGCCTCGTGCCAGCGCCTGTAGACCGGGGTGCCGGGCCTGGTGAGCCCCGCCTTCGCAGCCACGATCTGCAGCGACCAGTTGTCGCCGTACTCGACGCTGAAGTTGTTGCAGTCGGTGAAGTTCGACAGCCCGGGGTGGAACGCCTCGACGTGGTAGACCTCGAGATACACCTCGATGAAGGTCTTCCAGTTGCAGGCGTAGTCCTCGACCATCACGCGGTCGAGCACGTAGCCGGAGAAGTCGAAGTCGCCGGCGAGTGAGACGCCGGCCAGGTCCGGGTGGGGGTCGCGCGGGCCGGCGAACAGCAGCCCGTTCCAGTTGGAGAGCCGCTGCGCGTCCAGGTTGCGGCACGGCGTCTCGGCGAAGTGCGGGGCGCCGAGTAGCTCGCCGCGCAGGTCGTAAGTCCAGCGGTGCAGCGGGCAGACGATGTTCTGCGTATTACCGCGCCCTTCCAGCATGATCGCCTGCCGGTGGCGGCACACGTTGGACAGCAGCTGGACGCCGGAGGTGTTCCTGACCAGCATCTTGGCATGGTCGAGCCAGGCGAGTGTATGGTGGTCACCCGCGTTCGGCACCATCAGCTCGTGGCCGACGTACCCCGCCGCCGCGTCGAACAGCCGCTTCTTCTCGAGGGCGAAGATCTCCGGATCGAAGTACCAGGACACCGGCAGCTGGGCATTCGCCGGTTTCAGGTGCTGCGGGATGGCAAGGTCCGACATCGGGGCTCCAAGGGGCGCCAAAAAAACGTAAAATTCTACCGCGGCCGGGGTTGCGCCGAAAAGCAGGCACCCGGCCAAAGCCACCTATGAGCAAGTCCCCGCGCCAAAGTTCCCAGAGCGACACTCAGAGCGTTTCCGAGCCGAGCTTCGAGAACGCGCTCGCGGAGCTGGAGAGCATCGTCGCACAGATGGAGAGTGGCAACCTGTCGCTGGAGCAGGCGCTCGCTGCGCACCGGCGCGGCCTGCAACTTGCCAAGCTCTGCCAGCAGCGGCTGGAGGCCGCGCAGCAGCAGGTCAAGGTGCTCGAGGGCGACGTTCTCAAGCCGCTTGCGCAGCTCAGGCCGGAACCTGGTGCCGAAGACTGAATCTTATTTTCCGAGCTGGATGGGGGCCATCCAGGAGCGCATGGAATCGGCGCTGGATCGCCTGCTGCCGGGCGCGGGGCTCGCGCCCGCGCGGCTGCACGAGGCGATGCGGTATGCGACGCTGGAGGGAGGCAAGCGGGTGCGACCGCTGCTGTGCTTTGCGGCCGGAGAGCTTTCTCGAGCGGCGTCCGAACGGCTCGAAGTGGTCGCGGCGGCGGTGGAGATGATTCATGCCTACTCTCTGGTCCACGACGACATGCCGTGCATGGACGACGACCCGCTGCGGCGCGGCAAGCCGACGGTGCACGTCGAATATGACCAGGCTACCGCATTGCTGGTGGGCGACGCGCTGCAGGCGCTCGCCTTCCAGCTGCTCGCCGAGCGGCCGCTCGCCCGCGACGCGCAAACCCAGCTCCAGATGGTGAGGAACCTTGCCATGGCCGCCGGCTCGCGAGGCATGGCGGGCGGCCAGACCATCGACCTGCAGGCGACCGGAAAGTCGCTGAGCCTGCCGGAGCTCAAGTACATGCATATCCTCAAGACCGGGGCGCTGATCCGCGCCGCGGTGGCGCTCGGCGCGCTGTGCGGCGAGCCGCTCGGGGGCGAGCAGTCCGAACGGCTCGATCGCTATGCCAAGTGCGTCGGCCTCGCGTTCCAGGTGGTCGACGACGTGCTCGACTGCGAGGCGAGCAGCGCGACGCTCGGCAAGACCGCCGGCAAGGACGCCAGGCAGGGCAAGCCAACCTACGTCTCTCTGCTGGGCCTGGCGCGCGCGCGGGAGCTTGCCGACGAGCTGCGCCGCGACGCGCACGCGGCACTGGAGGGTTTCGGCGAGCCGGCCCGGCGACTGCGTCAGCTGGCCGATTTCATCGTCCTGAGGAAGTTCTGATGTCGGTGATCAGCGGAATTCCGGCGGAGCTGCCGCGCCCGCGGGACTACAATCCGTTGATGTACGAGCTGCTGCAGAAGATCAACAATGCGTCCGAGCTGCGCCAGCTCGAGCGCCGGCAGCTCAAGCAGCTCGCCGACGAGCTGCGCGCGTTCGTACTCGACTCGGTGTCGAGTACCGGCGGCCACCTGTCGTCCAACCTGGGCACGGTCGAGCTCACGATCGCGCTGCATTACGTGTTCGACACGCCCGAGGACCGCATCGTCTGGGACGTCGGGCACCAGACCTATCCGCACAAGATCCTCACCGGGCGGCGCGAGGCGATGAAGTCGCTGCGCCAGCTGGGCGGCATCTCCGGCTTCCCGCGCCGCAGCGAGTCGCCCTACGACACCTTCGGCACCGCGCATTCCTCGACTTCGATCTCGGCCGCGCTCGGCATGGCGACCGCGGCGCGCATCAAGGGCGAGCAGCGCCGCTGCATCGCGGTGATCGGCGACGGCGCGATGTCCGCGGGCATGGCGTTCGAGGCGATGAACAACGCCGGCGCGACCGACGTCGAGCTTCTGGTAATTCTGAACGACAACGAGATGTCGATCTCGCCGCCAGTCGGCGCGCTCACCAACTACCTGGCGCGGCTGCTCTCCGGCCGCATCTACAGCACCGCGCGGCGCGCCAGCGAGCACCTGCTGAAGCGCGTCCCCCGCGTATGGGAGCTCGCGCGCCGCGCCGAGGAGCACTTCAAGGGCATGGTGACGCCCTCGACCCTGTTCGAGGAGTTCGGCTTCAACTACATCGGACCGATCGACGGGCACGATTTGGACGCGCTGATTCCCACGCTTGGCAACATCAAGAAGCTCAAGGGGCCGCAGTTCCTGCACGTGGTGACGCGCAAGGGTCAGGGCTACAAGCTTGCGGAGGACGACCCGGTCCTCTACCACGGGCCGGGCAAGTTCGACCTCGCGGAGGGAATCAAGAAGTCCGACGGCGCCAAACCCACCTATTCGCAGATCTTCGGTGACTGGCTGTGCGACACGGCGGCGGCCGACGAGCGGCTGGTGGCGATCACGCCGGCGATGCGCGAGGGCTCTGGCATGGTGGAGTTCTCGGAGGCCTATCCGGCGCGCTACTTCGACGTCGGCATCGCCGAGCAGCACGCGGTGAGCTTTGCCGCGGGGCTCGCCTGCGAGGGGCTGCGGCCCGTAGTGGCGATTTACTCGACGTTCCTGCAGCGCGGCTACGACCAGCTGATCCACGACGTCGCGATCCAGAACCTGCCGGTGCTGTTCGCGCTCGACCGCGCCGGCTTGGTGGGCGGCGACGGTGCGACGCACAACGGCGCCTTCGATTTCGCGTATTTGCGCTGTGTGCCGAACCTCACGGTGATGGCGCCTGCGGACGAAGAGGAATGTCGGCGCATGCTCACGACCGGGTTCCAGCTCGGTACGCCCGCGGTGGTGCGCTATCCGCGCGGCGCAGGCCCCGGGGGGGTGACGCCCGGCCGGGAGCTGCTCCCGCTGCCGGTGGGCAAGGGCGAGTTGCGCCGGCAGGGTCGGGGCGTGGCCCTGCTCGCTTTCGGGGCGTTGCTCGCTCCGGCGCTCGCCGCCGCGGACGAGCTCGACGCGACCGTGGCCAACATGCGCTTCGTCAAGCCGCTCGACCTGGAACTGGTGACGCGGATCGCCGAGACGCACGAGCTGCTGGTCACGCTGGAGGAGCACGCAACGATGGGCGGCGCCGGCAGCGCGGTGTGCGAGGCGCTCGCCGGCATGGGGCTCGAGCGGCGCGTGCTGCTGCTCGGACTGCCGGACCGCTTCATCGACCACGGGGACCACGCCAGGCTGCTCGCCTCGGTCGGACTGGACCGCGATGGCATATTGAAATCGGTCCGCGCCGTAATGTCCGAGTAATTTACTCGGATGTTATAATGCGACCTCCCCAATGCCCCTTGACGGGCAAGGTCTTACGCATGAAATCGCGCGATCTGTACAACATACCGGACGTCCAGGCCTTCGCCGACACCCGCAGGCTGGCGATCGACAAGGTAGGCGTCAAGGCGATTCGCCACCCGATGAAGATCCAGGAGCGCTCGGGCGCGGTGCAGCACACCATCGCCAGCTTCAACATGTACGTGAGCCTGCCGCATCACTTCAAGGGCACACACATGTCGCGCTTCGTCGAGATTCTCAGCGCACACGAGCGCGAGATCACCGTGGAGACATTCCAGGTGATGCTGCGCGAGATGGTCGAGCGGCTCGAGGCCGAGGAAGGCCACATCGAGATGAGCTTCCCGTATTTTATCGAGAAGGCGGCGCCGGTGTCGGGCGTGCGCAGCCTGATGGACTACGAGGTCAGCTTCATAGGCGCGGTCCGCAAGGGCCAGCAGAGCTTCACGCTGAAGGTGCTGGTGCCAGTGACCAGCCTGTGCCCGTGCTCGAAGAGGATTTCCGAGCGCGGGGCGCACAACCAGCGCTCGCATGTCACGGTCACGGCACGCCTGAATGCGTTCGTCTGGATCGAGGAGATCGTGGATCTGGTCGAGAAGCAGGCCTCGAGCGAGCTGTACGGGCTGCTCAAGCGTCCGGACGAGAAGCTCGTCACCGAGCGTGCCTACGACAATCCGAAGTTCGTCGAGGACATGGTTCGCGACGTGGCGGCGGTGCTCAACCTGGACGAACGCATCGAGACGTATGTGGTCGAGTCGGAGAACTTCGAGTCGATCCACAATCACTCCGCATACGCCCTGATCGAGAAGGACAAGAGCGCGAAGCAGTGAGTGCGCTGACGCGCGCGGCCGGCCGCGCCAGGGGTTGATCGCCCCGCTCGCGGTGCCCGATATGGCAGACGCTCCCGCCCGCCCGCGCGACTTTGCGGCCGAACGCGCCGCCATGGTGGCCGAGGTCGAGGCGCTGTACGCCGAGACGCGCCTCGAGACCGGGGTCGCGGCAATGTCGCCGGCGGTGCGTGCGGCGCTTGGCAAGGTCGAGCGGCACCGGCTGGTACCGCCGGAGCAGGTGTCCAACGCGTACCGCAATCATCCGCTGCCGATCGGCGATGGCCAGACCATTTCGCAGCCGTACATCGTCGCGCTTTCGACGGATTTGATCGACCCCAAGCCGGGCCACGTGGTACTCGAGGTGGGCACCGGCTCGGGCTACCAGGCCGCCGTGCTCGCCCAGATCGTGCACCAGGTGTACACGGTGGAGATCCTGGCGCGCCTTGCGCGCGAGGCGCAGGCGCGGCTGGCCGCGCTCGGCCGCCACAACGTCGAGGTGCGCATCGGCGACGGCAATGCGGGCTGGCCCGATAAGGCGCCATACGACGGCATCATCGTGACCGCTGCGGCGTCGCGGGTGCCGCCGGCGCTGGTGGCGCAGCTCAAGGCCGGCGGCCACCTGGTGGTCCCGGTCGGCGAGGCGTTCGACATCCAGTACCTGCTGCTGCTCACCAAGCGCGCCGACGGCGGTTGCGACGAACGTCGCGTCCTGCCGGTGCGTTTCGTGCCGCTGGTGCCCGGGGGCTGACCGGCCGCGCGGGATCACCGCCGCGCGAAAAACGTTAGACTACGGCTCGCCGGACGCCGCCGCGCCAGGCGTTCTCGTTGCCGAACTGTTTCGAGCGCCGATCCAGCCGATGTTCCAACCGCTTCCGCCCGTCACGCGCACGCTGCTGATCGCCAACATCGCGGTATTCCTGCTCGAGCTGGCGGTCGGGCCGGCGGCGATGATCACCTACCTCGGGCTGTGGCCCTTGGGCACCATGTCGCTGCTGGGAAGCGGGGCGGGCTTCCAGCCCTGGCAGGTGGTGACCTACAGCTTCCTGCACGGCGGCTGGCTGCACCTGTTCGTCAACATGTTCGCGCTGTACATGTTCGGCGGGCAGGTCGAGACGCTGGTCGGCCCGAAGCGCTTCCTGAACCTGTATTTCGCCAGCGTCATCGCCGCAGCGATCTCGCAGCTCGTGTTCGCGGGCGTCGTGGGTGGCGAGCCCTATCCGACGATCGGCGCCTCGGGCGGCATTTTCGGCTTGCTGCTCGCGTACGCAATGTACTTCCCGAACCGCACGATCATCCTGCTGATTCCGCCGATCCCGATGCCGGCGTGGCTGTTCGTGCTGCTGTACGGCGTGCTCGAACTGTTTCTCGGCATCACCGGCACCGAGGAGGGCGTCGCGCATTTCGCCCATCTGGGCGGGATGGCGGGCGCCTGGCTCCTGATCCAGTACTGGCGTGGGCGCCCGCCGTTTCGCAGGAGGCGCTGAGCGCGCGGCGCGGACCGGATAGGCGCCGCGCCCCAGGTCAGACCACGTGCACGACCCAGTCGAAGGCCACCTGCACGATGTACGAGGCGGCCAGCGCGAGGGCGAACACCATGGCATTGCGCGTCATTCCCTTCGGGATGCCCATGTCGTCCAGGTAGCGCTTGACGAAAAACGACGCGATGAAGAAGGCGATGGTGGATACGACGATGTCGGACGTGGAAAAGTGCATGCGGATCTCCCTAGCGAGTGGCGCTTACAGCTTCACGCAGACGTTGCGCAGCTCGGTGTAGAACTCGAGCGAGTGCACGCCACCTTCGCGGCCGATGCCCGAGTGCTTCGAGCCGCCGAACGGGGTGCGCAGATCGCGCAGGAACCAGCTGTTCACCCAGCAGATGCCCACGTCGATGCGCGCCGCGACGCGATGCGCGCGCGCTAGATTCGTCGTCCAGATCGTCGTCGCCAGGCCATAAGGCGTGTCGTTGGCGAGCCGGATCGCCTCGTCCTCGGCGTCGAACGGACGGATATGGCAGCACGGGCCGAAGATCTCCTCGCGGATCACTGCGGAGGTCTCGAGCAGGCCGGTCCAGATCGTCGGCTGGATCCAGGAGCCGTTGGCGAGCGCCCCTTCCATCTGCGGAATGCCGCCGCCGGTGACCACCTTCGCGCCGTCCTCGACCGCCTTCGCGTAGTAGGACAGGACCTTGTTGCGGTGCTCATGGCTGATCAGCGGACCGATACCCGTCGCCTTGTCTTCGGGGCGGCCCGGTTTCATCGCCTCGGCCTTGGATTTCAGGGCCTGCACGAAGCGCTCGAAGATCGGGCGCTCGACGTACACGCGCTCGGTGCCGAGGCACACTTGGCCGCAGTTGGCGAACGCGGCGCGGCTGATGCCGTCCACCGCCGCCTCGAAGTCGCAGTCTGCAAAGACGACGCCGGCATTCTTGCCGCCGAGCTCGAACGACACCGCGCGCGGGCCCTCCGCGGCAGCTTTCATGATGGCGGTGCCGGTGCGCGTTTCGCCGGTGAACGTGATTGCGTCCACTCCGGGGTGGCGCGTCAGGAACTCGCCCGCGGATCCAGGCCCGAACCCGTGCACGACGTTGTACACGCCCTTGGGAACGCCCACCTTGTTCATGACCTCGCCCAGTAACGTGGCGGTGGACGGGGTCTCCTCAGAGGGCTTCACCACCACCGCATTGCCGCAGGCGAGCGCCGGGCCGACTTTCCAAGTCATGAGCAGGAGCGGCAGGTTCCACGGGCAGATCACCCCCACGACACCCTTGGGCACGCGAATCGCGTAGTTGAGTGCCCCGGCGCCCTCCGGGGTCGCCATCTGGAATGCTTCGGTGGCGACGTTCTTCACCACGTCGGCGAAGACCTTGAAGTTCGCGGCCCCGCGCGGAATGTCGATGTGCCGCGCGAGGGAGTGGGGCTTGCCGGTGTCGGCCACCTCGGCCGCGAGAAAATCCTCGAAGCGCCGGTTGATCTCGTCGGCCACGGCGTACAGCAGCTCGGTGCGTCTGGCTACGTTCATGCTGCCCCACGGGCCCGCCAGCGCCGCGCGCGCCGCGCGCACGGCCGCGTCGACTTCGGCCGCGCCGGCCTCGGAGACGTACCCGATCAGTCGGCCGTCGGCCGGCGAGCGGTTCTCGAAGGTTTTTCCGCCGGCGGCGAGGATGTGCTTCCCGTCGATGAAATTCGGGATTGTCGCGGTCTGCCCGCGCAGCGCGCCTTCGACCAGCTGGTTCATGGTCGCTCCATTTCAGTAACGCCGCGTGAGGGTCATGGTCTGGCCGTCGCGGCGCATGTCCACGCGGTTCAGAAAGGTCATGCCGAGCAGCGCCACGTTCAGGCCGTGCTCGATCACGATCGCTCCGACGTTGGTCAGCTCGATGCCGCCGACCTTGACGCGATCGAGCGTGATGCGCCAGGCGGGTGCCCGCCCGTTGGCGGTCTGCGTCACGGCGGGGAGTCCCTTGCGGTAGTCGATGCCGAGACGCGTGGCGACGCTCGCCGGCAGCGTGACGTCGGTGGCGCCCGTGTCGATGACACAGCGCACCGGAACGCCGTCCATCAGTACGTCGGTCACAAAGTGGCCGCGCGCGTCGGCCGACAGGATCGCGTTTTGACGGCTGTCGCCGCCCTGCGCGGAAAAGTATTCATTGCCGAGCGTTACGACGCGCGGCTTGCCGTCAACCTGCAGCGTGACGCGATCGCCGTCGATCGCCAGCACCGAGACACCTTCGGCGGTCGTCTGGCCCACCCGCACCGTCCGCGGCTGGCCGCCGTCGATCACCAGCACTGCCGCCTTGTCGCCGAACGAGCCGATGACCTCCACCTCCGCAGCGAGCGCGGGATAGGCTGTCAGCGCCGCGACAAGCGCAATACAATGCCGCTTTAGCACGCAGGTCTCCGGTGAAATCGATCGCGATCTTCAGGCACACCCGCAGCGAGGGGCCGGGCTATTTTGCCACATACCTCGAGCGGCATTCGATCCCGTGGCGTCAGCTTGCGATCGACGCCGGAGAAGCGGTGCCGCGCGACGTGCGCCAGTTCTCGGGGCTGGTGTTGATGGGCGGGCCGATGAGCGTCAACGACGATCTGCCGTGGATCGCGCCGTTGCTCGAGCTGATTCGCGACGCCGTCAGGAACGACGTGCCTACCCTGGGCCATTGCCTGGGCGGACAACTCATGGCGAAGGCGTTCGGCGCCGAGGTCGCACGCAATGCGGGGAAGGAGATCGGCTGGGGCGAGGTGCGCGTGGCCGACAACGGCGTGGCGCGCGCGTGGTTCGGGGACCTGCTGGGCTTCGAGGCGTTTCACTGGCATGGCGAGACCTTCGCCGTCCCGCTCGGAGCGACGCGCGTGCTCGAGAGCGCGCATTGCGCCAACCAGGCTTTCGCTCTGGGCAAGCACTTCGGCATGCAGTGCCACGTCGAGATGACCGAGGACCTGATCGGGGCGTGGTGCCGCGCCGGTCGTCGCGAGATCGAAGACGCGGCGGCGAGCCCCGGCGTGCAGCCCGTGGCGCTGATCGAGCGCGAGCTCGGGCCGCGCCTGGAGCGGCTGCACCGCGTCGCCGAGCGCATCTACGACCGCTGGATCGAGGGGCTGGCAAGGGGTTAGCCGGACCCGATAGCGCCCGCCGCCCGGGGCGCCCGGGCGCGGAGCTGCTGGGCTCAGTCCCTGAAGTTGACGAACTGCAAGGGGACGTCGGCCACCGACTGGCGCACCAGCTGGATGGTCGACTGCAGGTCGTCCTTCTTGGCGCCGCTGATGCGCACCGCGTCGCCCTGGATCGACGCCTGCACCTTGATTTTCGCGTCCTTGACCAGCTTGACGATCTGCTTGGCGCGGTCGCTGGCGATACCGACCTTGACGGTCACGGCGCGCTTGACCTTGTCGCCGCCGATCTTCTCCAGCTCGCTCAGCTCCAGGCAGCGCACGTCGACGTTGCGCTTGGTCATCCTGCCGCGCAGCACGTCGGTCACCTGGCCGAGCTTGAACTCGTCGTCGGCGAACACCGTGAGCTGAAGCTCGTTCTGCTCCACGCGGGCGTCCGAGCCCTTGAAGTCGAAGCGGTTCGCGATTTCTTTGTTGGTCTGCTCGACCGCGTTCTTCACTTCCTGCTTGTCGACCTGCGAGACGATGTCGAACGACGGCATGGGGCCTCCCTGCGCTACCGGCTGTTGATACGCTGCAGCTTGTCGATCCAGCGCTGCGTGACGAATTTTATCCAGTCGAGGTCGGCGGGGCTGTCGTAGGCGGTGTACACCGACACGCTGAGCGCCTTGCCGCGCAGCAGCAGCCAAGTGGTGCTCGACAGCAGATAGTGCGGCTTTTCGCCGCGGCCGCCTTGCGGGGGCATGCGCGTGCCCTGCAGCACGCTGACGGCCTCGGGGCCCGAGCGCAGATCGGCGAGCAGGCTCGCCTGGCCGGCGGGCTGGCGGTCGAGGAATTTCGGGTAGTCGGCGCTGCCAGCCGGTTTGCCGAGGCCGTGCAGCGCTTCGCCGACGAGCGTGGCGAAATCGTCCAGGCTGACGCTTCGGCGCGCGAGGCTGCGCGGGACCACGGCGATCATGTAGCGGCGCATCGCGGGCTGGTCGCCGTTCATGAACGCGCGCAGGTCGCCGTCGGTGATCGCAAACAGCAGGATCCGGTTGGACGCCGAGGTCAGTGACTGGGCAAGCTCGTCGAGCCGCGGCGAGCCGAGAAAGCCGGTGTCGGCGAATCCGGGCGGTGCATCGAGCGCGACCTGGGTGCCGCCGAGCGGGACCAGGAAGGCGGCAGCGCGGACGGGAGCCGCTGCAATACTCAGGGCGAGCGCCGCGAGCGGAACGAGCCAGCGCGCGCGCGGCACCGTCATTGCCTCCTGCGGCGTGCCAGGTTCGCGGCGATGCGCATGCGCAGCGCGTTGAGGCGGATGAACCCGCCCGCGTCGGCCTGGTTGTAGGCGCCCGCGTCTTCCTCGAACGTCGCGATGCGCGGATCGAACAGCGAATCGCGCTTCGACGCGCGGCCGACCACCAGTACCGTGCCCTTGTAGAGCTTCACGCGTACCGTGCCGTTCACCGTGTGCTGCGAGGCGTCGATCAGGGCCTGCAGCAGCTGCCGCTCGGGGCTGAACCAGTAGCCGTTGTAGATCAGGCGCGCATAGCGCGGCATGAGGTCGTCCTTGAGCGCGAGCACCTCGCGATCGAGCGTGATCGACTCCATCGCCCGGTGCGCGCGCAGCATGATGCTGCCGCCGGGGGTCTCGTAGCAGCCGCGCGACTTCATCCCGACGTAGCGGTTCTCGACCATGTCCAGGCGTCCGATGCCGT
>Ga0307373_10003694_pt1 | contig 26403 bp, 15 predicted proteins | sample OX2MG_FD_202534 | JGI IMG/M metagenome (GOLD analysis project Ga0307373, IMG submission 202534) | Soil microbial communities from Risofladan, Vaasa, Finland - OX-2 | ecosystem: Environmental > Terrestrial > Soil > Coastal area > Acid sulfate soil | place: Finland: Risofladan, Vaasa | collected...
CCCGCGCTGCCCCGCCGAGGCCCCAGGCACCGCCCCGCGCTGCCACCATCGGGCCCGAACCGACACGTAGGAGTGTCCGCAAGGGCTACGCAAGCCCCGTAAACCTGCTATTTCAACAAGCTCCTAGCCGCGATAAGCGCGAAGATGTCTGCCAATTACCTTAAGCCGCTGGGCGGTGCGGGCTGGTACCGTCTGGATTCGCCCGCAGCATCTACCGCCGCTCTCATCGCCGCGCTCTCTGCGGACGCATCAGTGGCCAAAGTCGAGCCGGACTATGTCGGCCGGCCGGAGATCGTCCGAATCGCGCGGCCGGTCGCGTTGTACCGGAGGCCGATGTTTGACCTGCCCAATGATCCTCTCTACCCGCTGCAATGGGCCTTCGAAAACACCGGGCAAGACGTGGGCGGCATCTCAGGCACTCCAGGCGCCGACATCAACGCTCCGGCGGCTTGGACCATTGCGACAGGCAGCGGCCAGGTCGTACTGGTCGACTTCGATACCGGCATCGACTTCAACAACCCCGACCTCGCCCCCAACGTCTGGTCCGCGCCTCAGGCGTACGCGATCACCGAGGGCGGCAATTTGTACAACTGCCCGCAGGGCTCGCACGGTTTCAGCGCAATCGACTATTACTCCGGCTGCGACGGCCAGGAGAGCGACAACGACACCGTCGATCCCGGCCACGGCACCTACATGGCCGGCGACATGGGCGCCGCTTCCAACAACGGCCTCGGAATTGCCGGCACGAACTGGGATGTTTCGATGCTATCGATCGTCATCTGCTATGACCAGTCATGCCCGGAGTCGACCGCGGTGACCGGGATTGATGCGGCGATGCAGATCGCGACTCGATTCAACCTGAATATTGTCGCGGGCAACATGAGCCATGGGAATCTCGGCGGATCAGCTCTGGAGGACGAGATGGCCCTAGCCGGCCAAAATGGGATATTGTTTGCCGCCAGCACCGGAGATGAAGGCTACACCACCGCCGACCAGCCGGCGTCTTTCTACCTCAGCAACGAGATCGCCGTCGCCGCGAGCGACCAGTTCGACCACCTCTCCCAATGGGGGTGTTGCGCGGCTACGAACTCCGGCGGCAATATCGCCGCGCCCGGCACGAATATATACACGACGGTGCGGGGCGATAACGGCAACAATCCCGTCGCCGTCGACGGCACCTCACCGGCGACCGCCATAGTGACCGGAGCACTGGGGTTGCTCGCGGCCGCCTGCCCAAAACTCGCCCACCAAGAGCTTATCCCGACCATCGAAGGGACCGCAGATCCAATTCCGGCTCTCGACACCGTCGCCACCGACGGGCACCGGCTCGACCTGGGGAATGCGGTCGAGTCCTGCGCCGAGGCCGGCCACACTGCCGGCACCGGAACCGTCACGGTCTACCTGCCCGGCCCAACCCCCGACCACAGCGGCACGATGACCGTGACGCTCCTCGGCGTTGACTACTCCTATAGCTACGACACCGCGGTGGACGACACGGACTCGGTAGGGGAGGCGCTGGCCGGGCAGCTCGGCAGTTATTACGTCAACGCTGTCTACGAAGGCAACGGCGCGATCTCCCTCACGACCACGGCCGCCGGCCCCTACACGGGCTACCCGCTCTCCACGAGCGTCCAAGACACCTGCAACAACCAACTGCGTCCGCAATCCCTCGGCGGGGGCGGCTGCAATCCGGCGCCGAGAATCTCGAGCACCGGCATCGTACCGGGAAATTGAGGCAAAAGGGGTCACATGAAGAAGGCACGCCTCCGTACTGGAATCGGCCGCGTTGGCTTAGCGCTGCTGCTACTCTGGACGTTCGCGCTGGCGCCTCCGGCCTTGCAATCGCAGACCGCGGCCCCCGGGCCGAGTGCCGCGGGAACCGCACCCACACGCGCCGGGGCCGCGCCTGCACGCCAGCGCACCACGAGGCTTGGCGCTGCGCCAGCGACGACTGGTGCAGCGAAGCCCCGGCGTTCACATCGCCGGCTGTGGATCGAGGTGGCGCTGGTGGCCGCCGAGGTGATAGTAGCCGCGCTGGTCGTTCGCCACCTCGCGCAGCGCGGCCAATGTTCAAACGGTTGCGTTCAGGCAGCGAGCGGTGTGAAATAGGCTACCGGGCCTCCATTCGCCCGCGGGCGCGCGAGCCACTTCCAGCAGAAACCGCCCGCCGCCGCCTCCCTCCTCCACTAGCCCGGGGCCCCACGGCCTACCCCATCTGCCCCGTCCCCTGTCCCCTGTCCCCTGTTCCCTATCTGCCCTATCCCCGCGCCCTCTACCGCACCATCCCCTCCACCGGCGACGAAGCCGAAGCATACAGCCGCTGCGCCATCCTCCCCGCCTTGTAGCTCATCCGCCCCGCCTCCACCGCCAGCTTCATCGCCACCGCCATCTCCTCCGGCTTCTCCGCCGCCGCGATCGCGGTGTTCATCAGGATCGCGTCCGCCCCCAGCTCCATCGCCCGCGCCGCGTCGGAGGCGCATCCCACCCCGGCGTCCACGATCAGCGGCACCGTCGTGATCCGCTCCCGCAAAATCCGCAGGTTGGCCGGGTTCTGGATCCCCATCCCCGACCCGATCGGCGCCGCCAGCGGCATCACCGCCGCCGCCCCCGCCTCCACCAGCCGCAGCGCCACGATCACGTCGTCGTTGGTGTAGGGCATCACGATGAAGCCCTCTTTCACCAGCGTCCGCGTCGCCTCCAGCAGCGCCTGCGTGTCCGGAAACAGCGTCGCCTGGTCGCCAATCACCTCCAGCTTGATCCAGGGATTGTCCAGCGCCTCGCGCGCCAGCCGCGCCGTCCGCACCGCCTCCTCGGCGGTATAGCAGCCGGCGGTGTTGGGCAGCACCAGCACCTGCTTCAAGTCCAAAAAGTCGAGCAGGTTCTCTTGGCCCTTGTCGGTGATGTTCACCCGCCGCACCGCCACCGTCACCATCGCCGCCCCGCTCAGCCGCACGCACCGCGCCGTCTCCTCCATGCTGCGGTACTTGCCCGTGCCTACCAGTAGCCGCGACCCCAGCTTCTGCCCCGCAATCACCCATTCGTCGTTCATGCCCTGATTCTATCCCACCGCCCGGAGGCCCCCCGCCGCGCCATTTCCCCCACCCCAGACGCCTACCCCGCCCCCACTGCCCACTATTCACTGTTCACTGGCTCTGCTGTATCCTGACTCCAGCCACCACGCCCCATCCCATGAAACCCGCCACCCTCGCCCTCGTCGCGCTGCTCTGCGCCCCGCTCGCCGCCGCCGCCCAAGCCCCGGCCTTCATCCCCTTCCAGTGGAACCAGCGCACCGGCGTGCTCGAGTTCACCCTCACCCCCGAGCGCCTCGCCCAGCAGTTCCTGCGCTTCACCGGCCTTGACGGCGGCGTGGGCTCGCTCTCCGGCGGCGGCGACCGCGGCACCGTCGGCCCCACCGCCCTCTGCCGCTTCGAGCGCGTCGGCAACAAGGTGCTGGTCATCCAGCTCAACACCCGTTTCCGCGCCACCAACGGCTCGGCCGAGCTGCAGCACTCCGTCGCCGACAGCTTCCCCCAGGCGGTGCTGGCGGCGCTCCCCATCCTCTCCGACACCAACGGCACCCTGGTGGTCAACGCCAACCCCCTGGTGCTGGCCGACACCACCGGCATGGCCCGCCAGCTCCGCGCCCCCCTCCCCGGCATCCCCCCCAGCCCCGGCGCCGCCCGCCCCGCCCCCGCCGCCTGGCGCCTCGATCCCGCCCGCAGCGGCTTCATCGCCAGCCACTCCCACGCCTTCCCCAAAAACACCGAGACCGAGGCCCTGCTCACCTTCGTCGCCGACAACGGCCGCACCTCCACCGCCATCACCCCCGGCATCGTCACCGTCCGCGTCCACCAGTCCTTCGTCGAATTGCCCCCCGCCGGCTTCACCCCCCGCGAAGCCGATCCCCGCGTCGGCTACTTCACCCAGACCTTCGAGGACTTCTCCCAGCCCTACAACCAGCCCCTCGTCCGCCATCTCATCGAGCGCTGGCGCCTGCAAAAGAAAAATCCCGGCGCCGCCCTCAGCGATCCCGTCCAGCCCCTGACCTTCTACCTCGACCAGGCCATCCCCGATCCCATCCGCTCCGCCATCCGCCGCGGCGTGCTCTGGTGGAACCAGGCCTTCCTGCTGGCCGGCTACACCAACGCCCTGGTGGTCAAGGACCTGCCCCTCGGCGCCGATCCCAACGACTTCCGCTATCCCACCATCCAGTGGACCCACCGCGAGGGCCGCGGCTGGTCGGTCGGCCAGGCCCAGGCCGACCCCCGCACCGGCGAGATCCTCCACGCCGTGCTCCAACTCGACTCCCACCGCGGCCGCACCGTCCACAATTATTGGGACGCCCTCCTGCCCGCCAGCGGCTCCAGCCTCGCCGCCGGCGTCCGCGACGCCGGCCTCGACAGCTTCTCCGCCTTCGACGCCATGGACCCGCAGCTCAGCCAGCAGCAGGCCATGGAAGACCGCATCGCCCTGCTCGCCTGCCACGAGATGGGCCACGTCCTCGGCCTGCAGCACAACTTCCTCGCCTCCACCTTCAACCGCGGCTCGGTGATGGACTACTTCGCCCCCCGCGTCAAGATCCGCCCCGACGGCACCGTGGACCTCTCCGACGCCTACATGCAGGGCGTCGGCGCCTACGACAAGGACGTCATCCAATGGGGCTACGGCCCCCGCGCCCAAGCCCCCGCCGTGGTCCAACACATGATCGCCACCGGCATCACCTGGGGCAGCTCCCAAGACGCCCGCTGGTCCCCCTACGACGACGGACCCGACCCCGTCACCTGGCTCCAGCAGGTCGTGCCCGTGCGCGACGCCCTGCTCCAGCAGTTCGGTCCCCGCATGCTGCGCCCCGGCCAGCCCGACTCCGACCTCGCCAACCGCTTCGCCCTCGTCTACCTCTTCCACCAGTACGGCCTGCTCTCCGCCCTCAACGTCATCGGCGGCGCCCTGATCCCGCCCGCCCTCGCCGGCGACGGCCAAACCCCCGTCACCGTCTGGCCCGAGGCCGGCCAGCGCCTCGCCCTCCGCCTCGAACTCCAAGCCCTCGCCCCCAAGCAACTCGCCATCTCCCCCGCCCTCTGGAAGCTCCTCGCCCCGCTCGAGAGCCAGGACCAGGTCGAGCGCTATGAGCGCTTCCGCTCCTCCTCCGGCTACCTCTTCGACCCCTTCGACGGCGCCCGCGCCATCACCGACATCGTCGTCAACGGCCTGCTCAACCCCGCCCGCCTCGAGCGCCTCGAGACCATCCGCCAAGAATCCCCCGGCGCCCAGGCCCTCTCCGCCAGCGACGTCATCCACGCCCTCCTCCACCAGGCCTTCCCCTCCCCCGCCTCCGCCAACGCCCTGCAGGGCGTCGTCCAGACCGAAGCCGCCGAGGGCCTCATGGACCTCGCCGCCAACCCCAACGCCCCGCCCAACGTCCAATCCGCCGCCTGGGCCGGCGTCGCCACCCTGCAGCGCGACCTCCGCACCGCCGCCGCCGCCCAACCCGCCGACGACGTCCTCATCCGCCTGCAGGGCGAGACCGCCCGCTTCGTCCGCAACCCCCGCCAGTTCGCCCCGCGCCGCCTCCCCACCCCCGCCCCCGTCGGCCCCCCCGTCGGCGGCGGCCTCTAAGTCCCAGCCCCGCCCCACTTCACTCCGCCCCCCCCTCCCCCCAAGGGAAGGGGGCGCCGCCCGCCCGCCCCCGCGCCCCCTCCCGTCGCGGGGGGCGCGCCGCTTTGCCCGCTGGCAAAATCGGCGCGAAAGGCCGCGAACCGGGGCCCCCGAGTCGGCGCGAGCACGCCGCCCCGCGCTGTTACAGCGGGGCGGCTCACAAGCGGGACGCGCGCCGCACCGGCCTGGCGCTGCTACAGCCGGGCCGGGCAGGCGCGCTGGGGCCCGCGCCCACCAAGTGGACGCCGGCCCGCTCACCGTCTCCAACAATACCGTCTCCCACAACCAGTACGGCCTGGTCCTCCTGGGCACCGCCTCCGCCGTGGGCTACCTCGGCAATGTCTTCAGCAGTAATACTTTTGACTTCTTCGGCAATGCCATCTCGCTCGGCCACAACCTCTGCTCCAGCAACATCGTCTGCTAGCTCTGTTACGATACTCATGCGCCCGGCCGCTTCCGCCCGGGCCCGCTGCCTACTCCCACTCATAGGAGACTGACCCCATGCCCTCCTCCCCCCGCCTCGCCCTCGCCCTGCTCGCCGCCGCCGCCTGCCTCGCCCTGCTCCCCCCTCCCGCCGCCGCCGTGGACGGCGTCACCCTCATCTCCCAGGCCACCGCTGCCACCGGCCTCCCCGGCTGCAATGCCACCGGCTTCCCCATCGTCATCTGCAAGTCCGGCAGCTACCGCCTGGCCAGCAACCTCTCCCCCTCCCCCGGCGCCGACGCCATCCACATCAACGCCGACGACGTCAGCCTCGACCTCAACAACTTCACCCTCCTCGGCGCCCGCGGCGCCAACGGCATCTCGTCCAGCGCCGCCAGCGTCTCCATCCTCAACGGCACCATCACCGGTTTCTCCGATGGCGTCTACCTCGTCGGCAACGATGCCCGCGTCCGCCTGGTCCGGACCAGCGGCGGCGCCAACGGCATCTACATCAACTCCGGCACCATCTCCCAGTGCTCTGCCAGCGGCGCCTCCAGCACCGGCCTGGTCGTGCTCGGCGACGGGCTGGTCGAGCGGTCCCGCGCCACCGGCAACGGCACCGGCATCTTCATCCGCAGCGGCTTGGTCACCGGCAACGAGGTCAGCTTCAACTCCAGCAACGGCGTCGTGGTTGAACTCGGCTCCGCCAACATCACCAACAACGCCATCGAGAACCAGTCCACCGGCACCGGCCTCGACTTCGCTTTCGGCGCCGGCGGCTACACCGACAACTCCTTCTTCGACAATTCCACCGACGTCTTCGGCGGCACCTCCCTCGGCCACAACCTCTGCTCCAACTACGCCGCCTGCTGAGCCCCGCCCAGCGGCGGGGGCCGTCCCCGCCGCCCTCCCTCCCCTCAGCCCCCCCCCAGCCCCTCCCCTGCCCCCTCCCCTGCGCTATGCTGCCAAGCATGGCCCCGCGCCCGCTCGCCCTCTGCCTCCTGCTCGCCGCCCCCCTCGCCGCCCAGCAACTCCCCCTCCACCGCGGTTGGGCCATCCAGTCCTCCGCCCAAGTCACCGCCAGCGGCGCCGCCCTCTCCACCCCCGGCTTCCCCACCCCCGGCTGGATCCCCGCCGCCGTCCCCTCCACCGTCTTCAACGCCCTGGTCGAGAACCACCGCGTCCCCGATCCCGACGTCGGCATGAACCTCCGCCTCGCCCCCGGCGTCTCCTACCCCATCGGCGCCAACTACTCCCACCTCCCCATCCCCCCCTCCAGCCCCTACGCCGTCCCCTGGTGGTTCCGCACCCAGTTCACCCTGCCCCCCTCCTTCCGCGGCAAAACCCTCTGGCTCGACTTCCACGGCATCAACTACCGCGCCGACATCTGGCTCGACGGCCACCAGATCGCCAGCCAGAAACAAGTCCGCGGCACCTTCCGCCGCTTCGAGTTCAACGTCACCGGCCTCGCCCACCCCGGCGCCAACGTCTTGGCCGTCGAGGTCTTCGCCCCCCGCATCCACGACCTCGCCCTGACCTTCGTGGACTGGAATCCCATGCCCCCCGACAAGGACATGGGCCTCTGGCAACAAGTCTTCCTCCGCGCCAGCGGCCCCGTCGCCCTTCGCCACAGTTGGGTCCAAACCCGGCTCGATCTACCCAGCCTCGCCCTCGCCCACCTCACCGTCTCCACCACCCTGGTCAACGCCACCGATGCCCCCCAATCCGGCACCCTGCGCGCCCGCCTCCTCTCCCGCACCCTGGCGCAATCCGTCTCCCTCGCCCCCCACCAAACCCGCACCGTCAGCTTCCACCTCGACGTCCCCCATCCCCGCCTCTGGTGGCCCCACGACCTGGGCGCACCCACCCTGCAACACCTCTCCCTGCGCTTTTTAATAGGCGGCCGCGTGTCCGACGATGCCGAACAAGACTTCGGCATGGACCAGATCACCGCCGCCAAAAACGCCAACGGCGCCGAGCAGTTCTACGTCAACGGCCGCAAGCTCTTCGTCCGCGGCGGCGGCTGGACCCCCGACATGCTGCTGCGCGACGGCCCCGCCCGCTGGGCCCTCGACTTCCGCTACGCCCGCGCCCTCAACCTCAACACCGTCCGCCTGGAAGGCAAGCTCATGGACGATGCCTTCTTCCACCTCGCCGACCGCTACGGCATCCTGGTCATGGCCGGCTGGTGCTGCTGCGACCACTGGGAGGAGTGGGGCTCCTGGACCGGCGACGAGCGCACCGTCGCCACCGCCTCCCTCCGCGATCAGGCCACCCGCCTGCGCGCCCATCCCAGCCTTTTGGTCTGGCTCAACGGCAGCGACAACCCGCCTCCCGCCCCCATCGAGCGCGCCTACCTCGCCGTCCTCGCCCAGGCCCACTGGCCCAAGCCCATCCTCTCCTCCGCCTCCGGCAAGCCCACCTCCGTCACCGGCGCCAGCGGCGTCAAGATGACTGGCCCCTACGACTACGTCCCCCCCGTCTACTGGCTCGCCGAACCCCAGCTCGGCGGCGCCCGCGGCTTCAACACCGAAACCAGCCCCGGCGCCGCCATCCCCCCCATCGAGAGCCTCCGCCGCTTCATCCCCCCCGACCATCTCTGGACCGGAACCGGCCCCGGCCCAAGCTCCGGGAAAGGCCCCGACGATCCCTACTGGAACTTCCACGCCGGCAGCGGCCAGTTCCTCAACCTCCACCGCTACCAGGCCGCCCTCGCCGCCCGCTACGGCGCCCCCACCAGCCTGCGCGACTATGTCTGGAAATCCCAGGCCTCTTCCTACGAGGGCGAGCGCGCCATGTTCGAGGCCTTTGGCCGCCGCCAGGGCGAAGCCACCGGCGTCATCCAATGGATGCTCAACAACGGCTGGCCCTCCCTCATCTGGCACCTCTACGACTATTACCTCCGCCCCGGCGCCGGCTTCTACGGCGTCAAGCTCGCCAACCAGCCCCTCCACGTCCAATACTCCGACTTCGACCGCGCCGTCAGCATCGTCAACCACACCCTCGCCCCCTCCTCCGGCCTCGTCGTCACTGCCTCCCTCTACGACCCCAACGGCAAGCTCCTCTCCACCCGCCGCCAAACCTCCCTCGCCGTCGCCCCCCAGTCCTCCACCGACGCCTTCCACCTCGCCCCGCTCGCCGCCAACGCCTTCCTCCAACTCGTGCTGACCAACCCCGCCGGCCGCCAGCTCAGTTCCAACTTCTACTGGCTCTCCGCCCGCCCCGATGTCCTCGACCTCAAAAAGGCCACCTGGTTCTACGCCCCCGAAACCTCCACCGCCGACTTCCGCTTCCTCTCCCAACTCCCCCCCGTCCACCTCCGCAGCCACGCCCTCTTCGCCCCCGGCGCCGCCCGCGTCACCGTCTCCAACCCCTCCTCCCACATCGCCTTCATGATCCGCCTCCGCATCACCCAGGGCCCCGGCGGCCACGAGGTCCTCCCCGTCTGGTGGGACGACAACTACTTCTCCCTCCTCCCCGGCCAGTCCCGCACCCTCGCCGTCCATTTCCGCCCCCAAGACCTCCACGGCGCCGCCCCCGCCCTCGCCGTCGGCGGCTTCAACGTCCACTGAGGCGCCGCCCCCCGAACGGTCAAGCGCCGACCCTTTACCCCACGCCCCACCCGCGCTCACAATCCGGGGCGCGCCAAGGGGCCGCAAATGGTAGCGTCCAGAATCTTTCGCACTTTGGCTTAGCCTGAGGGGCAGTGTCCAGAATCGCAGGTCTGGGTCGTCGACCGGCATGCGGAGGCGGAGGGTAGGCGTCAAAGCAATCCACGGGTCCGGTGGCGGGGAGCGCTTTGAGGGCGAGGTTTAGGAGCGCGCGGCCTGCCAGTTGGCGGGAGTGAGTTGGGCGAGCGCCGCCAGGGGCCGCGCGCGTTGCTTTGACGCACACGCTACTGCGGGCCGGACCCCGGTGGCCACCTCGGGCAGGGTGTGGAGCTGGCCGACCTGGGTGGCCGGACGCTTGTCCTAACGCCACCCGGCGGCGACCTGCCCGCGATTCGGGAATGGGTCAAAACGCCGCTGGGCTTGGGGCGGTGCTGGCCTACTCAGAAGATGGCGCCGAGTGTCTGGTGCGCCCATTCCATCTACGCCCGGGAAAGCGCCGAGTGGTGTGGCGCCGTTCCGAGAACGTGGTTTCGGAGATGGACGCGGAATGAAGGCCGGTCGTCTGCTCCAAAGCAGTCGGAATTTGCTCGAAATCGCGTTGCCGGAGCCATTGCTGGCGGGCGAGCGATCGCGCTCTGCGGATTCAATATCGCGCTGCTTGCGACCGCCGGCTGGCCGGACATCTTCCCCGCGAGCGCTGTGCCATCTTCACCTTCTTGCGCTGCCCCGGCCTGCAGGCCGCCAAGTGGCGAGCCGAACAGGCGATCCGGCCGATGGTGTCGCCCGCAAAGTCTGGGGCGGCAACCGCACCGCCATCGGCGCCCGCACGCAATCGGTGCTGCCCAGCCTGATTCACACTTGCCGCCAGCAGCAGCGCCCCTCGGCGCCGCTGTTCCAACGCCTGCTCTGCGCTCCCCGCCCCACGACGCCGCACCTCGCGGGGCGGTAAATAAATACCTCTAACGGTTGCCAACCTCAACGGGGCGCACGAAGTTTCGGATAAACTGCGACTTGGAATTCTTCTATCGAGTATGCGCAATGAGCGAGCCGCGCCGCCATCATTACCTGCCCGTGTTTTATCAGATCGGCTTTTCAGTCAGCCATAATCAGCGCCTCTGGGTGTACGACCGCAAGGAGCGATCCCTGTTCCATGCACATCCTAAAACGATTTGCCTCGAACGGGAGCTTTACACGGCGGACCCAGGCGGGAGGCGTGATCGGCGGATCGAGACCAAGCTCTTGGGCCCAGTGGACTCAACGGCAGCCCAAGCTATTCGGCAATTGTCGGTGCGCCAACGTTGGCCAGCGGACCAATGGAAAGCGCACATGTCGAGTTTTACGGCGTTGCAGATTCTGCGCTCACCAGCTTTCCGAAACATCGCAATTGACTCCCGTCGTCAATTGGGCGAATCGTTCTTGCGGATCGGCTTTACGGACGTTGATCGGGCCCGCTCCCTGATGAGGCGGTATTGCGAGGACACAGGAGCCGGTTTGGGTGAAATCACGGCGGAGTCGATGGTGGAATCCGTCATCAACGGACGCCTGACAGTGGATGTGACGGAGAGGCCATTTCTTGAACAAATTCTTCGGCAGCTTAAGCCACTCGCCCAGATGTTCGCCTCGCGGTCGTGGTCGATTATTGAATCCTGCGCAGGCACGGGCTTCATTACATGTGATCATCCGGTAACCGTCGTTCCAACGGGCGATTCGGAAATGACCGGTCCGGGAGTGCCCGGCTCAGTGACCCTGTTCCCATTGAGCCGGCGGTTCTGCCTCCGCATCGGTGCGCCGGGCTTCGGTATTGATCAGCGAATTGCGGGAAAGTCGGACGTCCGCGTCATCAACCAAAACATCGTCATTAGCTCCGAACGCTTCGTCCTCTGCGCGAATCAGATTCAACTCGAGTCGTTGATTGAGCGGTGCCGAGCAGCCGAAGTGGATCCGTCTTCACGATGCAGCAGGGAGATTAAGCCGGTCGACACGGATAGTTCATTGATCCAGATGACGCTGTGGCCCAAGCGAGCATATATCCAGCTTCGTGGTTGAGAACAGCTTGACCATCAACGGTTGGCCTCATATTCCGCACTATCGGAAGCGCTTTGGTCGGTGCGCTCGCTCGCCGCCAATGGCTCCGCCAAGGCGATTCCGAGCAAAGTCCGACTGCTTTGGAGCAGACGACCGGTGAGCGGTGTTTGAAGCGGGTAGTGTCCAGAGTCTTTCGCACTTTGGTTTAGCCTGAGGCTGGTCAGATTCCATTGCGTTTACCTTTTTGGGGGCTGTTTGTGTTCGCAGCTTGGGCGTACGCGTCAAAGCAACCCAGGCGCCCCCGCCCCACCCGCCGGGCTTCACCTCCAGCGGCACCAGCCGCTGCGACTCACGCGCCCGTTGCCGCCATCCGTCCATCGTCGTCGGCGCCAACCCGATCGCCCGGCAAAACTCCTGCCGCGGCTTCCCGCTCGCCTCAAACGCCCGCACCACCGCCAGCTTCTCCGCCCAGCTCCGCTTCTCTTCCATCCCGCCACTTCACCACCGCCGCCTCGCGCCCGCAAGACTGGGTTGCTTTGACGCGTACGTTCAAGCTGCCGCGGATAAGGGCGGGGGAGCGGTCGCAGGAACTGCGGGGCAGCGAGCTGGCCATGCTGCTGGACGGGATCGACGTGGCCAGCGTGAAGCGGCTGCCGCGCTACGCGCGCGAAACAAAAGCTGGCTTGGCTGCAACGTATAGTTCCCCGTGACGTAACTCAGACGGCGACCAAATGATCGTTTCCGAGGAACGCCGAGGATCCCATCCAACTGCACACCGTGGCCCAGCCGCCAAGCTTCCTGAGCCTATGCCTCCAGGTCCTTGATTTGCCCCAATCGGTGGAGTTCCGCGGCGAGCCAATGCTGAGGGTGGTGTTTGCCCGCAGCGCTTTCAGGGCTGGAGCCGGTTCCGGACTTCTACGAGGAATTCGGACGGTCCGCGATTGAACCTTCGGCCGTAGCGGTTCTCGGTGAAGCCTGAATAGGTCATATGAACCTCGTCTTTGGCGCGGCTCACTCCGACATAGAAGAGGCGCCGTTGCTCGCGCTTCGCGATATCGCCCGCGTTCCAGTGCGGCATCCGGCCCTGATCCATGCCCATCATGATGACGACGCGGAATTCGAGGCCCTTCGCGCTATGCAACGTGATGAGGTTGAGGTGGTCGGGCGAGCCGCGTTGACCGCCAAAGGTGCTCACGCTCCAGTCTGCCAATGCACTCCCCGGCTCAGCCGCCGCGATCAAGCGGTGAAATGCATCCCTTTCATCACGGAGCGTAGGCTGGTCGAGAAAGCCCTGAAGGCATGCCTGCTCAAACCCGCGAAGCCATGCATGCAGTCGAAGGCCTGGATCGCGATGACGCAAGAGGAATTGCATCAGGCGCACTTTTTGTTCGCTAGCCCGCCTATCGCTTGTGGGGCGAAGCTTGAGGATCGACGCCCATCGCGAAATCACGCCCGACAGGCGGGGCTGCCCGGTGCGCCAGCCACCCGCACACCATGCGGCACATTCCTCGAGCCATCCGGTCAACGCCGTTCTAGCGTAGGGCCCACCACTGTCGAGTCGGATCGTTCTGTAGCGGTAATCCTGCGCGCTTTGCGAAATGATGTCGCCATCGTATTTATCGAGGTATAGAACAGCAATGTCTCCGAGCCGAAGGCCGGGAAGGCGTTCCAATGCGCCGGGGATCAATTCACGGCAGACGAAGTCGGCTTGATCACGGAGCCCCTCAGGTCGCTCATGGAAATCTACGGTTCCTTCGGTCTCACCCCGAGCTTCGTACCCGCGTTCCTCGCCGAGCGCGATCTCCGAAGCAGCCACAATCGTCGAACCGCTGCGATAATTGAATGGCAGCACTACTCGTTCGACTCGCGGCGAATCCGAGAGCCGCCGAAGCAGGTCCGGCTGCGCTCCTGCAAAGCCGTAAATGGACTGATCGGGGTCGCCGACGGCGAACAATCGGCAACCGCCCCTGAAACACAGATTCATCACGATCCTGTGCAACGGTGCACCAAGGTCTTGGTATTCATCGATCACAATCGCCGGGAACTTGGCTCGCAATGCGCGCCGTACCCATGGATGCTCTTCCACAAGCTGCAACCCCAGGAGAACCATGTCGTCGAAGTCGATCATCCCCTGGCGCCGCAAGTTCTGCTCGTATTGCGCGACGAGATCTGCGAGTTGCTCGTCACTATGCCATTCCGGCGCACTGCGATTCAAGTGGGTTCGCCGATAAAGGTCCGCCTGTTGGCGCCACTGCGAGGGCGGTACGTCTGGACTGATCACGGCCTCGACGGCATGTGCAAACGCGACCTCCTGTTCGCTTCTCAGCGCGACACGCAATGGCGCTGGCAGAACCTGGCCACCGAGTGCGGCGTACGGGGCAATGATTCTGTTCAAACAGAAACCGTGCAGCGTGCCGATGTAGACGCTGGCGGATTCGACGATTCCGAGAAGCTCAAGTCGTGCCTTCAGTTCACGTTCGCATTCAGTGTTGTAGGTGATGCAGGCGAGGCCCCTCAACGCCGGGATGTTGTCGATCAGGAGTTTTGCGATCTTCAGCGTCAGGGTCTTTGTTTTTCCACTACCCGGCCCCGCAAGCACCGCACAGTGCCGGGCGGAATTGTAGGCCTGTAGCTGGCCAGGGTTTCCCTGGATATCGCGCACCGCGCGCCGATAGGTCGGACTCGATCTAGCCGCAGCGTGCCTGGACATGCGCGATCGCATCCGCAATGTACTGCGGACAGACTCCTGGGATAATCTTTGCCGAAAGGCGTTGAGAAAAGCGGCCCTTGCCGATTGCGTCGATGTCTTTCAGGAATTGCACCGCATTGAGCGTTGCCGGGCTCCCTCCCCACTCTGCTGCACGAGTCCTCGCCAAGGGCCCCGGCGCGAGTTCGTTCAGTGTTTCGGTCAATGGGCCTTCCGCTCCAGCATGAAACAAATCGACTTCGAGCGTGTGATCGCCGGCATAAAGACCATATTTCCGCGCCATTTCGAGCTTTTGAACGTCGGTTCGGTCAGCAAGCAGGCCAGGCGGCACGCATAGCCGCAAGAGGTTGCGGACACGCGCGTGGCCTGTCCGTACACCGGCGGCGTTCAGGTCGCCATCCGTGATTACAGCGAAAGGAATGTTCAATCCGCGAGAGCCAATGAGCGTCACGTACGGGTCGAAATTGGTTCCACCGATCGCACAGACAGAAATGCCCAGTTCATCCAGGTCGATGTCTTCGGCAGCCGCGAGCGCCGGTACGAGGAATCGCTCGGCGTCGCCCTCAACAAGGATGATGCCTTTCGCAAAAAGCATTTCAGCGCGCGTGACATCCAGGTACCGTTCGAGGTCTGCAACAACTTCCGGTGCCAACCCGAGCCCCGAAGCCGAGACGGCGACCGTGCCATCCTCGTCTTCCGCCCTCCGAAGCACAATGATGGAATCGAGCGGTGCGACGCTGGCGATATGAGGGGAATGCGTCGTGAGGAGAATCGATACCGGCCGCCCTGGATGCTCCGCTGCCTGTTCACGAAGAAACTCTCGATACACAAGCCGTTGAAGATGTGGGTGGAGATGCGCTTCCGGCTCTTCAATGGCAAGGAACGTATGGTGGCGATCTCCGTTTCGAACAGCCTCATCAAGTTGAAGCGACTTCAGCCCGAGGTAGAGCACATTTGCTGAACCGAGGCTCGCCGCGGCGATATCGCGGCGGCCAGCATCGATCAAGAGACGAAGCGCGCGGAGGAGCCGCGCCGGGTCGCTTGGCGCGAAGCCCAGCTCGGTTTCGATCGCGTAGTTCGTCCCGACCATGTCTCGAATCCGGCTGTTGATCGAGCCCACGAGATCGCGTAGATGCTGTTCGGCCGCAATCGCCTCAGTCGCTACGTCGACTCTATGGGCAAGCCCATTCAGCGCAGCCCGATCAATTTGTTCGCCGACGCTGTCGAGGAGAGGACGCAGCGGAGATCGGCGCCAGTTCGCCAAATCACCCTCCGCGTCTCGCAGCGCGGGCAAAAGGTCGAGTGGTAGGCCGCGGCGGACGTCATATCCCACGTGATTCTCGGGACGATCGGCGCCATAGATAAAGAATTCGTAATCCGCATCTTTCGCAGGATTGCCCTCCACATCCTCACGCACCTGAAACAAGAATGTGATGCGTGCGACCATCGGGTCAGGTTCGACGAGGTGCTCTGCGAGCAACGCAACCTGATTCTCGTCGCCCTCGAAACTGGCCAGGTCAATGGAGATGCGAATGCGGCTCTCACGATTCAACGGCCGCTCGATCCCATCCCAAAAATCTTCATCTTTCAGTTGGCGCGCCGTATCTGGCAACGACGGATCAAGAATCAGGCGCAAGGCGTGCAGCAGATTGCTCTTGCCGATCTTGTTTTCGCCCACAATGACGGCGTTGCCCGCGAGGGCGACGTCGAGGTGATGAAAATTGCGGAAATTGTCGATTTGGATTCTTGAAATGCGCAATGTCACGGCTCCTGACGCCTTAACCATAACATGCGGCGGCATTTGATGGAATGCAACTGGTCGGCGGGCTTCCCGAGCCCACGAGACCGCCACGATTCCCGAGCGGGTTCGCGGCGTCAGTGATCCCGCGCAGTCCACGTGGAGATGAGGAACATCGCCATGGAGCCGGCAAGATTGACGGCGAGTTCGGCGTGCCTCGCCTGGGGTTTTACGTGGCGCTTGCCCTGGCCATGAGAATCGCCAAGCTTGTTCCGCAATCCCGCGAGGTTTCCAACGACGGACTGGCAGTTGCCGAGTATGCTCCGGAAGACTTCCTCCGAATGCTGACTGGGCGCAAGCTTCAGGCATTCCGCCACCAAGTTGTACAGCTTGGGCAGGTCGTCCTTTTCGCCAAACGTTTTTCCGGCCGCCTCGATGATCTGTTTGCAGACCGTCTCCAGCAGGGTCTTTGCGGCGGTGATCGCGCCTTCGGGGTCGGAGACTCTGCGGTCCAGAGCCTTTTGCCAGGCGTGGTGAACGCCGCTCTCGTCGAATGAAACGAGCACCTTCGAGATGATGGCGTCCGCCGGGGCAGCTCCGGTGGCTGTCGTTTCGCTGATAGAGTATGCCGGGTACCCGGAAATTGGGTTCGACGGAGTCAATCCAAACCCATCACGACGCAAAATCGGATTTAGCCGGGCGACGATGCGCTCCTGCTCCTCTTGTTCTCGCCTGATCGGATGCACGATGTCCTCAAGGAACAAGAACAGTTTTGCCTGGGAGCAGGTCATGAAGCCGGTGCGGCTCAGGATATCCACGTTGCTCCAATCGTCATTGGCCACAGCATGGCGATGGATGTCGTCTGCCAGAGTCCGGTCGAAGATCAGCTCTGAACCGGTTTGGTCAATGGAAGGCCAATGTTTTCGCAGCATCTCGATCAGGTCGCGTTTTCCGGCAAGCGGACAATCATTGAGCGACTCTGCCAGGTGCGTCCGCGTGATGTCCGACACGAGCCGACCGTCCTTCTCCAGCAGCTCGATTGCCGCCTGCAGTTTGTCGTTCGGAAAATCCCTGACCACGCCCTTCGCGATGGCGAAGACTTGGTCATCCGACATGTTTTCGAGACGTCGCATTACATATTGCGTCTTGCTCGAAAAGGCTTCGCTCGACTCGCCCGGGTCGAGGCCATAGCGCTCGCAGACCGAAGGCAGGCTGTAGGCCTTGGTCACGTAGAGGGCGTCGGCGACGAAGTGGCGAAGCTGAGATTTCATGCGTGGAATGCAGGCGTTAGTTGAATGGAGGCGGCTGAGCGCGCCTATTTGCTCACGCCTTCACACTGCTCCAGAATCCGATCGATCGCGGCTCTCCGATAGAGTCGATCACGACGACTACTCCAAAAGAAAGTTCGCCCCCGCTCATTGCATGCAGGAAGGGAGCCGTATCGATTGCAGAACTGGGCCAAGAACGCTTGTTCCATGCTCCTCCATCTGGCCTTCAGGCCCCTCTTGCCAGTGCAGGTGATGGCAAAAACGTGCAGCCTTCGGACCCCTCGGGTCGCAAAGATTTCTTCGGCACGATATGCGGCGCTCGACGCCATCCTCTTAACGCCCGTCCCGGTCGTTCCGATATAGAGAATGCGAGATCGGCCTCTGGTCTGCCGCACCGGCTTTGGGGCGACGAGAAAATAGACGAGCTTGGTCGCCTTCAGGCTACGCCTGTGGACCTCCATCACAGGGTCGGGTTCCAACCGGATTCGCAGATGTTTCATGGGTGATCTCGGGGCGCTTCTACTCGCTCATAATAGGTCCGTCATTGCCGCGCGTCAAAGTCCCAATGCGGGGTGCAGCACAATCTGGCTGCCTCGTCCTCGCACTGAATGGCCGCGTCACGGAGCCATTCACCACGAGCCGAGCGTAAGCGTGGAAGTTCGTAAGCGTCACGGCAAACCAGTCAAGCTTTGCAGCGCGGCCGACGGCGGAGGGATGGGAGCGGGCTACGGTTTGGGGGCGGCCCAGGCCGTTGGGGTGAGGCCGGACAGGCTGGTGAGCGGGCGGTCGGCGAGGCCGGGAAGCACGCTGGCGTGGTAGCCGCGCAGGGGGACGCCGAGGCGGCGGCAGGATTCGAACACCGACAGGACGGCGGCCACGCGGGGTGCCGCGGCCACGCTGCCGAGATGGATCCAGTTCTTGCGGCCCAGCGCCAGCGGCCGCATGGAGTTTTCGGCCGCGTTGTTGCTCAGCTCGAGCACCGGGTGCTCGAGAAAGCGCGTGAGCTTGGGCCACAGGCCGAGGGTGTAGCCAGTGGCGCGCCCCAACGCGCTGGCGGGCAGAGCCTCGCGGCGCGCGGCCTCCACCTCGGTGTGGATCGCGGCCAGCAGGGCCGGCGCCCGCTCCTGCCGCAGCCGGTGGCGCGCCGCGGCACCCAGGTCGGCTTGTGCCGCCTCGCGGTCGAGCGCGAACAGGGCGTCGATGGCCGCCACCACGGCAATCGCCCGCCGGTCTTCCGGGTTCAGCTTTACCGCATCGAAGAACTTGCGCCGCGCATGCGCCCAGCAGGCGGCATGCACCAAGCCGGCGCCGCCCACGCCGTCATAGGCGGCATAGCCGTCGGTCTGCAGAATCCCGGCAAAGCCGCCCAGGAACGGCTTCGGCCCCTCCCGCCCCCGCCCCAGGCGGAAGTCGAACACCGCCCCGGCTCCCGGCCGCCCGTACTGCCAGAGATAGGCTTGGTGGTTTTTCCCCCGCCCGTCATGCATCTGCACCGCCACCGGGGTCTCATCCGCTTGCAGGTATTCGCCCGCCAGCAGTTCCCGCGCCATCACTTGCACCAGCGGCTGCAGCGATTCGCCCACCTGCATCACCCAGCCATCCAGCGTGGCGCGGCTGATCTCCACCCCGCTGTCGCGCGCCAGCATCCGGCTCTGCCGGTACAGCGGGCAATGGTCGTCGTATTTCGCCACCAGGGTGTCGATCACCACCCGGTCGCTGGCGATGCCCTTGGGGATGATCGCCGCCGGCAGCGGCGCCATCGCCACCCCGCCCGCCTGGCAGGCGGTGCAGGCGCGCTTCTCCCGCCGCGTCACCGCCGCATAGTACTCGGCCGGCTTCACCTCCAGCCGCTCGCTCTCGTCGTAGCCGAGGACCGCCATCTCCTGGCCGCAGCCGCGGCAGGGCGCCGGCGGACACCGCAGCACCGTGACCACACGCGGCAACTGCTCCGGCAGTGTCTGCCGCCCGGGATGCGCCCGCCGCGCCGGCGGGCTGCTCCGCGGCGCTTCCGCCTCCGCACCCAGGGGCGCCCGCCCCGCCTCCGCCGCCACTTCCTCGGCACTGACCCCGGACTCCAACTCCAGCAGCTCCAACTGGCCCGCGCTCAGCCGCTCGCTCCCCTGAGATCGCTACTCTGGACTGGGCTCTTCCGCACTTGTGGTGAAGGTGGCGCAGGGGCCGTACTGAAGTTGGTGGGCGAGAGCGGCAATCAAGCGGGCCGACAGACGCGAACACGGAGAAGATCGAGCTTGGCACGGCCGTACATCTGGCGTTTGAGCAGCTTGAGGCGGTGAACGGCGCCTTCCACCGGGCCTTGGCTACATTCCGACGAAGCGGCTTGGCGCACGGCGGCGAGATCGGTGAGCAGGCTGCGCGCGAAGCGGTGCAGGGGGCTATGCCGGGCCGATTCGATCCAGCCATCGATCTCAGCGGCGGCCCGGCATTCGAGAAGGTGGCGGAACTGCCGGGCCAACTCGCGGCAGCGACCCAGGCCGGGAAGTAGGGCGCAGGCGCGATCCAGCCAAGCCAACTCGCGGGGAGAGTTTGGGAGAGCAATCCCGAGCAGGAGTGCGGCAAGGCGGCGCGGCGCGGGCGGGTGCCAGGCGGACTCTGCCGCTCTCGCTGGTTGCCGGAGGTGGGGGAAGCGCGCCGCAAACCAGCGCCGGAAGTTGGATTCCGAGCCGCGCAGCCCCAGACGCCGAAGTGCCCGATAGATGTGGCTGCCGCGGCCCCGACTCTCGGCCATGAGGCTTTCGACCTGCCGGAGCCACGGGTCCAGGCGCGAAGCCCGCCGTGGACGGGCGCGTTCGGGAAAGGCGCCGGCCCGAAGCCAGCGCCAGACTGTGCGGCGAACCAGGCCGAGCCAAGCCGCCGCCTGCCGGCGGCTGCTCCCCCCGGCGATCAGCTCCAGCATCTGCCGGTAGCGCTCCTGCCGCCGCTCGCGGCTGGCGCTGCTTGGCTGCGTCGCCGGATCCACCCTCGCCGCTGTTTCCGGCGGCGAGGGCCCGTTCCCGGGCGGGAAGCGGCAGCCGCGGACCACCGCCTCGAGCGCATCCCGCAGGTTGCGGATCAAATGCCAGCGGTCGGCGACCTGCACCGCCTGCGGCGCCCCCAGCGCGGCGGCTTGGGCGTAGGCCCCGGCGCGATCGCGGCTGATCAGCTCGATGCCCGGCCTCGATCTCAGCCAGGTTGCCACCTCCTCCGCCTCCCGCGTCGGCAGCAAATCCACCGGCCGGTGCGTTTCCAGGTCCACCAGAATCGTGCCGTAGCGTTGCCCCCGGCGCCAAGCCCAATCGTCCACGCCCACCCTCCGAATCCGGTCCGAGGCTGGCGTTTCCAGGCGCCGGAGCAGCCGCAAAATCGTGTCCCCGCTGACCCGCATGCCCTGCCGCGTTGCCGCTCGGGCCGCGCCTTCGCCGCCCAGACCCAGTCCCAACCACCCCAGCGCTTCCCGCTGGCGGCGGCTGCGGCGCTCCCCTCGCCCCGCCGTTTCCTCGAAACGCTCCGCGAAGATCCGTCGCGGGCAGTCCCCGCGGTCGCAGAACCACCGCCGCGTCCGCAGCCGCACCGCCATCGCCCTCCCCGCCCAGGGCAGGTCCGCCAGCCGGCGCCAGTACCAACTGTGCACCCGGCGGCTCACTCCGCCGCAGCCCGGGCACTGGGCCTGCGGTCGGGCCGCCTCCAAATCCATCCGCAGCGCACCGCCCGCGCTCGATAGCCCCCGCACCCGCGCTTCGGCGGGGTCCGGCGCCAGCCATTTCGACATGCCGCCTCTGCGAAGAATCCAGAGCCGCTTTCAGTCTACACACCCCGCCGCCTCTTGCCACGTACCGCCTCGGATTCCTTCACCAAAAGTGCGGAAGAGCCCTGAATTGGCCCCAGCGTGACAGCTTGATTTGGCCCCACCTTCGGGCTTGAACCGCTACCGTGGATGTTGCGAAGCACGCACGGGAGGCGGATGACAAGGAGAACGAAGGTGGAGCTATTTGAAAGCATACGCAGGGAACACGCGTTTGGGGAGAGCTGGGGGATCCGGAGCCTGGCACGGAAGTTCGGGGTGCACCGGCGGCTGGTCCGGGAGGCGCTGCAGAGCGCGCAGCCGCGGGAGCGCAAGCGGCCGGAACGGGCGCAGCCGGCGCTGGGGCCGGTGCGGCCGTTCATTGACGCGATCCTGGTGGCCGATCAACGGGCGCCACGCAAGCAGCGGCACACCGCCAAGCGGATTTCGGCCCGCATCGAGGCGGAACTGCCGGGAGAGCGGGTATCGCGGTCGACGGTGCGCAGCTATGTCCGCCGCCGCAAGGCGGAGCTGGGGGGGCTGGGGCGCGAGGTCTACGTGCCGCAAAGCTACGCCTGGGGCGTGGAGGCGCAGGTGGACTGGTACGAGGCGGAAGTGGAGATGGGGGGCGAGCGGGTGAAGCGGCAGTTTTTCGCGGTGCGCAGCATGGCGAGCGGGGCGGCGTTCCACTGTTCCTACGAGCGCGCCACCCAGCAAGCGTTCCTGGAGGCGCACGAGCGTGCTTTCGCCTATTTTGGCGGGATATTCGCGCTATTGCGTTACGACAACCTGGCCAGCGCGGTGAAGAAGATACTGCGCGGCTACGAGCGGGAGCAGACGGAGCGGTTTATCGCGTTCCGCTCGCACTGGGGGTTCCGGTCGGAGTTTTGCAACCCGGCGAGCGGCCATGAAAAGGGCGGCGTGGAGGGGGAGGTCGGCTACTTCCGGCGCAACCATCTGGTGCCGGTTCCGGTGGTGGGCGACGCGGCGGAGTTGGACGAGATGCTGCTGGGCTGGTGCCGGGAGGACGGGGCGCGCCGGCTGGAGGGGCGCGAGCAGCCGGTGGGCGAGGCGATGTTGTTGGAGAAGCCGCACCTGTTGCCGCTGGCGGCGGAGGGGTTCGACCTGCGGGAGACGGCGTTTCCCGCCGTGGACGCCAAGGGCTGCGTCAAGGTGCGCGGGAACTGGTACTCGGCGCCGATGCCGCCGGGGACGGCGGCGCGGGTCGAGGTGAGCGCCGGCTGGGTGGAGGTGTTTGACGGTGGCCGGGCCGTGGCCCGGCACGCCCGCAGCTACGGCCATGGACAACGGCGCCTGGAGTTGGAGCATTACCTGGAGGTGCTACACCGCAAGCCCGGGGCAATGGCCGGTTCGACGCCGCTGGCGCAGTGGCGCGCGCAGGGGCGCTGGCCAGCGTGCTTCGACCGGATGTGGCGCGGGCTGGAGTCGCGCCATGGCCGGCTGGCCGGCACCCGCGCCATGGTGGAGGTGCTGCTGCTCGGCCGCGACCGGGGGTGGGCGGAGTTGGAAGCCGCGGTGTCACGGGCGCTGGAGCTGAACTGCATGGACGCGGCGGCCATCGCGCACCTGATGGGAGCGAGCCAACTCCGGCGCCCGGCGCCGGAGCCGGTCGAGGTGGGCGGCCTGGCGCGCTTTGACCGCCCGCTGCCGGATCTGGGCAGCTACGACCAGCTGTTGGGCGGGGGCGGGAGGCTGCAATGAAGAAACCCAACCGCCCGGAGGCGGGTGGGGCCCTGGAGGAGGCCGCCATTCGCCAAAGCTGCAAGCGGCTCTTTCTTGGCGCCATCGCCAGCCAGTTTGACAGCCTGGCGCGCGAGGCGGCGCGCGACGGCCACAGCCATCTGCGCTACCTGGACAGTTTGCTGTCGGCCGAGCTCGACGAGCGCGGCCAGCGCAAAGTGCAGCGGCGCATCCAGGAGGCCCGCCTGCCGCGGCTCAAGACGCTGGAACAGTTTGACTTCAACCAGGCTCCCCAGATTCCAGCCGGGCTGCTGCGCCAACTGGCCGAGGGCGGCTACATCGAACGGGCCGAGCCGGTGATTCTGCTGGGCGAGTGCGGCACCGGCAAAACCCATCTGGCGACGGCGCTGTGCGTCGCCGCCTGCCGCCAGGGCCGGCGGGTGCGCTTTGTCACCGCCGCCGCGCTGGTCAACGAGCTGGTGGAGGCGCGCCAGCAAAACACCCTGCAGCGCGCCTTGGCGCGCTGGACCAGGTTCGACCTGATCGCCATCGACGAACTCGGCTACCTGCCGCTGGCCGAGATCGGCGCCGAACTGCTGTTTCAGGTGATCGCCGAGCGGGCCGAGAGGGCGAGCATCCTGCTGACCACCAACCTGCCGTTTTCCGAGTGGTCCCAGGTGTTCGCCAATCCTCGGCTGTGCAAGGCGCTGCTGGACCGCGTCACCGACCGCTGCCACATCGTCGAGACCGGCACGGAATCCTACCGCTTCCGCCGCACCGCGGCGGGGGCAAAGAAAGGAGCCGCCTAGCCGCCCGGGCCGGTCCCCTCCGTTGCGCCCTCCGTTCCGCTCCGCGGAACTCCGGGCTCCACTCCGGGGACCGGCCCGGCCAACCGCAACCGCCCCGGGGTGGGGCCAAATCAGACTGTCACAGTGGGGCCAGACCAGGTTGACAAACCCACACATCGCTACCCGCGGGTTGTAATAGGCCTCGATCAAAATATCCTGCCCGGTTTCAACCGCCCCGGTGAACAGCGGCGCCGCGGCTTCGCCGCCGGCCAGTGCCGTCACACCAGACGCCAAGCTGCCGCCCAGTTCGAGCGCACCCGAGGCTTGGTTGTTGACGAAGAGGTTGCCGAAGCCCACAAAGAAATGGCAGACGGGGTCCCACCCGCAGCCCGCCTGCGCCGGGCCCATGTCCGCCCAGCCCCAGTTGGGATTGGCGATCCAGCCCTGCGTCGTGCTGTTTTCGAACACACCCCAGTACGGCGGCGGCCCCTTGTCCGCCCACTGCCAGACATGCGGGTTGCCGTCCTGGCCAGGCACCGTGGGCTGGCAGTCGTACCAGTTGCAACCCGTGAGCGTCGCTCCGGGCAAACCCCCGCCGCCAGGCAGCCCTCCTCCTCCCCCTCCCGCCCCCAAATCCCACATCATTCCGCAGCCCATGTCCACTCCGTCCAGCGAGCACTGCTGCCAGGGGTCGCCCTCCGAGCCGCAGTCGTCGCCGCCATTGGCGTCGGCGACCGCCGCCCCGTCCTCGTCCGCCTCGTACGGACCAAAGCCCACCGCCTGCGTATCGGCCTTGGGCTTGTGCAACGACGCCGAGGAGCAGGGCCCGGGACTCAGCCCCAACGGGTCGGTGACCTCCAGCGGCGCGCCCCCGACATAGGCATAGCGATTCCAGCTCTGCGGGTTGTTGGGATCCACGGCCGCCAGCCCCGCCGGATCGGGCGTCCACCACCGCCCCTGGATGGGGCTCAGCTCGCGCTCCAGGAAATCATACTGCCCGCCGCTGTGCGAAGAATCGATGTCCTGGTCCTGCCCGGTGAAATTGCGGTCGATCGTCCCGGCCTCCTCGTGGTGCTCCCCATAGGGCGCATAGGCCGTGGCCGAATAGAGCACCCGGCCGGGGGTCGAGGCCAGCCGCGAGCTGCCCAGCGCGTCGGCATGCCGGTAGTAGGCCAGCGTCGCGCCGTGGTAGACCGCCGTCCCCCCGCCCGGCAGCGGAATGTAGGCGGCGCCCAGGGTCTGCCCGTTCATCACCGCCAGTTTACCCCCTTCCGGGCCATACAGGAACTCGATCGCCCCGCCCGGCTCCGCCGCCTCCACCGCCCTTCCCAGCGCGTCATACGTCACCCCGATCCCCTCCAGCGTCACCGCGCGCCCCTCGGCGTCAAAGGCGTTGACGTCTTGCTGCGCGCTCACCGGGTCGCCCAGCAAGTCGCCGTCGTTGTCGTAGTTCGGCGCGAAGCCGATGTTGGTCGAGGCAAGGCTTCCGAGCGATGCTATCCGCGAGCCGTCCTCCGCTCTGTAGGCCTGTCAGACCAAAAATTCACCGGCTCGACCCCTTCCGACCATCGGCGAGATTCCGCCGGCTGCCCGTCCCGCGGCCCGAGACGCGTAGGCGAAGCTTCCCCGATCTGCCACCAGGGCCGGTGCTTGACGAATACGATCAGCACACCCGGCTCCGGCACCGCCCGCGCCTTGCCGCAGACATTGTCCGTTACCGCCCCGCGCTCGATGATCTTTTGCAAGCTGAAGTTCAGATCCGGGTCGGTCGGTGGATGTGGCTCGCAGGGGATGTCGCCGCCGACGATCAATGAGAGTCCGTCATCACCGGGTCTGAGCGGGATCACCGCATTGCCCTGAGCGTCAGTCAGGAAGACCGGCGCGAGTTCAGCCCGGTTCGGACTATTAATCCTTTTGCCCCTGCCCATCCAGATGTTGAGCGTTTCGTGGCTCACGGGCTTTCCGCTGTGAGCCTCGAGTATGCGGATGACGATGTGCTGCGCCGATAGAAGCGGCGTCAGGCCGATGCCCGCGCACAACGCGAGCAGCAGCCGGACCGCCAGCCGGCACCGCGTCGCGGCCGGCCGCGGGATAAAGGTGATCTCCGGCGCTAGGGGCACGGGTTGCGGCTCCCGTGGCCCAACACATCGGTGACGAGGTGCTGCAAGGCCCCGAAGGGGTTGTAGGCGTAGCCTGAGTCCAAATGCGCGGTGAACACCACCGAAGTCGCACCGCCGACATTGCTCTTGGAAAATGTTGCCCCAGGATCGAGGCTCGACGGCCCGGCCACGTGCAGCGAGTCGCCGATGCCGGTCAGCATGGTGAACACGCTGGCGTAGCGCCCGGTGTCAATGGCGTTGAACTGGGACGCGGACAATGCGGTGGCGCTGATGGTGACATTGAATTCGCCGCCGCCCGGGGCAATAGCAGCCACGCTCACGTTGGCGTCGGTGAAGCTGGTGCCAAATTGCCGGTTCACGTCGCCAAGGACCTTCTCCTGGCAGGCGTGGGCGTCGTATGGGGGCGGGGCCAGGACGTCCGTGGCCAAGATCTGCTGGTCCTGCTGTGCGGACTCGATGTCACAGTTGATGGAGTAGCAGCTATAGGCGCGCGTCGAAGTCGGCGTGGTCAAATCGCCCGCCAGCCAGGACGAGATGTCTACGCCATCCAGCGTCGTCCCGCCCCACCCGCCCACTGCCATGTCAACTG
>Ga0307373_10003695_pt1 | contig 26402 bp, 24 predicted proteins | sample OX2MG_FD_202534 | JGI IMG/M metagenome (GOLD analysis project Ga0307373, IMG submission 202534) | Soil microbial communities from Risofladan, Vaasa, Finland - OX-2 | ecosystem: Environmental > Terrestrial > Soil > Coastal area > Acid sulfate soil | place: Finland: Risofladan, Vaasa | collected...
TCGCCGCTTCGAGGTCGATGTTGTCGACGCCGACGCCGGCCCGCCCGATTATGCGCAGCGAGTCGGCGCGCTCGACGACTTCGCGCGTCACGTGGGTCGCGCTACGCACGACCAGCCCATGGTAGGGTGCGATAATTTCCGCCAGCTCGGCCGGCTTGAGCCCGGTCTTGATGTCAACCTTGAGCTGCGGGTAGCGCCGGAACACCTCGACGCCCTGCGCATTGAGGGGGTCGCTCAGCAGCACGCGCAACGTGGTCTCCGCCATGGCCTTCGCTCAGGCCTCCGCGGCGATGCGGCGCGCGACCGCGGCTACGCCCGCGCCATTGTCGAAGCTATGGCCGAGATGGGCGAGCGCCATCTCCAGCGCCCCGACCGCAATCAGCATGTCAAAGGGACTCAGGTATCCCATGTGCCCGACGCGCACCAGTTTGCCTTTCATCTGGTCCTGCCCGCCCTGCACCGACACGCCCAGTTCGTCGCGCATGTAGCGCACCAGTTTCGATCCGTCGAGCCCGGCCGGCGTGAGAATTCCGGTCACGCCTGGCGCGGGATTGTCGGGCGCGAGCAGACCCAGTCCCAAGGCCGGTGCGGCCGCGCGCGTCGCCTCGGCCATCGTGCGATGGCGCGCGAAGACCTGCGGCAGTCCTTCGGCGAGAATCATCTCGAGCGACTTGTTGAGCCCCAATACCAGCGAGACGGCGGCGGTCCAGGCGGTGGTATGCTCGTCGCGCTGGGCCTTGAGCTCGCGCACGAGATCGAAATAATAGCGCGGCGTGCGCGAGCGCCGCGCACGCTCGAGCGCGCGCTCGGACAGTGCCACCATCGCGAGCCCCGGCGGCAGCATCAGCGCCTTCTGGCTGCCGGTGACCAGCGCGTCTACGCCCCACTCGTCCATCTTCTGCTCGAACACGCCGACCGAGGTTATGCCATCGACGATCAGCATCGCGTCGCGGGCGCGCGTCAACGCGGCGACTTCAGCCACCGGATGAACCGCGCAGGTCGAGGTCTCGCTCGCCTGCATCAGCACCGCACGGGCGTTGGGGTTGGCGCGCAGTGCCTCTTCGACCTGTTCCGGGCGCGCCGCACGGCCCCATTCGACGCGAATCTCATGGCCGGTCATCCCATACGCGGCAAGCAGCTTGCCCCAGCGCTCGCCGAACTTGCCGCCATTGACATAGACCGCGTGCTCGCCGGGCGCGAGCAGGTTGGTCACCGCCGCCTCCATCGCGCCGGTGCCGCTGGCCGCGAGCAGGATCACCTCCTGGCGCGTGCCGAACAGCGGGCGCATCCGCTCGCGCGCCTGGTCGAGCGCGGCGCTGAACTCGGGCGTGCGATGATGAATCATCGGCCGCGCCATCTCGAGCAGGACCTCGGGCGGAACCGGCGTGGGTCCGGGCGTGAACAGATATTTCTTTACCGGGTTGTTCACTAACACTCGCCCGCGCCTGCGCTGGGCGGCAGCCAAAAAAAAGCCTGGTGCCCGCTCGTGAGCGGAGCGCCAGACCCCGAGATCGCCCTAAGCGCAAACGCGTCCCCTAAAACGGATAACCGAGCCTTCCGGCACTGTCAAGGTAGTGTCCGTTCAGATAGCATCGAAAGTAGGCGGCCAAGCAGAGTTTCCCCGCGAGGGGCTCCGCGATGCGCAAAATCAATCAGACCAATCCCTTTCCGTGGCTGCCGTTCTGGCCTCAGACGGACAGCGGCGATCCCAGTGACGAGCGGCTCAAGATCCTCGCGGCCATCGTGATTCTAACTGTTATATTCGAGACGCTCTGGTTCTGCCTGCCGAGCTGAAGCCTGGCGACCGCGCGCGCAAGCGGCGTTGGCCGGGCCTTCGACCGGATGGGAAACCGTGCGCTCGCGGCGCGAGCCAGCCGCCGCGCAAGTCGCGCATACGTTGAAAACCCGGCCGCGCCAAGGCTAAGACTTGACGGATGCCGATCGAATACGAAGTCCGCGACGGCGCGCTGGTCTGGATCAAGAGTCCGGTGACCGGCGTCATCTCCTATGTCGTCGACGTGCGCGGGAAAAGTTTCGCCTTCACGCTGGGCGGGCGCAGCGAACTCGACCCGGCGGCGCCCACGCTCGGCGCCGACGAAGTGGCGCAGGCGCAGGCGGCATGCCCGTTCTGTCCGGGCAACGAAGCGATGGCGCCGGCGGAAATTTTGCGCGTCACCCCCGCGGACTTCCCGCGCTGGAAGGGCGACGGGGCCGCCGGCGGCGCGGGCGCGGGAGCCGCGTGGGTGATGCGCGTGTTCAATAACCTCTTCCCGCGCGTGCCGGCTGAACTCACCGGCGGACGCAACGAGTCGTACATCGTGGTCGAGGATCCGCGCCACTTCTCGAGCCCAACGCCGCGCGCGGCCGGGGACCTGATGTGCACCGGAGCGCTCGGCGAAGAACATTTCCTGCGGCTCCTCCAGACCGACATCGCCGTGATGCGCCGGGCGGTGGAAAACCGCGCGGTGCGCTCGATCGCGATCCGCAAAAACCAGGGGCGCGAGTCCGGCGCCTCGCAACCGCATCTCCATCAGCAGCTCATCGGCGCGCCCGCGGCACTGCCGACGCTGGTGGCCGAAGCCGAGGCCGAGCGGCGGGCGCCGGGCCTGTGGGATGAATTGCTCGAACTGGTCGAGCGGCTAGGCCTGCTGATCGAACGGCGCGACGGCGTGGTCAGCTTCGCCAGCCCGGTCGGCGCGTTCCCGCGCAGCTACGACGTGATGATGCCGCAATTTCGCGGCACGCTGGCCGAGCTCGAGCCCGAGCAACTGCGGCTGTTCGCGCGCGCGATGTGCCGCATCCTGCGGGTACTGGGGCCGCTGCCGCTGGATTACGAGATTCACCAGGGCGAGGGCTTGCCGCTGCACGCGCATATCAACTCGCGGCTGTATCCGTACTCGGCCGTGGCGGGAACGCTTAACCTGCCGAGCGTGCTGGTGCAAAACGTGGCGGCGCTGCGCCGCGCGCTCCAGCGCCACGAAGAGTTTTAGGAGCACTCAATCAGGACGAGGAAGCTCCACGGAGAACAGACAATTTTCGTTTTCCGCGGCGCCTCCTCGCTCGACCCCCACCCCAACCCTCCCGCAAAGCTCAGAGGGAGGGAGTTAGCCGCGACAACGGAGCGGCGCCGCGAGTGTCAGTAAATCACTCGGCGCGCCAGACCGGCTTGCGCTTCTCCAGAAACGCGCGGACTCCCTCCCTGGCGTCCTTGCTCGCGCGCACCATCCCGCCCATTTCCAGGATGTCGTCGTGCCACGCGTCGTAGGACTCGCTCAGCGAGCGCCGCATGCTCTTCTTCATCGTGCGCAGCGAGAGCGGCGCGTTGGACGACACTTTCTCGGCCCACGCAACCGCGGCAGCGTCGAGTTTGTCGGTGGGCACGACCTCGTGCACCATGCCCATCGCGAGCGCGCGCTGGGCGTTGACCGGCTCGGCGGTGTAGAGGATTTGCGCGGTGTTGGCGGTGCCGATGACCTCGATCAGCTTGCGGATGAAATCGTAGGGCACCACCAGTCCGACGCGCGCGACGGTCATCCCGATTCGGGCGTCCTCGGCCGCGACGCGGAGATCGCAATGCAGTGCAAGCTCGCATCCGCCGGCCAGCGCGGCGCCCTGCACGGCGGCGATGGTCGGCACCGGAAGCTGTTCGAGCCGGCGGAAGGTGCGCTCGATACTGACCGGGTTGTGGGCGCCCTCGAGACGATTGGCCTCGGCCAGGTCGAGCCCGGCGGAGAAGCTTTTACCGGCGCCGCGCAGGATGACGGCGCGGATTTCCTTGTCGTCTTCGATCGCGGCGAACGCCTTGTCCATCGCGGCGAGCAGCGCCTCGTTGAGCGCGTTGCGCTTTTCGGGGCGGTTGAGCGTGATGGTGGCGTAGTTGGGATGGCGTTCGACCTTGATAATATCCTCGGCCATGAGAGCGACTCCTTGAGCTTGCGCAAATTCCCTTGAGGATGATGCGGGCGTTGTGCGGCCCGAGCATCGCACGACCGCGCCGCGCGCTTCAAGGGTTGCCGCGAATCGACGCGGCCGCCGCATGCTGGCGTCCTACTCGCCGGTCCATACGGGCTTGCGCTTCTCCAGGAACGCGCGCACGCCTTCCTTGCCGTCGCGGCTGCTCAACACTACCCTTCGCATCTCATCGATATCTTCGTGCTCGGCGTTGTAGGTGTCGCTGAGGCAGCGCCGGATCGAGGCCTTCATCGCGCGCAACGAGAGCGGCGCGTTGGCGGCGATTCGCTCGGCCATCGCTTCGGCCTCGGTGCCAAGCCGCTCGTCGACCACCACGCGGTCGACCAGGCCGATCTCATACGCGCGTTTGGCCCCGAGCGGCGTGGCGGTGAACATGATTTCCGCGGTATGGGCCGGCCCGACCAGCGCCATGAACTTGCGGAAGACGAAGTAGTCGGGCACGCGGCCGATTCGCGCCGGCGTCATTCCCAGGCCCGCGTTCTCCGCCGCGACCCGCAGATCGCACAGCAAAGCCAGCACCAGGCCGCCGGTCAGAGTTGCGCCCTGCACGGCCGCGATGGTCGGGACCGGCAGCGCTTCGAGGCGCCGGAAAATGTCCTGCGGGCTAATGCCCGCCCACCCGCCGCTCGCCTCGACCTGCTCGAGTTCGCGCAGATCGACCCCCGAGGAAAAGGCCGCACCTTCACCCCGCAGCACCATCGCGCGGATGCTTTTGTCGGCCTCGATAGTCGCAAACGCGCGGCCGAGCGCCTCGAACATCGCACTATTGAGGGCGTTGCGTTTCTCGGGACGGTTAAGGGTCAGCACCACATGATTGGGACGGCGCTCGAATCTGAGAATGTCGCTCTCGGCCATCGCGGCTCGCTCCTTGAGAGAAGATGTTGTCGATCAGGTAATAAAATTGATCAGCTTGTCGGGAACGAAGATCGGCTCCTTCTTCACCGGCTTGCCATCGAGATGACGCTGGACCGGCTCTGCGTCGAGCGCGAGCGCAACGTTAGCCTCCTTCGACGTGCCAGCGGGAACTACTTGCCGGTGACGCACCTTGCCGTTGACCTGCACCACCACCGTGACCATCTCGTCGCGCGCGAGATCCGCGGAGAACTTCGGCCACGGCTCGAGGTGGACCGAGGTTGTATGCCCCAGCTCGCGCCACAACTCCTCGGCGATATGCGGCGCCATCGGCGCGAGCATCACGACGTAGCTCTCGAAGGCGAGGCGGCCGGCGTCCGCGGGCGCGAGCTTCATCAGATAATTGAGCTGGTCCATCAGCGTGGCGAGCGCGGTGTTGAAGCGCAGCCGCTCGAGATGATCGGTGACGGTCCGGATGGTCTTGTGGACGCGGCGCGTGGTCTCGACGCTCGGATTGCCGGCCGGGCATCCGGCCGCGACGAAACGGCGCATCGCGTTCCACACCCGCGAGAGAAAACGCGCGGTGCCGACCACGCCCTCCTCGTTCCAGTTGGTCGGCTCCTCGAACGGGCCCATAAAGAGCTCCCAGAGCCGCAGCGCGTCGGCGCCGTACTTCTCGACCATCGCGTCGGGCGTGACCACGTTGCCCTTGCTCTTGGACATCTTCTGGCCGTCTGCGGCCCAGATCATGCCTTGGTTGCGCAGCACCGCGAACGGCTCTTTGAACTTCACCATGCCCGCGTCGAACATCACCTTGGTCCACATCCGCGCGTACAAAAGATGCATCACGGCGTGCTCGGCGCCGCCGACATAGAGATCGACGGGCAGCCAGTAGTCCGCCATCGCGGGCTCGAACGGGCCGCGATCGTAGTGCGGCGAGGCGAAGCGCAGGAAGTACCACGACGAGCAGGCGAAGCCGTCGAGCGTGTCGGTCTCGCGCTCGGCCGGGCCGCCGCACTTGGGGCAGGTAGTGTTGACGAACTCGGGCGAGTTGGCCAGCGGCGATCGCCCGGTGCCCGAGGGCTGGTAGTTCTTCATGTCGGGTAGCACGACCGGGAGCTGCTCCTCGGGAACCGGCACGATACCGTCGCGCGGGCAGTAAACGATCGGGATGGGGCATCCCCAATAGCGCTGGCGTGAGATGAGCCAGTCGCGCATCCGGTAGGTGACGGTGGCGCGGCCGATCTCGTGTTGCTCGGCGTATTTGCACACAGCGCGGAGCGCGTCGGCGGTCTTCATCCCGTTGAGGTTGAGCTCGGCGCTCGCCGAGTTGACGTTGACGCCGTGGTCCGAGAACGCGCGGCCGGCGGGCGGCGGACTGCCGTCGGCGGGCGCGGTGACCAGCGGAATCTCCAGGCCGTACCTGGTCGCGAACTCGTAGTCGCGCTGATCCTCGCCCGGTGCACCCATGATAGCGCCGGTGCCGTAGCCCATCAGGACGTAGTCGGCGATCCAGATGGGAACCTGTTTGCCGTTGAACAGGTTGCGCGCGTAAGCGCCGGTGAAAACACCGGTCTTTTCCTTGACCGTCGAGAGCCGCTCGATCTCGCTCTGGCGCCGCGCCTGCGTGACGTATTCCTCGACCGCGGCGCGCCGCTCGGCCGTGGTGACCTCGGCCACCAGCGGATGCTCCGGCGCCAACACCATGAACGACACGCCGAAGACCGTGTCGGGCCGGGTGGTGAAGAAGCGCACCTCCTTGCCCGGATGGCCGTCGACGGGAAAGGCCAGCTCGGCGCCTTCGGAGCGCCCGACCCAGTTGCGCTGCATCAGCTTGATCGGCTCGGGCCAATCGATCCCCTCGAGATCGTCGAGCAGCCGGTCGGCATAGGCGGTGATCTTGAAGAACCATTGCTCGAGGTCCTTCTTGGTGACGGGCGTGTCGGTGTGCCGCCAGCAGCATCCGTTGACCACCTGCTCGTTGGCCAGGATGGTACGGCACTTCTCGCACCACCATTGCGAGCCGGTGGCGCGAAAGGCGAGCCCGCGCTTGAGCATCAGCAGGAAGAACCACTGCGTCCAGCGGTAATACTCGGGGGTGGAGGAATTGATTTCGCGCGTCCAGTCGTAGGCGCATCCGACCAGCTTCAACTGTCGCTTGAAGTTGGCGGCATAGCGCGGGACGGTCTCCTTGGGATGCAGCCCCTTGAGCAGAGCGTCGTTTTCGGCCGGCAGGCCAAAGGCGTCCCAGCCCATCGCGTGCAACACGCTGAACCCGGCCATCCGTTTGTAGCGCCCGACCACGTCGCAGGGCACGTAGTTGTGCAGATGGCCGACCGAGAGGCCGTCGCCCGAGGGATAGGGAAACATCTCGAGCACGTAGAACTTTGGCCGCTCGCGGTCCTCGCGCGTGAGGTAGAGGTCGGCGCGGTCCCATTCGGCCTGCCAGTAGGACTCGATTTTTCTGGGCTCGTAGCGTTCGTGCATCGGCATTCGAAAGTCTCTCCGGTGGACTAACTCTAGCGCGGCGACCCCGCCGGTTAAAACCGACGCGGTGTGCGCGACGGCGCGCGCGTGCACGGCGGCGGGGACGCGGCGGCCGGCACAGCGACAAAATGACTGGCGCGCACGATACTTGTTGATAAGGCTCTTGTCACGAAAGGTGCGGGACGGGACAATGGACGACATCGGCAGGTAACCGGAAAGGGCGCGTCCCAGATGAAAACGCGGAAGGTCAATGACGGCGGCCGCAGATGGTTAACCCCATGGCACTTTGCGGTGTTTGCGATGGGTGCGGTGGCCGGCTCGATCCTGGGCGGCTTTTATGGGGCGGCTTACACCAGCGCCGCGGTCATCGTGACCTGCTGGTTCACGGCGCTGATGCTGGTGGCCTTCGATCGTTCGCGAATTCGCGCGCCCCGGACCGCGACGCCCGGACGGCGCTGGCAGTCGCCGGCGCGCGCACGCGGCGGCACCGACGCCGCCGCCACGCCGGCCCCGCCGGCGGGACGCCGCGGCGGAGCGCTCAGCCTCGACGCGGCGCGACGCTCGCGCCTGCGCACCATCGCGGGCGGCAAGAGCGAGCCGCCGTGGCGCGCGTCCTGAGCGCGCCGCTCAGCTAGCGATCCCGAGCTCGTACGGCGACCCTGATAAAGTCAGCGGCACGGGCGATTGCATCGCTCGCATCGCGCGCGACTTCCATGACAAGGTAGCATCGACGGCGCGCCGCCCGGACGTATCGCGCCGCATCCACATACTGCGCACCCCATACCGCGCAGCAGGAGGTCGACCACGATGCGAGCCTTCGTGATGAAAGGAATTGGCAAAGTCGGATTCGCGGACAAACCGATTCCCAGTCCCGGCCCCACCGACGCCATCGTCAAGACCACCAAGGCTCTCATCTGCACCTCGGACGTGCACACGGTGCACGGCGCGATTGGGCCGCGCGACAATCTTACCCTGGGGCACGAGGCGGTCGGCATCGTCCACCAGGTCGGCGCCGCGGTCAAGCGTTTCAAGCCGGGCGATCACGTTCTGGTCGGCGCGATTACGCCCGAGTGGGGCGACGCCGCCTCGCAGGCGGGACACTCCTCGCAATCGGCCGGCGCGCTCGGCGGATGGAAATTCGCCAACATCAAGGACGGCGTGTTCGCCGAGTACTTTCACGTCAACGAGGCCGACGCCAACATGGCGCAAATCCCGCCCACCGTCGCCGACGACGCGGCGGTCTACTGCTGCGACATGATCTCCACCGGCGTGATGGCGGCCGAGAACGCCAACATCCCTCCCGGCGGCACGGTCGCGGTGTTCGCGCTTGGCCCGGTCGGGCTGATGGCGGTCGCGGGAGCGCGGATGCTCGGCGCGGGACTGATCGTTGGCGTCGACTCGGTGGCGCGTCGCCAGGAACTCGCGCGCTCTTACGGCGCCGACCTGATCGTCGACCACGAAAAGGAAGACGCCGTCGCGCGCATCATGGACTTGACCGGCGGCGAGGGCGTCGATTCGGCAATCGAGGCACTGGGCGGCGACATCTCGTTCCAGAACGCGATCCGGGTCACCAAGCCGGGCGCCACCATCTCCAACGCCGGCTACCATGGCAAGGGCGAGTTCGTACACATTCCGCGGATGGAATGGGGCGTGGGGATGGCCGAAAAGACGATTCGCACGGGGCTATGTCCCGGCGGCCGGCTGCGGATGGAGCGGTTGTTGCGCCTGATCCAAGGCGGCAGGGTCGATCCGACACGGCTGACCACACATACCCTTCGCTTTGACGAACTGGAGCGGGCGTTCGAGATGATGGAACGCAAGCTCGACGGGATCATCAAGCCACTCATCCTGTTTCAGTAATCGAGCCGTCGGTCGGAGCCGGCCGGATCGTCCCAGAAAAGGACATTCACAGTCTCGCGAACGAAACACGTCGTATCGTTCGTAGACCAACGCTTTCGTTGGTGCCTGAGACCATCGCCACCACCACACTCGCTCCCGCATTGGCACGTCCGATGCTCCGCTTGACGACGCGCGATGGTAACCTGTGCGACAAATAAACGGCCCGCCTTTGTAACAAACGAGCGACATACGGGACGGCGTAGGTTCCCGTGGTCAAATTTTGTGGCGCTCGGGACCGAGGCCAGTTCGCTCGGTGGGAGTAACACATGCAATGGGCGGTGATAGTGATGGCGGTTGTGGTGGTACCTTTTGTCTACCTGTTGGTCGGACGGACTATACGAAGGCGCGATACCAATACCGAACTTAAACGCGCCGAAGAAGAGATGACCCGCGCACGCAACTTGGCGCTCGAAACCGCACGCCTGCGCTCCGAATTTCTCGACAATATGAGCCACGAAATCCTCACGCCGCTCAATGGCATCGTCGGGATGATCCAGCTCTTGCTGGACACGGAACTTACGGCGAAGCAGCACGAATACGTCGAGGCCGTGCGGCTGAGCGGCCAGGCCCTGCGCGGGATCCTAAACGACGTGCTGGACTTCTCCGCGCTGTCCCAGGGCCAGTACATTTTCGAGGAAACCGCGTTCGACCCTCACGATTCGATGGAGCGGGTCGCGGCAAAGTTCGCCCAGCAAGCGCAAAAGCGCGGCATCAAACTGACGCTCGAACTCGACCAGGGATTGCCGCATCTGGTGGTCGGCGATTCGCACCGCCTCGAACAAATCCTGAGCAACCTGGTGAGCAACGCGGTCAAGTTTTCCGACGAGGGGAAAATCGTGATGCGCGCTGCGCAAGTTGACGAGTCGGCGGACGAGGTAACGCTGTCGTTCGCGGTGAGCGACACGGGAATCGGTATCGCGGCCGAATGGCAAGGCGCGATCTTCCAGCCGTTCTCGCAAGTCGACGGATCGGCCAGCCGCAACCATGGCGGCTCGGGATTGGGCCTCGCGCTGGTGGCGCAGCTGGTGCGCCAGATGGGCGGGCAAATCGGGGTCGCGAGCGAGTTGAGCCGCGGCTCGACCTTCCGCTTCACCGCGCGCCTGGCTAAAACCCTCCGGCAAACGGCGGCGGACCCTGCCGGCGCCAGCAACCGCGCCGGCCACCACGGCAAAGCTTCGGCGACTGCGATCCTTGTGGCCGAAGATAATCCGGTCAATCGGAAGCTTGCGCAAAGTCAACTTAATGCGCTTGGCTTCGCGGCCGACGTGGTGAATGGCGGCCAGGAGGCGCTCGACGCGCTTGCGCTCAAGCCCTATTCAATCGTTCTGATGGACTGCCAGATGCCGGGGATGGACGGCTACGCGGCGGCCGCCGAAATTCGCCGGCGCGAGGCGTCCTCGGCGCGCCGGACCATCATCATCGCGATGACCGCTCATGCGCTGAACTTCGCGCGTGAGAAGTGCCAGGACGCCGGGATGGACGACTACATCAGCAAGCCGGTGGACCTCGACGACCTCGGCGCGACGCTCAAGCGCTGGACGCGGGCATCGTCAGCCGGCTCCAACGGGCACGTCTCGCAGGCAAACGGCCAAGACGGGGGCGACGATGGGCATCTCCTGAAATTTTGACCGTGTGCGCCGACCGAAGTGCGTGCAAAGCATTCGCGGCCGTGCCGCGTAGGTCGCGAGGCGACTCACGCGGCACGGTCGCGCTCCAAGCCCGCGCGGGCGCCCCTCGCCTGCCCGGCGTTTCACAATCGACGCTTAGGCTGCTACCAGCGCCGGCCGCCGCCCCCGCCACCACCACCGCCCCCGCGCCCACCACGGTCGCGGCCGCCTCCGCCGCCACTGGGACGAGGCCCTTGCTCACGCGCCTCGTTCACCTTGATGGCGCGACCCTTGACCTCGGTGCCGTCGAGCTCCGAGATTGCACGCGCCGCTTCATTGGAATCAGCCATCTGCACGAAGCCGAAGCCGCGCGATTGGCCGGAGAACTTGTCGGTTACGACGGCGACACTGTCGATTTTACCGATCTGTCCGAACAGCGCTTCCAGATCTTCGTTGGTCACGGAAAAGGCCAGATTGCCTACGTACAGCTTTGCGGGCATCTTATGCTGCGCCCTCCTCTATTATTTGCCGGAAGCGCTCGGACAGAGAAGCTCGCGAAGCCCGCGGGCTTAAGTGCGGGGTACTAGCCGGTTGGGTCTGCTTCTATTCTCAGAGGATATCGAAGTCAAGCTGCTTTAAGCGCGGCGCCGCGCGCAGTAGGCATCGAGAACTTCACCCAGTTTTCGCAGGTTACAAAGCCCCTCGGACGCCCCGGTTCAGGTACGGATATTGCCGTGAAAGTCGGCGGCATCAGGCTGACCGGCGGTTTGTCCGGGCCGTGGCCTACAGCACCTCGGCTTCGCCTTCCAAGACCGGCGCAGAGGCAGTGCTCGAGGCGTTTCACATTTTGAACAATTTCGACATTCCCAAAGGCGCGGTCCGCGAGGACCAGAAGGACGAGCACGGCAACATCATGGCCGACCACACCCTCTGGACGAGCGCCATCGATTTGAAGGCGCGGCGATTCAACTGGCTACCCGGGCCGGTCTCACTCCGGTAGCTGCACAACTATAACCGCGCTGTCTGTGGAACTTCCGACGGCGACAGCACTGCGGCGGCGCGCCGCGCGAGCGCGACCGCGCGGCCGGCCAGCGACGGGCGTTGCGACATGGCACCCTCGGTCGTGCGAATGCGCGAGAGTCTCGAGCGCAGTGCGAATTCCATCCGCCGAATCCCGGCCATCAGGTCGGGCGCCACAGGCGCCGTCACCAGGGCAAGCCCGGCAGCCCATGCGGCCATCTCTGCCGGCGTTTCCATAGAGCCGGCCTCGAGGTCGTCGTTCTCCAGGCCGCTCCGCGTCATCTCCGCCGATTCACGGTCGCAGACCTGACGGGCCATCCGATGCGCACTCCGGGCCGACGCGAAGCTGCGGTCGCGCCCGGCCATCCAGTGATCGGCCCAGGTCAGCCAGTTCCGATCGGCGTAGACTTCGCGGGCGTCGACAATGGCTGCCATTACGTAGCGTTCGATCGCGGTGTGGGTTTCGCAGGTATCGGTCGCAGTACAGAGCATCGGTACGTTCTCCGGAGTTGGGCCAGTGGAGCGGACTATTCCGTCAACTGCTGAACTTCGCCCTCGGCGGCTAAAGAAGCACTTAGCGTGCCGATTGATTTCTTAATGAGAATCAAGCTTCCTAGATAGGCTTTACTGGGCCAACGTGGCGAAGTCGCAACCCGATCGTTGCGCAATCGCAGAAGGCGGCCAATTTCACCAATGCTGACCAGAGTGTGGCTTTGACCCCTCGCTTCAGGCAGAAATCCAAACGCAAAGGCCTCGTATGCGGTCGCATACGAGGCCTTTGGCGAAAAACCGTGTCCCGCCTGACGCGACTGTCGCGCCAGACGGCGGACCGCCTAGCCCATCGAGTTGCCCACCACCGAGACGAAGCTTACGCAGCGGCCCGGCTGACCGCCCAGGTTGTGCGTCAGTCCGAGTTTCGGGTTCTTGACCTGGCGCTGCGCCGCCTCGCCCCGCAGTTGCAGCCACATCTCGTACATCATGCGCAGCCCCGAGGCGCCAATCGGATGGCCGAAGGACTTGAGGCCGCCGTCGGGATTGACTGGGAGGTGCCCGTCGAGGTCAAAGAAGCCTTCCATCACGTCCTGCCATGCCGTGCCGCGCGGACTGAATCCGAGGTCTTCGCACAGCACGAGCTCGGTCGGGGTGAAGCAGTCGTGGACTTCGGCGAGACTTATCTGCTCGCGCGCGTTGGTGATGCCGGCCTGCGCGTAGGCGTCACGGGCGGAGGCGACGACTTCGGGAAACGAGGTGAAGTCGTACTCCTGCGAGAGCGGACCTTCGGCAGGGCCGGCCACGAACGACAGCGCCTTGATGAAGATCGGATTTTTGCAGTACTTGTGCGCGTCCTCGGCGCGGACCACGATCGCGGCGGCCGATCCGTCGGAGACTCCCGAGCAGTCCATGATGCCGAGCGGGTCGGCAATTTTGGGCGAGTTCCGAATCGCCTCGATCGGCACTTCCTTCTGGAACTGCGCCTTCGGATTGCGCGCGCCGTTGCGATGGTTCTTCCAGGCGATGCGCGAGAGCACGTCCTTGCCCTTTTCCGGGTCGAGTCCGTACTTCTTGAAGTAGGCCGGCGCGAGCAGCGAGAACAGCGCCGGCGGCGTCATCGCAGCCGGGGTGCCGTCGTTGGGCGGATTGTTCATCACCAGGCCCGAGAAGCCCGAGTCCTTGAGCTTCTCGACCCCGATGGCCATCGCCACGTCGAACGCGCCGCAGGCGACCGCGTAGCAGGCCTGCCGCAGCGCCTCGGATCCGGTGGCGCACATGTTTTCGACCCGGGTCACCGGCTTGTACTGAATCTTCAGCGGCTCCGAGAGCGTGAGGCCCGAGATTCCCGAGCCCATCGTGCCGAGCCAGTACGCGTCGACGTCCTCGGGACCGACGCCCGCCGACTCGTAGGCCTGGTAGGCGGCGTCGACCAGCAGGTCCTCGACGCCCTTGTCCCAGTGCTCGCCGAATTTGGTGCATCCCATACCGATAATCGCCACGCGATCCCTGATTCCCTTGCTTGCCATAAGAAAAAGCCTCCCGCTGTCTAGCGCTTGGGCCGCGCCTTCCAGAAATAGTTATGCACGCCGTCGGCGGTAAAGAGCCGGCGAAAAGTCATTTCCACCTGGTCGCCGATCGCGACGCGATCGGGCTCGCAATCCGTCATCTCGCACAGGAACCGTCCGCCGCCCTCGTAGTCGACCACCGCGTTGACCGTGGGCGGATTGAGCGAGTAGGCAAGACGGTCCACGGCGTAGGTCGCGATTCGCCCGGTGCGATCGGCAAACGCGTACGGCTCCATTTTGCCGCGCACCTGGCATTTGACACATACCAGCTGCGGCGGCAGCTGCGGGGTCCCGCACGCGGTGCATCGCGATCCGATTAGCCCGAACTTCCATTTCTCTGAGCGCATCATCGGCGGCGCCGCCGGACGCTCGGGGTCGGGCCGCCGCGGCGGCTCGGTGGGCAGGATTTGCCGCCACTTGAGGTAATTGCCGTAGGTTACGTCGCCCTTGGATTCGATCATGCGGCCGACCGAATGGGCGGGCCGAAACTTCGCCGCCGCCGGCGTGACGCGCAGCACGATCGCGTCGGCGCCGTCGGCCACCGCAGCCATCAGTACCAGGTCGCCCGGTTTGAGCGACGGCAGCGCGGCCGTCAGCAGCAGGCCCGCGTGCGCCGCGCCGGTTTGGCCCACCGTAAGCGCGAGCGTATCGGCCAGCTTCGCCGGGTCGAGCTTCATCGCGCGCACGATCTCTTCGGCCGCGCGCGGGTTGGGCGAATCGAAAATCACGCGCGCGAGGGCTCCTGGAGCCACGCCGGCTTTTTCCAGCACCGACTGAATTACCTTACCCAGCAGCGGCACGTAGGCCTGGGTGAGCGCGAAACGCTCCTCCCATGAATGGCCGAAGCGCTCCTCGGGCATCCGCCAGGTGTCGAGAAACTCGCGCGTGAACGAGGCGCTGGCGACGATTTCCGCAATCACGCCGTCGCCCGCGCCCATCACGAACGCCGCCGCGCCGTCGCCGCCGGCCTGCTCGAGTTTGCCCTCGGGAGCGCCCAGCCGGCAATCGGACATCGCGGCCAGCGCGAGACTGCCGCCGACGGCGGCGGCGTCGGCCGCCTGCAGCAGCGCCGAAAGCCCGGCCCGCACCGAACCGGTCAGGTCGGCCGCGCGGCTTTCGGCCGGCAACTGTGCGGCGGCGCCGACGATCGCGGCGTTGAGCTTCTCCGCATACGGCGGCGTCGAAGTGGCGAACAGCAGCGTCCGCACCTTGTCCGGCCCGACCCCGCGCAGCGCGTCGCGCGCGGCCTCGGCCGCCATCGAAACGCTGTCCTCATCGAAGCTCGCCACCGAGCGCTCGCCCTTGGCCGCGGGGACGCCGAGCACTTCGGCGATCGCCGCGCGTTTGAGGCGGCGGTACGGGATATACGATCCGTATGAAACGATTCCAGTCATGTCGCGATTCAAGGGTTCCTGCCTTCTCCGGTCAACCGCATTCGGCATCGACCGTGCCAGGGTCAACCATATAACGGATACCGGATGACCGTATAGCGCACATGGCGAACGGCTACGGCAGCAAAACGCTCGAGCCGGTGGTCTCGCGCCCGCCCAGCGCGCGATGGGCGTCGGCCGCGTCGGCGAGTTTGAACGTCCGCTTGACTTCGCAACGCACCGCGCCGCTGGCCAGCGCGTCGAACAGTCGGCGTGACGCCGCTTCAAGATCCTCGCGCCGGGCCGCATAGGTGTTGAGCGTGGGACGCGTGAGGTAAAGCGAACCCTTGGCGCTCAGGATGTTGATGCTGAAAGGCGGCACGACGCCCGAGGACTGGCCGAAACTTACCATCAGGCCGCGCGGCTGCAGGCAATCGAGCGATTTCATGAAGGTCATCTGCCCCACCGAGTCGTAGACCACGGGCACGTTCTTTCCGCCGGTGATTTCCTTGACCCGCGCCACGAAATCCTCGCGCGAGTAATTGATCGTGTGCGCGCACCCGTGAGCCGCCGCCAGCCTGGCCTTCTCGTCGCTGCCGACGGTCCCGATCACGGTCGCGCCGAGATGCTTCGCCCATTGGCACAGGATGAGGCCGACACCGCCCGCGGCGGCATGCACCAGGATAGTCTCGCCGGCCTTAAGCGCGTAGGTCGAATGAATAAGGAACTCGGCGGTCAGCCCCTTGAGCATCACGGCCGCGGCGGTCGCCTCGTCGATTTTGTCGGGCAGCTTGACCAGGAGCCGCGCGGGCATCACCCGGGCCTCCGAATACGAACCCATCGGGCCGCCCACGTATGCGACCCGGTCGCCCGCACGGACCTCGCTCACGCCGGAGCCGACCGCTTCGACCACGCCGGCGCCCTCGCTGCCCGGCGTAAACGGCATCGACGGTGCGGGATAGACGCCGGAGCGAAAGTAGATCTCGACGAAGTTAAGCCCGATCGCCCGATGGCGAACGAGCGCCTGTCCCGGTCCGGGCTGGGGAACTTCGACGTCCTCGAGGCGCAGGACCTCCGGTCCGCCTATCTCATGCACCATGATCGCTTTGCATTTCATAACGACTCCGGTTTGGGAATCGCCGCGGCGTATGTGCACAGCCGCGCCCGATTCGTTGAAGTGGGTCTCAGGGCTTTGGATGCGGCGTCCCGACGTACGGGAACTCCTTGAGAATGTCGGTATGCGGCCTGAGCCCGTCGGGTGGGATATCGCCCTTGGAGAGAAAGTGCAGACGGTGATCGATAACGTCGTCGCTGAAAGCGCGGCCGTTGGGATACTTCGCGGGCTTCGTGGGATTGAAGCTCAGCATGTCGGGCAGGAGGTCGTCGGCGCCTGGAACGCGTAGAGTTCGCAGAGGTCGAGCCTTTGGTCCCCTAGCAGAGGACCGAGATTGAGGCCGGTGAAATGATTCGACATCTCTGTAAATAACCCCCTTTGAGGTACCTATCTGTCTCATTGCCTTCGGAGGGACAAGGTCAGCAGCGATTAGCTGGAATTGCCATTCCGAAGCCTGCCTAAGGCTTGCATCAAGCGCGGCAGGATTACAAATGGAGGGGTCGAGTCGGCTTTCATTCCGATGCTTTTTCCAGAGAATCAACGGGTCCGCTTCTTCTCGTCTCCCGATCCGGGTTCTCTCTCCTCTTCATGGGCTGACGCCAAGAACCGTAAGAGAGTTCAAAAGGTCAATCAGCCGTGGCCCTCGGAGGGGACGGGCGCGCGCAGGTCTTTGCCAAATTTGAATTTTTACGGCCTTTGTAAAGCAGTTTGAAGCTGCGACCTGCTGGCTTCGGCCAAATCTCAATAGCCGTGGTTGCTGCAAGGGATTTGGTATATTTTCAGGTCAGCCTTCGCTAGATTTATTTTGCTCTTCTTTGACCAAGAATATAAATTGAGGCAGCGATGTACTATCAGCGCTTTCGACTGAAGGGTCCACCTTTCCAAGCCGCATCACCTGACGGCGCTGTCTATTTCAGCCCAACTCATCTTGAAGGCCTCGCCACGCTCGAATCGGGACTCGCGCAGGAACTGACTGGCTTCACTCTGCTGACTGGCGAAGCCGGAACCGGAAAAACCACCCTCATATACTCTTTGCTGCAGCGCGATTACAAGCGGGCACGGATCGCGCACATAGACGACCCCAAGCTATCGTTCCCGGAAATAATGCAGGTAATCCTGACTCAGCTGAATCTTTACTCCACCGGATCGACGAAGCTGGATTACCTCGAGGCGCTTGACCGATTTCTGCAACTTCGCGGCAAGGAAGAACGGATTGCGATCGTCGTCGATGAGGCCCAGGTCCTGAGCGATGACGTATTGGAGGAACTACGGCTCCTATCGAATCACGTTCAAAGCCACGACCGGAGCCTGCAACTCATTTTGGTGGGCCATCCGGAACTCGCCGAGCGTTTGAGGAAGCCGGAACTACGTCAACTGAATCAGCGAATTTCCGCCCGCGGGGTACTTAAGCCACTCAACTCCGCACAGGCCATCAAATACGTCGAGTGCAAGCTGAGTGCTCAAGGTGGCAAGAGCTCGGCAATTTTCGAGCGCGGCGCTTTGAAATGCCTGCTTCGGCGCAGCGATGGACTACCTCGAAAAATCAACATGCTCTGCCATAACGCGATGCTGGCCGCGCATAACTCGCTGGAGAAAAAGGTCAGCTACAAGACCGCGAGGAAAATTGCCGCCGAGTATCACGACTCGGTTCGCATCACGAAGAGATCTGGCGCGCGTCTTCCCGCGCTTGTCGTGGGTACCGCGCTCGCGGCGCTATTGCTATTGGCCTTCGTCTACCCGAACTTCTGGTCGGATTGGGTATTCAACGCCGTCCCATTCGGCCGGTCGATCGAACAGACGGTTCGACCAGTTGAGCCAGTTAAGCAGGCCAAGGCCGTCGAACAAGTCAAGCCGGTCGAACAAGCTAAGACCGTCGAACAAGCTAAGACCGTCGAACAACCCGGCGGCGAAGGACATGCGGATGCCGGAGCGAAGCCTGCAGCCGCCGCTCCCCTCGCGCCCCACCCGATCGAATTGCGGGCATCCCTTGCTCCCGGAGCGGCGGCACCCGCGGAGTCGAAGAGCAACGGCGCAGTACCGGCGATAGCGCCGGAAGCACGCACGGTTCCGACCACGCCTGCGGTGGCCACCGTGAGCGCCGCGACTCAGAAACACGCCGAAGCGCCTGCAGCCCCGCAGCGGCGAAGTCAAATTACGGTCAGGGACGGTGATACGCTCGAGAAAATCGCCATTCGTTATATCGGATCGAAGTCCGGCATCAATAGTCTCATCGACGCGAACCGGCAGCTGACCAACATAAATCAGTTGAGCGTCGGACAAATCATCTATCTGCCGTCAGGCGTCACTCCACAAGTCTCGCACGACGAGACCGCAACCGCACCATCGGGCCCGAACGCGGAAGATTCTTCGGAGCGATAAACGACGCTGCCGCATGTGCGGAACTTCGCGCAATTCCAGGCACATCGATTCGTTCGTCACGATAGATCTTGTTTACGGCCGTGAAGCCGCCTGCGCTATGGAGAGCGACCTGCCGCCAAGGGGGATGACACGATGCCGCATGTGACCACCGACGATGACGTGAAGCTCTACTACGAAGAGGCCGGCAAGGGCATCCCGATCGTCTTCGTCCACGAGTTCGCCGGCGACCATCGCAGCTACGAGTCGCAGATGCGTCACTTCTCGCGCCGCTACCGATGCGTCGCCTACAATGCCCGCGGCTACCCGCCCTCCGACGTTCCCGCCGAGGTCGAACGCTACTCGCAGGCGCGCGCCCGCGACGACATCCGCGCCGTGCTCGACGGCCTGGGGATCGACAAGGCGCACGTGGTCGGCATCTCGATGGGCGGCTTCGCGGCGCTGCATTTCGGGATGGGCTATGGCGATCGCGCCCGCTCGCTGGTGATCGGCGGATGCGGCTACGGCGCGGAGAAGAACAGGCGCGCGCAATTCCAGGATGAGGTCGAGCACGCGGCCGAGATGTTCGACCGCATCGGGATGGCCGAAGGCGCCAAGCGCTACGCACTTGGCGCGACGCGCGTGCAATTGCAGAACAAGGACCCGCGCGGATGGCACGAGTTCGCCGCGCAGATGGCCGGGCACTCGGCGCTCGGCTCGGCCAACACGTTGCGCGGCGTGCAGAAGCAGCGCCCGTCGCTGTTCGACCTGATCGATGAGATGAAGAAGATCGACGTGCCGGCCCTGGTGATGACCGGCGACGAGGACGACCCGTGCATCGAGGCCTCGGTGCTGATGAAGCGGACGATCGCGACCGCAGGGCTCGCCATCCTGCCCAAGACCGGACATGCGCTCAACCTGGAGGAGCCGGCGCTGTTCAACGCGCTGGTCGACGAATTCTTCCACCAGGTCGAGGCCGGGCGCTGGAACCCGCGCGACCCGCGCTCAGTGACCGACAAGATACTGTGACCGGTGCCACGACCGCATACCCACTTCCCTTGTTGCGCACGCGCAACGGCGGCTCGATCCGCGAACATCATGGCGCACGATTGGTCAATTGAGGATTATTAGGCCATCCGGCACGTTCTATGCTCAAGGAGTTAGCGCTCGATTCTAAGTCGCTGTGCGCGCTTGTCGGCGCCGGTCGAAGGGGGAAATATGCTCAAATGCAGCGCCTGCGGGGCACTGTCCAATGACGTGCACGTGCTCGAAGCAGAGGGCGGTCCGATGCCTGACCGGGGGGTGGTCGCCGTCAGGATCAAGGTCTGCAATTCCTGCTATTCGCGGCCCGAGCGCTCGCAGCTACTAACTCGGCTCTTCGCGGAAATTCTCGTGGCACCTGCCTACTGGTTCGGCCGCACGATGGCCTGGTCTTCCACCATTCGCATGGTTCGTTCGCCGCACGGGCAGCGTGCTCCCCGTTTCTGGTACGAGCCCGAGGCCCATCCGCTCAGCCCCTGGAACCAGGCCCGGCCCGCGTTGACCAACGGCAGCAGCCGCCAGGCGTCCTAGGCGGGCCTTGCAGGTCGCCACGTCGCCCTGACCAGTGGGGGCCGGCCGTCAGACCTTGCGCTGGCGGCAGTAACCGGGCGCATACGAGCGTCGGCCCGAAGCCTGTCGGGATCCAACGCCCGCGTGGCGAAAAATCCTTCCTGCCGCTCGTCAGACCGAGCGCAGGAACTCGACCAGCAGGTGGCTCACTTCGGCCGGACGCTCCTGCTGAATCCAATGGCCCGCGCCGGCGAGCAGAACCTTCTTCGCCAGGTTCGGCGCATTGGCTTCGAGCGCCTGGTAGGCGCCGGCGTAGAATTCAACCACCGCATCCTTGTCGCCGGCAACGAACAGTACCGGCTGACCCAGCTTCGCACCGTCGAGAAACCCGGTCAGCTCCCAAGCGCGATCGATGTTGCGATACCAGTTGAGTCCGCCGCGAAACCCGGTGCGCTTGAACTCGCCGGTGAAGAAATCGAGGTCCGCCTCGCTGAGCCACGGCGGCAGGTTGCGCGGCATCACCACGCTGTCGAGGAATTTTTCGTCGCGGCCGAACGCGTAGCGCCATCGCTCGTTCGGCGCGGCGTCGCCCGAGAGCGAATAAAACGTCGCCAGCAGGCTCGCGCGCACGTCGCGCTCGAGCTCGCGCTCGGCCTTGCCCTCTTCCTGGAAATATTCCTGATAGAAAATCCGCTCGCCGAACGCCGCCTTGACTAGCGCACTCGGACGCAGCGGCCCGCGTGGGATGTAAGGCACGCTCAACAACCCCACCGCGCGGAAGAGGTCCGGGCGCAACTGCGCCGAGTACCAGGCCACGGGCGCGCCCCAGTCGTGCCCGACGATCGCGGCCGAGCGCTCCTCGAGCGCGTTCACCAACCCGACGATATCGCCGGCCAGGTGCAGGATGCTGTATGCGGCGGCCGCCTCGGGGCGATCGGTCTGGCCGTAGCCGCGCTGGTCGGGCGCCACGACCCGGAAGCCCGCCTGCGCCAGCGCCGCTATCTGATGTCGCCATGAATACCAGGACTCCGGAAACCCATGGCACAGAATGACCAGCGGCCCCTCGCCGGCCTCGACATAGTGCATCCGGATGCCGTTGGTTTCGACGAAGTGATGACTGGGGGCGCTCATCGCGACAGTGCTATCTCACGGCTTCAGTTCGGCAGCCAGGCCAGCGCGCGAATCTCGCCGAACTCGCGCCGCAGCTTCTCCCACGAGGCGCCGCCGTCGCGGCTCAAGTAGACGTAGCCGTGCAGGCTGTTGGCGACCACGACCTCGGGGTTGGCGGGGTTGACGCCGAACCAGTACATCGTGGAATTCGGCTCCACCTCGAGTGCGCATTTCTCCCAGCTCGCGCCGCCGTCGACCGTGCGCTGAATCGCGCCGCGTTTGCCCGGGATGAAATCGCCGTTGGCCACGAAGATAACCTCGGGATTGCCCGGCTTCAGCGCCACGCCGCGGCAATAGGAAATGGTGTCGCGCTCGGCGAAGCGCGGGAAGCCGTGCAGCGACCAACTCTCGCCCTCGTCGCCGCTGCGCCATAGGCCGTCGGGCGTCGTGGCGAGGATTTCCGGCGAACGGCCCGGCTTCACCGTCAACCCATGAACGTCCTGGTTGAGCGGCTTGTCGCCCAGCGCCGGGCAATGGCTCCAGGACTCGCCGCCGTCGCGGCTGCGGTACACGCCGTCGATCTCGACGCTCATCCAAATCGTGCGCGGATCGCGCGGGTCGAATACGACGTTGGTCACTTTGGGCGCTCCGGCGAGGCACTTTTCGGCGATCGGGATCGCAAGTCGCTCCCATCGCTTGCCGCCGTCGAGCGTGCGCAACACCGCGGGCGGCTTGGTGCCGGCATAAATGACGCCGGGGTCCCGCGGATGAACGCCGACCGACCAGATTTGCATCCCGTCCATCGGCGAGGGCACCAACTCGAAGCTCGCGCCGTTGTCCACGCTTCGGTACAGGCCGGCCTCGGAGCCGGCGTATACCTGATGCGGGTCGTGGGGCGAAAGCGCCAGCGCACGAATCTGGATTTCGCCGGGCTCGGCGTGAAACGGCAGCGCCATCTTGCTGCGCCGCCAATGGTCGCCGCCGTCGGGGCTGAACCACACGCCCGCACCCACCGTTCCCACGCAAATGGTGAATTGCTCGGTCATGATTCTCACCTCGCGAGGCTCACGCGGATCCCGCCGGATCGGCGCCCGGCTCGCCCGGCATTATTCCTTGGGCGGCTTCTTGCGGTCGAACTTAAGGGTCAACTCGGCGATCCCGGCTGCGACGTTGAGGCCGTTTTGGCCTTCGATCGAGACCGGCTGCAGCGCAATCGACTTCTTGAATCCGCCGACCAAGACATTGGCGCCCGCGCCGACTCCGAGTGCGATGCTCGCCGTCGCCCCACCATAATGGCCGGCCAGCGCGCCCTCACCCAGGTTAGTGGTCGGCGCGACTACCGCCCACAGGATTACGGCGGAAGAAAGATAGCCGATGTCGGCGCCGAACTTGGTAATCGATCCGGTGTAGTACTCGGTATAATCCTTGTTCCGGGCGTAGTCGCACTTCACCATGCGCGAAGAGCCGAAAATGAAACCCCATCCGCTGGCCACATGACACGTAAGGTACCCAACCCTCACGGTCGCTTTCGGATGCTCTTCGGCGTGAACGGACGGAGGGCACAACGCGATCGCCATCATCAGTGCAACCGCGCCCAACAGGTTGCCGGTTCGTGACTTCATCTCCGATCATTCCTCCCTTTTCGCCGGATTGTTCGATGCTCCAGCTTTACGCGTGGGCGGCGCCAGCCGCCGGGCCGCGCGCGCAAAGCCCGTCCCGATGCTTGCTCAGGCATCATAGCCGATGCGCGAACGACGCGGAAACCTGTTGTGATGAAGTATGAATTGCCGTCTTCCCGGTGAATTCGATAAGGTTCGATACCGAGCCCGCGTTGATGCGGGTTCAACCCGGGTCCGCAACGCGCGTGGCGAGAGTGCGGGTCAGGATTGTTGCCTTAGCGGGGGTGGGGATGCGCGAGGCCGGTGAGTAAGCTTCCCGAGAAATCGAATCTTGCCGCGCAGGCGGCGAATCGGGGCCGGGAGGCGATGGCGCCGTCCGCCCCTGCTCCACGCTCCGGTTTCCCGGCGCAACCGGATGCGGCGGGTAAACGGCGCTACGTCTCGCTGCTCCACTACGCGCCGGCGCTGATACTGGTTCTGGTGTTCGTAGCTAACGCCAGGCAGCGAGCCGATCCCGACCTCTGGGGTCATCTCCGGTTCGGCCAGATGACCCTCGCTCATCATGGTCCTTATCTGACCGACCCATATTCCTATTCCGTCGCCGGCGCGCCGTGGCTCAACCATGAGTGGCTGACCGAGGTGGTGATGGCGCTGGCCTACAACCATCTGGGGATTGTCGGACTGAAGCTGTGGAAGTTGGCGTGTGTCGGCGCGACGATTCTGTTTCTGGTACTCGGGCTGGCCGAGACCGGCGCGGCTGCCACCGTGCAACTCAACACCCTGATCGTGGCGGCGCTGGCACTTACGCCACAGATGCAATTCCGCCCGCAGCTTTTCACCTTTCTTCTGTTCGCGGGGCTGCTGGCCCTCCTGGCGCGGGATAACTATCGGGGATCGGCGCCGCTATGGCTCGCGATTCCGATGATGGCGTTGTGGGGGAATCTGCACGGTGGCTATCTGATTGGAATCGCGACCCTCGGGGCCTATACCGGTGCCATCGGCCTCCAGGATCTGTTCGCCGGACGGGGGTTGCGCCGCACTTTGAAACTGGGTCTCGTCACCACCCTCGGCACGCTTGCCACGCTTCTCTCACCATACGGCATCGACAACTGGCTAGTGGTGCTGAAATCGCTGCGCGTTCATGCGGCCCGCGTCGTCATCGTCGAGTGGGAACCACTCCCGCGCGCGATAGCCATTCACTGGCAGGCGAACCACCTGTTCATCCTTTTTTACCTCTGCGCGCTGGGGCTGATCGCGGCGTTCGTGGTCTCGATCGTTCTGCAACCGGCCGGCGGCGATCTTCCGCTAGTCGTGGTGGCGGCCATGATGAGCGGTGCCGCCTTCCTGGCGGTGCGCAACTTGCCGCTTGCGGCCATCGCATGCCCCTTGCCGGCAGCCCGCCATTGGTGGCTGATCCTGCAGCGCCGCGGCAAGACCACCGAGAGCGCGAACGCCCCGCCGCGGTCGGGGGTGAACCCATGGTTCGCGGTGGCAACCGCCACCTTTCTCGCCCTGGCGACGGGAGCTTTCTCCACGCGCATCAGGACCGACGAAACCTATCCCGCGGGAGCCATCGGGTTTATGAAGGCCAGGGGGCTCGCGGGAAATGTGCTGGTCGATTTCAACTGGAGCCAATACTTCATGTGGCATGCGCCGGAGTCGAAGGTATTTTTCGACGGTCGTTACGATTCGGTGTACTCGCTGGCCATCATCGACCAGTATCTGTCCTTCCGCTTCGGGAAGCGGGATGCGCTCGAGGTTCTGAAAGCCTATCCTCACCAATTCGTTCTGATTCCGCCGTCCTCGGCCGCCGACACTGTCATGGCCAAGGCCACCGGCTGGAAACTGATCTATCACGACCAGGACTCGGCACTTTTCGCTCGCGCAGATTCGCCGGCCGCGCGGCTTGCGGGAGTTCCAGTGACTGGCACGAACCCGCAAGTTCAGTACTTTCCATAACCTCTCGCGAACCTCTCGCATGGAGGCTCGCGCAACAGGACCGCGGCCAACAAATGCGCGCGAGGCCGGTCGAAAACCCACGGCATCCCATTGGAATCGCGCCTCGATCCGGGCCGCCTCGGCAGTCCCGACCTTGAACCTCGACACGGCGACGATCAGGGGGTCTTCACGCGGTCGGATTCGCCTCAAGCCGGCTCGTTGGCGGCGCGCGGGAGCGTGAAATGGAAGGTCGAGCCCCGCCCTACTTCCGATTCCACGCCAACCTTGCCGCCGTGGGCTTCGACGATCTGGCGCGCGATCGCAAGTCCAAGGCCGGTACTCTGCTCGCCGCCGGTCGGCCGGACGCTGGTCTTCTGGTAAAGGCAAAACAGCTTACCTACTTCATCCGCCGGAATTCCCTGACCCTGGTCGCGCACCTCGACCAGGGCTTCGCCGCCGGCTTCCGACACGCGCACGGTCACGCAGGTTCCGGGCTCCGAGTACTTGACCGCATTGCTGATTAAATTCGTGAGCACCTGTTCCACACGCGAAGGATCGGCGTTGACCTCATGCAGGCCGGAAACAATTTCGATTTCCAACCGGATATTCTTCCTGCGCGCCAGCGACTGGTTGGTTTCCACATTTTTGCTAACCAGCGCCCCAAGATCGATCGATTCCGTTTTAAGCTCGAGCCGCCCCGTGTCGAGTAGCGTGAGATCCACCAGGTCCGACACCAGCGCGAGCGCGCAGCGACTTGCCCGCTCGATGATGGAAATGAACTGCCGTTGCTCCGGCTCGATGCTGTCGGGGGCTTCGAACAACACTTCTACACTTGACGAAATTGAACCAATCGAATTGCGCAGCTCGTGCGCTACGATCGCCGCATCCCGGATGCGCTGCTCCAGGCTCTTGAGCACGGTGCGCATGGCGTTGGTCTCTTCGTTGTTGATGCGGATCAAGTCCTCGTAGATGTCGCCCGCGTACCCTTCGACGGCGCTGCCGACCAATACCAGTTCGTCCTCCACGGCCGCGCCCGAGAAAGTCAGCAACTTGGGTTGGCCGTTCAAGTCGACCGAAATCGGCACTTCGTAAACGGCGCCGGCGCTTGCCAGGTCATCGATCAGCGCCTTCGCTTGGGCGTGATTGTCAACGTAAGCGCACGACCAGAATGGCTTGCCAACCTGCAATGAATCAGCAAGCCCGATGCCGTCGTTGACTATCGATGTGATTACTCCGTCCCGGGTGCATCGGAGCGTCACTCCCTCGCGATGCTGCGGCTTCATCCGCGCTCAACCCTCGACACTGGTCAGAGCGGGACGCCGCTCATAGGCCCTGGCGACCGCTGTCTCGGCGATTGTCCCGGCAACGCTTCCGAGTTCCTGAGTAACGGCCGAGCTTTGGTCCACGGAAATTCAGCGCCTCGCTTTCGGCAGCGCTACCGCGCCCGCCGC
>Ga0307373_10003696_pt1 | contig 26398 bp, 12 predicted proteins | sample OX2MG_FD_202534 | JGI IMG/M metagenome (GOLD analysis project Ga0307373, IMG submission 202534) | Soil microbial communities from Risofladan, Vaasa, Finland - OX-2 | ecosystem: Environmental > Terrestrial > Soil > Coastal area > Acid sulfate soil | place: Finland: Risofladan, Vaasa | collected...
CGAATACCAGGAGCTGGACCGGGCCCTCATCGCGGCGGCCACGGGGAGCATCATCCGCGCCTGCAACACGCGGCGTCCCCGCAGCGACATCGGTGAGTCCGCCGTCATCCACCGGGAGGCAGAGAAAAAGAAGAAGCACATGCCGGTCCGGACCCTGATCGAACGGTCCCGCCACGTCACGCAGGCGATCAAGCCCTGCTTCATGATGTCCCCGCTCGCGGTCAGCCAGTACCTGCCAGCGGACCTGAACTTCGATGTCGTCATCTTCGACGAGGCCAGCCAGGTCAGTCCCGGCGACGCGATCAACTGCATCTACCGCGGCTCGGCGCTGATCCTGGCCGGGGACCAGAAGCAGCTCCCGCCGGGCAACTTCTTCGCCGGCGCCGCCGACGACGACGAAGAGGAATGGTCCGAAGACTCCGACGACACCGCGGAGTTCGAGTCGATCCTCGACCATGCCAAGGCATCCGGCGCTTACCGGAGCCTGACGCTGCGCTGGCACTACCGGTCCCTCCACGAAGGCCTCATCGCGTTCTCCAACGCCTCGTTCTACAAAGGGCGGCTCATCACCTTCCCCAGCCGGCACAGCGACGGGCCCGACGTCGGCGTGGAGCTGTTCTGGGTGAACGGCACCTACCGGCGGGGAAGCTCCCGGGACAACCCCGACGAGGCCGCCACAGTGGCTGAACGAGTGATCCGCCACTACGACACCCGGCCGGCCCTCAGCCTCGGCGTGGTCACCTTCAGCGAGGCCCAGGCCGAGGCGATCGAGACCGCGGTCAGCCACGCCCGGCAGGCCCGCCCGGACCTGGACCGGTTCTTCACCAATGACCGGCTCCGCGGGTTCTTCGTCAAGAGCCTCGAATCCGTGCAGGGCGACGAGCGGGACGTGCTGATCTTCTCCATCGGCTACGGGCCGGACGAGAACCGGAAGATCACCATGAACTTCGGCCCGCTCAACAAGCAAGGCGGCTGGCGCCGGCTCAACGTCGCCATCACCCGCGCCCGCTACCGCAACGAGATCGTCAGCAGCATCCGGGCCAGCGACATCCCCGAATCCGTCACCACCGAAGGGCTGCGGCACCTGCGCCGCTACCTCGACTACGCCGCACGCGGCATGCCCGCCCTCGCGCTCGACACCAGCTCCGGAGGTGACGCCGAGTCCCCCTTCGAAGAATCGGTCATCAGCTTCATCCGGTCCTGGGGATACGAGCTCACCCCGCAAGTCGGCACCGCCGGGTACCGCATCGACATCGGCGTCCGCCACCCCGATCACCCCGGTGTCTACGCTCTCGGCGTCGAATGCGACGGCTACCAGTACCACTCCTCCAAAGTCGCCCGCGACCGGGACCGGCTCCGCGAGAAAGTCCTCCGCGGCCTGGGCTGGAACCTCCACCGCATCTGGGGCACCGCCTGGTACCGCGACCGTAACGGCGAAGAACGCAAGCTCCGCGCCGCCATCGAGCACGCCATCGCCGCACCCGTCCGCGGGCTCCTCGCCGACGTCACCCACCCCGACGAGGGCACGCGCCCCGTGATCCAGGCCGAAGCCGCCACCTTCGACCAGACCCCGCCCTGGGCCAGCCCTTACGTCACAGCGCAGGTCCCCCGCCTGCCGCACTGGATCGATCCCGGCGAGCCCGGCGGTCACACCGGCATGGCCGCGGGAATCCGGGCCGTCGTCATGACCGAAGCGCCCGTACACACCGCAGTCCTCCAGCAGCGCCTCCGCGATGCATGGGACATCGGACGCGTCGGGCCACGCATCCGCGACAACATCGACGCCGCCATCAGGGCCGCCGGCGTCCTCCGGGACGGCGACTTCCTCACCCTCACCAGCCCACCCCCCGCCACCGTCCGCACGCCCACCGGCACCTGCCGCCGCGACGTCGAGCATGTCCACGACCACGAACTCACGCTCGCCCTCGCCAGCCTCGTCCGCGACGCAGGCGGGATCACCTCCGACGAACTCACCACCCGAGTCGCCCGCCTCTACGGCTGGACCCGACGCGGCCCCGACATCACCACCCGCCTCCACAACCTCATCGCCAGCCTCCTGGACAACGGCACCCTGACCGGCGACGAGCACAACCTCGCCAGCCCAGCCACATGACCCGATCGCCACACTGAAGATGCAAACTGCCGGCTTCCGGCACGTAATGCTGCGCCTGCATACGCACTCACGTAGCACCGCGCCTGTGCAGAAGTGGCCAAGGGGTCGGCCAGCTGGCGCCGAACCGGCGCACCTATTCGGCCTACACGCGGTTATCAGCCGTGGGCTGCCGCTCGTGCGTCACATGGCGACACGACAGCGGCTTGCCCTTGGGCCGGGCAGCCTGTCGGCGGTGACCGTCTGCAGGAACGTCGGCATGCCCTCCATCGCCTACCGTCCTACCGTACCGGCCGCCGGACGCCAGGCGCCGACACGAAGAGCAAGCACGCTCAGGCTGTGCCTTAATGACCTGCCAGGATGGCGCGAGCTGAGCCGGAGCGCGGGGCTCAGCCAGGCTCAGGCGCAGATCCCGCGAGCTGACGCAGGGCATTCCCGGCGCAGGCTCGGCGGTGCCAGCGCGGCTCAGCGATGCACAATCTGCGCCACCTCTTGCGCTGCGACCGCGCCGCCAGCGCTTCTCCCCTGCGTCCGGCCCATGTAAGCCGGCAACAGATCAAGGGAAAACCCGCTCACGCCAGAAGTTCAAAGCAGCTGCTCAACTGGGCTGACCTGGTACAACCTGCTACCAGCAGCGCTACCCGCTCACCCAAATCGAGCGCATACGTATTCGAATTACTTATCTTTACCTGCGGTTGAGCTACGGGGATTCGAACCCCGGACCTCTTGCATGCCATCCAGCGGCAGGACATCCACCCAAGTCCACACCCGCAGGTCACCGTCCCAGCATGTCCGCACCAGTCCCCTGGAGTCCAGGCCAGTTGCGGTACTTTCCTGCTGTACGCCTCACCCGCGGCCTGCATATCCCCAGGCCACTCCCGATCAGCCGACACGCGGCCCCACCTCATGGTCCTGCGAGGGGAACCGTACCGCGAAGTCTCCCAGGGAACTGGGCACGTCGCCAGCCCGGATCGGCTATGACTGAGCCAGCTTGCTCCGCCTCGTTCCGGCCGCCAGTGTCACTCACTGCATCCAGAAACTCGCAGCCCTCCGCCGCGTACCCGCTAGTACGAGAGCTGTCAACGCCAGCCTGCTCCGACTCGCCCAGGCCGCCAGCGTCTCTCACCGCGTCCGCACTCCTGCCTGGCGTCTATACGCCCGGATCTACCGAAAGTGTTGCTGACGGACACTCTCAGTCGGCACGTGACTGGACGGGCAACGGCGCACTCTCTGGGTAAAATAGATGTGTTGGCTGCTACGCGCTTCCCGGCGGATTCCAGCCCCGAGACAACGCTTAGGGTTACCTTCCGGCTGACCGCTGGAGTCGCAAGCCACAGCCAGAACCGACTGACCGCTGGGCTGACCTGCTGTCGTCGTGTAACACTCGGAACATGGACGGGAGTCGGTGGGCCGCAAGAACCGTCGCTTACTCGTGCCCGGCGACAACAGCCGCCAGGCCGCTGTCCGTGTGCTGGCGTCCGCTCTCGGTCCCGGCAAGCCCCGCGAGCCTGACCTGCTCAGCGCCTACCGGTCCCGCAAATTTGAGATGCCCGATCACGGACACCAGGTCGGTCGCATGTACATCGGCCGCAGCGGGAACCGTCAGGTACAGGTCGGTGTTGACGTTGACAGCAGCGATCCGTCAGGCGACGGCGAAGTCATCTATCACGGACAGTGGAAAGGGGGACAGTGATGAGCAAGCCAGACGTACAGACAAGAATCGACGAATACCTGGCAGAGCCGATGCCAGCTGAGGCGGTCGCTGACCTCCGCGACCTAGGCGTCATCGGATACGCCAACGAGTTGCCCGGCGTCACTCCCACGATTATGCACGACCTCATCGCCGCCGCCCGCGCCCACGGGCACTCCTGGCAAGAAATCGGCAATCGGCTCGACATGACCGGCGAGGAAGCTGAAACTGCATTTAAAAAGCTGAGCGACTCCTACTGGATCAAGCCCGCGCCACGGTGGCAGAAGCGCCTCGCGGATCTCATACACGCCATTACCGGTCCGCTCAGCGACGCCGCAGACGATCTGGCACGCGACCGCATCCGCCGCTAACCTCAGCAGCCGCACGAAGCGACCGCACGCCATGACAGTAGTGCACACGTCCGTGCCTGACGACCGGCAGGGCGCAGCCTACAGCGAACGACCTGGCTGGCAACGAAGCCGGGCGGCGGCGCTGCCGGTGAACTGGCTGCATGGCCCGGAAGTCGGCACGCAACTGGCCTGAGAACTCGCCACCGATGTCCCCGCCCACCACCGGATCCACCAGGCCTTCGACCTGCTCGTGGTGACCATCTGACCAGCCAATAAGTCTCGCCAGTGCACTCTGTCACGCACACCGATCGGCCAGCGCGACACTGTCTACCGGAGCGGCGGCCCGGAACTAATCTCAGATCGTGTCAACTCCGGAGCAGTGTCCGGCGTCGAGTCATTATGTCTCGCTGCAGTGCCCTGATGGCATCCCGAGTCACCAGGGTTGCCTGGCGGCGATCCGGGCAGAACTGTCAGGGCCGGCCAGTAGCGGACGCGCAACGGCTCGGCCAGGGTCTATCTTGCCTTATCAGCTGAAATTCTCTCGTTCGCGCAAGGATCATCGTGTCGACGCGCTTGCATGTGGGCCTCTTGGTCGAGTATCCCGGATGTCCGGGTATCGGGCGTATCGGGGAGCTCGATGGCGAGCGCGTGCGTGTTGACTTCTTCGAGTCGATCGCCAGTCCGTCCGCAGACTCCCACTGGCAGTCGGCCGCCAGTTGCCGCCGCGTGTTTCTTGAACCCGAGACCCGGGTCTACTGGCGTAACCCGGACACCGGAGACTGGCTTGCCGGCCGGGTGAAGGGATTCTCGGACGAGGACTACTTCATCCAGTTCCCGAACACTGAGTTTGACTTCCCGCTGCCCGAGCGTGAGTTGCGCGTCCGGTGGGACCGCCCGGTCAGTGATCCTGTGACGGTCCTGGCTGCGGGCGGGAACGAGTCAGCTTTCTTCTATGACGCGCGACTGCCCCTGCTGCGGAACCTGCTTGACCAGCGTGCGGCCTCCGCAAGTACCCTCGCGTTCCTTTCTTCGGCGGTTGAACTGTATCCGCATCAGGTCAATACCGCGCTGACCGTCTTGTCGGACCCAGTTCAGCGCTACCTCCTCGCCGATGAGGTCGGGCTGGGTAAGACGGTGGAAGCGGGGTTCATCATCCGGCAGACGCTCCTGGACCATCCTGATGCCCGGATTGCAGTTCTCGCCCCCGACGTTCTGCGTCTGCAGTGGGCGCAGGAGTTGCGCGAGAAGTTCTTCATCGACGATTTCCCGGATGCTCAGGTGAAGTGCGTCGCTCACGAGACCCCGGAACGCTGGACCGCCTACCATGGCTGCGAACTGGTGGTCGTTGACGAGGCGCACCGGGTGGCGCAGACCGATGATCCGGAGAAGCCCGCCTACCGCAGTCTGTGCGCCCTGGCGCATTCGGTGCCGCGACTTGTCCTGCTGTCGGCTACTCCGGTGATGTCCGGGCACACGACCCAACTGGGAATGCTGCACCTGCTGGACCCTGATCTTTACCGCTGGACCGAGCGAGCGGCGTTCGAGCGGAGATACGAGTTGCGGTCCCGCCTGGCTGATGCCGTCTACGGACTCGGCGCCGATTACACCTACCTGCTGCCGTCATCGATCCAGGAGATCCGCAGGCTGCTTCCCGACACGGACACCCGGTTCGCTGAACTGAGCGGGAGGGTACTCGGCATGCTCGACGAGAACGACGAGCTTAAGGCAGGCGCTGATCCGGGCGAACTGCACTACTGCGTCGAGGAGTTGCGGGCGCACATCAGCGAGACCTACCGGCTGCACCGGCGCGTCATCCGGCACCGGAGGGACAAGGTCCTGCAGGCCGATCCCAGCTCAGGAGAGATGCCGTACGAGGTCACGGGACGCGGCGCGCCCCAGCGACTGCCGCTACGAGATGCCCATGACGCCGCGCAGCAGGCGCTGCTCGAGTGGCGCTCAGCGATCTGGGACGGCCTGCTCGACGAGGATCGTACGGCCGAGGCTGTCGCGTACGGCCTGGTACTTGGCACGCTCACGTCCCGGACTGGCGGGCCCGCCGACGACCTCGCAGACGCGCTTCGCTGGCGAGTACACCGCGACCCGGCCGCCGCTGAGCGCGCTGCCCTGAGTGACCTAGAACGGCAACTGCTGGCGACTCCAGGGCTCTTCACCGCCGAATCCCTCGTGCTGGAGGACCTAGGGGCGCGACTTGCCGCCGATCATGAGCACGCGACCGGTGAGCCGACACTCGACGCCGACGCCGGCGCCGTGGTAACTGCCATGCTTCCCGCTCTCCGGACGAGCAGCCGTACGGTAGTTTTCTGCGGCCCGGGAAATCTCGCGACCCGCATCGCCGCACGCCTGCGCAGGCGTTTTCCCCGGGTAGGGATCTACGAGCACACTCGCCGGGCTGGCCCCGCAGCTTCCGAGGATGCTGTCCAGCACTGGTCGTCTCGGTACGAGCCCAGCGGAGATCGACATGTGCTGGTGGCTGACGATACGGCCGAGGACGGGCTGAATCTGCAGGTAGCCGACGCCGTTGTTCACTTGCGCCTGCCATGGTCGCCGAACCAACTCGAGCAGCGACTCGGCCGCGTCGACCGGTACCCTGCCGCTGTGTCAGCCAGCGTGAGCGGTCCCGCTCGGCAGTACCTGATCGGCGGCGGCGATCTGGATGAGTCCTTTGCCGACGCGTGGGCGGAACTCCTGGAGAAGGGTTACCAGATCTTCTCCGGCTCCGTATCGACGCTTCAGGACGCAATCGCGGCCGGACTCCAGGGCACCTGGATGACTGGGATAGAACTGGGTCCGGCCGGCCTGACGGAAGACACGAGCCGGGTTCAAGCGGACCTGGGGGCAGCCCGCCTGGAGATCGACAAGATGGACATGCTGGAGTCCATCCACGAGTCATCGGCTGATGAGCGCGATGTCGCCGCCGCCCTCGTCGAATTTGAGCAGCGATGGCGGGAGACACGGGACGCTCTGCTGCGATACGCGTCCGACGGAAGCGGCGGGATCCGGCTGCGCCATCACAGCAGGACAGCCGGCGGGATCAGCCGCGAGGTATTCGACCTTGCGCAGTCACGGCCGCTGCTCTCGCCGCGCCTGTGGAGTTCGGCAAGGCGTGGCGTGACGCCGTCGATGGCCGAGGGCACGTTCAACCGATCTGCTGCGCTGCGCGCCCCGGGCACCCGGGTAATGCGCTGCGGGAACCCCCTCGTGGACGTGCTGGCTGATGCGATCGCCGTCGACGACCGCGGGCAGGCCTCGGCCATCCGCCGCCCAGATCCCGGCTACTCCGGCGATCCGGAGCCGTACTTCGGCTTCGATTACATCGTGGAGGCCGATATCATTCAGGCCCTGCACCTTGCCGAGGACCAGTCGGACGCGGCCACAGCGCTGCGGCGGCAAGCCGATCGCATGCTGCCGCCCTTCACCGTCAAGGCTTGGATCGGTCCCGCCGACGACCGGCCACTGGCTGATCAGGCTCGACGCGCGTGGCTGGACCGCCCGTATGACAAGAGGCGCGGGGATCGCAATTACAGCCGCATGCTGCGCGGCGAACTGCTGGCTGTCTTCGGTGGCCAGGCACTGTTCGGGCGTGCCGCCGAGGCAGCGGAGGCGGCCTGCCGCGAGCACCTGGCCGAGGTGACTGACCTGGAGCAGAAGTGCCTGCGCGCCGGGAAGCAGGCGCGGCAGCGCATCGCTGTTACAACGGCTCAGGCCAGGGCCCGCCAGGCAGCGGGCCGTCTAGTCGGCGACTCCGAGAGCTACCTGCTGGACGTTGCAGTGACGGATGCGCTCATCGACGGCCTGTCTCGGCCAGCGGTTCGGGCTGTTGCCGTTACCTGCGTCGTCCGCACCCGGATAGACAGGATCGAGCGTGCCAGCTGACGGATGGGCTGAGGCGCAACGACTTTTCGATGCGTGGCCGCACTCGGATCCCGGCCGGGACGCCACCGGCGCGTCGCGGCGCCTGGGTGACGCGCTTCAGGGGGCACGGACAGGAACGGCCGGCTGGCGGGATATCGCGGCGCTGACTCGCCAGGTGCTCCTGGAGGCCAGAGCACGGAATAACGAGACTGCGCTGACGGTGCCAGCTGACCCGGTCCTGCCCACTGCGCAGCAGTGGCATGTGGCCCGGTGCGAGGTACAGCCGACGGCGGGCAGGCTCAGAGTATGGGCACGTCCCTGGAGCCCCAGTGCCCCGGAAGGCCCGGCGGGCCTCGCTGCGGAAGCCGACCTAACGCAGGTCTACCTGGGCCAGGACTCGACGCAGCGGCGGCGCCTGGACAACTGTCCGGCGGATCCGTTCTGGGCCGCGTCGCTCCGGCATGACCACTACCTTTCCATCGGGCAGCGCCAGGCCGCCCGGACGGTTGCCCTTGCGCCGCCCGGTAGCACGACAATCGTCTGCCTGCCCACCGGGCACGGCAAGACTGATGTCGTCCTCGCCGCCGCTCTGCTCACCCGCCGGGAGCCAGGCGTTTGCCTCATCGTGGTGCCGACGGTCATCCTGGCCATCGACATGGAGCGGCGGGTCCGCCGGCTCCTGGACGGCGGGGGCATCGGCTCACCGAGCGGTCACTATGCCTACGCCGGGGACCTGCCGGAGGACATCAGGCGGCAGATCATCAGCGACGTCAGATCTGGTCGCCAGCGGGTTCTCATCGCTGCTCCTGAGGCGGTGAACCGCAGTCTGCTGCGGCCCCTGGAAGACGCGGCCGAGGCCGGCTTAATCACGCACTGCGTCATTGACGAGGCCCACCTGGTGGAGCAGTGGGGCAGCGAGTTCCGCCCGGCGTTCCAGACCATCGCCAGCCAGCGGCAGGCGTGGATCCGCGCGGCCCCGCCGGGCCGCGCGGCCCGGACTATCGCTCTGAGCGCCACGCTCACGGCACCGCAGGTCGAGACCCTGGAAGCCCTCTTCGGCTCCCCTGGACCCACCCAGATCGTGTGGGCGTCCCAACTCCGGAGCGAGCCAAGCTATTACGTCGAGTCGTTTCCCGACATCCCTGCGCGCCAGGGCGCCGTTCTCGAGGCGATCACGCTGCTGCCCCGGCCGATGGCCGTCTACGTCACCAAGCGGGAAGACGCCATGGGCTGGGTCTCCCTGCTCAGGGCGGAGGGCCTGCTGCGGGTGACCGAGGTAACTGGCGATTCGGAGGACGCCGAGCGGAGAGCGGCGATCGAGGGCTGGCACTCCGCGGATGGCGAGGCAATCAGCAGCCGACTCGACGTAGTGGTCGGGACGTCAGCGTTCGGCCTCGGCGTGGACCTGCCCGACGTGAAGACAATCGTCCACGCGTGCATACCTGAGACAGTTGACCGCTATTACCAGGAGGTCGGCCGCGGCGGCAGGAACGGCAGCCCATCGCTGTCCTACATGGCGACGGCGCCCTCCGACATGCCCGTAGCAGAAGACCTGAACGCGCTGGTCATCATCTCCCCGGACCGGGCCTGGGAGCGATGGGACGCGATGTTCCGGGCCCGGCAGCCCGGAAGCGGGCCGGTGTATCACCTTGACCTCGATGCCCGGCCGGCTGACCTCGCCGAGGGGTACGGGCGCAGCCGGACATGGAACATCCGCGTGCTCAATCTCATGGCCAGAGCCAAGCTCATTGACCTGCATGTACCGGAGGCACTGCTGGATGCCGGTCCCGGCGAGGGGGCCGCAGCGCCGGCCGACGTCTCGCTGCGCGACTTCCGGACCAATGATCCACGCCATTTCAGGGCGGCTCTCACGGCGGCCAGGAACAGCATCCTGGCGGCACAGAAATCGGCGCTGGGCCGGCTGCGCACGGCACTGCGGGGCGACACATGCATCAGTGACGTCCTGGCCGACTACTACGTGGTCCAGTCCCCGGAAGGCGAACTGCTGACCTCACCCTGGTGCCGCGGCTGCCCGCACTGCCGCCAGGCCGGCCCGCCGGACGGGTTCTGCAGGGCGGGCTGGGACCCCTACCCGTCAGTCACCGCGTGGCCGCGACGCGGCGAGGATCCCCTCGCGAGGTTCCGCGGCCCCGGCCAGGCATGCCTCAGTATCTGGTGGGACACCGAGCAAGAGCGCCGGGATCTCCTGCCCGGGCTGGTCGCGCAACTGTGCCGGGCCGGAATGCCGGTCATCGGCGGCCCCGGCATCGACGGCCCCGCGGCGGCACGGATCCAGCGCGAGGCGCGGTCGCATCCCTTCATCCTTGACCAGGACGAGAACCTTCTCGTCACCTATGCAGGTCCGGTGATCTGGGCGCTTGGCAGCAACCCGGTGCTGGAAGCACCGGTTCTGGGGCGCCTCGAGAGCCCTGACGTCACGTACCTGCTGCACCCCCGGGAACTGGCGCATCCCGGCAAGCCCGGTGCCATGCTCGCCGATATCCACGCAGCAAGCATCTCTATCCGGACGGCCCTGAGGACCCTCTGATGGCACTGATTAACGTTGACGAGTCACGGCCCTCCCCGCTATGGGCAGTTGTCCGACTCCTGGCCACCGTCGGCCGACCGGTTCGCGCCGAGCAGGCCAGGTCTCTGCTGAGCCCGCCGTCCCTCGGACCGGACGACATGTTCGACCTGGCCATTGACACGCTCAGCATGCTGGGCATGGTCACCAAGACCAGCGACGGCCGACTCGGCCTCGAGGGCGCGACGAGATCTTTGGACGGCCAGGATTTCGACACATTCGCTGCCGTCCTCAGGGGCCGCGTGCTGGCACCGGAACTGAACAGTGACATCGGTGCGAATGACAGCCAGGTCGGTCCCAGAGACCTGACCCAGGCGCTGGCGTGGTTTCTCTCGCTCGATCCCGCCACCATTGCCCTGAACTGGGTAGATGCGGAACAACTGATGCAGGGAGCGCTCCGGGAAGCAGCAGGGCCGGCCATCATCGGCCGGGCACGCTGGGCACCATTCATCGACTGGTCAACCGCGCTCGGGCTGTCAGCACCCGCGCTCCTGGATAACGACCAACTGACTCCTGACTGCACGACAGCGGTCCGGCATATCATGCGATCAACCTGGAAACAAGGACAGACTGTTGGCGCCGCTGAGGCACTCCATCTCCTGCGCGACGAACTGCCGGTGCTGCCCGGCGGCCGGTACTCAGCCGAGGTGGGCATCGCGTCACCTGGCGACGCCGCCGCCGGGCCGGCCCTGTCGTTCGCACTGCTGCGAGGCGAGGACGAGAAGTGGCTTAGGCTCCAGCGCGATGCCGATGCCCGCCAGTACCTGAACATTCACGAACCGGGGAGCAGGTTCCCGCGTCCCTGCAGTTCTCTAATCATCCTGGAGGGCGGCGATGCCTGAATTCCGTGGGTACCTGTGCTGGGACCCGACTGGCGCCAGCGGCGCCATCAAGACCGAGGCGGTGGTCCCCTCAGAAGCCGTCTTCATGGCCACCCACACCCCGCTACGGATCCGCCGAGCCCACATCAAAGGCCGTTCCCTTGAGCTCATGCAGGGAAAGGCGGATGAGAACGACGTACTGAGGGATTTCACGGAGCGGGAATCTGACACCGGCACCCTGCTCATGCCGGTCGTTGGCGACACGGGCACCGGGAAGTCACATCTCGTACGGTGGGTCGGTATTCATATCCCGGTGGCCGACCATTACCAGGTTATCTACCTGGAGAAGTCGCAGACCAGCCTCAGGGCTGTGGTAGAGACCCTCCTCGCGGACACAGAGTCCAGCGCGCTGTCGAAGCTCAGGAACGACATAGAATCCTTCAGCGCAGGGCTCGACGCCACAGCGCTCTCACGACGGCTTATCAATGCCCTGAATGAGTCGCTGGCGCAGACGAATCCCCGGGAGATGTCGGGTATCTCGCGTGCCCTGGCCGGCGCGAGGGGCCTGGCCTCCATTCTCCAGGACCCTAATATCCAGGAGCATATGCTGGCGGAGGGGAAGTTCATCCCACTGCTGGCATCCCAACTCCTGCGCGACCGGAACGACTCCGGGTCGCGGGACCGTCCGCCCGGATTTACGTTGGATGACCTGCCTCTGCAGGCGGACGTGAAGCAGGCCGCTCAGATCTCCCAAGCCCTGCTCCGGCAACTGCTCACCAACCCCGGCCTGCGGACAGCGGCTGTGGACCTCCTCAACCAGCACCTGGAGGCCGCCGTACGGAGCGCCTACCAACTGGGAGCCGGCCGTCTTTCTGCGGCGATGCTGCAAGTCAGGGAGGAATACGCACGGCAGGGCAAGAGCATCATCCTCCTTATCGAGGATTTCGCGCTCATCCAGGGTGTCCAGCGGGAACTGCTCGACGCGATTACCGAACCCGCGATCCGGGACGGGAAAAAGAGATACGCCCCGATCCGTACCCTGATGGCCGTCACGACAGGGTACTTCACCGATCTTCCAGAGACCGTGATGAGCCGAGTTGCCGCGGCGACGACGGGATACGTGTATGATCTCGACGTCCCGTTCAGCCAGCGAGACGACGGCACTGAGGAAATCGCATCGTTCGCCGGCCGCTACCTTAATGCCGCCCGCATCGGCCAGGAAGAGCTCGACCGGCTCGGCGCCGATAATTTGCCCAACAAATGCGAGGTGTGCGATTTCCGGGCGGAATGCCACGGTGCTTTCGGCAGCAGCGCCGAAGGATACGGCCTCTACCCGTTCAACAGACCGGCACTGGCCCGCACCGTCCACTCCATCAGCTCGCTGGCCGCGAGCGCCCAGGAGTGGGCATTCGTGCCCAGGGCGGTCCTCGGCGGCGTGCTCCGGCCCGTCCTGATCGACGACTCAGCGGCCTTGCAAGACGCGGCCTTCCCCCACGAGAGGTTTCGCGAGAGGTTCCCCGGCGCGCCCATTGACCATGTCCTGCCGAACACCGTCGCGCAGGCCGTTAATGAATACGATCAGAGCACGCCAGACCAGCGCAAGCTGATCCTGGAGTTCTGGGGTGACGCTCCGGCCGACGCCAATGGCGTGGCCACCGGGATCCTCCGGGCGTTCGGGCTCCAACCACTGCCCGCGGAAGCAGGATCACCGGACCACGCCGACCACGGCCGCCATACGACCAGAACAGTACCCAAGCATGAGGCCGGGAAGCCTGCTGCGCCAGTGGAGAAGTCACTGACGAGGAGGATCCAGAACGTTGAGGAATGGGCCGCCCGCCCTCAGGGACTACTCGCAGGAGACATTGCGCGGGAACTGCGGATTATCCTCGCCGACGCGGTAATACGCCGGTACACGTTCCGGTCCCCGCTGATGAGGGAACAGTCGAAATCCCTCATGGAGAAAGCGTGGCCCAAGAATGGATCAACAATCTTTATATCGGGCGCAGGCACCCAGCGAATCCAGGGCGCTGACACTGCTCCTGTGCGCTTCGAGCGGACGCCCTTGAACAGCCTGTTCTTCCAGAGCTTGCTGCGGGCCAGGAACGACGTGGAGAGCGCCCGGGCTGAGGACATCCGCCGCCTGGCCAGCATCGCTGAAGAAAGTGCCCCCGCCCTGACGGCAGCCCTGCAGCGGCATATGGGGATCACGGATGCGGAATTGACGGTCGCGCTCCGGGCGTCCCTGCTAGGAGCGGCACTGGCTGGCCAGGCCTGGCCGGGCTGCGCCGAGACCGAACTGCTGTCCGCCGCCTTCGATGACGGCGGCACCTGGTTTCGCGGCGACCACGCCCTGCTGACCCCGCAGTGGCAGCAAACCCTCGACTCTCACCAGCGCCACCGGGCCGGCGTGGTGGAGCGACTGCGGAACAGCGTCGGCATCGCCCAGGGCACCGGAGCAGTACGGATGATCGACGCCGCACGGGTACTGCCTCTCCTGCGGGAAGCCGCCACCGGATGGACCTGGCGCACGGACGCGCCGGTGCCCGAGTGGGTCAAGCCCGCCGTCAGCGGCTTCTCCAGATGGAACGCCCTGGTAAAGGAGCAGTTCGGCCTCCTGAGCACGAGCGTGGCCCGGATCCGGCAACTGCTGCCCGCTGGCGTCAGCGGCAGCGACACAGCTGAGGAGGTCAGGCGCGCCGTCGAGGAATCGGCGACAGTTGGCGTGACACCCTCACGCGATGACGCACTGCGACTTCAAGCCCTGCTGACCCGGGTCGAGAAGGCGAACTGGCGCGTGGTCTCGGAAGCCGACGATGACCTCGGCAAAGCCGACGCCGTCGGAAGTTCAGCGTGGGAGGCGCGGGTCAAGGCGGTCGCCCGCGACCGCGGGGAGTCACTCGGTGACATCCGCGATTTCCTCGATGCCAGCGACCAGTTTCTCGATGACTCGCTGGCGAGCGCAGCGGCGCGGCGGGACCCGGTCGGCGATGACGCCGCCCGGCAGGTGGCAAGCCTCCTGGAGGAATGGGGCGGCTTGCTTACCCAAGAGGAGGAAGACCAGTGACGAGCGCAGATCCCGTCCGGGACAGGGCACTCAAGCTGCAGAACGAGGTACGGCGACTGGAGGCCGGCGCGCAAGGGGAAGGGCAGGCGAAGCGAGTCGCCCGGCGCGTGGATGAGATCCAGTCCGCCCTCGCCGTACTCTCCGGCCACGCCCGGGCCGCCCGCACCCTGCGGCGGCTTACCACCGCCGCGGACATCAGCCTCGCCGGTCTCGGCGCGGGCCGGGACGACCTCGCCCGCCGGGCGGCCGGGTCCATCCCCAGCGACAGCGCATTCACGGCCGCGAAACGCAAGATCGAAACCAGCTCCAGCAGTCTGGCGAAGGAGATCCAGGCCGCGTGGAAGGCTTGGGCAGACGAGCGACTCTCAGCCCTCCCGGACCGCCGGATCGCCATGCTGGACCAGGCCCGGCAGGCTCAAGCACGTGCCACCCTCAGAAACCTGGGGGGCCTGGCCGCAGCCGCGAGCGTGACCACGCCGGTCATCACCGAATTCACCTCGGCGTACGAGGGCCTGGAAGACGAACTCGGCGAGGCGGCGGACGTCCCGGAAGAACTCCTCGCGGTGCTCGACCGCCTGTCACGCAATCTGATCACCCTCCGCGACATCAGCGACGACGAGGTCGCACTGCTCCGCGCGTACCACATGGATGGCGACATCGAGCTGCGGAGAAAGAGCGCATGACGCCAGGCCTTAACCGTGACTTCGCCGGGGACCTGCTCAGCAGCCTCGAGGATCTCGAACTCCCGCTCCTGTCCTGGGGCGTGACCGACGGCGCGCTGTCCGAGGACGAGGTCCTGGCCGCGATCGACGCTGCCCTCGCTGCCCAGGCTCCCGGCACGGGCGGCGGTACATCCGGGGACCTGCTGGACTTCCTGCAGGACCAGGCCCTCCTGTTCCGGGTTCCCGGCAGCACGCCTCCCCGCTACCGGACCCGACTGGCGGAGACGCTGCGGCTGACCGCGCAACTCCGGCAACTCTTCCCGCCCCTCGAGGGCCCCGGCGGGCCGCCGCCGGGCTGGTGGCGAGCCGGGCGGCGGCTTGTCGCTGACTACCGCCTCCACACTGCTCCCCGCAGGTACCCCAGCCGGGACATTCCCGCTGCCGACGCCCTCGCGGCTTTCGCGCGGACGCCGGGATGGGGCCCGCTGCAAGAGTCCGTGACCTCCGCCCAGCTCGGACCCCGCGCCCTGGCCCAGTTCCAGGTAGACGCCACTGTCAGCATCTTTACCTCACTGACACGCCGCAGGCCGGGCGGCGTCATTATCGGAGCCGGAACAAGCAGCGGCAAGACCCTCGCCTTCTACCTGCCCGCGTTCGCGGCCATCGTCGGCGGCGCGCGACCCAGAACGGCCCGCGTCCATACGCTGGCTATCTACCCGCGCCGGGAACTCCTGCGCGATCAACTCCGCGAGGCGGTCGTCCTCGCCGGGAGGATCGAGGACGTGCTCACCCGTGACGGGCGCCGACCGGTGCGGATCGGCGCCCTTTACGGAGACACCCCCGGGTCGGCCGACGCCCTCGGGCGGCCCGGCAGGAACGGCCCGCGCCGCTGGGCCCGCCGTCAGGGCGGGCACGTGTGCCCCTACCTTTCCTGCCCCTACTGCACGGACGGGGACCCAGGCGATCTGGTGTGGTCCGATGATGACCGGATGTCTGGCTCGGAGCGGCTTCTGTGCCTGAAATGCCACAGGTCCGTACCGGACGGCTTCCTCGCCCTTACCCGGCGCTCCATCCAGACCAGCCCTCCCGACGTGCTGTTCACGACCACGGAGATGCTCAACCGCAACAGCGCCAACCCGGGCCTCGGCCGGGTCATGGGCTGGGTGGGGCAGGGCGCCCCCTCGCTTGTCCTGCTCGACGAGGTGCATACCTACTCAGGCGTGCACGGCGCGCAGGTGGCTCTGCTGCTCCGCCGCTGGCGGCACGCGGCGGGTACGCCGACGACCATTGTCGGGCTGAGCGCTACCCTCGCGGATGCCGAGCGGTTCTTCGCGGACCTCACCGGCCTGCGCCCGGCTGAGGTCGAGTACGTTACCCCGGCAGCCGCGTCCATGCCCGGAGAAGGTCGGGAGTACACGGTTGCCCTCCGCGCGGACCCGGTATCCGGCGCCAGCCTGCTCTCCGCCTCCATCCAGTCGGCCATGCTCTTCGGCCGGGTCCTGGACCCGCCCGACCGGCCGTTCCTCTTCGGCACCACCGGGTTCCTGTTCACCGACGACCTCGACGTCACCAACCGTTTCTACGACGACCTGCGGGACGCAGAGGGCGGGCAGTCACGTTCCGGCCAGCGCGGCCGCAAGCCGATCCTGGCCGGACTGCGCTCGCCGGACCTCCCGCAGCAGGCGGACCGCTACCGGGACGGCCAGTCATGGGACATCGTCGACAAGATCGGCCGCTACCTCGCCCCTGACCTGCGCGCAGGCGAACTGCGGATCGGCCGGACGTCGTCCCAGGACACCGGCGTGGATCCCGACGCTGACCTCGTCGTGGCCACCTCGTCGCTCGAGATGGGCTTCAACGACCCGCGGGTCGGGCTGGTCCTGCAGCACAAGGCACCGCACGATACCGCCGCCCTGATCCAGCGGCGCGGCCGCGCGGGACGGATCCGCGGCACTCGTCCCGTTACCGTCATCACCCTCTCGGATTACGGCCGCGACCGTCTGGCGTACCAGGGATACGAAACGCTCTTCGCCCCGCACCTGGCTGCCCGGCAACTGCCGGTCACCAACCGGTACGTCTTGAAGATCCAGGCCGCTCAGTCACTCCTGGATTGGCTCGGCCGCGGCATCCGCCACACCCACCACCTTGCCGATCCCCGGGCTCTGCTGACCGCGCTGGGCAGCAACTCCGGCCACCGCGACGACGACGCGCGCCACTGGCTCGCCGACCGCCTCCAGGAGCTTCTTACCAGCAAGAATGCCCAGGACGATCTGGCCCGCCACCTGCAGGCCGCCCTGGCGATCAGCAGCGACGAGACGCAGGCGCTGCTCTGGGAGCAGCCTCGCTCGCTCCTCCTGGCAGTGACGCCGACCGCGCTCCGGCGCCTGCGCAGCAACTGGCGTCCCCTGCGCGATGACCCAGGTGCGTCACCAGGTGCAATGCTGCCGGAGTTCGTTACCAGGGCCTTGTTCGAGCCTCTCAACATCCCCGAGGTCGAACTCGGGCTTCCCTTCGAGACCCGCGGGGAAGAGGAACGGCTGCCGATTGCCCGTGCCCTCCGCGAGGCAGTACCCGGCCGTGTCAGCCGCAGGTACGGGTATCAGCGCGACGAGCACAGAGCCTGGATCCCGCTTCCTGATCCGCGCGTGAGCACCATCGAATTGGACGACACGATCGTGCCTGGTGCCCTGCCGGCCGGACAGTGGCACCCGCACGGTCACCACGGGAGCGGGTTCGAGGCTGTCCGCCCCTACCGCATCATTCTGGGAGCGCCCCCGGAGGACGTGTCCAGCAGTTCCCAGGGATTCCCCCGCTGGGGCACGCAGATCCTCATCCCCGGCCAGGCACCGCTCAGCGACGCCGATATCCCTGACCCGTCTCCGTGGCGCAGCAGGATCATCTCGGCGGGGTTCGCGAGCCATGCCGCCGGGAATCCGGCGGAGGTACGCCGCATGACCACGGGCGCCGACTGCGACACCGTGTACCGACGTCGCTCTGAGCGCCGCACCGTGACCTATACCCGCGCCGGCAAGGCAGCGGCGCTGGGCTTCAGCCTCGACGTGGACGGCATGCGCATCGAGATCGCGCCGCTGGACCTGTCCGGCACCGCCGTCCGGGAATACCTCAGCTCGCCGGCCTGGCGCTGGCAGGCGTTCTTCCGGACCGTCGAGAGAGACCCGGCCCTCGCCGATGTCGCCAACATCTTCCAGCGGGACTGGCTGGCTCTCATCTACATCACCGGCTTCTCGCTGGCCGGGCTCGGCGGGCAGGAGCCCGGCCAGGTCCGGGCAGCGCTCGCCGGGGGATGCTGGCGCGATGACCTCCAGAAGATCCTCGGCGTCCTGTACCGCGATGACTCTCAGTCACCAGGCCAGGGACTGCCGCCCGCCAGCCGGCTGCTGGCCCGGCTGACTGAACTCAGCCATGAGCCTGCGGTCGTGACTGCGCTGGACCGGGCTGGGCAACTGCTCGTCGCGCCGGACATCGCCGACCGCACCGCGGACCTGGCACAGCGCGCCTACCATGACACCCTCGCCGCGGCCATCCTGGCAGCGGCGCTCCGCGCCTGCCCGGATGCCCAGGATGACGACCTCGTCGTCGACGTCCTGCCGGCCGACGGCTCCGGCGGGCCCGCGACCGTCTGGCTCACCGAGACCTCGATCGGCGGTCTCGGCATCGTGGAGTACCTGATCCGCTATTACGCCGACGATCCCCGCAGATTCTGGACGCTGGTCAGCGCGGCACAACAGCCTAACGAGTACGAGCACACCGACGTGTCACTCTCCCGACTGCTGCGGCACGTCGTGCTGGAGGCCCCGCACGGAGCCGCCGCTGCGGCGATGGCCGAGCTCCGCAGAGGACGTTCCGCCGCCGACGCCGACCGCGCGCTGGGCAGCCTCCGGTCGGCCTGGGCCGAACTGGACGGGCCGCCGCGACACAGCGCCGTGGCATCCCTCGCCACCCGGGTCATGCGCCCGGGCAGTTCCGCCGAGACCGACGCGATGACCCTGGCACTCATCAGTGAGTGGGCCGCCCTGGAGCAGCGACTCGGCTTCGAGGTGGATGCCCGCGTGATCGCCTACGCCGTCGGATCCGGCGAGATGAAAGTCGGCTCGGGGCAGCCGCTATCCGCCGACCAGGCGTTCAGCATGCTGTGGCCGCGCGGCACCCAGGCCCGTAACCATCACCTGGAGTACTACCGCCCCTACGCTGACGCAGGCCGCCCCGTCCTGGACCGCCTGCTGCTGGAAGCAGCCCACGACGAGCACCGTCCGCGCATACAGGTCACCAGTCCGGGCTGGGAACAGCGCTATCAGGAGGAGATCGCTTCCGCTGGCGCCGTTGACCTGGTCTGCCCGGCGGCCGACCGGCGAAGCCTCAGTTCCGCGCTGGCTCGCGTGCCGGCGCTCCCGATCGACCGCGGCTTCTTGCGGGTCTACGGCGATGTCACCTCCGTCGTCCGGCACGGGACAGAGTTCAGAGTCCGCGCTGAGTTGCAGGAGGCTTCGCAGTGACCGAGTTGTCGCGCACCGTGCGGACGGGCATGCGGATGGGGCTGCGGGCGGAAACGATGCTCAGTGCAGCGCTGCTGTCGGAACTAGTCTTCCCCGGCGACTCGCTCTGGGTTGTTTCGGGCTGGATTACCGACGTGGAGGTCCTGGATAACACGCAGGGCTCATTTGACTGGGTCCTCGGCGATAGCCCGCCGGCGACCTGCCGACTATCTCAGATCCTGGCACTCATCGCCGCCGCCGGTGCACGCATTCACGTCGTGACCCGGCCGACGGCCCACAACGAGATTTTTCTCCGGCGGCTCAGCGCGGCGGTCAGCGATAGCCGGGACCTGCGCGTCGTCCTTGACCCCGCTGTCCACGAGAAGACCATCTGCGGACGCGAGTGGCTCTTTACCGGGTCGATGAACTTCACGCTTACCGGCCTGGGAAGCAACGAGGAGTCGGTGACTTACCGGGTCAGCAGTCGGGAGGCAGCCCAGGCACAGCTAGATTTCGCCGAGCGGTGGAAGGAGCAGGATGACCAGCCCAGGCGACCGGGCCAGCGCTGACGCGGAGCAGGAAGCAGCCAGGCTTGAGGAGTTCCTGCAGCGCTTCTTCGGCGAGGGCAACGACGCCAGCCGGTATCCGGAGGTCGTGGAGCCGTTCGTGCAGAGCCTGCGACGAGGGGAGGATGCCCCGGCCGTGCTCCCCCGGTTTGTCCGGGAGCGGGATCAATTCGCGCTGTACGTGATCGCGCCAGATACGGCCGCGATCATGCCGGCTGGTGAACTAATCGAGGCATTCGCCGGGGCCACTTACTGCACGAAAGGTGATACTGCTCCCGCGGAGCTTGACCCGAGCGACCCCGTCGACGCCGCGGTAATCAGGTTCGCGGGGGCGAACCGAACCTTCATCGTGCAGGCAGGCCCGGGGCCAGGGCCGCGGGCCAGGCTCCGCGCCGCGCTGACGCTGATGCAAAACACCGTGGCTGGACGGCCAGCGAGGCTCTGGCACGTTACCCGGCCGCTCGGCCGCCTGCTCGCAGAATTCGAGGCATCCCTGTCTGCCGGCGGCGAAGCAGCTTCCCAGACAATCCTCGACCAACTCGCCGCGCAGGGCGGCATCACAGCCACGAACCTGGTGTGCCTGAGAATCAAGCGGCTCGACCGCCTGGGTCGCAGCGAAGACCTACTGTCCATGGACGGCCTGGCTCACGTGCTGCGACAAGACCCGCCGGTGCCAGTCAAGGAGGCCGTGCTTAACGCGATCTACTCCACCACCCTGGAAGGCCCACTACAGCGCGACGACATAACCGCGGCCTGCAACGCCCTGCGTGATTCCGGCAGGCCACTGCTGCTACCCGTTCATGACGACATCACTCAGTACGGCGACGAGGCCGCTGCCACGCTCATTACGGCAGCAATAGGCCGAGGTGACGCGCCGACCCTCGAGCGCATGGCCTCAGCCCTCGTCGACGCCGGCCGGATGACAGCCCTGCCACACCCACTGCAGGAGGAGATAGCGGGCCTGCCCGAGCCGCCGGGGCTCCCTGCTCCTCCCGCGCACGGCGCCCCGTCTCCGGGACAGGTCGGCAGCGAACCCGCGGCTACGCAGCCCGCGGCCTGTCCGGATGCTGGGTCGCCGCCCGGGCAATCGCCGGTTCCGGAGGCCCCCGAGTCGTGGGCCGCTCTGTGCCGCGCGATTGCGCGCGACACGCACGTGGCCAGAGAGACGCTGCGGGACGAGACATGGCGGGACTGGCCATCCCCCGCAGAATCTGACAGGGAATTCAGCCAGGTTCTCGATACCCTCGACGATTCGTCCTGGGCCCGGGCATGGCAAATCGCAGGGCCATTCATCCAGGCCGTCGGCTACGACGCGCCCGCGCCGCTTACTGCCCGCGCGCTCATCACCTACGCCCTCGCCTTTGACCGCCTCGGGCCTGGCGACCTGATCGCCATCCAGGCGCTCACCGAGATCTGCCTGCGTGCCTCGCCATCTGCGGCTGCTTATCGCGACCTGCTCGACGAACTCCGCGACTCCTGCCCGCAGTGGGTGTCGCCCGAGAACGCGCTGATCGCCCTGGACTTCGCAGATCGACTCGTACTGGCCGCCTGCCCTGACGCCAGCGCCCGGACGAACCTCTCCATAACGCTTCTTGACCCGCTCAACAGCAGGCAGGGACGACTCGAGAAACCAGAACTCGCCTTCGCCCGTCAGCTTTCCGCCGAACTGGCCATCCCGCTTGACTGGCGGGCCGCAGCCGAGCAGACGGATGACGACGGACAGCCTCTGACAAGCCTCCCGCCGATGACCGTCCTCCTGTATTCGCTTGACCAGGCCGTCCTCGACCGCACCTCTGCCGAACTCCAGCGCTTGTCTCCCACGCTGAAGATAGCCACCTCGCACGACAAAACCGCTACCAGTGCGCTCAAGAAGAAATCTCACAACGCGGACGTCGTCGTGCTCGCTACCCGCTGCGCCAAACACGCCGCCACCGGCTTCATCACAGAGAACGCGCGGGCCGCGGTGATTACCTACGCGGACGGCAGCGGCTCAGCATCCCTGCTCAGGGCCGCGACAGACGGTCTCGTACAGGCCGCCGGATCCTGACGGACAACTGCAGTGGCTCTGTAACTGAGTTTTGACGCCAGTTATCGGTGAGTTATGGATCCAGTTGTTGATCTTCGGGGTTGTTTTGCCGGCGAGATCTGACGCCACTTGCTGTTCGGCTTTCCGGGGGCTGGGTGATGTGCCCGGCAGGTGTCGCCGGGTGGCCGGGGGCGGGGGCGTCGCAGACGGTTCCCGGCGTGCTGCCGGGCTAGCGGCCTGGCTGGCCGGGATCGGGATCGGGATGTGCCTGGCGCTGGGCTCTGGTGGTGCCCGATGCCCGCCCGCCGCGGCGGCGGCAGGCGCACTGGCGGCATGCCGGGGAGCAGTAGGCCTGCGGGCGGCCCGCGCCGGGCAGTGCCCGGGGCAGCCACTGGCCGCAGTCCGCGCATTTCCTCACGCTGAATCTCGTAACGCGCCGCTAAGGGCCGGGGGCGGTCGTCAGCCGGCGGTGGCGTGCTCGGCTCTGGCGCGGGTCTGGGCGAGGCGGTAGGAGTCGGTGCCGGTCTCGATGATGTGGCCGCCGAAGGTGAGCCGGTCCACGATGGCGGCGCAGAGCCGGGGGTCGGTGAAGGTCTTGGTCCAGCCGCTGAAGCTCTCGTTGGAGGCGATGGCCATGCTGCTTTTCTCCTCACGCTCGGTCAGTACCTGGAACAGCAGGTCGGCGCCGCGGCGGCCGGGTTCCATGTAGCCGAGCTCGTCGATGCAGAGCAGGTCGACGCGGCCGTAGCGGGCGATGGTCTTGGTGAGCTGCTTGTCGTCGGCGGCCTCGACGAGCTCGCTGGCGAGCTTGGCGGCCAGGACGTAGCGGACCCGGTAGCCGGCGATCGCGGCCTCGGTGCCCAGGGCGATGAGCAGGCGGGACTTGCCGGTGCCCGAGTCGCCGATCAGGCAGGGCGGCTGGCCTTTGCGGACCCACTCGCTGGTGGCCAGGTCGCTGAGGGCCTCGGGGGTGACGTTCGGGCTGGCCTGGAAGTCGAAGGCCCGCGGTTCCTTCTGCCGGGGAAGCAGGCGGCCTTGATCCGGCGCTCGGAGCGGCGGCGGCCCCGGTCGTCGCATTCGGCCATCAGCAGCTCGGCGAGGTATCCGCGGTAGGTCATCTGCTCGCGTGCGGCGGTGTCGGCGAGGTCGGGGAACTGGGCGCGCAGGGTGGGCAGGCGCAGGACCCGGCAGGCGGTGTCGATGGCGGCGTCGGCGGCTGGCTCGGTCAGGCCGCGGTGTCGCTGGATGGTCATGAGGAGTCTCCCTGGCTGGCGGGGCGGGCGGCGGGCGGGCGGGCATGGCGCAGCAGCTGGTCGTAGGCGGCCACCGACGGCAGCGGGCGGGTGTCGGCCGGCAGGGCAGCCAGGCGCCGCTGGGTGAGCGAGGTGACCGGGGACGGCGGGAGGATCTCGCCGGGCGCGGTGACGGCGCCCGGCTGGTCGGCGTCAGCGGCCCTGCGGGCCTCCATCGCGACCGCGTCGGCGGTCATCGCCCCGGCGCGCAGCGCGGCGGCGATCCCGGCGACGACGTGCTCGCGGTCCATCCGCCGGTGCAGCAGCACCCCGGCCAGGGCACGGGTGCCGGCCGCGTCACCGTGCCCGGCGCGGGCAGCCGCCCGCCAGGCGTCATGGACCGGGGTGAACCGCCCGGCCGCCCGGGCCTGCTCCAGGACCGTCGCGCCGGGCAGGGCTCCCGGCTTGCGCAGGAGTCCTTCCAGGTAATGGCCGGGGTCCAGGCGGCTGCCGCCGCGGCCAGGCAGCCGCTCGTGCCGGGCGACCTCGGCGCGGCCCTCATAGATCACCAGCTCCGAGGCATGCAGCAGCACGCGGACCTGGCGGCCGATCAGGCGCACCGGAACCGGGTAGCGGTTCATCCGGACGGTGACCTGCGCATAGCGGTCGACTCGCGGGGTGAGCAGCCGCCCGGTCTCGAAGGCGTCCTGCGGCAGCGGGGCCAGCAGCGGCCGCTCGATCGCGAAGAACTCCCCGACCGTGCGCGTCCGGTCGCTGATCCGCCGCTGCTCGTCCTCCAGGTCCCGGGCATCCAGCCGCGCGTTCAGCTCCGCGAGCGTGGCTGCCTGCGGAACGGGGACCAGGTGATTACGGCGGAACCGGCCGGCCTCGCCCTCCACGCCGCCTTTCTCGTGAGCGCCCTGCAGGCCCGGCTGGCAGTAGAAGGTATCCAGGCCAAAATGGGACCGGAACAGCACCCACCGGTCGGTCTCCACCCGGGCACGGGTGAAGCCGAGCACGCGGGCCACCGCGGACGTCAGGTTGTCGTAGCGGACCTTCCCGGCCGGGACACCGCCCAGCACGCTGAACGCGCGGGCGTGGCCCTCGAAGAAAGCCTCCTGGCCCTCCGACGCCGAGATGCGGTGCACCGCCCTGCCGGAGAACGACAGCCGGAACACGAACATGTAGCACAGCGTGCGGACCCCGGCCAGGTCGACGTAAACGTCCCCGAAATCAACCTCAGCATCCTGCCCGGGCCGGCGGACCTGCGGGATGAACACCTGCGGCGGCCCGCGGCCCGCCTCCACCCAGATCTCCGGCCTGCGGGCCGCGACGTAAGCCCGGACCATCGAGTACGAGATCCTGTCCGCGTCCTGCTCGGCCGCCAGCCGCTCGAAGACCCGCCTGGTCGTATGCCGCTGCTTGCGCGGAGCATCAAGGTCAGCCCGCGGGATACGGTCGATCTCCGCCTTCCGCGGATCCAGCCGCGACGCACGCGGCGGAAGCTTCTTGCGCGGCTCGGGCCACGCCGATGACAGCGCCAGCGCCACGGTCCGCCGGCCCACCCGGTACTTCCCCGCCAGCTCGCGGCCCGGCAGGCCGCCGACACGGGAGTCCCGGCGGATCGCCGCGTATAACTCGACCCTCGACATCAACGGCAAGCAGGCATCCCCTCACGTGGAGCACGCCGATCCTCCCACCACACGCACACCACCGGAGTCAGGACTCACCGATACCGACATCTCCCGAAAACCAGCGGACCCAGAACCGGCCGATAACTGGCGTCAGGACTCACCTACAGAACCAACTGCAGAGTGCAAAACCTGCTTCTGTGGGCAGAACCGATGTTCCTGCCCAGACAACCAGGGTCTACTTGATGTCCCCGCTCAGTGGGGAGACAGCAGACCTGCGCCGCCCGAATATTCGATCGGCCGGTTGACCTGGGATTACTGGGTGCAGTCCGGTGCCGCGATAGTTGACTGACCGGGCGTAGGAGGCCCCGCTAGCCCGCATCACCGGACAGGCGGCCAAAGCACTAACCTCCTGCCTGGGCGGCGAGATCCGGGCCAGCACTCCTTGATCCAGACTTCACGGCGTGTCGAATGCCATCGATTCTGTGCTTCCAGGACCTGCCAGGTGCTCCCGTGCGGCGGCGGAGCGATGGCCAACCTGGCGGCAGCGCAGGCTTGCTTGAGCCGACCGGTAGGCCACGTCCGGGCCGATCCATTAACTACAGGCAGCGGGCCAGGCTCTCGCTGTAGTTTCTGCAACATCTCGCGAACCAGTGAATTACACTATTGTGATTCGCCCACCAGTTGGAGGCAGACGTGACCACACCTAGGCCAGCAGTGGTGCTCCTGAGCGGCGGGCTGGACTCCGCGACAGTGCTCGCGATCGCCCGCGCGGACGGCTTCGCCTCGTATGCGCTGAGCTTCCGGTACGGGCAGCGGCATAGCGTGGAACTCGATGCCGCCGCCCGCGTGGCGACGGCTCTCGGTGCCGTCCGGCATGTCGTCGCTGACATCGACCTGCGGGTGTTCGGCGGGTCGGCCCTGACCGATGACATCCCGGTCCCGCATCATGACAGCGCCGACGACCTGGGCGGCGACATCCCGGTGACCTACGTGCCGGCCCGGAACACCGTCTTCCTGTCGTTCGCCCTGGCCTGGGCGGAGACCCTGGGCTCCAGCGACGTCTTCATCGGCGTCAACGCACTCGACTACAGCGGCTATCCCGACTGCCGCCCGGAGTACATCCGGGCTTATGAGCAGATGGCCAACCTGGCGACCAAGGCGGGAGTCGAGGGCCGCCAGTCGCTGCGCATTCATACGCCGCTGATCGAGCTCACCAAGGCGCAGATCATCGAGCGCGGCCTGGGCCTGGGCGTGGACTACGCGCTGACGCACAGCTGCTATGACCCGGCCGCG
>Ga0307373_10003697_pt1 | contig 26391 bp, 21 predicted proteins | sample OX2MG_FD_202534 | JGI IMG/M metagenome (GOLD analysis project Ga0307373, IMG submission 202534) | Soil microbial communities from Risofladan, Vaasa, Finland - OX-2 | ecosystem: Environmental > Terrestrial > Soil > Coastal area > Acid sulfate soil | place: Finland: Risofladan, Vaasa | collected...
CAAGGCGCGATGGGTGGTGCCATGCGCTCCGGTTCGGCAGGCACGCCACCGGGTACTGTGGTGGGGGGCAGAGTCCTGGATCCGGCGGGGGTGGGCACCATCCTCAAGCAGCTACTCGCACGCAACGAGATCATCGAGACCCGTGCCCTGGTTGCCGCCAGTGACGCGCTGGCGACATTCCGGGTACTCAAGGTCCCATTGCCGGCGTCCGACAACGAAATTGATTCCGCCATCTCCCGGGCGCTGCCGCTGGACCCCAGCAAAATGGCCACCAGGTGGGTGAACCTGGCACCAAGCTCCAACACGCGCGACGTCTACGCGGCCGCGTGGGACCGTGCCCAGGTCAAGAACGTCACTGAAGCGGTGAGGCTCGCCGGGCTGGAAGCGACGGTGGTTGAGCTGAAATCCCTGTGCGTAGCCAGGGTGGTGCCCGAACCAGCATGCGTTCTCGTCGACATGTCCTCCGATCCGATGGAGGTCCTGCTCGTCGACGGCTACGTTCCGCAGGTCTGGCACAGCTTCCGGGCCGACGCGCCCCTTGGCGACGACCTCGCCCTGGCGTTGGCGACGCCGCTGCGATCCGTCCTCAAGTTCTACAAAGGCCAGCGAGACACAGAGTTCGGTTCGCATTGCCCGATTCTTATATCGGGAGAGCAGGTGCTTCCGACCGATGTGCTGACCAGGCTGGCCGATCTGGTCGACCATCCGGTGCGCACCCTGTCGATTCCTGCACGCGTGCCGCCCGAAATCCGCCACACGACGTACCTAGGGTGCCTTGGCCTGCTCATGAGAAGAACGCGGTGAAGCAACGCCGGGTCGAACGGGTCGAGCGCAGACGGCCGGTGGTTCAGTTCAACCTCATCTCGGAGAGCAAGACGGGGGCCCCCCGTCGGAGGCGAGGCTGCCTCTCGTTTCTGGCAGTGGGACTGCTCGCGTTGGCCGCCCTGCTGGCGGCCGGCTTGGGGATGCGCTAACCCGCTCAGCGTTGTGCCCACGGCGGGCAGGGACCGGCGCCCATGACGTGGGCCAATCGCTCTATTCAGCTTTGCTGATCCGACCTCCAAGATTGGCAACAGATCAAGCCACAGTCAAAACCCGGACGCTGCTCGAACGGAGTGGCGCGGTTAAGGAGCGATGAGTATGCAGGGTTTCTACGTTTGGGTGAACAAGAACATGCGCGGCCGCAAGGGCCAGCAGGGGTTCACCTTGATCGAGCTCCTCGTCGTCGTGACGATCCTGGGGATCCTAGCCGGCATCGTCACGCTGAGCCTGGTCGGCCTGACCACCAACGCATCTGTCCAATCGTGCAACCAGGAATACAAAACGGTGCAGGCGGCCCTCGATGCCTACATGGCCGACCAGAACGTCGACACGATCCCGGCGGCCACCGACACCCATGACATGACGAGCGACAACGGTTCGGTTGCTCTTTACAACACTGATCCCGGACCGACCAACCCGAACTACACCCGCAACGGCACGACCCAGTTCTACTACAGCTGGGACACCCACGGACGAATCACCAACATATATAAGGACGGCAGCCTTGGGGCAGCGCCCGCCGGGTGCCAGACCACCTAGTCCCGTCGTAGCGATGGAGAGAGGAAAGGCGCCGTGCATGCGGCGCCTTTCCTCTGAACGATGGGCGAGGTGAACCCGGCCGAGATCGAGTCGTTCGTGGCGGCATACCTGATCCTGGTGGCTCTGCTGCTCGGCAGTTTCATCAACCTTGCTTCAGACCGGATCCCCCGCGGCGAGTCGGTGATCCGACCCCGCTCGCACTGCCGAGCCTGCAGCCGTCAGCTCAACGTGATCGACCTGCTCCCGGTGGCCGGCTATCTGCTCCGTGGAGGGCGCTGCGCCACCTGCAGGACTTCGATCGGGGTGTCGGCGCCGATCGTCGAGGCCGCCACAGGCGGCTGTATGGCGACCGGCATCCTGTGGCTGGGTTTGTGGCCAGGGGCTGGGCTAGGCCTGATCCTGGTCGCGATGCTTGGACTGCTGGTCATCAGCCGTGCGATGCGTCGCCGCCGCGCGTCCGCGCCGGCCCAGCGGCTGCCTGGCTAAGAGTGGATCTCGGTCGGATAGAGCGAGCGGTCCTTGGCGTCGTGCTCGGAGATCATGCCGGCTCGCAGCAGCCCATTCAGTGACCTTTCTAGCGTCTGCGAGCCGTCTCGGAGCCCGGTCTGCAACACGCTCCGGAGCTGATCCGTCTTGCCTTCCTTGATCATCGACCGAACCGCGGTGTTGGCGACCAGCACCTCGAAGGCGGCGACCCGGCCGCCGCCCACCGCAGGGATCAGTTGCTGGTAGATGACGCCTGCCAAGCACGCTGCCAGCTGGATTCGGACCTGCTGCTGCTGCGCGCCGATGAAGCTGTCGACAATCCGGTTGATCGCCTGCGGCGCGTCGTTCGTGTGCAGCGTCGCAAACACCAAGTGGCCGGTCTCGGCGATGGTTAGCGCGGTCGAGATCGTATCGAGGTCGCGCATCTCACCGATCAGGACCACATCCGGATCCTCGCGGAATGCGCTCCGGAGGCCTTCGGCGAACGAGGGTGTGTCATCCCCCACTTGCCTCTGATCGACGATTGCAAGGCGGTGTTTATGGATGTACTCGATCGGGTCCTCGAAAGTGATGATGTGATACGGCCGGGTCTTGTTGATGAGGTCGACCATGGCGGCAAGCGTTGTCGACTTGCCCGAGCCGGTCGGGCCTGTCACCAAGATGAGGCCCTGGTGCCGCTCGAGCAGTCGGTGCACGGACTCTGGCATCCCGAGGAGCTCGAAGCCCGGAATCTGCAAGGGCAGCATCCGGAGTGCGGCTGCGAGCGAGTCGCGCTGAAAGTAAGCGTTGGCTCGTATGCGCGCCGCGTCGCGCCAGGTCAGTGCGAAGTCGACCTGACGTCGCTTCTGGAGCAGCTTCCAATCCGCCGGGTTCATGATCTCTTTCAGGAGGCGCTCGGTGTCGGCTGGGGTCAGCGGTGGCTCGCTTGAATCGAGCAGCTCGAGCCGCCCGTTTTTGCGGATTCGTGGCGGGCTGCCACAGCTGAGCAACAAATCGGACGCCTGCCGCTGAACAAGGCTTTCGATCACATCTTCGATGCTTCGCACTGATGTCACTTTATGACTCAGGCGTCCACGCTTCCAAGGTGCTCTTGGAGTCACCAGGCCGATGTGTCCCAGGCGGGGTCGCCCAATGTCCCGGGTGCCCGCCGTAAAACAGCGGGGCCGTCGCCACGTCAGGCGCTCCACCGGGCCGTCGGGACCGCTGCACATAGATCGAGGTAAGCCCGTAAGGGCGTCCCGCTTTGTCCCAGCCGGGTCAGGACGGCAGCCTCATGCGGCATCCGACCATCGTTCATACGATGAACTGACGGATGGCAAAGTACGTCGAAATCCTGTTCCGCCATCGACTGAGGTTCCTGATCCTGCTCGTCGTGCTGCCGGCGGAGCTCGCGCTGGCCTGCATCGCGTTGTTCCCGCACCAGACAGCAGTGAGCTCGCTTTGGGTCGATACGCCGGCGTACATATCGGTCTCACCGGCCGCATCGGGGTGGGATCAATACCTGACCCCGGCTGAAAACACTGTCGACGCCCTGAACCAGCTTCGGAGCACGAATGCGTTTGTGATCAGCCTGCAGAGCAGCCTCGATGCCTCCAACACTTTCCAGAGCGCGGGCGAGCGGGACTCCGTGCTGTCGACGCTGCTCACCGACATGGTGGTCACCGCGAGCGGGTCCCACCTCGTGGTCATCAACTACACGTGCCCGCGCGCGCCCATCTGCACCAACGTGGTCGCCTCCACCGAGCAGATCTACCATCAGTGGCTGGTCGACCAGGAGACGGCGCAAGCCAAGGTCGCAATCGATTTCTATACCGGCCAGCTCGCTGATGCGCAGACAAAACTGCGGAGCGATGAGAACGCCCTCGCCACCTATCTCGCTTCCCACCCGAACGCCAAGGCTGCCGACGCCTCACTGATTCCTGAGTTGGATCAGCTCCTTCGAAACGAGAACGGCGACACGCAGGCGGTCTCCTCGTTGCAGCAGCAGCTCGACGATACCGAGCTTACCAACGCAGCCGTCGGCCAGCTGGACAGCACGGTCCTCAAGGTGGTTGATCCGCCACGGATCGTCGGTGGCAGGCTCAGTTCGCTGCCGAAAAAGCAAATGACCATCGCGGCCGTCGCCAGCTTGGTTCTTGCCGTCGCGATGCTCGTGGTCATGGCCTGGTCGGATCGCTCAGCACGCGAGCCGAAGGACATCGAGAGCCGACTCCAGATCCCAGTGGTGGCCACGATCCACGACCTCACCCTGATGGGAGCCGCGGATGGCTAGGGAAGCCCAGCCGCCCATGCAATTGGCGCACGTCATGGAGACCGCACTGCGACCTCTGCCGCCCGCGCCCGGATTTGCCATGGCACCTCGGGAGCATGCCCGACCGATATCTCTGCCGCCCTGGTTCATCGATCGCTGCCGCCAGGCCTATCTCTCAGTCAGTTTTCCCGGTCCTCGTCGGGTATTGGGGATCACGAGCGCGCTGCGAGGCGAAGGCAAGACCACGGTCGCACTTGGAATCGCCACCGCCGTCGCGGCCGACACCGGGGAACCTACCATCCTGCTCGAGTGCGACCTGGAAACATCCTCCGATGAGTTCTTCGGTCTGACGAGCGGCCCCGGCCTGAGCGACTGGCTCGAGGACGAGCAGGCATTGCGAATCCTCCGGATGCCACCTCTTGCGAACACATATTTGATCCCCGCTGGGGGAGCCCGCCCTGACGCCGCGCGTGTCTTCTACAGGTTAAGCCAGAGCACGATCGTCGACGACTTGCAGCGCGAGTTCCCCAATGTGATCATCGACCTACCTCCGCTGCTCTCCATCGCCTACAGCTCGCTCGCCGCCAAGGTCACCGAACGCATCCTGCTGGTCGCGAGGTACGGGTCGACCCCGATCGACGACTTGGAAAAAGCCGTCTTCCTGTTGGGGCGCGAGCGCATCAGCGGGCTTGTTCTCAACGGCTATACCTCGAGGACGCCGAGGTGGCTCCGCAGGCTCCTCTAGGAGTCTTAGGACTATGGCCTTCGGCGCCCTGCTCGCGTTCATTTTCGCGCTCGGTCTGAGCGGGCGCAAAGCCACCAGGGGCACGTTCGTAGCCATCGGCGTGGCCGCGGTGGTCGCTTCGGTGTGGGTGTACCTGAGTTGAGCCTAACTTGAGCGCCGTCTCGAAGGTAATCCCGAGGCGGCAATTCATCGGCCTGTTTCTAGGCGGGCTCCTCGGGGTCGCAGGTACCGCTGAGCTCCTGATCCACCACCCTCACCTCGCCGCTCGACTCCGCGCCGCACTCATGCCGCCGGCGACCGACTCGAGCCTTCCGGCCGGCGAACTTTCCAATGTCGCCGTCAGCGTTGATTCGTCTGCGGCAGGCAGACCGATCAGCCCCTTCATCTACGGCGTCGCCTTTGCTGATGCCGCCACGCTGAAAGCATTGGGAGCGACCGTCGACCGCTGGGGAGGGAACACCACGACCCGATACAACTGGGTCATCGGACACGCCTGGAACTCAGCGCGTGACTGGGAGTTCCGCAACAACGATGGCGGCCACCCGCAGGGGCAGATGGCCGAGGCCTTCGTCGCTGGGGCGCTGGCGGGCGGTGCGGTGCCGCTGATCACGATCCCGAGCATCGGCTTCGTCGCCAGGAACGACGACAACCAGACGAAATCCGTCGGCGTCCCGGCCCAGGGTGGTCCACCGCTGGCACCGGGATCTTCCGCCATCGCGGGCTACAACCCTGCTGCCAACCGCCAGGTGACCAGCGTGCCGTCATTCGCGACCAAGCCGGGGCAGTTCACTCTGAGCCCGCCGGCCAGCTCTCAAGCCGTTTATCAGGACGAGTGGGTGCACGAGCTGCAGCGGAGGTTCGGCGCCGCGCCCAAGGGTGTCGGCTACTTCACGATTGACAACGAGCCCGACCTATGGTCGACGACTCACACCGACGTGCATCCCGTCCGCATGAGCTACGACGACATGCTCAGCAATTACCAGCAGTACGCGCTGGCGGTCAAGGCCCAGGACCCGAACGCGCTGCTCCTGGGGCCGGATGTCTCCGGATGGACCGGATACTTCTATTCCGACCTCGACCGCGGCAACGACAACTTCACCACCCACGCCGACCGAACGGCCCACGGAGGTCAGCCGTTTCTGCCGTGGTGGCTCGGCCAGGTCGCCAAGGCCGACCGCGCGCGGGGCGCCCGTTCGCTCGATCTGCTCGACGTGCACTTCTACCCACAGGCCGCGGGTGTGTTCTCCGAACGAGCGGACACGGCGACGCAGGCGCTTCGGATCAGGTCCGTGCGATCGCTCTACGACGCCAACTACACGGACGAGTCGTGGATCGCCACGCCCGTTGAGCTGATCCCTCGGCTCAAGCAGTGGATCGCGCAGCAATATCCGGGGACCGGTCTCGCGATCACTGAATACAACTGGGGCGGCGAGAAGGACGCCAGCGGAGCAGTCGCCCTTGCGGAAGTGCTCGGCATCTATGGGCGTGAGGGGGTCGAGCTCGCAACGTATTGGACGTACCCACCGCTAGACAGCCCCGCGGGCGCTGCCTTCCGCCTCTACCGAAACTTCGACGGCCATGGAGCGAGATTCGGGGACATCTCGCTTCCCGTGACTACCAGCCAAACAGCTGTGGTTGCTTATGCGGCCCGCCACTCCGAAAGCCACGAGTTGGACGTGGTCCTCGTCAACGAGGCGGCCGACCAGACAGCCACGGTACACCTCAATTTTGGTCTCGGCGAGACCGGAGTTGCTACTCAGTTCCAGGTTGCCCCGGGCTCGTCCGCGATCGCTAAGTCACCGCTCAGCGATCCCGCGGGACCGGTCGCGCTGCCGCCGTATTCCGTGACCCTTATTCAGGTCGTGCAGCGCTGATGGCCACAGCCGCCCGCGTTTTAGCGAGCGTGCGGCGGCCCACGGCCGAAATCGATTTCTCCGCGCGGCGGTTCGCGGCCGGTTTTCTGGCCATCGCCCTGGGCCTCTGCCTTCTCTGTGTCTTCTTGCAGATAACACTCGCGCTCCTGATCGCAGTCCCACTGCTCGCCGTGTGGTTCTGGCGTGAGCCCGTGCGCGGCGTATACGTGCTTACCGCCGGGGCCGCGATGATCGAGATCTTCCCGCTCAATTTCCCCGACTCCTTTACGGACCGGGTTCCCCTTTTTCTCAACCTCAACAACTCTGCAGGCCTCACCGGTTTGAGCATCACTCCCGCGGAGATCCTGATGCTGACCGTGGCGCTCGTTGCAATAGCGCGTGCCAGTTCTGAGGGGCGGCTTCACTGGCCCGCGGGCCGTCTAGTCGCCCCTTACTGCATCTATCTCCTCGTCGTGCTCGGAGCCGAGGTTCACGGCCTGCTTGCAGGCGGCGACTTCAAGACCTCTCTGTGGGAGATTCGGCCGCAGGTGTACGGGTTCATCCTGTTTTTCATGGCCACGACGTTGGTCGTGAACCGCTCTCAGCTGACACGCCTAGCGATCGTCTTCTTGCTTGCGGTCTCGGTCAAGGCTGTCGTGGGCGACTTTCGCTACTTTGTCACCCTGCAAGGCAACGTGGGCTCGCAGCTCGAGGTTCTCGCCCACGAGGACTCCTACTTCCTAGGCATGTTTATTGCAGCCGGCCTCGCTGCCCTGATCTGGCTGAAGGACCGCCGGATCCTGATTCCAATGGGCCTGATGTCGGTCCTGGCGCTGGTTGCACTGCTGGCCAACAGCAGACGCGCGGGCGTTTACGCCGTGGCCGGCGCAGTGGGCGTGATCGTCCTGCTCGCATTTCGCTTCGAGCCGGCGCTGCGCAAGCGTATCGGCTGGTTGTCGGTGGCCGTGCTGGTCGCGGGAGCCATTTTTGTCGCGTACGCGTGGGACAAGCAGTACGGGGTCCAGGCACAGATCGTGCGCCCGATCCGGGCCCTGGTCGACCCCTCCGCTCGCGATTTCAGCTCGGACCTGTACCGCATAGCGGAGACTGCCAACCTTGAGTACACCTTCCGTACGAGCCCGCTCATCGGCGTGGGCTTTGGGAGCCCGTTCGACATCGTGTACCCGATGGCGGACATCTCGAGCACCTATCCCTTGTGGAACGTGATTCCTCATAACTCCGTCATGTGGGTCGGAATGCGGATGGGAACGATCGGCTTCGTGACGTTTTGGGGGTTGATCGGACTGGCGGTGCTCGAAGGTTTCGGCGTGCTCGGCACGCGACGCGATCGTTTCTTACGTGCGGTTGCGGCCGTGTGCGTGGCGGCGATCGTTGCCGAGATCGGGGTCGGATATGTGGACATCCAGCTCGAGAACTATCGAAACCTGATCTTCCTTGGGGTGGTTCTAGGGGTTCTCAACCGGTTGCCCCAAATGCCAGAGGTCGAGCATGCCTAGATTCGGATTCGTCCTCGAGCAAACACTCGGTCACGTCGCTCACGGTCTCAACATCGAGCGGGCGCTTGCCCGCGAGCCGGACATCCGACCGGCGGTAATCCGTGTCGACTTCTCCCAACCGGCTGGGCTTCTCCGTCTGCCCGGCTTGCGAACGTGGTCGTGGCGCGCCAGCCTGACAGCTCGAAATGCGCTACGCGAGCGCATGCGGGAAGAGCCCCTCGAGGCCATCTTCTTCCACACGCAAGTGGCCGCGCTCCTCGCCGCGGAGATCATGAGATCGGTGCCGACCGTGATCTCGCTCGACGCCACGCCGCGGCTTTTCGACCGTGAGGGCGAGGCTTATGGGCACGCGCGCCAGGCCGAAGTGGTCGAGATGGTCAAGCGGCGGCTGAACGTGCGTGCGTTCTCGGGCGCAGCACGGCTCGTCACCTGGTGCCAATGGGCGGCTTATTCCCTGGTCGCAGACTATGGCGTTCCACTAGAGAAGATTGACGTCATCCCGCCCGGAGTAGACCTCAATCTGTTCCGGCCGTCACTCCTTGGCAAGCGATCGGAGCGGGTGCGCATCCTGTTCGTCGGCGGACAGTTCGAGCGAAAAGGCGGGCCGGATCTGCTGGAGGCCGCCAGAGGCCTGGGCGATGACGTCGAGCTCGACATTGTCACAGGCGGAGCGGCGCCGGCCATCCCCGCAGGCATGCGAGCGCGGGTCCACCGGGGGCTTAAGCCTCAGTCTGAAAAGCTGGTGGCGCTCTACCGGACGGCGGATATGTTCGTCCTTCCCTCGCGCGGCGACTGCATGCCGCAGGCCGTCATTGAGGCGATCGCCACCGGTCTGCCGGTGGTGGCGACGCGGGTCGGTGCGATTCCGGAGATGGTCAAGGACGGCGTCAACGGCTACCTCGTCCCGGCCCGCGACCCGCGCGCACTCGCGGCTGCGATCGGGGCACTCATCGAGCAGCCGAGCCGCCGCCACCGAATGGGACGGCACAGCCGTGTGCTCGCCCAGCAGGATTACGACGCCGATCGAAATAACCGCCGCATCTTCGGGCTGATGAAGCGCCTGGCGATGGAGCGGATGGTCGTCGCGAGGTCAGCATGAGGACGTTGCTCTCATCTCTCGAAGCGACCGCCTGGTCGGTCCGCAAGTTTTCCTACCAGCAGGTCCGCCACCGGTGAGCGGAGTGGCGCTCAATCGCCTGGTCGAACCGGCCCTGCTCAAGGCCCTGATCGCCAACCCGAGGCAACAGCTCGGAGGCGCCATCTCGCTCATCTCGGCGGTCGTCCAGCTGCGTCGCTGTACAGCGGTGGGTGCCCGTCCCCGCGTGCTGGGCAGGGTTCGCGTCCGCAACTACGGCCGCATCGTGATCGGCGAGCGGCTGCTGGTCCGCGCCGAACCATGGCCGACCGAGCTCGTCAGCCAATTCGGTGGAGTCCTGGAGATCGGCGACGGGACATTCATCAACTCAGGCGTGTCGATCTCCGCTTGCATCTCAGTCACCATCGGCAACCGCTGCCAGATCGGCCCTCACGTGACCATCATGGACAACGACTACCACGTGGCCGGCGATTTATTGATGCGCCCGGTGTCGAAGCCCATCGTGCTCGAGGACTTGGTCTGGGTGGGGGCGGGCGCCATCATCCTCAAAGGCGTCCGCATCGGGCGCGGCGCCGCGATCGGGGCGGGCAGCGTGGTCACCCATGATGTCCCGGCCGGGATGGTGGTGGCTGGTAACCCGGCCCGGCCAATCCGAGCTCTCACGGATCGCTGATGGCGGCGCTGGCGGCTGCGATGTCCAGGCCACGGTCCCGTCTTACTCGCAACGTCGCCGTCCTCGCCGGCAGCCAGGCGGTGACCTGGAGCCTGAGCCTAGTGTGGACAGTCTTCGTGCCACGGGCGCTGGGTCCGAGCGGCCTCGGCGAGTTGACAATCGCGACCGCGGTCACCGGGGTGATCGGCGTCGTCGCCGGGTTCGGCATCGGCACGCTCCTGGTCAAAGAGATCGCGCGCGACCACGAGCAGGCGGCTCCGTTGGTGGGGACAGCGCTGCTGGTCCGAGCGGGGGTCATCGTGCCTGCGGTCGCGGCGGTGGGCCTCTACATCCTGGTCGCCCACTCGAGCCGTGAGCAAGGGCTCGTGTTATTTCTGGCCGCCGGCGTCATGGCCCTCGCGCTTGTGACGCAACCGTTTCAGGCCGCGTTCCAGGGCATTGAGCGCATGGAGTACCTGGCCTACGGCGACATCCTGACCAAGGCTGTGATGTCGGGGGCAGGCGTCGCGCTGGTCATCATCGGATATCGCGTAGTGGGAATCATGGGGATGATGCTGGTCATCTCCGTCGCGGTGCTTCTCTTGAACGTCTGGTGGAGCCGAGGCAAGTTTGGGATCGCCTGGAGGCCGAAAAGCGACCAGCTCCGCTTTGTTGTCCTCGCGAGCTTTCCGTATTGGACGACGGGTCTCGTCCTCACCGTTTATTTGTGGATCGACTCGGTGATGCTCTCGGCCATGAGCTCGGACGTCGTGGTCGGCTGGTACGCCGTTCCGACGAAGATTTTCGGGACCCTGCTGTTCGTGCCGGTGATCCTGAGCACGGCCATGCTGCCGCGACTGGCGGCGGCATTTCGAGACGGAGCGGATGCGCTCAGGACAGCTGGCAAGCCCGTGCTGGAGCTCGTGCTGGTCCTGAGCCTGCCGGTCGCGGCGGGAGCGGCACTGGTCGCGCAGTCGTTCATCGCGACCGTCTACGGTCCAAGTTTTGCGCCGTCTGTCTGGGTGCTCGTCATCCTGGCTCTGACGGTACCCGCGACCTATTTCGACATCATGGTCAACCAGGTCCTCATCGCCAGCAACCGGCAGGTGGCATGGACCAAGGTGATGGGCGCCGCAGCCATCGTCAACCCGCTTATCAACCTGATCCTTATCCGCTACTTCCAGGAACATCAGCAGAATGGCGCGATCGGCGCGGCGTTGAGCCTTCTGACTACCGAGGTCGGCATCGCGATCGTCGGGCTCCGTCTCCTGCCCCCCATGCTCGATTCCGGCTCGGCGCTGCGACTTGCTCGGGCGATCATTGCGACAGCGAGCATGGCGCTCGTCGTCTGGATGCTCAGTCGCTTCGGGCTGATCATCGAAGTCGGCGCGGGCGCGGTCTCTTTTGCCGCTCTGGCGGTCGCCCTCAAGGTGCTGGACCTCAGGGAGCTCAAGGCGTGGACGTTCAGCAGGTGATGGTGCGCTTTGGCGGACGGTATTCAGGAGCGAAGCGGGCAGGCGCCTTGATGCTCGTGTCGGCAGTTGTTGATGCTCGGCTGAGGCGAGAAGTGGCCGAAGGGGTGCGCCCGCGCCCGGAGTATCTATTGCTCGAAGCGGACTACGGCGTCCAGCTGCTCGACTGGTCGCGACTCCCCGGCCCGCGTCGCGGCCGCAGTGGCTGGCGATCGGTTGTCCACGTCGCCGCTGCCCTACGTGGATTGAGCGAGTACGAGGTGGTGTTTTCCGACGGCGAACACGTCGGAATCCCTCTTGCATTTGCCCTTCGGGCGCTCGGGATCACGACCCCCCATCTGGTGCTCGGCCACCACCTCACCACCCGTGCCAAGGTCCCCCTGATCCACAACCTTCGCGCCCACCAAGGCATGGCGAGGATCCTGGTGCATTCCTCATTCCAGCAAGAGTTGGCGCACCGAGAGCTCGGCATTCCCGCGGCCAAGCTCGACTACGTGCCCTATTACGCCGACACCGAGTTCTGGCACCCCACGGGCGCAACGCAGGAGCCGCTCGTCGTCGCAGCCGGGCGAGAGCATCGGGACTACGCGACCCTAGCCGAGGCATGCAGAGGGCTGCCTGTACGCGTGTTTGTGGCGGCGGGGAGCATTCACTCGCCGGCGGCGAGCGGCCGCGATCCATCCGAATGGCCGAGCAACTTCGAACACGGCTTCGCGGACTACCGGAGGCTGCGTGACCTGTACGCACGCGCGAGCGTCATCGTGGTGCCTTTGACTGAGACCGATTTCCAGGCGGGCGTCACAACCGCTCTCGAAGCCATGGCCATGGGCCAGGCCGTGATCGTCACGGCGACTAGGGGGCAGAGCGGAGTCATACGCGATGGGCTCACGGGTATCACCGTCAAGCCGGGCGATGCCGCCGCACTGGCGGCGGCAGTCAAACACCTGCTCGATCGACCCGACGAGCGCCGCCGTCTCGGCCGGGCGGCACGGGAAGCCGTAATCGAGGGCTACAGCGTTGAGGATTACTCCAGACGCCTGGCCTGGCACTTGGCGGACCTTTCGACTGCGAAGCCGGCCGCCGCCTGAACCCCTGTTAGCGGACCTCTAATCTCAAGCGGGTTCGACGCTGGGGGTCGCCAGCCGCGATCGGAGCGCTGTCAACGTGATCGGCACCAGCCACATCGCATCGGTTGCATACCGGCCGACCAGGCGGCGCGGCTCACGAATAAGGCGGTAGGCCCATTCCAGCCCTCTGTCCTGCATCCAGCGGGGGGCGCGCCGGCTGCGACCGGCGATCAGATCGAAGACGCAGCCAACGCCGATCGCGACCGAGACCGGCAGTCGTTCACGGTGCAGATCGATCCACTTCTCCTGCTTGGGATGGCCGAGCGCAACCAGGAGTAGGTCGGGCTTCGCCTCATCAATGAGCGCGAGGATCTTGGCGTTGTCCATGTTCTCGACGGCGGCGCGTGGCGGTTCGTAGGTGCCGGAGACCACAAGGCCTGGATAGAGCTCGCCCAGTCGAGCGCCGGCATCCTTCGCGACGCCTCCCTCGCCTCCCAGCAGAAAGATCCTGGCGCCTATTTTGGCGGCTTCACCAAGTAGTGCCGGGACGAGGTCCGCTCCAGCCACACGACCTGGGATATGGGCTCGCAGTAGCCTGCCTAGCCAGACGACGGGAGCGCCATCGGCGATGTTTAGGTCACTGCTTTGCAAGATGCGCATGACCTCGAGGTCGTGCTGCGCTCTGACGACGAAGTCGAGATTGACGGTCGAGACCTGAAATAGACGTTGCCCGGCGAGGGCGGCTTTGAGCCGCGCGATCGCGGCAGCCAGGTCGACGGTGTCGACGGGGACGCCCGCGATGTCGACCCGTCGGGTGACCAGCTGCCCGCCTTGTCGATCCGACCGGTCCCACCGTGACGGGTCAAACCCATGCCAAAGGCGAACGTACGTGGACAGCTTCCAAAGGAGGAACCAAGGCGCGCCGAGGACCACGCGCCAGACAGCTCTCGGCGCGCCCGCGGCGCGCAATCCGACAATGACGTACGCGGGTATCGCAACTACCGCCTCGATCCAGGGGATCAACGCCCAAGCCGGCGCGACATGGGCCAGCACGGCGGCGGTCGTCAACAGCGCGCCTCCGGCGCTCGCCAAGCACAGGAGACCTAGAGGCGGCGTTGCCAGATCGAGGGCAGAATCGAGAAGTCGTGGGTCACGCCTGGTGATGGCGGTCCCAATCAGCCTCCCGAGCCAGGTGCGAACCACGTTGAAGCGTCCGCCCTCCCACCGCAAGCGCTGACGGTTCACCCCCGCACGGGTGGATGGACCCGGTCCGGACACCAGGGCGCCGGGCGCGAAGCGCGGGCCGATGCCGACCAGGCGGAGGCGCATCGAGTACTCCAAGTCTTCGACCCCTGTAAACGCATCCCAGGGGTGCGCCTCGAGCACAGATCGGGCGAAAAGCATCCCGTTGCCAACGAGGTTGGCAGCCATGCCAAGTCGCGCGCGGCCGGAGAATCGGACCCGGTGGAAGAGCAGGAATCCGGCCGCGATCATCGCCGACCGCGGCGAGCCCGGTTCGATGATGACGGTGTAATCGGCCTGCACGACAGGGTGCCCGGCAGCCAGCTCGCGCTCGAGGGCCGCCAGCATGTCGCGGTCCGCAACGGAGTCGGCGTCTACCACGACGACGGCGTCTGGGGGGTCAGGAGCCGTCAGAATTTGGTCCATCGCCCACCGCAAGGCGTGGCCCTTGCCACGAAGGTTGGGCTGGTGGCGCACCATCACACGTGCGCCAGCCGCTGCCGCGATCAAAGAAGTGTTGTCGGAACAGTTGTCCGCAATCACTGTCACCTGGTAGAAGGCACGCGGATAAGACTGGGCGAGCAGTGACTCTACGCAGCGTCCGATCAGATGCTCCTCGTCGTGAGCCGGGATCAGGACCGCGATCACGCTCTTGGGCTCTGTGGGATCACTTGGTGCCCCGCGCCCACCGAGCGCATAAGCCAGCGCAAGTGCTAGAAGATAGAGCCCGAACACTGAAACGACGCTGCCCGGCAGCGCCAGCAGCAGTCCGGGGACTGGGGTCAATATGCTCCCCGGCAACTTATGACCACCCAGACCGTCCGCAGCAAAATCTGCGCATCGAGCCAGAGCGACATGTTGCGCACGTACTCTCGGTCGTACTCCATCCACTGATCGAAGCCCACGTGAGACCGGCCGCGGATCTGCCAAAGGCAGGTCAGTCCGGGCTTGACGCTCAACCGGACCGCGTCGCCCGGCCGGTATTGCTCGACCTCTCGAGGGAGCGGCGGCCTTGGTCCCACTAGACTCATCTCGCCCTTGAGGACGTTGATCAGCTGGGGCAGCTCGTCAAGGCTCGTCCGCCGGAGAAGCGCGCCCACCCTGCTTACCCGCGGGTCGTTGCGCATCTTGAAAACCGGACCGTCGATCTCGTTCTGCGCTTGCACGTCGGCAAGCCGCTGCTCCGCATCGATGTACATCGAACGGAACTTGTAGAAGCGGAAAAGGCGTCCGTGGATGCCAACCCGCTCCTGGATGAAGAGGGCCCGCCCGGGTGAGTCGAACCTGATGGCGACGGCGATGACCAACCACAGCGGGAGCGACGCAACCAGGCCGATGGTCGCCAGAAATATGTCCAGCAACCGCTTCAAGGCCGCTTCATAAGCGAACCGCCGCCACCCCGACGCTCGGAGGGTGAACTGACCATCGGCGTGCTCGAATGGCTGGACCCCGGCTCTCTGCACCTTCCCTCTCGCAGCTAGGCTACGGGTGGGAGGTGTGCAGTTAAATAGGCATTAACTTCGTGCTCATGTCAGGCGGCTATCATCCGGAGGGAATTTGTCCCAGGCCTGTGGGCGATCAGTCGGGTTTGCGACCCGAGGCGACCAGAGCCGCCATGAGGATCATGCCGATGGCGACGCCTATCAACAGGCCGACCAAAAACTGCAGCACCGCGCCGCCAGTTTAGGACCGGTTGTCCGGGGGACGCTTTCGATTGGCCACTGAGACGCTTGACCTCAACCGGACAGTCGCCGCCGGATCCTCGCTCCCGCTCCCGCTGCGCCGGCGCCCGATTGTCTCTACGAGCCGACTTCGTCAACGTCGATGATGCTGCCGAGCTCCCGGAGGGCGCCGCGGGCCTGGGTCATAATCTGGATCCCGCAGACGCTGATGCGCCTCGACTGACGTCGGATCAGCTTTCGATCCAGCGGCCCGGGTTCAGCGCCATGTTCCTGGAGCAGGTGCCGCTGGTTGCGGATCATCGAATCGAACCGCTCAACGTCTTTGGTGAGCTTAGCCAAAGCGCGCGTGACGTTATCACCGGCAACCCCGAACACGAGTCGGCCGGGAACTGGATCGAGAACGCTAGGGTCGCAACGCACGACGTTAAGTGTGCGCTTAACGCCCGCTGCTTTGGGCCTGACAGCGCCTTTCAATGCCATTAAAACTACCTCGCTAGAGCTCAGCTCGCCATCCATAAATCCCATGATCGGCATCATGGAAACCCCTGGCCAGGGGCTGAGGCACGGCCCACGGCCTGACCACCAAACACGCCGCCCAGACCTGTCTCCTGACATGCACGCTGGGCACAGGCGGCCGTCGACGACCTGATGCGACCGCGACCAGGTGCGCTACGGGCAGCACGTTGACCCAGAGCAGCAATGAAAGCCTGACCTTCAGACCTTTTCAGGCCGAAGGCCAGGCCTAAGGCGCAGACATTGGTGATGGCGGGCGACAAAGACCGCTTCCTCCTCAGTCAGGGGTTGATACCCCCACTGCTTCGGTCTTTGTCCCCTAACGCACCATAGGCGGCGGCCGGTCCCACTGTCACTGGGACTTTCAACCCAAACGAGAAGAGGACCACCAACCCATACCACACGCAGGCGCTGCGATCATGTCGCGTGGTGTCGCTCGAACCGATCGCTCGCAAGGCGTCCGTCGCTGCGGTCGCCGCCACCACGGCCTTCGCGCTGTTCACGGCTTGGTGGTCGCTCGACGGCGGCCTGCGGCTTGACGCCTCGATGTTGCGATTCACGGGGTGGCTTCTGCGTGGGTGGCTCGACGTCGTGATCAGCGCGAGCTGGCCGCTCGGCGAGCCGCAGTTCGGGCTGGCGGCAGTAGGGCTCATTGCAATCCTGATGGTGACCCGACAGCGGTATCGGGCGGCCGCCCTGGTGGTCGGCAGCTTCCTGGCGCTGTCAGCCCTGGAAGTCGCGATCCTGGTAACGATTGGTGAGATCCGCCACGTCAACCTGAGCATCGACGCCTTGAGCCAACTCTATCCGAGCGGCCACACCGCCCGAGTGCCGCTCCTCGGTACCGAAATGGCCGCGATTGCCGGCCGGCCAGCACGCGGTTGGATACTCATTGCCACTGTGGGAATCGCGATCGTTGTGGCCCTGGATCGAACAGACTCGAAAATTCAGACCGGCTCGGCCGTCATCGGCGGTCTTTTGATGGGGATCTCCGTTTCTTTGTGGTTCGTCGCCCTTTTCGCAGCCTGGAAGGCGGCTGAGGCGCAACCCCGGCGTGGTCATCAGCCCTGAAGGCCCGTTCAATCTTGATCGACAAGCGAGAAACGGCACGACGACCACGACCATGTAAAACCCTTGCCCTCGGCAGCATCCGCGGCGCTGTCACGGGCGGGGCCCACCGCACTCCCCGCGGTCGGGGCGGGGAGGCTCATGGGGGTGGAGCCGCAACATGGTGTGGTTTGTCCGAGTCTCCGGTGGGTGAGCACTCACGAGGGCAGCGCGTCGGAACTCTAACCCTAGAAAATGCCCCCGCCCGAAGGTGAGGAGAGATGGACGACCGGGTGGGACGTCATCTACGAAGAGAACTACAGCTTCGACAACCTCTATGGCGGATGGGAGGGCGTCCAGGGCCGCGCGAACGCCACCAACTCGACGCAGATCAGCCAGGCCGGAACGCCTTACGCGTATAAGCTCCAGAACGACCTCAACCTTGACCTCGCCTCCGTTGCCGGCCGACTGTGCGGTCGCCACGATGACCGCTCCGGGCGTGCACTTCGCAAACAACCCGTGCACGGCTTCTCCCAGATGCAGTACCAGCTGAACAGGGCACTAAGGTCACTCCCCTACGATGGGGCCGTGAAAGCCTGGGTAGTTCGAGAGCTCGGCGGGCCCGAGGTCCTTCGCTTCGAGGATCTCGAACCTGGCGAGCCTGCGGATGGCGCTGTGCGGATCGCCGTCCGCGCCGCCGCCATCAACTTCCCCGACGCCCTCATGGTCGCGGGCACCTACCAGTCAAAACCGGCGCTGCCGTTCGTACCCGGCGTCGAGGTGAGCGGCGAGGTGATCGCAGCTGCCCCATCGACCGGGTTCAATGCCGGCGACCGCGTCATGGCGTTGCTGGACAGCGGTGGCCTCACCCGCGGTGGCTACTCGCAGCTCGCCGACGCGGTGCCGTCCGCCGTGTCCCCGATGCCGGCCGGCATGTCATTCGAGGAGGCCGCCGGTTTCACGCTCACCTACCAGACTGGCTGGTTCGGCCTTCACCGCCGCGCCAACCTGCAGCCCGAGGAAACCCTGCTGGTGCACGCCGGGGCTGGGGGCGTCGGAACGGCGGCGATTCAGCTCGGCAAAGCTGCGGGCGCCACCGTCATCGCGACCGCAGGCTCTAACGAGAAACTGGAAGTGTGCCGCCGTATGGGCGCCGACCACGTGATCAACTACAAGACGCAGGACTTCGCCGAAGAGGTCAAGAAGCTGACTGGGGGTCGGGGCGCAGACGTAGTGTTCGATCCCGTCGGTGGCGACGTGTACGACCGCTCGACCAAGTGCGTAGCATTCGAGGGCCGCATCGTCATCGTCGGCTTCACCTCAGGCCGCATCGCGCAAGCGGCCACCAGCCACGTGCTGGTCAAGAACTACTCGGTGGTCGGCTTGCACTGGGGCCTTTACAGGTCACGCGCGCCTGAGCTAATCGCCCCTGCCGCCCGAGTCCTGGTCGATCTCTACAAGTCCGGGAAGATCAAGCCCTTCATCTCCGTGTGCATGCCACTGGCCGAGGCGCCGGCCGCGCTTGCCTCTGTCGCCGGGGGCAAGAGCACCGGCAAGGTCGTTCTCACAACATGAGGGCGATGCGCATCGCCTTGGCCGCGGCCCTTGCCATCCTGCTCCTGATCACAGCCCTCGTCGCGGTCGTAATACTCGCCCCATTCGGTGGCGGCGGGGCACCCGAGGCGCTCGCAAGCGACCAGACGCTGAGCTTTCCGATCGCGCAGGACGTCGCGGACCTCGACCCGGCACAAATCTCCTCCCCGGCCGACGTGGACATCCTACGCAACGTCTTCTCTGGCCTGTACAAGTTCGATCAGAAGCTTCAGGAGGTGCCTGATCTGGCGATCGGCCCGCCCCTGATCTCGTTGAACGGTCTCACCTACACCTTTCAGATCCGGCACGACGCCAAGTTCTCCAACGGCGACCCGATCACGGCCGACGACTTCGTCTACAGCTGGAACCGCGCTGCCTCCAAGCAGGGCGATTACGCGAGCCTCTTCCAGCCCATCGTGGGCTACCAGGCTGTCGCTGACGGACGCTCCAAGACGATGAGCGGCCTGGTCAAGCTCGACGCCTACTCGTTTACGACGACGTTGATCAAGCCGGCCGGCTACTGGTTGACCACCGTCGCGCTCTGGCCTTTCTGGATCGTCGACAGCAAAGTCATCGCGACCGCCGGCGACAACGTGTGGTTCACCAATCCGCAGACGCTCATCGGGAGCGGCCCCTTCCGGATGACCTCGCGCTCGGCCGGCCAGGCGCTGGACTTCGAACCCGTGGCGCAGTGGTACGGAGGATCAACGGGCCGCATCACGCACGTGCACATCGATGTCGTCGCCGACCAATCCGTACAGATTTCAGGCTACGAGTCGGGGTTGTACAGCCTCATCGGTTACGCGCGCCAGGGCCTGGCGCCGACAGCCGCGGTCCGGTACACGACCGACCCCAAGCTACGCAGCCAGCTCCAGCTCATTCCAGCGGGCCTCACTTTCTGGGCCGGCTTCAACATGAGCAAAGGGCCGTTTGCCGGCCTCGCAAACGGTCTCGCCGGGCGCCACGCTTTTTCGATCGCCATCGATCGGAACGCGCTCGCGGCTGCCGTGTGCAACCAGGGGACCGCTTGCGTTCCGGCGACCGGGGGCCTGGTCAGCAAAGGTCTCGTCGGCTTCCTCGGGGATGGCGCCGATCCAAATGCCAAGTTCGATGCCGTCGCCGCCAAGGCCGAGTACAAGAAGTGGGATCCTACTGGGGCCAAGGTGAAGGGCCTCACCTACACATACGACACCGATCCGTTCAACAAGGCTGTGTGCGTGAACCTGGTGGCGCAGTGGTTCAAGAACCTGGGCGTCACCGTGAAGTGCGTCGAGGTCGATCGCAAAACGTTCTTCGACCAGCGCAACGGCAAGTGCGCATACCCGCTGTTCAGGCAGAGCTGGAGTGCCGACTACGACAACCCTCAAGACTGGTTCGACTACCTGTTCGTGGCCATCAACTCCGGCGGGTCGTGCTACTCGAATCCCATATTCGACACAGCTGTTAGGGCGGCAGACCAGAAGCCGATCGCGACTGCGGTAGCGGCTTACCAGGCTGCCGGTCAGACACTGATGGACCACGTCGTGTTTGCCGACCTCGTTTACGGAGTGCAGCAGTACTTGGCGCATCCGTGGGTCAAGGGGGTCGGCGGCAATGCGCTCTACGACTTCTCATGGACCGACGCGAGGATCTTGAAGCACTAACTCCGTACGATGTTCGAGCTATGAGTGTTGTAGGGATTGGTCATCGGCGCCTCGAAGGTGCCGAGAAAGTCGGCGGCACCACCAAGTTCACCGCCGACCTCGAGCTTCCAGGCCTGCTTTACGTGCAGCTCGTTCTCAGCCACCAGGCCAGCGCGAACATCCGCAGCATCGACCTGGACGCCGCGCGATTGGTCCCAGGCGTCATCGACATCGTCGCCGGCGCCGACCTTCCCACCGTCAGCGCACCAAGCCCCGAGAAACCACTCGCGGTCGGCCGCGTCTTCTATGTCGGCCAACCGGTCGTGGCGGTCATCGCCGAAAGCGAGACCGCAGCGGCCGACGCCGCCGCCCTTGTGGACGTCGACTACGAACCGCTGGACGTAACCATCGACCCCGAGCTCGCGATGCGAGAGGGCGCGGGTAGGGTGCTTGACGCCGAGGAAAAAGCCGACGCCGCCGACGCGTCGATGCACGGCGCGGGTACTGACTCGGAGTCCAGCGGAGTTGCCCCGAAACGGCCGGCAAACGTCAGCAGTGTCCTCAACCTCAAGCGTGGCGACACCGACGGCGCCCTCAAGACGGCGGACGCCGTTGTCAGGGCAACCTACGGCCTCGCCGGCGTGCACCACTCGCCCATGGAGCCGCACGTATCAATGGTCCGGCCCGAGCCCGACGGCGGGATGACGGTTTGGGCGCCGACTCAGGGTCCCTTCGCGCTTCGCGATGAGGTCGCCAAGGTGCTTGGCGTACCGACCCACAAGGTTCGAGTCGTGCCGATGGCAGTGGGCGGCGGGTTCGGCGGCAAAGTCACGCTGCTGGAAGCGCTCCTCGTGCTGCTCGCGAGGCGAACCGGTCGGGCGCTGCGCCTGAACCTCACACGCCAACAGGTTTTCGCGGTCGCGCGCTCCGCGCCGGCCGCCAGCTTCGACATCGAGCTCGGCGCCAAGCGCGATGGCACGCTGGTCGCGTTACGAGCGAGCTTTCGCTACGACAACGGCGCGACCGCAGGCTGGCACGGTGGGATCACTGGAATGTTCCTCACCGGGACTTACCGATGCCCCAATTTCGAGATAACGGGCTACGAGGTGTCGACCAACAAGACCCCGGTCGAAGCTTACCGCGCTCCCGGCGCGCCCCAGGCCTATTTCGCGCTGGAGTCGGCGCTGGATGAGCTCGCGCTCGAGCTGAACATGGACCCAATCGAGCTACGCCTCCGCAACGCCTCGCGTGAAGGCGACTTGGGACCCGACGGCAAGCCCTTACCGCGGATCGCGATGATCGAGTGCCTCGAGGAGGCTCAAAAGCACCCTCTGTACACGAAACCAACCGAGAAGGGCGAGGGCGTCGGCATCGCCCTTGGAATGTGGGGCGGGGCGCGGACGCCGTCGTCCGCGGGCTGTCGCGTCGAGCCTGATGGCACGCTGACAGTGCACGTTGGCACCGTCGACGTGAGCGGCGCATCCACCGGTCTGGCGATGATTGCGGCGGAGTCTTTCGGCGTTCCCGTTGACCGCGTCCGGATCGAAACTAGCGACACCACGGTGGCGCCGTTCGGGCCGGTCGCCGCCGGCAGCCAGGTCACTTACAGCATGGGCGGCGCGGTGCAGGAGGCTGCGCTCGAAGCGCGCCGGCAGCTGCTCGAGATCGCCACCAACGAGCTCGAGGCGGCGCCGGAAGACCTCGAGATCGTGGACGGACGCGTGGCGGTGCGAGGCGTACCCGAAAGGTACGTCGAGGTCACCAAGCTCGTGGCGATGAGCACCGAGTTTATGGGTAAGTACCGGCCGATCCAGGCCACTGGGCGTTCGGCCGTCCAGGCCGCTTCCCCGATGTTCACCGTTCACATCGCACGCGTGCACACCGACCCGGAGACCGGCGCCTTCGAGCTCACCGGCTATGCCGCGATTCAGGATGTCGGGCGCGCCATCAACCCGCCAGAGGCGATGGGCCAGATCCACGGCGGCGTGGTGCAGGGCTTGGGGCGGGCGCTGGGCGAGCAGCTGGTTTACAACGTCGACGGGCAGCTGCGGACGTCCAGCTTTCTCGATTACGAGCTACCCACCGCCGACCAGCTTCCGGACATCGATGTGCGGCTCATCGAGGTGGCCTCTGCAGTCGGGCCACTCGGCGCCAAGGGCGTCGGCGAGCCACCAGCAGTACCGGGCCCGGCAGCGATCTCCAACGCGCTGGCCCGAGCCACCGGCATCAGGGTCCGCGACCTGCCACTCGATCGGTCGGCCTTCGTTCGCTAGCGGGACCGCCCATCATGGGCGCGTGAGCATCGGCGAGGAACTGCCCGTATCCGCCGAGCGGGGCAGTCCTGGATCTGCCATGCGGGCGTACGTTACACGCACCCTGCCGGACGTCTCCCCCATCCTGGTCTGCAATCGCGCCCCCTCCGAGCCGACCCCCGACGGAGGTTTCCGACGAGGGTCAGGCGGCGTCATCACGGCACTCTTGACATTGGCCGAGGCGACCGAGGCCGATTGGGTCGCGTGCGCCCGCAGCGATGAGGAGCGGCAGATCGCCGCCACGCAAGGAACAGCAATCAGCGTCCCACTGCTGAACTCCACCGGCCGCCTGCACTACGCGACGCCGACCCGAGAGCAGTACGAGCTGTACTACGGAGTTTTCGCGAACCCCGTGCTCTGGTTCATCCAGCACTACCTGTGGGACCTCGGCAATGAGCCGGTCATCGACGACCGCATCCACCAGGCGTGGGAGGAGGGCTACGTCGAGGTCAACCGCTTGATGGCGGAGAAGGTGATCGAGGTCGCGCGTGCAGCGCCGAGCCGGCCGCTGGTGTTGGTCCACGACTACCAGCTCTACCTCGTCCCACGCCTGGTGCGCACGGCTCTGCCCGCTGCGATGATCCAGCACTTCGTGCATGTGCCTTGGCCCACGCCCCAGTACTGGAAGGTCCTGCCCAAGCAGATGCGCGATGCCATCCTCGAAGGCCTGCTTGGGTGTGACGTCGTTGGCTTTCAATCGAGCCTGGACGTGCGCAACTTCCTCCTGACGTGCGAGGAGAACGCAGGGCTGCAGGTGGATGAGCGCGAGCGCGCGGTCTTCTACGGCGGCCGCGTCGTCTATGCCCGCCATTACCCAATCTCCATCGACGTCTCGACGACTGCGCGGCTCGCCGGTTCGCGTGGGGTCAAGCGGCAGGAGCGCGACCTGGCGTCGTGGCGGCCACCGAAGTTGATTTCGCGTATCGACAGGACGGATCCGTCGAAAAACATAGTTCGCGGTTTCATCGCGTACGACAAGCTGCTGCGCTATCACCCCGAGCTGCGTGGGCAGGTGCAGTTCTGGGCTTTCCTGCAGCCGTCAAGGCAGGACGTCGCCGTATACAGCCGCTACCTGCGGCAGATCCGGCAGATAGTGGGGCGAATCAACAGCGAGTTCAGCACCGAGACCTGGCAGCCGGTGCGACTGGAAATCGGCGAGAGCGAGCGCAAGGCGGTCGCCTCGCTGAAGAACTACGACGTGCTGCTCGTCAATCCCGTTTACGACGGGCTCAACCTGGTGGTCAAGGAAGGCGCGCTGGTCAACGCTACCAACGGCGTGATCGTGCTGTCAGAGAATGCCGGGGCTCACGAAGAGCTGCACGACTACGTCCTTTCGATCAACCCGTTCGACGTCGAAGCTACAGCAGCCGCGCTGTACGTCGGCCTGATGATGGGCGCGCCGGAGAAGAAGCGCCTGAACGATGGCGCGCGCGAGGTCGTACGCGCGAACGACATCACGAGGTGGATCAGTCGTCAGGTCCAGGACCTGCGCGACCTGGTGATCAGCCCGGCGCGGTCCTAGCCGCGGTCTCCGGCAGTCGCCCACTCCGACAGCCTGCGAAGGAAGGCTGAGGCTTCAGCGGGGCCGTCAGCGACAAGGTCGCAATGGTCGAAGAGGTCGGGCGGCACCTCGGCGGAGCCAACACCGACGCAAAGGTGTGGAACCGACACCCGGCTCGCCACCCTGAACATCGACCTGTCGTTTTCGTCGTCGCCCATCACCACGATGCCACCAGGGTTGAGGCGCTTCATCCAGGCCTCGAGGGCGTTGCCCTTGCCGGCGTGAGGCGAGTGAACCTCGATGACCTTCCGGCCTAGGCCGCCGTAGAGGCCGGTCTGGTGCAGCAGCGGCCGCAGGATGTCGAGAACCTTTTGACCGCTGATCGGGGCATTGCGAAAATGCACAGCGCTGCTCGCGGGCTTGATCTCGATCCACGCTCCGGGCGTGTGGCCGAGCAGCTTCGCCGCCTCGGCATTGAATACCCGCAGCGCCTCAAGCTCCGCTTGAGTCGGCGGCGGCAGGCCGCTGTCGCCGATGAGCTCCGCGCCGGGAATCGGTAGGTGCTCTTTGAGCTCGGTATTGGTGCGGCTGCTGAGAATGATCACCTTCTTCAGCACCGGGACGAGGCGACGGAGGGCATGTAGCGAATCCGGCAGCGGCGTGGCCAGGGTCGGTTCGGGAACGATGTCGGCAAGGGTCCCGTCGAAGTCGGAGACGAGCAGGAGGTCCTGCGGCCGAATCGACGAGACGGGCGAGCCTCGCCAGACCGCGGCGATATCGCTGGATTGGACGCTCACGCCCCCAATCTACGCAGGCGGGCGGTGGCGCTGCACAATCGAAGCTAGCTCGAGGCCTTTGGGCAACGTCCCGAACGAGTGACCCCAATCGCCGCCCAGGCGCGAGGCACAGAAAGCATCCGCCACTGCGGGGTCGCCATACCGGACGAGCAATGAGCCCTCGAGAGTGATCGCGAGGTGCTCTACCAGCCGCCGCGCGCCGCCTTCGACCGCAGCTCCGTTCGAGAGCTGCCTTTTAAGGTCAACCACCGCCCCGTCTAGTCGTTTGTCGGAACCGCGTGCGTCGTCGATCTCCTGAACGAAGGCGGTCACCGAGTCGGGTTCGCGCTCCATCGCGCGAAGCACGTCGAGGGCGTTGACGTTGCCCGATCCCTCCCAGATGGAGTTGAGCGGCGCTTCACGATAGAGGCGCGGCATGATCGATTCCTCGACGTAGCCATTTCCACCGAGGCACTCGAGGGCTTCGGCCACGACCGGGATCGCGCGCTTGCAAGCCCAATACTTGCTGACAGCGAGGGCGAGGCGGCGAAAGCGCGCCTCCTCACTGTCGGCAGAGCGGTCGAGCGCGCCTGCGAGCCGCATCATGAGGATGGTCGTGGCCTCCGATTCGATGGCCAGGTCTGCCAGGACATTGAGCATCAAAGGCTGATCGATGAGCAGGCGGCCGAAGGCGCTTCGATGTGCCGCGTGGTGAGCCGCCTGCGCGACAGCCTGGCGCATCAGCGATGCAGAGCCGATGATGCAGTCGAGACGTGTGTGGTTGACCATCTCGATGATGGTCCGCACTCCCTTCCCTTCTTCGCCGACGAGCCACGCGACCGCGCCATCCAGCTCGATCTCGCTCGAGGCGTTGGAGCGATTGCCGACCTTGTCTTTCAAACGCTGGATGTGGAAGGCGTTGCGTGTGCCGTCGGGGAGGATGCGCGGCAGCAGGAAGCAGGACAGGCCGCCCGGAGCCTGGGCCAGCACCAGGAAGGCGTCGCACATGGGCGCTGAGCAGAACCACTTGTGCCCGGTCAGCTGGTACTCGCCGCCGGAAGTGGGCGTGGCGCGCGTCGTGTTGGCGCGGACGTCCGAGCCTCCTTGCTTCTCGGTCATCGCCATGCCGAACAGCGCGCCGCGCTTGGCCGCACGCGGGCGAAGGCCAGGGTCGTAGTCGAGGGCCGTCATCAAGGGCTCCCACTCGGCCGCGAGGTCCGGTTGAATGCGCAACGCGGGGAGCGCTGCATACGTCATGGAGACGGGGCAGCCATGGCCGCCCTCCACTTGCGACCAGACGTAGAAGCCGGCGGCGCGGGCCGCATGTGCGCCGGGACGCGGCTCGCGCCAGGGCAGGGCGTGTAGGCCGTGGCCGATCGCCAC
>Ga0307373_10003698_pt1 | contig 26380 bp, 18 predicted proteins | sample OX2MG_FD_202534 | JGI IMG/M metagenome (GOLD analysis project Ga0307373, IMG submission 202534) | Soil microbial communities from Risofladan, Vaasa, Finland - OX-2 | ecosystem: Environmental > Terrestrial > Soil > Coastal area > Acid sulfate soil | place: Finland: Risofladan, Vaasa | collected...
CCCCCCAGTGACCGGAACGATGGGCGAGATATGCGTCCATTCGCAAGAATTGCTCGACGAGCCATAACTGGGAGGCGCGTTTGGAGGCCGGGAGTTTCGAGGCAACGACCAACTGCTCTGCCAATTGCGTATCGTTCCTGACGCTGAATTCCGGCGCGGGCGGCGCCCCATTTTCGGCTTGGCGGCCCGCCGCGATACAGCATTCAAAATGCCCGCACAAAACCACCTGCCTTAGACCCATTTGGCCAAGAGCATAGGCCACAGTGCCCCATCCAACATCATTATCCCTGTAGTTCGGGTCATCCAGGGATTGCGTGGTCGGAAGAGTCCCACCCAGATTTTGAAGAATACAGAGCGGATCGAGCGATGCCACGAACGCCGACAACACGGGGCTCTCCGAACAAGTGATCGCCAGCGCTTTGGCTGGGGCCTGATGGTCTGGAATCGCTGGCAGCTTGAAATCGTCGAGTTCCGCCTCCCGTCGCAGGCGCTGCCTGCCCTCGCTTAGCCTCTTCACTTGAATCGCTCCCGCATTTCACCAACCCGGCAAAGATAGATAGGACATCGGCCCCACCAACGATGGACCGCTGCTCATCGCGCTTACGAATTTAGCGACTTGGTTCCATTCCACCTGCAATTACAGACAATCCGATAGAACATTGGCCCTTCATTTCGTTTCACTCTGACGCCTCGACAATTGGCAAATACTTCTTTGAATCCTCGAGTGTTCCAAGGAGGCGCAGCAGTCCGTCGAGGATCGTAACAGGATGAGGGGGACATCCAGGAACGAAGAGGTCGACTGGAAGGACATTGTTCGCGCCGTTGAGAACTTCAGGATGATCGCGGTATGGACCGCCTGAGATTGCACAGGCACCCACCGCTATCACGATGTTGGGCTCGGGCATTGCCGAATAAGTCTTTTCAAGAGCCAGGCGCATATTCTGAGTAATAGCGCCGGTAATCAGAAGTCCATCCGCATGACGTGGGGATGCGACAAATTGAATCCCGAATCTGCCGAGATCGAATACCACGGTATTTAGAACATTGACGTCAGCCTCGCATCCGTTACATCCGCCGGCGCTGACCTGTCGGAGTTTGAGAGAGCGTCCAAAGATCCTACGGGTCTGATCGGCAAGGCGCCCGGCAAGCCGCAGGGTTTCTTCTTCGCTCAAAACCAAATCGTTCCGATTGCCGGTCGCGAGTTTATACTCCGTGGAGAAGCGGATAGCTTCTTCGGGACACGCGTTCGCACATTCGGGACAGAACAGGCAGCGACCGAGGTCGATTTGCAAGCCTCCATCGCTGGTAATTGCATCAGTCGGGCAAGCATCCACGCAACTCGTGCAACCCGACTGACATCGTGCGTGATCAAAAATGGGTAGACCCCGAAATCGCTCGGGGAGGACCGGTTCGGTGTCAGGGAATGGCAGTGTGCGTTTGCCTTGACGTAATCGAGTGAGTATCAAGCTCGGCACTGGCTATCCTCAGAGATCGTGACCGCAATACGACAGGTTGAAGCTCTTGTTGCACAGAGGAAAGTCAGAGATTTGCTGATCGCGCATCGCAATCGCCAAGCCCATCCAGTTGTGGAACGAGGGATCGACCACCTTATAGTGCGCAAAGCGTCCGGCACCGTCGGTGATCGCGACGTGGCAGATTTCTCCGCGCCATCCTTCGACGAAGGACACAACAAGATGATTCGGTAGTAGAGGCGCTGATGGCGACAGAATTGGTCCTTCGGGCAGAGATGAAAGCTGCTCTCGAATGAATGCACCCGAACGCTGAATTTCAAGCCATCGCACCCATGCCCGCGCAAACACGTCCCCGCTATCCCATTTCGAGATTGGTATCTGAGCGAACCTGAAGATGCCGTTGGGGAAATCCTGTCTAATGTCTCGCTCGACTCCGCAAGCGCGCGCCGCGGGACCGACTAGGCCAAGCGCTTCACATGTTTGGCGCGATATTGTCCCGATATGCTCGAAACGCGCTTGAACCGAGGACGAGCCCCATAGCAGCGCGACCGCGCCCTCGACATCCCTTAGGGCGGCTTCCAGTTGCTGCTGTAGCTTTGCGATGACCGGCTTATCCAAATCGAATCCGACCCCGCCCGGTCTGATCAATCCCCGGCCGAAGCGGCTTCCGCACAGTGCTGCCGTTAAGTTGAGGAAGTCTCCTCGAATCCGGCCGCAGTAGGCGGCGGTTGGGAGATAGCCGACATCTCCGGCCAAAGCGCCGAGGTCGCCGGTATGGTTGGCGAGACGCTCGAGTTCCAGCGCTACCCCACGCAGCACTTGGGCCCGCGCTGAAACCGCAGTGCCTGACAGGGCTTCGATTGCTTCGCAGTACGCGGTCGAATGTCCGATCGAGGTGTCCCCGCACAGCGTTTCCATCAGATGGATTGTTCGCTTGCCGGGACCTCCCATTAGCGCCCGCTCGACTCCCCGATGCTGATAGCCGAGCGATATCTCCAGATGAAAAACTTCCTCGCCGTGACACTGAAACCGGAAATGGCCAGGCTCGATGATTCCCGCATGCACGGGGCCTACCGCGACCTCGTGAACCTCTTCTCCCGCCATCGCGAAAAAATCAGTGACTCCAGGTGCTGGTGCTGGAGAAAAGCTGTTGCCCGACCGGTAGGGCGCGTGAAATCGAATTGGCTTCAGCCAGGGATGCCCTTCCGGATGAATCTGCCACTGTTCGGCGATCTCACGCTCGAACCAATGAGCCTGCGGGCATTCGAGCGTCAAGCATGGGTACGACTGACTGACCTTGGTGCTGAGAATCGAAAGACTATTGGTCACCGAGTCAGCCGCCACAGCGATCAGTCGAACATGGCCATTCTCGGCGGGCATACCGAACAGCGTAGCCAGCGTGCAGGTGCTGCTCACTGCAGAGAGAATCCTGGTTCTGAACTCGGCAATCGAGAGATTGGGAATGTTTTGAAGCGGAATTGCTTCGCCACTGTGAAATGATAAAAGCGTCGTCGCCATCTCAACGCTGACCTAGCAGGCGCGCGGCATCATGGAGTGTCCGGCCCAGGACCGGTGGAACGTAAATGCCCATGATCAGAACCGCAGCTCCGAGTATTGCGGGCACCGCGCTCAGAGCAACACCTCGGCCTGCCGGAACAATGACGTCTTCGCGCGGAGTCCCCTGTGCCATAGCGAGGACAGGCGTGGCCATTCCCGCGAGAATGATCGCCAGAAGAATCAGGTAGGCAAGCGCAACGAACGACCGGCCCTGGTCCAATGCGGCTTTCAGGATCGTAAATTCACTCAGGAACGGGCCAAATGGCGGCGAGCCTGTGATCGCAAGAAAGCCCAATACCCACAACCAGCCGGACACGGGCAGGACTTGCAAAGCTCCCGAGACATTTTTCGCAGTCTTTGTATGGTAAACCGCCAGCAGGTTTCCGGCGACCATGAACAGCATCACCTTGGTCAACGAATGATTGATCACATGGAGCATCGCTCCGAACGGCCCTGCACCGCCCAATCCCACGCCCACCGCCAGGATGCCCATATGCTCGACGCTCGAGTATGCAAGCATGCGTTTGTAGTCAACCTGACCGGTGATGAATATGGCAGCCACCGCCATCGAGAGAAGGCCGAGAACGAGCAGCAGCCGTTCGCTGAAATCGATCAAACCTCTCGCGACACAGATTTGGTGGATTCTGAGAATCCCGAGAAACGCACAATTGAGCAGAGCGCCAGAGAGCAACGCCGACGCCACCGAGGGCGCCTCACTGTGGGCGTCAGGCAGCCAACTGTGAAACGGGGCGAGTCCCATCTTGGTGCCGTAGCCGACGAGCATGAGCACAAACGCCGCTTTGAGCCACAGGGGATTCAAGCGCGGCGCGTTAGAAAGGAGGTCCTTCAGAACCAAGGAGCCGGCGGCGGTTCCGGGGCCCGTTGCAGCCACGGCAAGAAAGAAAATCCCCAGCAGCGCCAACGCGATCCCCACCGAGCAAATCAGAAGATATTTCCACGTCGCCTCGAGCGAGCGATGGTGCCGATGGAAGTAGATCAGGGGAGCGCTGGCAAGCGTTGTCGCCTCGACAGCTACCCAGAGAAGTCCAAGGTGCTGGCTCAGTGTGACCAGCGTCATCGCGGCAAGAAACACAAGGAGGCAACCCGTGAAGCTCGCCTCACGCTCGTTGGAAAAGAGAAATCCCTCCTCTGAGTCCGAGTGCGGCTGATTGCGTTCTTCGCGCAGGTACGCAACCGCGTAGAAGCTTGACGCCAGAAAGAGCAGACTGGTCAGGGTCAGAAACAACCGGCCCAGCGCGTCTTCAGCAAGCCAGCCGCCGAGCGTGGGCGCAGGCGGCACCAGCCAGGTTCCCACGGTCAACGCGAATTGCACTATCGCGGTGGATACAAGTAGTCCGCGGCGGAGCGTATCCGACACGACGAAGAATGACGCAGCACCTGCCAGCGCCGGGAGCAAAATAAGTAGCAGGATCATGAGACCCGGTCGGAGAGAGCTACGAGCCGACCCGTATCGATATGATCGAATTGGCGACTTATATGAAAGATCGCGATGCCCATCACAAACACTCCCACAAAAACGTCAAGTAGAATACCCAGCTCCACAAGTATGGGCATTTCCAGCGCGACTGCGGCCCCAAACGCATACACGCCGTTCTCCAGAGTGAGGTAGCCCAGCACCTGGGTAATTGCCTTGCTCCGTGTGATTAGCAGAATAAGACCTACCAGGCAGGTGAAAAACGCCGCCGGTACCAACAGGAACGAAGCAGGTTGGTTGGGAAGGGGTAGGCGTTGACCCAGCCATACCGAAACCCCAAGCGCTACCGCTCCGATAATCACTGATAGGTTGTAGCCGATGAGCGGCTCGACCTCGCGGGCAGTGTCAGCGTCGCGCATGGCTCGCACTATCAGCCACGGCAGCAGGAAGCCCTTGACCGCGGCGCTGGTAAGCGGAAGCAGCACTCCGACAACCGATAGCTTTCCATCCTGCGCGGCGATGGCCAAGAGACCCAGCAGTATTCCCTGAATTGCAACGGCGCGGATACAGGCGGCGAGCCGGCTCGATGCCAGCAGCAGAAATCCGGTTAGCACCAGGAAGACCAGAATTGCGTTTACCAACTGTTTCATCCCTTCATCTTTGGACCAGTGCCAGAGCCAGACCGGACAGGACGATGGCGGCAATCAACAGTTGCGTTACTCGAAGCAGGCGCAACCGCGCCATCGAAGACTCGACAATTCCGGTTATTACTGCCAGACCTAGCATTCCCATTATAGAGAAGCCGCAGTCGAGCAAAGGATTGCCTGCATGCGAGGGGACGGCGATCGCGATTATGACTGCGCCCAGCAGCCACATTTTGAGTGCCGCGGCGTATTGGATCATCGCGAAATCAGGACCGCTGTGGTCGAGCACCATAACTTCATGAATCATAGTCAACTCGAGATGGGTCGCGGGATCGTCCACCGGGATACGAGCATTCTCCGCAAGAAAAACAACACCCAGACCCGCGATAGTTAGACCCAGCGCCGGCGCGGCTCGCATCCACATGGTGCCGGAAACCGATTCGAGCATGGAAGTAAGCGAAAGACTGCCAGTCTGCCGGGCCAGCGCGGCCAATCCCAGAAAAAGAGCGGGTTCGGCCAGTGCCGAGAATGCGACCTCGCGGCTGGCGCCCATTGCTTCAAAGCTCGAGCCGGTGTCGAGCGCGGCGAGGATAGTGAAGAAGCGCGCCAGCGCCAACAAATATGCGATCATGACAAGGTCGCCAGTGAACGGCGCGAGCGCCGGAAAAGCCCCGAAAGGAAGCAGTGCGGAGGCACAGATCATCGATGCGAGACCCACGACTGGTCCGGTCTGAAAGATCCATGTCGTAGTCTGACTATATACGGCGCCCTTTCGCAGCAGCTTCCAGAGGTCGTGGTAGGCCTGCAACAGTGGCTGGCCGACGCGGCCGGCAGCGATCGCCTTCGTGCGATTGATGACTCCCTGAAGGAAGGGCGCGAGCACCATCGCAAGCAGCAATGGCAATGTTGATCGCAGAATCATGCGTTACGCGAGCTGCCAGAGCAGGAGCACCAGGAGGGTGACGACGATATACAATATGTAAAGCTGAACCCGCCCTTGCTGCAGCGGCCGCAGCAGCAAAAGACCGCGGCCGATAACGCGGAAGAGCGGCCGAAAAATGTATTCCTGATATGGGTCGGAAGTCCCAGTAGCAAAACTCGCCTCCTTGGGAAACAAGCCCTGCGGCGCGGCCAGAACTCGTCGCGTTTGCAATAGCAAGTCAAACGTTTCTGTCAGCGGTTGCGCGAAGGACGACGCGGTATATTGCATTCGCGGTGACGGCTCGGCGTAGCCACAGTCCCAAGTCACATTTGTTGAGACCGATCGTTTGGATAGTGCGATCGCGCGTCCTATCCCCAGGAACGTAGCTATCCCGACCAATGCCCCGCCTGTATAGCTCACGAATGCGATCGAGTGGGCGGCTTGTGCCAGGCTCGTAAAGACGATCGCCGCCGACAGTCCGGTCACTTCCGAAATCAGCGGAGCCATCGAATACACGACGGTCGCGCCGAGCAGACCGATCAGTATGCATAAGGCGGCCAGCGCGAAACCGGGAAGCACCATGGCGAGCCCGACCTCGTGTGCCTGCTCGGCGTGCTCGCTTCGCGGTTGACCAAGAAAAACGATACCGAAAGCCTTCGTGAAGCAGGCAGCGGCCAAGCCTCCGATCAAGGCGAGTCCTCCGATCGTAGCCAGCATCGGCAGGCTATTGACGCCATCGAGCGTCACCGCTCCTTTGAAGCTCGCGAGATAGATCAGAAACTCGCTAATGAAGCCATTTAGGGGCGGGAGACCTGAAATCGCCGCCGCGCCAACAAGGAAGATCGCGCCGGTACGTGGCATTCGCCGCAGCAGACCTCCAAGATGATCGATGTCGCGGGTATGAGCGCTATGCACAACGTTACCAGCCGCCAGAAAGAGCAGTCCCTTGAATAGCGCGTGGTTCAGAACATGCAGCAATGCGCCGGCAAAACCCAGGACCGCGACTGCTGGGAGACCCGCACGGAGTCCGAGAGTTCCCACGCCGAGCCCCAAGGCGATGATGCCGATGTTCTCGACACTGCAGTAAGCAAGCAGGCGCTTGAGGTCATGCTGCGCCACCGCGAGCAACACGCCGGTAACCCCGGAGGAGAGACCGATCCCGCACAGCACCCAGCCCCACCAGGCTTGGGGGGCGCCCAGAAGGATTATAACGCGAACCAATCCATAGATGCCGGTCTTGATCATCACGGCCGACATCACAGCGGACACGTGGCTCGGCGCCGCTGGGTGCGCGTCGGGAAGCCATACGTGCAACGGGATAAAGCCGGCTTTGGTTCCAAATCCGACCAGCGCCAGCACGAACAGAAGTCCGGCGCCCGAAGAAGTCGAGAACCGATCAAAATCCAAAGTCCCGTTTGCTCTGCCGAGCAGGATGAACAACACCAGCAGAAAAGCAGTGCCGATGTGACTGGCGACAAGATATGTCCATCCGGCCTGCCGCGTGCTTTCCTTCTCGTCTTCGAAAGTCACAAGGAAGAACGAGGACAGTGCCATCATCTCCCAGGCCATCAGAAAGAGGACGCCGTTGCGCGCGAGAATAACGACGACCATGCTGGCGACGAGCAGATTGAAAAAGAACCACGCCGCGCCTAGCGACTTCTTCCCGCGGTAAGCCTCCAGATAATCTGCCCCATAAACCGCAGCCAACACGCATAGGAGGAAAACAGGAATCAGAAAAAAACCCGAGAGCGGATCAAGTTCGAGGAAAAGGCTCCCGTAGGGTACATCCCACGCCATTCGCAGCGACTGCGCCGGTGCTCCCAGTATCACGCGGACCGCAGGAACGATTCCACATAGGCAGCCGACTATGGTTCCACCGACACCGAAATACGTCGATCCTCGGCCACGATTTGCGAAGACGATTGCCCCCAATCCGCCGAGGCCAAAAGACAGAAGCGCGATCAGCAGCGCCGACATTATTCAGGCGTCATCTTCGGTTTCGATGTCCGGCTGCTTGAGCGCGCGCTCGACACGATCAAACTCGGCGAGGATTTCGTCTCGCGGCGCCCGACGCACGAGCGCCGCCTTCAACTGCGGGTCATGCAAGGCGAATGAAAGCCGAGACAGGAGATGAAGATGCATGCGGGCCGTTGGGCTGATCAGCAGGAAAATCGCGAACGCCGGCTTGCCGTCGAAAGCGCCGAAATCAACTGACTTCTCGAGAAAGCACAGCGAGATCGCAGGGCTGGAGGCATTCAACAAAATTGGTCTGCGGACGTGAGGGATCGCGATACCTTCACCGATGGCCGTTGAACCAAGTGCCTCGCGCGCCAGCAGGAGCTTCGCGATCGATTCTCGATCATTGTTTGACGGCAGCGCCAGGCTGTTCACGATTGCACGCATAACGGTCGCCTTGTCGTCACCGTGGAGTCCGTAAAATATACCACCCGCGATCAGCGCATCCACCAATCGGGGCGCAGGAGATCCGACCGAAGTTGGATCAGCAAAGATTTCCGCCGGAATGTCTATTTCGCGGGACGACGTACGCTCAAGCAGGTCGCTGCGATGCAATCGGTATTGATCATTGACGCGATCGGCTCTGAGGATTCCGCGCTCGATCCAGTCGTAAACTTTCCTCTCTGAGACCTTCAGCAGTTTCGACACTTCCCGGACATTCAATTGCATAAACGCATTCCACCCAGGCAACGCGGAAATTTATTGATCTTGAGATGATTGAGAAGCCCCAATCCGCTCAGTTCTTGCCGGTATCTTGGTAGCGTCCTAAGCCAGCGGACAGGGAAGCGGAAATGGAGCAATTGTGGAATAAATCGAGTGCCGGAATGTGATGTTCACACGACCGTGTTGGGTACAAGTTCCACCGAATATCCATTAAGTCGCGCAGTTTGGCTTCCGCGCAGCCGAGACATCTGCACGGTGAGCACCACCCAACATAGAGGCTCGAAGGCTCGACGGCATGAGCGGCGCAATAGCAGTGCCACAAAAAGTGTCCGCCGCTATGCTCATAGGTTTCGCCCTCGCTGTACTCGTCGCCCGTAAATCCCATTAAGTCGCAAAGCAATGCTCCAATTCGGCTACGCAGGTATCTTGCTTGACCTGCGTAAACGATTCCCGAGGACTTGTTGGGCGTCTCGTCCCACAGACGCTCAGCTATGACATATACGCCCGCAGATTCCGGTGGTCTTGAGTCTCGGTCTCGGATCACATTGTTCAAATAGTCGCCAATTCGGTAAGCCCTCGTCCAGCATGGACCGGCAGTGCCATTTCGATCATCTCCCACTTTCACTCCATGGTCGCCGCGTCGTGCCAACTTTCGCAGGTGCATTTTCGCGCAGCATGCTCTTCTTTCCCCGATTGTGGGCAATCGATTGTATTTATGTGCATTTTTACGTATTCTAACGATTGTGTCAAACACTAGCCGTAAAACTGCGGAAATCTCCGGAGATTCGGCCGACAGATTGATGACTGTTCGCCAACTTGCCGCTTACCTGAACCTCAATGAGCGGACAGTGCTCAAATTGGTGTCCGAGGGGGAGTTACCCGGAGTCAGAATCGGTAATCAATGGCGGTTCCGTAAGGCGATGCTCGACGTGTGGCTCGACGACCAAATGCTGGGAGTTACGCCACGCAGCGTCGAAATTCCGAGAGGCGCACCGGCAGCGCGTCGAATGCTGAATCTCGCGAGTTGCTTTCAGCCAAGCCACATAATTTCTGAGTTGGAGTCCAACACTAAAACCGGTGTCATCGAGGAACTCGCGACCCTGGCTAGCCGGCTGAATTTGGTCAGGGATAAGACTTGGTTCGTCGGCGCTCTTATCGAGCGCGAGAATATCATGCCGAGCGCGATCGGGAATGGACTCGCCTTCTTGCACACGCTCAATCGTCATCCCGAGCACGTAGTCAAACCTTTCATGGTCTTGGGTCGATCGCTTGGCGGTGTCGATTTTGACGCTCTCGACGGTAAGCCTACTCATCTGTTTTTCGTTCTGGGCCTTAAATATCACGAACTGCACCTTCCGTGGCTGGCAAAGCTCCCGCAGATGTGTTCGAGACCTGAAACGTTGCGAACCTTAATGGCAGCGGCCACCGCCGAGTCAATCTTCGCAGCCCTCTCAGTCGCCGAGCGTGATTTGGGGATTTCGCCGGCAAGCGAAGCCCTGAGAAAACTGCCATGACCAACCGCAGTCAGCTTGCAGGGTCCCCCACCAGAAGTCGCGAACTTTTCGACTGGGTCGCCGAGACGGCTAGGTTTACCCAGGCGGATCGAATCGTTTGGTGCGACGGTAGCGAGCAGGAGAGGGGGCGTCTGACGGAGCTCGCCGTCGCCACGGGTGTTCTCATTCCACTCAACCAAAGCAAGCGCCCAGGCTGCTATCTACATCGATCGAACCCCAATGACGTCGCGCGCGCCGAGGATCTCACGTTCATTTGCACCCCCAGCAAAGACGAGGCAGGCCCCACTAACAACTGGATGGCGCCTGACGAGGCTTACAGAAAGCTCGGCGGATGGCTCGAAGGCTCAATGCGTGGCCGGACCATGTACGTCGTTCCCTACGTACTAGGACCTATTGGCTCCCCCTTCGCCAAGGTGGGTGTGGAGTTGACCGACAGCCTCTACGTCGTCCTTAACATGAGAATCATGACCCGGATGGGTCGCACGGCTCTCGATCTCTTGGGCGAATCCGGAGACTTCAATCGCGGTTTGCACTGCACCCTCGACTTCGACCCCAAGCGGCGACTCATCTGTCACTTTCCGCAGGACAATACAGTGTGGTCGGTGGGAAGCGGGTATGGTGGCAACGTGCTGCTTAGCAAGAAGTGTCTTGCGCTGAGAATAGCCAGCTATCTCGGCCGGAAGGAAGGCTGGCTCGCCGAACACATGTTGATACTTGGAATCGAAAGTCCGCAGGGCGAGGTCACCTACGTCGCCGCGGCCTTTCCCAGTGCGTGCGGCAAGACAAACCTTGCTATGCTACGGCCGCCAAAGTCCCTCGGCGGATGGCGTGTGTTTACCGTCGGCGACGATATCGCATGGATGCGCGTGGCGCCTGACGGAACCCTATGGGCCGTCAATCCAGAAGCCGGCTATTTCGGCGTAGCTCCGGGCACTAGCGTTCGTTCAAATCCCAACGCCATGGAGATGATCAAGCACGATACGATCTTCACCAACGTCGCGATGACAGCCGATGGCGATGTCTGGTGGGAAGGCATGGATCGGGAACCAGTCGATGGGATGCTCGACTGGCAAGGGCGCCCGTGGCAAAGCGGGTCCGCCGGCAAAGCGGCGCATCCTAACAGTCGCTTTACCGCTCCGATGCGCAACAATCCAGCTCTATCACCCAGCGCTGACCATCCGCAGGGCGTGCCTATCTCAGCGATCATTTTCGGCGGACGACGCGCCTCGACCGTGCCACTGGTGTTCGAGTCATTTGATTGGACCCACGGTGTCTATCTCGGCGCGACCATGGGGTCCGAGACTACCGCCGCCGCGGATGGGCGGGTCGGCGTGATCCGGCGGGATCCGATGGCCATGCTGCCATTCTGTGGCTACAACATGGGCGATTACTTCGCGCACTGGCTCGCGATCGGCGGGAAACTCAGACACCCACCCCGCATCTTCATGGTGAACTGGTTCAGAAAGGACGGCGACGGATCATTTCTCTGGCCAGGATACAGCGAAAACATGCGCGTGCTCAAGTGGATTGTCGACCGCGCACGAAGACGTAATGCTGCGGACGAGACCCCCATAGGGTTCATGCCGCGTGCGGCGGATTTGGATCTCTCCGGTTTGGACATGTCAAACGAAAGGCTTGAGCTGGCGATGGCTATCAGACCCGATGAGTGGCTGCCGGAATTGGATCTCCAGGAACAATTTTTCGCGGGTATCGGTGAGACGCTTCCGCCCCAACTTGATGTACAGCGAGAAGCTCTCAGAGCCGGATTGGAACATAACTGGCCGACCGAACGCGTCTCATCCGTGAAAGCCTAGTGTCGTGTCTCTTAAGTTAATTTAATGTCGGCGATCCATAACACCTTGAGAACATTAGGTTTTAACGTCGGCAACGCTATTGTTACTTACGAGACACGACACTAGGTTATCACCTGAAGGACACGCGCAGATCGCAAAAGCAGTAGAACCCTTTCCGGCGATTCGCATTTCGAACTTTCGCTATGAGCTGAAGGTCACTACTTTACGAAACTGAGGTGGAGGAAAGATACAACAATGGAAGTTCATCAGGTCTGCAAACTCGGTGCAGGTACTCCCGTCTGGGTCTGGCTTGTCCGGGTGGGTAGAGGGAGGTGGTGGCCGGGTTCCGTGCTGTCCATAACTGCGGTGGAGCCTTTTCCGATGATAGATACGCGCTTCGAGTGTCGCTCGGCTGGGAAAAACGGAATCGACGGACCAGTCTTTGTTGGTATCAGTACCACCCGAATGCGTTATCTTGAACTCCGCGATCTCCACCTCAAAGGTGACGATCGGCCGGCTTTTGTTCCAAGCGCGATTTTCCACAAACCGGAACAAGCTGAGATCCCCCTTAATGGAATACAGCATCCGGTCACGACGACTGCCGATGGTCACGCACCGCGAGTAGTACCTCTGGCTCCCGTCAAGAAGCCGCGACCTAGAAAAAAAGCGAGAGTCTCAAAACCGACTAAAGACGCAACTGTCGTCGCGATTGAGTCATGAAGCGAAAGGCGGAGCAAGAGCCGCCAACCCCGCCAAGCTCTTCATCACAGTCCTGGTTGCTTTCTTACCGGTCTATTGATCCTAAGAGTTAAAGTAAATGCAGATTACCGAAGTATACAAACTGAAGACCGGCTCACCAGTTCCATCGATGGAGTCCGCGGCGTAGCGGACCGTTCGCCGTAATCAGTTGGACGATGCTCGCGGAGCATTTGCTCGAGGATGAACTGTTCGATCACGTCCGTGGAGCTTCCACCGGTGCCGTTAACCCTCGGGCAGGGCGCCTTGAAGCGGGCAACGGCGGCACCGTGCGTAATTACCTTTACGCTGCCACCGCTCCGCGAACGGACCCAGGACATCCCGCCTTTGGCGCAGCGGATATTGAATGAGATATCGATCGCGGCGAATCGTCCCGAACTGAGGCTTTCACCTGAAGCGGCCGAAGTGCTGATTGGCTATCGATGACCGTGCAGACACTCTGGCGCAAATGACGCCATTACGGCATTGCCTGAAATGCCCGGTCCCATTCACGGCAGCGATGGTCGAGAGGCCGATCCCGAAAGATCGGCCCCTCGTTCGCTTTGCCTCAGGTCCAGGCGGAGGGCGGGACCGGCAAGGGTTCGCTCGGCACCAGCGTGGCCACGGAGACGTGCGGCCAGGTCAGGCCGTTGAAGTTCAGAAAGACCTCTTGCGAGTACTGAATCTGCGTTGATTGGACCGTAATTTTGCGTGGCGCCGCGATCTCGATCGGCGGGTTCACGAGGAATTTCGCCACTGGTTGCCCGGCATCGCCGGTCTCAGCATAGATAGTTAGCGGCGGCTGGCCGGGCTTGAAGATTGGCACCTCGATGACGTGCTCGACGGTCTCGATCCAGAATGTTGCGTTCATCTTCAAGGTCTGGGCGTTTGGGCCGGCTGGCGCTGGATTGGTCAACGCCGCGGCATCGCCCAGCAGGAAGGCGATGTTGTCCGCGCCGCCGCCAAACAACGGGGCCGCCGGGCTGGTGGAGACGAAGATCGTGGTGGTCGAGGTGATGTTCTGCGATGCGAGGTGGTTGCGCAGTAGCGTGTTGGGATCGGTCAGCATGGCTTGCGTGATCGTGCCGGCGGCGACAAACGGACCCAGGTTCTGCGGAATCCGCGGCGCGTTGTCGGTGGCTGCGGTCTGGCTGGCGAAGAGGATCTTGGTATTGGGCGCAGCGGTGCGGAACGGCGTGATATCCACCGGCGGTATCGTCGGCTTGCCACTGATTTTGGACGAGATTCCCTGGGCCATCACCGTCGTGCCGTGGGGGATCGACGCCATCCGCACCACCGTCGGTCCCTCGGCGGGGTCGGTGGTTTTCGGCACGATCATCCAGAGCCCCGGCTCGAGGTGAATGCCCGTGGGTTGGCTGGGGATCGTGATGTCGCTGATGGTCTGCAGGTAGGGTACGCCGTTGAGGAAGACGTCGCCCTGCACCATCCCGCGGTTGGGAACGGAGCCAAGGCTTTTCGAAAAGGACAAGGTTTCGGAGGTAAGGTTTAGTTCGAGAATGTTGTCATGGGGCGGCGGCGGAGGAGGGACGGGAAGGGGCAGCGCCGTCGGGGTAGCGGCGCTCTCCGGCCGGAAGATGGTGTTGAAACCCCTGCCACTGAACGTGCCGGTGAAGGCGGCAAGTGGCCCCAGGCTTGGGCCCGATGAGCTGGTGTTCTTGTAGCTGGTGAGGCTCGACACCTCCCCATATCTGAACTCGCTGGGCACTGATACGGCCGATTCAAGTTTCGTCTCGCTCATTTCCAGTCCTCCCCTTTTGCAGGCCGCCGAGGCGGAAAGCCCCTGTCATAAGAGGTCTCCCGATCGGCAGCGTGCTTAATTACACCTTGCTCCAGTTGCAGCGTTGATGCCATAAAATAGAATCAAGATAATTTAATGATCTATAAGAATAACTTAAATGGTCGCCGCCAAGCTGAGTTGGCAGTGCCAGGTGACCTTGGCAGACGTCTGCCAGGATGGACTGTCAGCGGGCAATCATGTTGGTGCGAACTTCAAGTATCTCTTGAAATAAATGGACGCTGGCGGAATTCGCCGCGATCGAGCCGCCGCGCGACTGATCGCACTGCGGTCGCCCTTGGACCAGGCCGTCGCGGCCATCGCGCCGCGCGCGTCAGTTTAGGCGCCGGCCCCGGCGGTCCAAGGATTAGAACGGAGACTGCGCTAATGAGCGAGTTCGCGCGCGGCGATATCGTTGGCGGCGGCGGCGGCCCGCGCCAGCCCGTCCGGCCGAAACTCGAGAATCAGTAGCCACTGCATGCTCTCGGCCGGGTTTTCCGAGCGAACTTCGGGGCCAAGCAGGACCGCTCGCCCTACGTGAGTCGCCAATTCAAACGAACCAACGGGGCTTTCGGCGTATGGACCGAATGCTTTGGCGAGATCGAGCAGTATGTCATGTCCACCAAACAGGCCCACGGCTATTATCCCTCCTGGATAATAGCCAAGGACCAGACCGTCCTGAACGCTTAAGTATCGGCCCGGTCCAAATAGGTAGTCTCCTCCAATCCATAATGGCGGCAGGAATCCAAGTTGTTCTGCGCGCAGGGGGGTCAAGCGATCCGTGCTTTCGCCGCTGGAAACATATTCATTTGCAGCATGGATCAACGATGTAAACTGCGCAACCGCCACTCGTTTCTGCAGGAGATCGGGTGTCAGGGACTCGTACTTCTGTAGGTCGTTCAGCGGCACCCGATAGAGAGTAATCCCTCCAACCCTTAAGGGTGTAGGATCGAGACTCCCAACGAGCGATTGAATAACCTTTTGGTCGCCAGATGAGAACGGATCGCGGTCAAATGTGAGGACGGGAAACTGTCTATCCGGAAGCCATTGACCCCAGTCGTCCGCGACGATGATATATTCGACGCTCTTGTGGACCAGAAACGCTTTGAACTGTTCGTCCTGGTCAGGAATGTTCACCAGATCGAATAGTGAGCTCACAATGGGATACTTCACAAAACCGGGCGGAACCGGGGGCGAAATTCCGACGTAGCCTTCGGGCATGGTAAAGTAGAAATCAGTACTCGCCTGCCAGATATCGCTATCGCCCATTACGCCATACGGCAAAATCAGAACGTTTGCACTTGGGGGCAGATATTTACGGTACATAGCGTTCTTGAAAAACGCCGGCGTCTTGAGCGTCGTCGTCCAGAATGACGCATTGAGATTGGGCAGGAGCGATATTGCAACAATTGCAGCGGCAGCGGCACGCCAACGAACATCAATCGTACCGTCGGAGAGCCAGAGAGCCAACGCGACTGAAAGAGCCAGAAACATGTAGACGGCGAGGCGCGCGGGCAAAATCATACCTGCGATGGGCAACGGCAAAATTGTTTTCCAGGGCAACGGAAGGGAGATTCCTCCGAGGTGCAGGACCGGACCGAAGGTTGCGACGGAAATGAGGATAATGAAAACCAGCAGCGTTCGGATCGTCGGCTCATTCCACCTGCGGCGCCCGAGATTCCATAAGACGAGCAACAGTGGCAAGCCGACATATTCGCTCGCTTCCCACAGGTTCAGTGCCATTGCGGTGGTTCGGAAAACTGTCCATCCGCCAAAGATATTAGTCGATGCAGGAATGATAAGGCTGGTAGGCGGGGCCGAGACCAACTCAGGCCAGTTTCTTGCAAAAGGAATTGGGCCTCCCGCGAAAAAGTAGTACAGGTAGGGGCTCGTGAGAGTCGCGGCGATTAAATAGCCAACAGCCAATAAGGGAAGGAGAACCAGGATTCGCTTCCTTGACCTCGCATGTAAGAACCAGAGTACAGCGAAAAACCCCAGTCCAGTTCCAGTCATAGTCGCAACTACTTCGGGAAACACTAATAGTTGCATGCACAAAAGCAGTCCAAGTAAGCAAACGAGTCGTCGACTCGACATTTCGGTGCCGAACCACCGCAGTAACAAATATACCGCGAGCGGCAATAGGAAAGTTATCACGAGATTTACGTGTCCCAGAATGTGTGAATACATAAAGGGTGAAAATCCGAATATGTAACCTCCGATTACAGACGGCCAAAACGAATGAGTTACTTTCCGGCAGAGGATGAAGGCCGCGAACGCCGAAAGCGCGGGACAAAGCAGAATCGCGACGTTATATGCGGCGATCGGTCCGTAGGCCACTTCGAGCGGTAACATGGAGAGCGCCGCTAACGGATCTGGCGTAGCCCATGCCAGATTGGAGCCGCCGGGAGACCAGATCACGCTTATCTTCAGGGGATTTAGATGATTCGCCAGTGCGTGGCGCCACCATGCGAAGAAGAATATCGCCGCGCCCGGGTCCGGACCCATGCCGATGTAGCGATCCGACCAGTGGCCGATCAGGTTGCGCCCGAACAACGCCACCGACAGCACGCCAAAGGAGAGCAGAACCGCCAGCGCAGGCATCGCGCGCCGCAGACGCGATATTCGCGGCACGACAATCGCGGATGCGCAGTCCGGGCGCGCTTCGACGCCGTGAGTTTGCTTTTCAACGCTAGCAGTCACGGTTGCCAATCGTGCCAGATTGCCCGGATTATGGCGACAGCGCATCGTTTCGTTGCCGAATTGGCGGAATCACGACCACGTTTTCGAGCGAGCACGGTATTCGCTCGGCGACGTGCCGAATGAAGCCTTGGAATCGAGCGACAATTCCTTTAGATGATTGAGGAGTGACGACCTGCGCGCCCGTAGCTCAACTGGACAGAGCATCGGACTTCGGATCCGAGGGTTGGGGGTTCAAATCCCTCCGGGCGCGCCATTCACGCATGGCGTGCCGCGCAGCGTTTGACACTTCGCGTGAAGCATCCTAGGGTCGCAAAATCGATTGGGAGATTGCGCGCGTGGGTTGGCCACGAAGACCGACCACCCCAGGCGAACGGGCTTTAATTCGGCTCGGCTGCGGCCTTCAGGCATCGCGATCCGCGCGAGTACATCACGCTCGATCCATCACCGCGGCGACGTCCGAGGCGTGCCTCATGACGGGATGCGTTGCCGAGATGTGCGAGCGGCATCGTGGGTGTGAATGCAGGGCGCCGACGGCCGCCGCGGCGGCAGGTCTCCGGTGTCAACCGCGCCAATGGCGCCGCAGTGACCATAACAACGGCCATTCCGGCCGGGCAGGCTGAGTAATTTCAGCGGAAAGGGATAGTCTCTATGAAGATGATCGCGATTGCCGCCGGGCTGCTCTTTTTCATTCCACTCGCGAGGCCCGTGCTGGCCCAGGATGGGTCATCGGCGGGCAAGCCGGTCGTGTCGTCCAGTGCCGCTACGGCTGTGGCGGCCTCCGCGCCGGCGCCGGCGGCCGATTCATCGGACAAGACGGCCGCGGGGATTCCGGTCGGGACGACGATTACCACGCAGAACTGGCGGGATTACCAACAGTATATGCCGGCGGGAATGATCGGACTGTTCCAGGGTGAGTACTATTGGAAGATGCCGGCCGATGTCCAAATGACTATTGGCCCGACGATCATCCATCCGCTGCCCCGGAATTACGTGGCGGCGACCGAGAAGTACGCCTCGCAAATACGGATCGTGGACCTGCCCACGGGCGGACTGAGTATGCAGGGCTACCAGGGCGGCATGCCATTCCCTAATCCGGCCGAACCGCATCGCGGATGGAAGATTCTCGCCGACGTATGGTACCGGTACCTGCCGCATCTGATCGTCGATACCTATGGCACGTCATGTAGCCAGAACAATCTTGGCAATATCAGTTGCAGCGCGGATGAACTGGTGTTGAAGCAATTGAGCTTCAACACCGACCCCGGTATTCCAGCCACGATTCCCGGCGCCGGCGACACCTTTTCGACCGAATGGTTCATGACGGTGGAGCCCGAGAATGAACGATACAATGCGAGCGTGGTCATTTCTTATACCGATCTGGCCAAACCGCAGGCGGTCTATGCGTTCATACCGTCACTGCGGCGCTCCCAGCCGGTGTCTTCCAGCGCGCGATGCTCGCAGTATTCCGGGACTGACTATACGTCCGATGATTATCGCTATGGCTTCAACGCCAACCTGACGCAAATGCAAGTTACGGACCTTGGCGATAAGAAGATCCTGGCGCTGGTCGACGCCGACCTGCCCACCGGAGCATTTCCCGACGGGTTCGATATGCCGTTGGGATGGCCCAAGCCTTCGTGGGGGAAATGGCAGGTGCGGGACGCTTATGTAATCAGCGCGAGCAAGGTGCCGTCGCAGGCCGAGGGATATTGCTACGGCAAACGCGTCATGTACGTGGACAAGGCGTCCGGCGGAGTTCTGTGGCTCGACCTGTATGACACCGAAATGCACTACTGGAAATTCGGGGGATTCGTTCTGAAGACCATCGATGTGCCCGGGGTCGGGCCGGTGAATTGCAACGGCGCCGCGGTCGAGATGATGTGGGATATGCACAACCAGCATGCGAGCTTCTTTTCCGACCCGGCCTTGAATCATTCGCTGTATGTAAATCAACAGGCGCCGGCCGAGTTCAATGATCTGACGCGTTTCAGTACGGCGAGCGGCCTGAATCAAATCATGCAGTAGCGGAGTGCCGCCTCGCGGATCGAGAACGGGGGCAAGTGGCGCGCGCGGCCGCGGCGGGATCGCGCGCAAGCGCCGTTGCCTGTGCTACAAATTAAGCACGGCCGCTCAACCGCAATCGCCAGGCATCAGCGCAAATCCGGGATTGGGATTGCGGCGGCGCGCTAATTGTAGAATCCGGGAGCTAGTTGAGTGGATTTCACGATACCCGCCGCGATCACCGCGTACCTGGCCGAGCTCGACGCCTTCATCGAGCGCGAAATCAAGCCGCTGGAGCGCGAAAACGACAATATTCGCTTCTTCGACCATCGCCGCGAATGGGCGCGGACCGATTTCGAGGGCGGCGGCCTGCCGCGTCACGAATGGGAGGCGTTGCTCGGCGAGATGCGCCGGCGGGCCGATCGCGCGGGCCATTTCCGCTACGGGTTGCCGCGCGAATACGGCGGCAAGGACGGTTCGAATCTGGCGATGGCGGTGATTCGCGAGCATCTCGCGGCCAAGGGCCTCGGCCTGCATAACGATTTGCAGAACGAAAGCTCGATCGTCGGCAATATGCCGATCGTGCTGATGTTCCGCGACTTCGGCACAGCCGAGCAGAAAAGCGCTTATATACCCGGCATCCTCGACGACCAGATCCGCATCGCGTTCGGCCTGACCGAGCCCAATCATGGCTCCGACGCGACCTGGATGGAGACGCGGGCGGTGCGCGAGGGCGATGGCTGGCGTATCACCGGCGCGAAGATGTGGAATACCGGTGTCAACGTCGCGACGCACGATCTGATCTTCGCGCGCATCAGCGGACGCGACGGCGCCGCGCGGGGTATCGGATGCTTCATCGTGCCGACCGACAGCGCCGGCTTCAAGGTTGAGGAATATCTGTGGACGTTCAACATGCCGACCGACCATCCGCGCATCTCGCTGACCGAGGTCTACGTGCCGGCCGGGGCGGTGCTGGGCGACCCGGAAAACGGGCTCGCGGTGGCGCAGCATTTCGTGCATGAGAATCGCATTCGGCAGGCGGCGTCGTCGGTGGGCGCGGCGCAATACTGCATCAATGAGAGCGTGCAGTACGCCAAGGATCGCAAGCCGTTCGGCAAGCCGCTGGCGGGCAACCAGGCGATCCAATGGCCGCTCGTCGAACTGCATACGGAAGCCGCGATGATCCGCGGATTGATCCATAAGACCGCGTGGGAGATGGATCAGATGTCGAAGCCCGAGGTCGCCGAAAAACTTTCCGACAAGGTCGCGATGTGTAACTACCGCGCCAACCGGCTGGTCTGCGAGGCGGCCGATCGCGCGATGCAGGTGCACGGCGGAATTGGCTATTCGCGGCACAAGCCCTTCGAGCATATCTACCGGCATCATCGGCGCTACCGCATTACGGAAGGCGCGGAGGAGATCCAGATTCGGCGGGTGGCGCAAATACTATTTGGCTTCGGCGGCAAGGGACGTGGCGACGGCTGACACAATCGCGCACGGCGCGAGCGCCGCGCCGGGCGATCCGGATTCCTTCGCGAGCCTGCTGCGGGCAGCCGTCGCGCGGCATCTGGGCGCGCCCGGCACGCCGCACGATCTGCAGCGCCTGACGGGCGGCGCGACCAAGGCGACGTGGGCGTTCGACGCCGAGTGCGGCGGCACGCGGATGCCGCTGATTATGCAGACCACCAACGCGGGCGCGGCATCGATCCCGGCGGCGATCGACGGACTGACGCCGCATCTGACGGCCGAAGAGGACGCGCAGGTGATGCGGGCGGCGGAGCGCGTCGGCGTGCCGGCGCCGCATGTGCATGCGCTGCTCGAACCGGCGGACGGACTCGGCCACGGCTATATCACCGGGCGGGTGCCGGGCGAGACGATCGGCACCCGCATCCTGCGCGAGGAGCGTTATGCGGCGGCGCGGAGCGCAATGGCGGCGCAGTGCGGGACGATCCTGGCCCTGGTGCATACTATCGACCCGCGGGAGGCGCCGTTCCTGAAGGATCAGGATGCGGCGGCGCAGGTCGCGGCCTATCGCAGGTACGTCGATCATTACCGCTTGCGGCTGCCGGCGGTGGAAATGGGCTTGCGCTGGGCGGCCGATCGAATACCCAGTAAGCCGCGCCGCGCGGTACTGCATGGCGACTTTCGCATGGGCAATATAATCGTCGGCGAAGAGGGCGTGCGCTGCGTACTCGACTGGGAAATCGCGCAGATTGGCGATCCGATGCAGGACCTGGGATGGCTATGCGTCAAGACCTGGCGCTTTGGCGGGCGCAATCCGGTGGGCGGCTTTGGCGCGCGCGAGGATCTGTTTGCGGCGTACGAAAAGGCCAGCGGCGTGGCGATCGATCCTGCGCAGGTGCTTTTCTGGGAGGCCTTCGGCGACGTGAAGTGGGCGATCATGTGCCTGTTCAAGGCGATGGCCTTCAGCGATGGCACGGAGCCGCTCAGCCTCGAGCAGGCGGCGATCGGGCGGCGCATCGAAGAGCCGCTGCTGGATTTCCTCAACCTGATCGAGGGGCGCGACTGAATCGCGACGCGATGCGGCTGAAACCAGCATGCCGAACCGGCCCGCCAACATAAGCTATTCGCGCGAATGACTAATGACGATTGAGTATAATGAGTATGTGGAGAAAAACGCGATGACGCATCGCCGCGGGAGCGAACGTGCCGAATAGCAAACCCGATGCGGCGACACTGCTTGAAGCCGTGGTCAAGTACCTGGACGAGGAGCTGATCCCGACGCTCGCCGGGTACCATCGCTTTCAGAGCCGGGTGGCCGCCAACGTGATCAGGACCGTTGGCCGGGAGATCGGGCTGCGCGCGGAGCAGGCGGCGGCGGAGCGGACGCGGCTGGCGGCTCTGCTCGGCCACGGCGGCGAGGTCGAGGCGCTGAACTCCGAGCTGGCCGACCGGATTCGCGCAGGTACGCTTGCGCTTGACGATAAGGCGCTGCGCGCGCATATTCGCCAATCGTTGAGCGACGCGCTGGCGATCAACAATCCCAAGTGGCTGAGCCGTTGACGCGCGCCGCGCATTCGCCAGTAATCATCGTCAGGCACAATATTTAAGCTGTTCGCATTCAGTTCAAGGAGAAATCATGGCCAGCGCATTTGATCACGTGCTCAGCGGCATACGCGTGTTGGATTTTTCGCGGGCCTTGGCGGGACCGACGTGTACCCGGATGTTCGCCGAGATGGGCGCCGAGGTCATCAAGGTCGAATCCGCGCCGGCCGGCGACATGGTGCGGCGGATGTCGAAGATCCGCAACGAGCGCAGCCTCTATTACATCCAGCAGAACCTGGGCAAAAAGAGCCTGTGCATCGACGCGCGCGATCCGCGCGGGATGGCGATACTGAAGGCGCTGGTGGCCAAGGTCGACGTCGTGGTCGAGAACTTCAAACCGGGCACGATGGCCGATATGGGCCTGGGCTACGATCGCCTGCGCGAGATCAAATCCGATATTATCCTGTGCTCGATTTCGGCGCTGGGGCAGAGCGGTCCGCTGGCAAAATTGCCGGGCTACGATTTCATCGCACAGGCCTATTCGGGAGTGACCTCGATGATCGGTGAGGCCGGCGGCACGCCGTACATCCCGCTGGTCGCGTTGGGCGACGTGAGCACGGGCGTGCACGGCGCGCTGGCGATCCTGGCGGCGCTGCGCTACCGCGATCGCACCGGCAAGGGCCAGCATCTCGATGTCGGCCTGCTCGACGCCTACTACCATTGCCACGAAGTCAGCGTGCATCAGTACAGCGGCAGCAAGGGCGAGATCAAGCCGTCGCGCCAGGGACCGCATCTGAATTACATCTGCCCGGCGGGGGTCTTCAAGGCCACCGGCGGATGGGTCGTGGTGATGGCCTTCCTGCATCATTGGAAAGACCTGTGCATCGCGATGAACCGCCCCGAGTTGGCCGATGACGCGCGGCTGGGAACCGACGCCGGTCGCCTGGCGAATCGCGCCGAAGTGATCAAGCTGATCGAGGACTGGCTCGCGACGTTTCCGGATCGCGACAGCGCGGTCGACATGATGCAAAAGCATCACGTGCCCGCGGCGCCGGTGCTGTCGATCGAAGAGACCACCAAGCATCCGCATCTGCTGGCGCGCGGCACGGTGCGGACGATCGAGGACCGCATCGCGGGCAAATTCGAGATTCCGGGGATGCCGCTGCGCTTTTCGGAATTTCCCAACGACCTGCCGCTGGAGGCCGCCACGCTCGGCCAGCACAACGGCGAGATCCTGAGCGATTGGCTCGGACGCAGCGCGAAGGAGATCGAGGAGCTGCGCGCCGCGAAGATCCTGGTCGAAGGCGAGAACTAGGGAGCCTCTGCCCAAGGCCCATTTTGTCATTCCGAGCGCGGCGAAGAATCCCGGATCCGGGATCCATTCGCTGCGCTCAGGGTGACGGACAGCGCCGCAGTGGGCATGGGGCGCGCGGGCATGGGACGCGGGCAAGTCTGCGCAGCCGCGCGATTACAGAGAGTCTAGAGTCTGCGCAGCCGCGGCTATAATCAGTCATGGGGTGCGGCGCGACACCCAAAGCGCGACTTCGCGGACTCGTCCGCATCCGAATCAAAGCCGCAATTTTAATTTGTCATGGCGCGCGATCACCGTGCGGTCGCGAGCAGCTGATCCGCGATTACGCGGGCGACGCAGGCGGTCAGGCGCCGGGCCGTCGGCAGGTGCAGGAACTCATTGGGGCCGTGCGCGTTGGAGTGCGGCCCGAGCACGCCCGTGATGAGGAACTGCGCTTCGGGAAAGCGCTCGCCGAGCATCCCCATGAAGGGAATTGTGCCGCCCTCGCCGACGTAAGCCGCGGGCTTGCCGAAGCAATTCTGCGAGGCCCGCTCGAGCGATTGTTCGAGCCATGGCGCCAGTTCCGGCGCGTCCCATCCGCTGGCTGCCCAGTTGGATTCGAAGGTCACGCGCGCGCCATGGGGCGGATCGGCTTCGAGAATCGATTTCATTTTTTCGGTCGCGGTCCGCGGGTCGCAATCCGGCGGCAGGCGCAGGGACAGCTTGAGCGTGGTCTGCGGACGCAGCACGTTGCCGGCGTTGCCGGCCGCGGGCAGGCCGTCGGCGCCGACGATTTCGAGCGCCGGGCGCCAGGTGCGGTTGAGGATCAGTTCGACCGGGTCGTCATCGAGCGCGCTAGCGCCCGCGACGAACGGAAAGCGCGACCAGGTAACCGCGCCGAGCGCGGCGGCGGCCGCTTCGGCCTGCATGCGCCGCGGGTCGGGAATATGCGTATAAAATTCGAGCGGCAGGATACGCCCGGTCTGCTCATCCTCGATACGGCTCAGGAGCTGGCGCGCAATGCGAAAGGTTGACGGCACGATGCCGCCGGCATCGCCCGAATGCACTCCCTCGGTGAGCATCGCGACCGTCAGCGTGCCGCCCGCCAGGCCGCGCAGCGAGGTCGTGCACCAGAGTTGATCGTAGCTGGCGCATCCGGAGTCGAGCGCGATAACCAGGTCGGGACGCCCGATGCGATCGCCGAGATGGTCGATGTAGAAGGGCAGGTCGAAGCTGCCGCTCTCCTCGCACGCCTCGATCAGCATCACGCATCGCGCGTGCGCGACGCCCTGCGCCTGCAGGGCGCCGATCGCGCCCAAGCCGGCGAACATCGCATAGCCGTCGTCGGCGGCGCCACGGCCGTAGAGCCGATCGCCCTCGAGCACGGGAGTCCATGGATCGAGGCCCGCACGCCATCCCGCCATCTCGGGCTGTTTGTCCAGATGGCCGTAAAGCAGGATCGTGCCGCGCGCGTCGCCGGGAATATCGATGAAGATGAGCGGTGTGCGGCTCGCGAGGCGCACGACTTCGAGCTTGAGGCCGGCGATCGGCTGGCGGCGCGCCCAGTTCTCGAAACGCGCGACGACCCGATCCATGTGGCCATGCGCGGCCCATTCGGGATCGAAGGCGACCGATTTGTTCGGGATGCGGATATATTCGATCAGCTCGGTGACGATCGATTCGTCCCACAGCCGATTGACGTGGTTCTGTAGCGTGGTCTGGTCCATGAGCATGAGCCTACGCGGCGTGCGCGAGCGAGGGTATGGCCGGGGTCGGGCGCAACGAAATCTTAATTATGCACGCGCTGGAGCCGGAGCGTATCAGGCGCCCGGCGGACGATCGCAGGCGCGCGATCGCCGCGCCGGGCGCTTGGATTGAGTTGGCACACGCCAGCCGCGCCGGCGCGCGCTTAGTTCGGCACCCAGGCGACGGCGCGGATTTCGCCGAACTCGCGGCGCGACTTGGTCCACGTGTCACCCGCATTGGTGCTCACATAGACATAGCCATGCAGGCTGTTGGCGACGACCACGTCGGGATTGGCCGGATTGGTCGCGAGCCAGTAAACCACCGAGTTGGGCTCGAGCGGCAGATCGACCGGCGCCCAGCTTTTGCCGCCGTCGCGCGTGCGCTGGATCGCGCCGCGCTTGCCCGGAATGAAATCGCCGTTGCCGACGAACATCACGTCCGGATCGTCGGGCTTGAGCGCGACGCCGCGGCAATAGGAGATCGAGTCGCGCTCGGAGAACAGCGGGAAGCCGTGCAGCGACCACGATTCGCCGTCGTCGAGGCTGCTCCAGATGCCGTCGGGAGTGGTCGCCAGCAGGCGCGGCTTGGAGCCGTTGCCCACGGCCACGCCGTGAATATCGCCGTTGAGCATCTTGTCGCCGAGCGGCGGCAGATGGATCCAGGTTTCGCCCCCGTCACGGCTGCGGTAGATGCCGTCGATTTCGACGCCAACATACATCGTGCGATCGTCGCGCGGATTGAAGACGATGTTGGTGACTTTCGGCGCGCCGGCGAAGCATTTCTCGGCGATCGGTATCGCCAGCTTCTTCCAGCTCTGGCCGCCGTCGGCGGTGCGGTAGACGGCCGGCGGCTTGGTCCCGGCGAGCATCACGGCGGGATTAGTCGGATGCCACGCGGTCGACCAGATCTGCGCGCCGTCCATCGGCGACGGTATTAGTTCCCAGTTCGCGCCGTTGTCGACGCTGCGATAGAGCCCGGCTTCGGAGCCGGCCAGCAGCGTATGCGGATTGTGCGGCGAGACGGCGATCGACCGAATCTGAATCTCGCCCGGCTCGGCCTCGAACGGCAGCGCCATCTTGCTGCGCCGCCA
>Ga0307373_10003699_pt1 | contig 26375 bp, 24 predicted proteins | sample OX2MG_FD_202534 | JGI IMG/M metagenome (GOLD analysis project Ga0307373, IMG submission 202534) | Soil microbial communities from Risofladan, Vaasa, Finland - OX-2 | ecosystem: Environmental > Terrestrial > Soil > Coastal area > Acid sulfate soil | place: Finland: Risofladan, Vaasa | collected...
GTGCTACCTATTTTGACCTCTATTGGTCAAAAATCGACCATAACCAGCCCGTTACTGGGTAAAGCGCCCCAGATTGCGGTCATATCGCGACTGCGGCCATGAACCACACGATTTTGTCCTCACTCATGGAATAGGTTCGGTCCTTTCCCAGGAATGAGGTGTCTCGAATCCCGCAGGGCCCGCTATCATGCTCCTCTAGGAGTGTCATAGATGCCGGCGACTTTGGGGTACAAAGTTAATTGCCGACAGGGGTGCTAATGAGAACCCCGTTGCCAGGTTTTCGCTATGTCGATTCCGACGAAATAGTCAAAGTGAACAAGCTCGTCCTCCGTGAAATTGTAGTTCGCAAGGCGGACCGTCCACAGGTTCTGTCGAGAACAAAACTGGACCTCATTCTTGCGAATGTGCATGAAACGAAGGGAGACACCCACGACAAGGCCCCCGCACTCATCATCGGTCTGATTCGAGGTCACCCTTTTGCCAGCGGAAACAGGAGGACGGCTTTTGTTGCGACCAGACTCTTCCTGGAACAGAATGGCGAGAAGATGTACGTGGAACACGACCCAAAGATTCTGCTGGGTATCCGTGAGGGGTTTTATACGACTGCGGAGGTGAAATCATGGCTGAAGGGAAATGCAGTCAAGAGATTTGCTCGAGGTTGAGGATGAATTTGAAAGGCGCGTCCTGAAGATAATCGAGGAGGAACACGCATTCCTAGAAAAAATCGGGAAACTCTGAGCCCTTCAACAAGGATTCGTCAACTTTAGCCAATTTTCCCTGACTGTATCCGATTCGGTAGATAGCAATCCTCTTTCAGAACCCGTTCAGGGGCGGGTCCCATCAGCCCCCAATAACTACATTCCCAGAACCGGATTCGAATTTCGCGGCTGATGTCATGTTCCGATGTAGGATGTCTGAAGGTTTTTGCGAACATTTATTGTTCCTATAATACGCCGGCCATCGGCTTCATCTCATGGAAGGCAAATGCCTCGCTGAAGGAACCCTGGCTCAACCTGGCTGATCCGATTTAAACCTCCGCCGGAAAGCGCCACAAAGTATCCGGTATTGGGGCGTGAAGAGGACTCCAACGTGAGGTATACCTCGTCGGTAGCTGGATTCAGCCCTATGTTGTATTCGCCCCCGCTCTGAGGTGTGTTGAACGTGCCGAGGAGCTTACCTGTCCCCCCATCAATGACCAAGAGAAAGTTCTGGCTATCGGACACAAGGTACAACGTGTCCGACGTTGGGTCTACCACCATACCACCGCCTCCCGCACCCGAACACGACGAACCAAGAGAATGGGAATAGAGTAGCTTGCCCGTGAGTCCGTCAATGGCGTCCAAAGTCAGGTTCGCACCCATCTCACCCATCACGTATATCGCGTGGTTGTTGGAGTCGAAAACCAACGGGAAGTTTATCGCATCGTATCCAAGGGGTGCGGTCCACTGGACGGGGAAAGCCGCCAAGTAACTCGTCACGTTGATTGCGAGGACTTCCGTATTTCCACAGGCGAGTGACATCTGACCGCAGGCGCTCAGATAGACCATGTTCGACTCCGGGTTCACCGCCATATCCAGAAGCGTTGCATTCACGGGCGTATCCGAAAGGAGGGCGCCAGAATTCTCGTCGTAGCTGATCAGATAGTCCACGCCCAGCGAGCTGACATATGCGGTAGAGATCCCATAGAGGACTTGCCGCGTCGGGTCGATGGCGAGCCGTTGGACGCCGATCGGGAATTCTCCCACTATCGTATCGCTTTGTCCGTCTATCCTGATTATGCTCCCAGTCGACTGCTTGCCGCCTGGCGAATTGCAACTGTTGCTCACGTTGGGGAGATTCGTGCAGCCCGATACCGGCACGTACACCATGTCCATCTCTGTATCAACCGCGATCCCGGAGCCTGGCGTCCCAGGGAGAGTTATGTTGCGAATGATTTCGTGGTTGGAGGCGTTGAGAACTGTCAAGCTGTTTGCGAAAAGGTCAGAGACATAGACCTTGCCTGTGACCGGATTCACAGCGATTTGACCGGGCCAGGGAGTGAGAGTAACATTCGCGACCTCAGCAGTCGATATCGAGGGGCTGGAGCCGGTCGATAGCGCCGTACTCGAAGAAGAGGCTGACTGGGAGGTCGTCGACGAGCTTGTGGGCGAGGTCGTCGTTGAGGTGCTGCTGGTTGTTGATGACTGCAGAGTTGTAGAAGTGGAGGACCCGGTCGCGCAGCTTGCCCCGTAGGTCGTATCGACCGCCCCCGATGGGACCTGCAGCGTCACGCAGGTGGATCCTGCCCTCTGGCTAGCCGTCACGTTGTAGGCTTGACCGCCGTATATGACAGAGAAAGAATTGGCGGCGTCCCCAAAGGCGTACCACTCTGTGCTCGTGCTCGTCGTGAAGCTCTTGAATGCCTCGCCTGAGAAACACGACAGGTACGGGCACGACGAGGACGGGGACTCTGAGAACGACGAGGGGGCGCACGTATACGCAAAGTTGTAGGCCGTCGTCACGGCCGCCCCCGCCACCAGGGCCGAATCGGAGTCCGAAAGCACGCGCAGATACACTTCCCCAAAGCACCGGTAGGTAGCGTTCGCCGCCCACCCTCCGAGGTCCCCTGCGCAGTCATAGTTCGAGAATTGATAGCGGTCCTGAGTGACCGTGCCGGACGGCACTGCGAGAGTGACGCACGTGGTTGAATCCGGATAAGAGCCGCCCGGGAACAAGTATGTGTGGCCGGCGTAGCTGACCGTGAAATTGTAGGCCCCGAGGGTAATAGGAAAGTCGAACCATCCAGACGACCCTTCGCTGACCCTCTCAAGGTAAAGCGTCTGGCTCTCTTGGAACCCATTGCCGGCGCAGCCGGTTCTATACACGGCGGTGACGGCGGGCACGCCTTGCTGAACCGGCATCCCCCTTCCGTCAGAGACGACCTGCAACTCCAACGCAGCACTGCGCTGCCCCGGGGTAGTGCAGATTGTCATGGTGGTGTTCGTCCCGGTAGGCGACGTCAGGGAGCTTGAGACGTTTGCAGCGTAGGTGCTTTGGGTGTCGGGGATCCTCAAGACCGTGGGGGAGGTCGAGGTCCGTGAGGTCGCAGAGACCGCAGAAGGTGTCGAGCTGTGTGAAGTCGCGACCGTTTCGTTGCCCTGAGGCGTCGAGGCCATAGTGCTAGTCGCGCTGGTAGGCGCCGCTGGCGGCCGCGTAGAAGCGACGAGGGCGACAACTGACACGACCAGAACGATCGCGACCACGAGTGCGAGGGTGCTCCGCGGTTGACCTTCCCTTTTCATCGGTGCGCCGAAGCTCGTGGTTACTATTGAAGGCGACGGAACCTAGACCCAATCAAGTCCGACTCGGAGCAGGACGGCTCGGCTCGACGCGGTGGCTAGCTTCGAGGCCGTTACGAGTCTGAAAAGAACCTATTCGGGCACGATTGCCGCCTGAAGTTGGGCCAAAATCGCGTCTAATAGCCCCTAATCAGGGGCAGCCCCTGGACGGGCTATCTATTTTAATCTCTGTTTGCCCAATGCGCCATGATTTACACCAATTCTGACTAAAAAGGTACAACCCCGGCTATATCGCGAATCCGTAGCTGGAAAAGAACGCGTGCAGTGCCCGTGGGGGGTGCGATCTCCTTCGGATTGACGAAATGGTTTAAGCGGGCCCTGGCAAGAATTCGACTCTTCGTAGATCAGTTTGGATCGAAAGGCTTGCGGGCCCGGCAACGCCGACCCGCATTTGGGTTCTGGCCTTGATGCACAACGCTAAAATTCCGAGCGACAGTTTGGGAGTACGAACCAGAATGGGTACCTATCGAATAGGGATTCTTTCGCGCGGCAATCCACACGAAAGGGGATCCATGGCTGAGCTAGATCGATTCAAGGGCGTGTTCGACGCGCTTACAGCCAATGGCGTCGAACCAGAGGGAGTAGTCTACGCTGAAGAGGTTGAGGAGGACGTAAGGCGCCGACTGTTGGCAGTAGACGGAGTGCTAGTCTGGGTCGATCCAATCAGCAAGGCCTGGGACGAATCTACTCGGGACCGGTCCAGGCTGGACGAGCTGCTGCGAGACGTGGCGTCGCACGGCACTTGGGTCAGTGCGCACCCCGATGTGATTCTGCGCATGGGTACGAAGGAGGTCCTCTACCTAACTCGCGAGATGTCGTGGGGAATGGATATACGTCTATACCGTGCCATCGCGGACCTCCGCGAGCAGCTACCTTCGCTTCTCGCCGCCGGGCCCCGAGTCCTTAAGCAGTCTCGCGGGAATGGTGGGAACGGAGTATGGAAAGTTGAGTTTCTCCCGGGCCTCGCTTCGGGAGCCGGGCTGCGGTTGCGGGTGCAACATGCCACGAGGGGAACACCTAGTGAGGAACTTACGATGGAAGAGTTCATCGCGAGGTGCGGACAGTACTTCACTGGAAGCGGTTTCATGGTAGACCAGCCGTTTCAATCTCAACTGGAAAGGGGGATGGTCAGGTGCTACCTATCCAACAACCGAGTCGTAGGGTTCGGATACCAAGCGGTAAACCTCCTCCTGCCGCCGCCCTCAGGGAGCTCGGAGCCACCCTTGCCCACTCCACGCGTCTACTACGGCCATTCGGAACCAATGTTCCAAGAGTTGAAAGCCAAAATGGAAAACGAATGGGTCGTCGAGATGCAGAGGATCATTGACGTCCCCGACGAATCGCTTCCAGCGATTTGGGATGCAGACTTCCTCTATGGTCCAAAGGACAGTTCTGGGAAGGAAACATTTCTACTGGGCGAAATCAACGTCAGTTCGGTGTATCCTTTCCCAGTCGAGGGGACCCTGCCCTTGGCACGGGAAGCAGTCGCTCGCGTCAATTGCGGCAAGCGCTCTCGACGCTGCCCATGAGTCGAAAGTCCACCTAACCGGATTCGAACGGCGGGCCCGTTGGGCGCATGCTTCACCGCCGTCCGCCCTCGAACTAAGTCAGCTCAGATTCGATCCGGCTTAGGACGACACCGCCTAAAGGCCCCTAAACAGGTGCGGACACTGGATGCCTGTCCTAACGCTTCCCTTTCTTTGATTCTTCTTCTCTGATCTGCGCGGCAAGCTTCCGCGGATCAATCCTCGTGATTCTGGGGATTCTATCGTAGGCATCGTCAGTCGAGACCATCTTGTGCTCAGGATCCTCCAGGAGACACGTCGCTGCATGGTAAGAGTCGAAGATGGACGACAATCCGAACGTCGTGACAAGCGAGAGGGCGAGCAAGTCGTGATCCGTGGTAGTTGGGGCCCAAGTTAGGTTTGCGATTCTCGTAAGTGCTCCGACCTTCGAGAGGATGTCCGCAGGGGGATGGCCTGTCCTGGCGAGGAGGTAGTAGAGCTCGTGAATCGCCTCTCTGCTCACCTGTACTTCGCCAAACCTACCCGCGGCAACATGCCTCAATATCGTCTCGGCATCCTCTTTGAGCGAATCCTCGTCCTTGATGTGCGAGAAGAGAATGTCCGTCTCAATCATCAAAGCTGCTTCCGCCTCTTTGCCCTGTTTCTCGCGTCTTCGCCCGCGCTGTCTTCTGCTACTCGCTTCAGCTCCTTTACATCTCGATCCTCTTTTAGCCAAGATCCTGAGGACAGAAGAGGATCCGAGGGAATCGGAATGCCGAGGAAGTACGAATTCGCGTCGATGATGATTACGGATTCTCCAGGAAAGACCATCTCTCGAGGCAGCTTGATTCTCCCTCTGTCATCGACCTTGGCAACAGCCATTTTTGCCCCAAATGTTAGAATCTTCCCCGATTATCATATCTTCCCCCGCATTGGGGAATTTGCCCACGGGCCGCGCGATGGATTCGAACCTGTTTGGGGGCGGACCCTGGACGGGCTATCTCATCAATTCTGCCTCTATTACCAAATCACGGCTTGGTAAGGCCTTGATTGGATAAATGCGTTCCTAATACAAGGATTATCTGGAAGCGGAGCACATTTGCCCTCAGGGATTCATTGCTCGCACTCGACCAAAGGCAATCGCGTGAAAATTCTTCGCGTCCGGGGCAGCCTTAAATCTGACGCGTTAGGTTCTATAATATAGTTGCGAGCTGAGCGTCCTGACACCATTGGTGGGGAGAATCAGGAAGGAAAAGAGGCACGAAGGCTGGCCGCAGTCATGTTCACTGACATAGCCGGATACACCGCAATCGCGCAACACGACGAACGTACAGCTCTCGAACTTCTTGAGCAGCATAGGATTCTCCTCAGGACGTGCATCCAGAAGCACGATGGTGAGGAAATCAAGACAATGGGCGACGGATTCCTGGTTGAGTTCGCAAGCGCCTTGGAGGCCGTCCGGTGCGCCATCGCGATGCAGCATTCCTTGTATTCATTCAACGCTCAGCGCCCCCTTGACAAGAGAATTGGCCTCCGAGTTGGACTCCACGTTGGAGAGGTGATACATTCGAAGGGGGACATCTACGGAGACGCAGTGAACGTGGCATCCAGGATAGAACCTCTCGCGCAGGCCGGTGAAATTTTCATTACCCAGCAGGTCTACGATCACGTTAGGAACAAGCTTCAGAACTCCATTGGGTATCTCGGGAAGCGCAACCTGAAGAATGTAGAGCTGCCGGTAGACATCTACAAGGTAATGATTAGTGTCGCTCAATCCGTGCCTGCCGTCAGCTCGACTCCAACCAAGCACCGGGTGGCTGTCCTCCCATTTGCCAGCATCAGCCCTGATCCTGCCGATGAATATTTCGCCGACGGCCTTACTGAAGAACTAATCTCGGTGGTATCGAAGGTCGGGACCCTTCGAGTGACATCGCGTACCTCGGTAATGAGGTATAAGGCCACGACAAAGTCGCTAGTTGAAATCGCCCAAGAACTAAATGTTGGAGCAGTCCTTGAAGGAAGCGTACGCAAGGCTGGTAACAAACTCCGAATCTCAGTGCAACTAACTGACGTCCAAAAGGACGAGCGGCTTTGGTCACAGAGCTACGACAGGGAACTCGAGGACATCTTCGCGATTCAGAGCGATTTGGCTAGGAGAGTTGTAGAGGCATTGGAAGTTCACCTTCTGATAAGAGAGAAAAAGAGCCTTGAGAGGCGGCCCACCGCAAGCATCGACGCTTATACGCTCTTCCTCAAAGGCCTGCACTACAGGGGCAAGGGCACTCGGGCAGACATCCAAAAGGCGATTCAGTATTTTCAGGATGCACTGGGGAGGGACGGGCAGTTCGCGATGGCCTATGCCGCCCTAGCGGACTGCTTCGCTACTTTGGGCGCTATGGGCGAGGCTCCGCCGAAAGAGAACTTTGCTAAGGCTAAGGAACTTGCCTCGAAGGCCATCGAGCTGGATGATTCGATTGCCGAAGCGCACGCGACGTTGGGACTTGTGCTGGAGGACTACCTTCTTGACCGGGAAGGCGCGGAAAGCCAGTTCAGGCTAGCGCTTGATCTCAATCCGAGTTACGGTAAAGTCTGTCGTTCGTACGGCGCCCATCTCGCAGCCCAGGGCAGGTTGGACGAGGCGATTATCGAGATCAGGCGGGCCCAAGACCTAAACCCACTTGCAATAGACGTGAACGAGTGCGCGGCTGCAATCTACAATTGCGCAAACCATTACGACGAAGCGGTAGATGCGTGTCAGAGGATGCTAGAGCTCAACCCGGATCACTTCCCGGCGCTCCAGTTTCTAGCCGAGACATACATGAACCAATCCAACTTCAGAGAGGCCATACAGGTCCTTCAGAAAGCACTGACACTTTCCAAGGGCGCGGCGACCGTGAAGGGTCGACTCGGCTATGCCCTTGCGCGTTCAAACAAGAAAGTCCAAGCGCGCAGGATTCTGAAGGAACTCTTGCTGGACTCGAACAAAAGCTATGTCACGCCGGTAGCAATTGCAATGGTGTATTGCGGTCTCGGCGAAAATGACGAGGCGCTCAAGTGGCTCGAAAGGGAGTTTGCCGAGAGGCCTGACATGTTGCTGTCGATCAAGGTGCGCCCGATTTGGGCCGGCCTGCGGCCCGACCCAAGGTTCATCGACCTACTTCGGAAGCTTCACTTGGAAGGCGGGGGGGATAGAGTTTTGTCCAAGGCCTCCTGAACACTCTGCATTCCATGGAAGGATTTTCAGCGCCTAATCTTAGGGTTTGAGACTGACGCCATGTTCTCACTTGGAGGCAGCCCCTGGAGGGGCTATCTCCTCACTTTCTGCTCTATTTGAGCGGCGGTGTCTAATGCTATCTCTTTGCGACTGAACTAGTCTGCATTCGACCCATTAGGGTCGAGGCGATTTAGAGCATAGGAATTCACCCAAAGGAGTATGGATGGCATCTCGGTTTTATCCGAGCCGTGGTTGAGGAAGTTACATGCGAGCAGCTATTTTTGGAGGTAAGGGGAAGGTCGAGTTGGGAGAGCGTCCAGATCCGAAGATACAAGGGCCTAGAGATGCCGTGGTTCGAGTCGTGTTGGGCTGTGTGTGTGGATCGGATCTTTGGTATTTCCGCGGTGAGTCGCCTCACGATCTCGGCCCTATAGGACATGAATTCGTCGGCGTAGTAGAGGAGACGGGTCCAGATGTGCGTAACCTCGCGACTGACGATTTCGTCGTCGCGCCGTTCACATACAATGACGGCACGTGCCATCATTGCCGTGCCGGTTGGACATCCAACTGTGCGGCAGGCGGGTCATTTGGGAATCACGGAATTGACGGAGGTCAAGGCGAGCTGTCCGCGTGCCCTTTGCTGATGCAACCCTGGTCAGGGTTCCCAGGTCTGGTCTTTCAGACTCCATGAGGCGGTCGTTGCTCACTCTGTCGGATGTGATGTGTACAGGCCACCACGCGGCGGTGAGCGCAGGGGTGAAGAAGGGCGATGTAGTTTGTGTCGTCGGAGACGGTGCCGTCGGCCTTTGCGCCATAATCGCCGCTAGAAGACTTGGCGCGGGCAGAATCATCGCAATGAGCAGGAACCCAGCCCGCCAAGGGATGGCGCGAACCTTCGGCGCCACCGACATCATTCCTGAGCGCGGCGATGACGCAGTGAAGAGAGTGATGGACATGACTGACGGAATCGGTGTTGACGCGGCTCTGGAATGCGTCGGCACAGGTGAGTCGATGAACACCGCATTTGGGGTGGCAAGACCTGGTTCTGTCGTCGGCGCGATTGGAGCACCCCATGGTGTCGTGGTGCCGATTGACAAAGTGATCTTTCGTAACATCGGGCTCCGCGGAGGGGTGTCTCCAGTGAGGAGGTACATCCCAGAGCTGCTTGACGATGTAGTAGAGGGTCGAATCAACCCGGGGCTCGTCTTCGACTACGTGACCAACCTGCAAGGCATCAAGCAAGCGTATGTCGAAATGGACGAGCGCAGAGCCGTGAAATCGCTTCTGACCATGGGAGTAGTTTGAGCCCAAGCCATCTGATTCGCATATAATCAGGCGCAGACCTTGGACGGGCTACGTATCCTTAGCCTCCGTCTTGCTAATGGTCGAACTGTCCCGCTAACCTAAAATATGACAAGAGCGGTTTCAATTTACGGGGCCTTGGCAAGGCACATTCTCAAAGTGGCTCCGAAGGCTGCGAAGGTGATCTTCGAGAACGAAGTGGTCCGCGTCATCGAAACCACGATGAGGAAGGGGGAGAGGATCCCTATGCACTCCCACAACAAAGGCCTCTCCTACTCCCTGAATGGAGGTAAGATCAGATCAATGAGTGAGGATGGGAAGTCGAGGGTGTTCAACGTGAGGAAGGGGGAGGTTTCTTGGTCAGACGCAGACGGGCTCGAGACCCATGCCGTCGAGAACCTCGGGGGAGTCTTGCGGGAACTGTCTGTAGAGTTCAAGGGATAGTCGCCACTCCAATAGGTCGCTCACCTTCAAGGTCTAGCTTGGGTTCCGAGCTTCGTCAAAGAGCTGCCGACGGAGGAGCAAAGAACCCTGGAATCGAAACCCGACGACAGCGAGCCCCTAGTCAGTCCCGCGAACGGATCGGATGGCGAAGATAACGAGGCCACAGGTATGGCAACTTCGCGGACAAACTAGGAGGCGGCCTTCCTCCCCCTTGTCATGGCAAGATAGCCTGCTGCGATGATGCAGATCGCTGCGACTGCCGTGACTCCGTAGAGAGCGGTTGAACTGACTCCTGAGGATGAAGCTGTGGACGTGACTGTCGTTGTGGCTACCTGGCCTGTTATGGTGGTCGTCTGTCCGCCTATTGTGACCGTGGCTGTGGCGGCGGCGGCCGTCGAAGTTCGAGTTACAGTAGTTGCAGAGAGGACGGTCGTGGTGACCGTCACGGGCAAAAAAGTCGGAGTGACGGTGGAAGTCGTTGTGACATTGGAGGTCGTCGTGGTTGTCGATGTGGATGTCGTCGTGCTAACGATCGTCGAAGTGGAGACTGTCGTGACGGTGATAGTCACGGTTGTGGTCAAACCTTCTGCTATCACTGAGACGGTGCCAGATTGGGAATTGGCCACGAACACCTCGCCCTTGCCGGAGTCGTAGGCTACGCCCTCGGGGTTATACCCTACGCCCACGGTCGCGACGACCGCGTTGGTCGCGTCGGATATCACTGAGACGGTGTCAGAGCCAGCATTGGTCACGAACACCTCGCCCCCCCCGGAGTCGTAGGCTACGCCCTCGGGGTTATACCCTACGCCCACGGTCGCGACGACTGGATAGAATATGGTGCCGTCGGATATCACAGAGACATAGCCAGAGGAGGCAAAATTGGCCACGAACACCTCGCCCTTGCCGGAGTCGTAGGCTACGCCCTGGGGATTATTCCCCGCGCTCACGGTCGCGACGACCGCGTTGGTCGCGTCGGAGATCACCGAGGCGGTGCCAGAGGAGTCAAAATTGGCCACGAACACCTCGCCCTTGCCGGGGTCGTAGGCTACGCCCTCGGGATAACTCCCTACGCCCACGGTCGCGACGACCGCGTTGGTCGCGTCGGAGATCACCGAGACGGTGTCAGAGACAGCGTTGGCCACGAACACCTCGCCCTTGCCTGGGTCGTAGGCTGCGCCGTAGGGTCCGCTCCCCACGCTCAAGGTTGCGACGACCGCGTTGGTCGCGTCGGATATCACCGAGACGGTGCCAGAGTCAAAATTGGCCACGAACACCTCGCCCTTGCCTGGGTCGTAGGCTACGCCCTCGGGATAACTCCCTACGCCCACGGTCGCGACGACCGCGTTGGTCGCGTCGGAGATCACCGAGACGGTGCCAGAGCCAGCATTGGCCACGAACACCTCGCCCTTGCCTGGGTCGTAGGCTACGCCCTGGGGATTAGACCCATACCCTACGCTCAAGGTCGCGACGACGACCGCCTGAGCACTAGCGTAGGGAACGAAAGCAGACGCAAGTATCAAGAAGGCAATGAAGATGAATGGCCATGCTGCACGACTGGAACTTTGACGCAGAGCCATCCCTTTCTAGGGCCTAATACGGTTAGATTAGGGTTCGGTCGCCTTTCCAGAACCACCCAATCGAAAAAAGCGCCTCCCAAGGGACTCGACGATCTCGCACTCATCGGGACTAATCGAACTAGAACGCAACAATCCTGGACGGGCTATCTCGTAATTTTCATCCCTATTTGGTAAATAGAGCCTAAATTAGGAGCCAATGAAAGGTTGAGGACTCAATAGGTCAATTGCAGAACTGGATGGGGCTTCTCTCTGTTAGCCCTCATTATGGGCTAGGACGCGTGACTAACTCCGCAGAACTGAATTCAATTACCGGCGTTTCTTGATCTCTGCGACTTCGACCTTCAGCCGCTCGACGTCTCTGATGAAATCGACCTTTTCTGAAACAGTTCGTATTTCGTTGCTGATCGCCTCAAACCTGATGTCGTTCCGCTTGTCCATTTCGTCGATTCTTGTGTGGACTGAATCTATCCTTGTGTTGAGTGATCTGAGCTCACCATCGATGCTGTTCAGGCGGGGAAGAAGTATCATCTCGACGGAGCCAACAGCTTCCCTCATCTTGGTAGCCAAGGAAACCAGTCATTATTCGTGGCCCGATATTAAAGCGCGTTTGTTGTTGGATTGCCTTGCACGCACGGACTGCGGAATGTGCAAGCTTTACGTTTGTCCGTGGCGTCGGAATTTGTCCTCCTTAGCACCCCACGGCGGTCGGGCCCCATACGCGCAGGACCCTGGACGGGATATTCGCTCACTTCCAGCTCTTGGTGACAGACAGGCCGGCTCAGAAAACGTTTATCTATGTATGGGTGCCTATACACATATCGCTTGGCGTCGAAGAACATATCCATCACCGAGGAGGCCTATGAGGCGCTCCAACGTGAGAAGGCGAGGGGTGAGAGCTTCACCGAGGCAATTCTCCGTCTGACGCGAAAGAGAGGCAAACTCTCGGACTGCTTTGCGAGCTGGAAGATGACTGACGAAGAGCAAGACACAATCAGGGGTGAATTGACGAAAGGGTGGAGACGCGCACAGGGGAGAGTATCGCGTGAAGTGTCTTGATACGGATTTCTTGGTAGCAATATTGAGGGGCAAGGAGGATGCAGAACGAAAGATGTCCGAGATGGACCGCGAAGGGAGGCACAGCACCACAGCCATCAACACGTTCGAACTTTTCTACGGCGCCTGCAAGTCTGCGCAAAGGCTCATCAACGTGGAGAGAACGAAGGCCCTGCTCGAGAGAGTCGACATTCTGCCCTTGGAGTTGGACTCCTCGGAACGAGCGGGAGAGATCCTTGCCGACCTGACGGCTCGTGGGGACTCGATTGACTTCAGGGACGCGATGATAGCGGGGATCGCCAAGGCGAACGGGCTAACGCTCGTGACAAGAAACAAGGAGCACTTCGCCCGCGTCAAGGAACTCAAAGTCGAGCTTTGGTAGGCAGGGCCCCTGCACGCGAGGGACTTCCTAGTTCCTGAAGGGCCTCGTGGGACAAATCGAACCAGAGGCACGGGATCCTGGACGGGCTATCTCCTCATTGTGGTCTCTGTTGGCCTAATTAGAGCAATAATCCGAGCTACCAATCCTTTGTCGCCTTGCAATCCGCTCCGTTGGCGCCCTGCTTGCCGTTCTCTTCGAGCTCAAAGACGAAGTTTTCTGGATCCTTGGCGGTTCAATACCGGAGAGATTCTTCAGAACAACGCAGGGTGTCCCCTCTTTGATACTCAGCCGCGAGTTGATTTGTATCTGGTGAAGACCTTTTGCTGGGAACCTTACATCACTCGTACTTTCGACTTTGGGAGAAACTTCAGGAAGTCTTTGTCGCCGGTCCAGACGACAGCGCCGTACCTCTTTGCAGCCGAGGCGATCAGCGCGTCCAGGAGGTCGGCCCTGCCGGGCTTCATTTTCGCGGCTTCTTCGGCATCGGCCTTGATAATTGGCGCAACCCCGATGGCTGCAATCTCGAGAAACTTGTGGTAGTTCGTGGCTGACATTTTGGCGATGATATAGCCCCACAGAATCTGGAAGTGGCTTATTGAGGAGATGTACAGTTCCAATCCAGTTTCGGAGGCCCTAAGCAACTCGGCGCGTGTGCTCTCACGATTCTCGTCGCTAAGAACCGATGTATCTAGAAAGACCTTCAATCAACCCAGACTCCGCTTCGTCGATGTGGCTCTTGATCTTGCGCATGTCGCCCGCTAGATTGTCGAATGCCTGGGCGACTTTCTCGACGTCCATACTCGAACCCGAGACCTTCTTGATTACGATTCGCTCGTCAGGCGTCTCCTCGAAGACCACGGCATCCCCCGGTTTGATTCCTGCCCGCTCGGCAATTCTCTTTGGGATGGTCACTTGCATCTTTCGTGTGACTTGGTATTGCTTCAAAGTACTACTTTCTTACCAGCTGGACATATAAAAACACCCCCTCGGAACGGAGGGAAAGCGGATTCCTACCTCTTTGGGCGCAGACCCCGGACGGGCTATTTCTGTTCAAGGCGATATCACAGCAGATATCTCCATTAACCGGCGGTCAGGATGACGTTCGAGGGGTCTGGGTCGGTTTTGGAAGATTCAAACGAGGTGATTCGGGCAATCAGGACTCGCAGAAGTGCGGCAAAACTGAGCGCCGAGCGACCTGTGAGCAGAGAGACTGTCGAATTGGTGCTGGACGCGGCGATCTGGGCACCCAATCATCACCTGACCGAACCCTGGCGTTTTGTCGTGATCACTGGGGATGAGCGAAGGAGGTTCGGGGAAGCGGTCGAGGATGCCATCTTGTCGACGTCGGCCGACCCTGCACCATCACCAGAGATGGTAGCTCGCGAGAGGATGAGGCCCCTGACCGCCCCCGTCGTAATCGCGGTGGTGTGCAGCCCAAATGAAGATGAGCGCGCCATCCCTCAAGAGGAGCTCGTCGCATGTGGCGGCGCCCTTCAGAACATGCTCCTCGCGGCACACTCCTTCGGATTGGGTACCAAGATCAAGACCGGCGCATATTCCTATTCGCTCGTCGTCCGCAACTTTCTGAAGATGAAGGATTCAGAGTCGCTCATCGCGTTCGTATACCTCGGGTTTCCTGAGGGGGAAGCGAGGCCGGGAAAGAGGGTGGGCCTCGAAGGCAAGGTCGATTGGCGTTCCTAGCGAGTCCTCGACAGGCCATCCGACCCGGCCCAAGGTTGTCTTGTCAGAAAGGACTCCTGTAGGGGTCTCGAGACCTCGACCCAGCCAAACGGCTGCACTCAGGGCATCGTGACGGCTCGTCGCCACGTCGGCCTAAAGTCGATGCAAGGGACCCATAGGGAGGTATCACTCCAGATCGCGCAGCGGCTCAGCGTGTTTCTGGTCGTTGCGACCGAACTCCTCCTCATACCTTGACGTCCCACTCGGGAGGGCGCGTCCCCTTGGGTGCCCGCCTCTTGCCTGCGAGCAGGCCACCCAGAAAAGCCACTACGGTGACTACCGGGAAGGCGATGAGCGTCGAGATGGCAGAGCTCGATGTTGCGGAGGGGCCGCCGTGTGAGGAGGAAGAAGAGGTCGTCGTGGTCGCGTTGGCGACCCGCGCGGTCGTCCCTCCGGCGGTCACCATCGTCGTGATGGTCTGGGTGGTCGTAGCTTGAGGGAGAGTCATCGTCGAGGTGGAGGTCTGGGTGGTCGTTGACGTCGTGATGACTGGCGGGAGCGTGGTGGTGTTCGTGCGGGTGGCTGTGATGGTCGCGGTGCTAGTTATGGTGCTGGTCGCGGTAGTAGTGACGGTGGTGGTCGTGATCAAGCCGGCCGGGACGGGCGCACACCCCTTCGGCGAGGAAGAATTGAAGCTTGCACCAGCTGACCCCAGTGGCGGTATGACCGAGACGGAGCCGCCTCCGTTGTTCGCCACGTAGACGTCGTAGTTCGACGCGTCATAGGTCAAGGCCACCGGGTCCTTTCCGACGGGGATTGTCGCGACCAGCGTCGTCCCCGAGATGACGGAGACAGTCCCTGAATTCTCGTTCGCTACATACACGTTGCCGTCATGAGGGTTGTACGCGACCGCGACTGGTGAACTGCCGACCGTGACAGTCCCAACCAGCCCAGTGCCTGACAGAGCGGACACGGTCCCCGAGACGTAATTCGCGACGTAGACGAAACCGTTTGCGGGGTCATACGCCAAGGACGCGGGCTGCTTGCCCACGCTGACTTGGCCGACCACCGTCGCCCCCCAGATCACCGAGACCGACTCATTCGAGGTGTCGGCAAGATAGACGTAACCATTGCACGCATCGTACACGGGCGCAACAAAACCGCCCATACCGCCTGCGAGGGTCACATTCCCGACGAGGCTCACTCCGGAAAGGACGTAGACTTCCGTCCCCGTCTCGACCCCTGCGCTGTTCTGAATCATGTAGCTCGCATATGTGTAATTGTCGAACGAATCGAATGCAAACCCGCCAGGCAGGGGGTTGACCGCCAGATTGCCCTTCAGGGCGTTGTCGCTGGCGAGGATGGCTATCGACCCCAGATTTGCGACGTAAACAAAGGCGTTCGAGGGATCATAGATCAGGGTCTGCGGCGTGGAGCCGGCATTGGTCGAGATTACGGCCGCGCTGAGGCCCGATATCAGAGAGACGCCATCACCTCCGGCCACGTACTCTTCCTGATTGGAGGGGTTGTACGCGAAGGCCTGGGCTGTATAGCCGATGTGACTAGAAGAGATAGTGCCTATCACTGTGGTGCCCGATATCACCGAGACCGACCCGTTGAAGCCTCCGGCGTAGACGTATCCGTTGGATGGATTGTATCCCAGTGAAATCGGGAAGGCGGTGACGCCAAGCGTCGAGACCGAGGGGGCAGCGGCGGCGCTCGTTATCCCCGCGCCGATCACCATCGGGGTGATTGTTGAGATGGAAGCGAAGAGCACCAAGATACTGATGGATGGGAACAGACGATTCAAGCAGAGCCATGATTTTCGTCTCTGATTAGTAACGGATGCGGAGATTCCTACTAGTCTCTATTGCTAACAATGCACACGAAGAATCCTCTGTCTGCATGTTTCCAAAGTCACTTGTGGCGGCTCGTAGTCCCAATCAGTCCAACCATGCCGCTGTTTCGAGGTCGTCGTGGGAGAGGGAAGCATGGAGGAGGAAGAGACTCCGAGTCAGCCCTAGACTTCTTCTCCTCGTTGGTCGTCTCGGTAATCCTCCTCTCAGCTTTTGTCCCCATTTTCGCTCCCGCGGAGGCCGCGCCCGCCAGCACGCCCACTGGCATCATGGTCCCGCTCTTCTCATACCTTGGCCCGTCATGGTCACAACTGATCACGTTCCACCAGCAGTATCCGACCGTGCCGATGATCGCGGTGGTGGACCCGGGGCGAGGTCCGGGCTCATTCCGCGACCCCAATTTCCAACTCGGAATCCAAAGCCTGCAGAACGCGGGCATACCGGTGTTGGGCTACATCGTGACCGACTACGCCAACGTCGCCCTACAAAGCGTCGAGGCGACGATAACCAACTATTGGAACTGGTACCACGTCGACGGGACGATGCTCGACCAGTTGAACAACACCGTCGGGGAGCAGGGCTACTACTCCACCCTCACTAGTTTCGACAGATCCCTTGGGATGGCGATGACGGTAGGGAACCCTGGGGCAGAGGTGCCCGCGAGCTTTGTCGGGAGCGTCGACAATTTCGTGATATACGAGAGTCCTGGCGTCCCAAGCCTCACGTTCATCGCCGGATGGCACGCAAGCTACCCCAAGTCGGACTGGATCATCACTGCCTACGGCGTAGACAATCTGAACGCAACTTGGGTTCGAAGCGCTTCTCAGTATCTCGGATATCTCTACGTAACAGACGGGGCTTGGCCGAACCCATACACGGTGCTCCCCAGCTACATGGGAACGTTGATGTCAACTCTGGCGGGCGTGGGCGGTTGACATCGGGCATGACCCGCCTGTGCGGTCTCGCGCCTCCCGCGGGCTCTTCTTCGGTGTAAGTGATTCGCGGACACATTCGCTCACTTCGAGCTCCTTTGCTCAAGCCGTCCTAGGCGAGCCCTCGGAATTTGCCCATAGGCTGTTAGAAAAAACGTCAAACCGGACACTCGGTGAAGCGATTCTCACTTGTGAGAAACTCCGCCTCCTTTGTTGCAACAGTGTCCTCTGGCAAGTTCTCAATCGAGTAGCCGGATCGCGATGTCTACAAGGTCGCCATGGAATGGGAGGGCTACTACGCCTGGCAGCGCGGCGAGATGACAGCAGGGGCGGTTTCGTTGAACCTCTCGGCCTGGTCGAACACGGCCCAGTCGGACAAGCTCAATCCACCAACGCCCGACTCGGTCCCCGCCGTCACCGGCACCATCCCTTGGCAGGCGATGACTTCTCACCCCGTGAGCGTGAGGTTCACGGCGAGCGTTGCTGAGAACTTCACGGCCCCAGTCTCCGCCGAAGGCACCTTCTCGCTTCAGCTTCCTAACATGATGGACTATCAAGTGGATGTCCAATCTCAGAACTCGACGGGCTGCCCAGAATGGTATTACGCCCACACGCTCCAGGTTGCAGCTGGAGTGAACGTCCTGGGTCTCCTGGTGAGAGTCTCCCTCTAAGGCCACTCGAGACCGTGGTTAGCTCAGGACTGGCGACGAGGGGAACCGATAAATCGCGCCGAAGTCGCCGAAGGCCTGTTTGAGGAGCTCACGCTCGATCTTCTTCTCATTGGCGGTTGCCCTCCTCATCAGCTCGGTCGCACATCCTGTCTCAGCCGGGAGCGGGACGTCGAACCTGGCCGCGGGCGCGGCCTCGATGCAGGTGAGCGTGAGAGTGGCTCAGGATCCCATATCCACGCCTCTCGGCTCCCTGGCGATAGTGGCCACAGTAACGAGCGACGGCCAGCCCGTTCCCAACGCGACGGTGGCTTTCAACGACGCGCACAATTCGGCTTTCGGTGACCACGGTTCCACAGCCTCAACGAACTCCAGCGGCGTCGCGGTGGCCGCGATCACCCTGGTTTCCCCATTCCCCGGGAACGACACGATCACGGCTGGTGCGACGGCTTCGGGGTACGGCTCGGCGAAAGGGACGGTCGTGGTCTTCGTCCTCCCATTCGGAATCCAGCAGCTCGCCGTGACCGCCTCTGTAGTCAACAGCGGCGCCTCGGGCGGGAGCAGCGAGGTGATTCAGGGATACGTCGGAACGGTCGACAGCACCTCGTCCAACGGCGTCGCCAACGTGGGGGACTTTTGGTCTCCCGCCATAACGGGTGTTTCGGGTGTCAACGTCACGCTCTCCGACAACATCGGCTCGACCTTCTCTTCCAGGACCCTCACGACCGACGAGTTCGGCTTCTTTTCAGAAAACTTCACGCTCGGCCGGCCTGCCGCAAGCGCCGTTGACGTTCTCACCCTCAGTGCGTCGAGAGACACCTACAACGGGAGCGAATCCTCGATCGCCCTCCTCGTCAACCCGTACAGCCCGAAATCCCTGACCGTCACGCTCGACTCATTCTATCCCTCGACGTACTCGACGATACTGGATTCCGCCACGCTTCAGGCTCGTGTTTCAGCGGGAGGGGCGCCGGTCGCCGGAGCCCCTGTGACGTTCTCCGACTCTCTCGGCTCCCTGTTTGTAGGTCCGAGAGCGACCACCGACGCGTCGGGGACGGCAAGTGCGACCGTCTTCTTCGACTCTCAGAGCACCGGCCTGGACCTCTTCACTGCCCAAGCATCGGAGAACGGTTCGAGCCCAGGTGCGGGGTCCAACACGCTGAGCGTGCGTCCGAACGGGAACACCCAGCTCAGCGTCTCGGAAATAGTAGCTTCGGCGAACCCTGTTGCTGGGACGGCAGAGAGGGTGACCGGCGAGGTCGGTTGGGTCGGGACTTCGACGATGTACGCCTGGTCTCCTAATCAGAACCCGGTCTCCGGAGCGACAGTGGTCATTTCAGACAGCTTGGGATCTTTCGCTCCGCTGACGGTCCTCACCAACGACGCGGGGATCTATTCCGCCACGTTCACGGTCCCAAGCACCGGCGGCAAGCCGGACGTCATAGAGGCCGCCGCGTCGGACCTAGGCTACGGAGGAAGCACGTCCTCGATGCTGATCGTCGTCTCGAGCCAGGGTGCGGTCGGCGCCTCCGCACCCAATGCGACGACCTCCGCGAGCACCACGTCGGCGACGCACCCAGTCACCGGTCCCGCCGCAGGACTATCTTCCACGAGCTCGACGTCGAGGTTCGAGACGTCCAGCTCGAGCACTTCGGCATCGACCTCGCTCCTGTCTTGGTCCAATCCGGCCGTGATACCCTTGGTGGTCGTCGGCTTCGTCGCTGCCGCGCTTGTTGTCTCTCGTGTAGCCTGGGTCAGGAAGAAGAGGACACGCTGACCCGGTAACGGGCTCGCTGGATCATCCGAGGCGACGGGATAGCGGTTGCAGTCACCTTTAATAATTTCATCAAGCCCTCGGAAGTCAGTGAAGTCCAGGACCACGATTCCAATTCTGATCTCGATGACAGCGATCATGGCCCTCAGCCCTTGCTTCACGGCGATCGCATACGCCAACGTCTCGAGCATCCCCTCCTCCATCGGGGTGGCGGTGGCCTACGCCGACACCGAGGGGAGAGGCAACGGCTCTGGGACATGCGCCAGCTGCTTCCCGAGCCCCTGGTGCGGCTCCCCTGGCGTCCAGTTCATCGGCGCCTCGACGAACTACAACGGCAACTCTACCGACACAAGGAACTGCAAGGGAGGAGACTGGGACACCGGCGCGGTACTCGTCATCAACTCTGGGACGGGTCCGATCACCCTGACCAATCTGACCGTCGCGTTTCCTCTTCCCTCGTCTGGAGGTTCGGTCACGCCCACGTGCGCCGCCGAGACGAGGCCGATAACCTTCAACGTCTGGTTCGGGCAGCAATACTACTGGCACAACCCGGCAGACCCCGCATTCGAAGGCGGCCTCGTCACGATCCCCTCCGGAGGAGAGGCGATATTCGCTGGCACGAGCAGCGACAACTCATACCACTGCCCCACGGGCAACTATCCCTCGATCGGCCTCACGAACGGCACATACGACTTCGACACCAGCGACGCCTATTACCTGAACGGATGCACGCCCACGACGGACCCCTCGTCCGCTCCACGAATCACCTTCTCGGCAGATGGATTCGCTGCGACGACGTACAGCGACGGCGGCCACACCCTCGACACCGGCGGCATAGACACCGGGAACTGCGCCCCGACCACGGTTGACCCCCAGTGGGGCCACGAGAACCTGGGTTGGAGGCTCGTCGGAGACGCCTGCGGGGAGGGATGCCCGACGAACCAGCTCGGGACCGCAAGTTCGACGACTCCGACGTCCGCCGTCACGGCTTCAGGCGGGTCCCAAAACTTCACGCTCTATTTGGTCGCCGCCGTGGCTGTCGTCGTAGTCGTCGGGTTCGTCGGATTCGGGGTCACCAGGCGCAAGAAGACCGCGTAGACCTAACGTTGCACTCCGATCGTGGCTTCAAGATGGCTGAGACTTCGCGAGGTGGAATCGGGAAAATGGCCGCAGGTGTGGTCGTCGTCGTGATGGTCGTGATGGTGGTCGCCGTTGGAGGCTTCTTCGCTTCGCAGGGCCCGCCTGTGACGCAGCCTCCTCAGACGAGCCAGACGTCCTCGACCACCGAATCCACTTGCGGAGCGGGGGCGGCCGTCGTCGAGAACCTCACCTCCTCCGCCCCTCCCTGCGGGTGCGCGTTGGCGGTATCAAACTCGAACGGAAGCCTCTACGTTTCACCAAACCCCAAGGTAGGGGACGACGTGTGCATAGAAGCGACTCTCAGCAGTTCGACGGAGGTCTTGTTGAAAGTCACGAACTCGACGGGAAGCGTGGTCTTCTCGGACCAGTGCGTCGCCACCGGAGGAGCGGGTCCTTCGAACGGGGACACGTGCTCGTCGTTGTGGAATACGGCGAATCCAGACCCCCATGGAGGCGCCATCGAGCCCGGGACCTATCTGCTCGCGGCGACGGGGGGGTCTGGAGCGGTCGAACTGGAAGCGAACTTCACCCTCGCCTGAGCCCGATGACGGGCGCGGACGCAACATCTCACGCCTTTCAGGAGGCACCGCTAGAAACTAAATACCCGTGGTTCGGTGCGTGCTCATGGGACTGAAACTCGTCATTCAGGACGACAACGGAAAGGTGCTTGGGATGGTCGACGCGACATCACGGGGCAAGAGCAAGCCGTTCAGCTCTGGTTCGGCCGGCTACTACGTCAACGGCAAGATCTCCCTGCCGTCGGTAATAGACGGCGAGAGCAGGACTCACCAGGTCAGCTGCAGCCTGGTCGAGATCGGGACGAAAGGTAAGTTTCAGCTAGCGAAGTAGCCGTTCGTCAGCCTGAGGAGCCTTCCGTGGGTTCGGCGGGGGGGGTTTCGCTCCGTCTCTCTCCCGCAAGCGACATTGGGGCCTTCCTCAGGTCTCTTCGCGAGCGCTCAGGGCTTGGAGCTTCCTCTTCGGACCAAGAGGATCAGCAGGATGACGACGATTATCGACGGTATGGCCACGCCAACAGCAAATAGGGTCGAGGAGACAGCCCCGCTTTGCGTCACGGTCGTGGTGGTGGTCGAGGTCACAATGCCAGCCGGACCTCCAGAAGAAGTAGTTTGAGTCCCCGAGAGCGGAAGGCCCAGCATGGATACCACGGCGCTTCCCGTCAGCTTGAGCAGGATGGTGTGCGTCCCGTTCTGGAGCGAGACGTCTCCAACCAAGTTCGCAGTGAAGTTGCTCTGCGCGAAATTGTTCGGGATCTCCAGGTAGATCGTGAACAAGATGCTGTCCCCCGGCGCCAAAACCGCGGGGAGGCCGATCGCGGAGTTGCTTTGTGATCCCACCGGCAGGGCGGGGGCGGTCAGCGTTACGTTCTGGATAGTCACGTTTCCTTCCGGCGGCTGGGCAGAGTTGACCACGAAGACGGTGAACAGCTCGTTCCCGCCGGGATAGTTCCCCTGGGCGGCCGCGTTTATGGTGGCCCAGACAGGCTCGGCAGCGAGCGCGTATGGGGAGGTGATGGACACCGCGCGCGCCGGCGCGGCGACCAGGAATGATAGCATCAAGAGCGTGAGCACGGTGGCTCCCATCAGCTTGGGAAGACGCTTTTCCATGGTCACCGCGAGCCTCGACGGCGCTTATAACGTGTGCGGTGTTGACCAGGCTCCAGTCCGCGGCCGGCGGCGCCCGCCGGAGCCGGAATCGGTCTCGGTGATGCTTGAGACATTAATATCCGGCCCTCCGCGGAAAACGCCATGGCGCCGGCATCAAAGTTCGACGTCCTGGTCGTGGGCGGAGGGTTGGCGGGGCTCGTCGCCGCCTCGAGGGCGGCTGAGCTCAACGCCGCGGTCATCCTCCTCGACAAAGGGAGCTTTCTGGGAGAGGGGAACACGCAGACGACGACGGGAGCATACTACACCGCCGGCATACGCGTTAGCTCCGACCCTGACGAGCTGTACACTAGGGCTCTGAGAGGCGGAGCCGCCAACCCCGAGCTCGCGAGGGCTTGGGCCGAAAACTGCCTCAGGGCGCTCGAATGGCTCGAGAAGGTCGGGGTCGAGGTGGACAGGCGCGGAGGCGACGTCCCACGACTCGAGTCCAAGTCGTCCATCTCCACAGCACCGGTCTACAAGGTCGACGTCGGAACCAGTATAGTCAAGAAGCTAAGGACCTTCTTTGAGGCGCGGCAGGGGGTGAGCATGTCCAGGACGCGGGGCCTCAAGCTGTTGACCAGCGGGGGCAAGGTCGTTGGCCTGGAGGCGTCGGACAGCTCCGGCAACAAGGTCACGATAAGGAGCGGTGCGACCGTCCTCGCAACCGGAGGGTTCCAGGCGAACAGGGAGCTGCTGAGGAAGTACGTGGGGCGCCACGCGGACGCGTGCAAGCTCATGGGCTCGTCGACCGCGACCGGGGACGGTCTGAGGATGGCGCTGGACCTCAGGGCGAAGACCGTGAACCTCCAATACATCTACGGACGTCTGGTCTCCCTGAAGGCTCTCACCGACGACAGGTTCTGGCCGTACCCCACCATGGACAGTCTCATCGAGGACGGCGTTGTCGTCGACCGGAAGGGGAGGCGGTTCCGGGACGAGGGGTGGGGAGACATCCCGTTGGCGAACGAGCTTGCGACGTGGGACGACGTCACAAAGGCGTGCCTCATCTTCGACGAGGCGGCTTGGGAGCGCTCCAGCGCCGACACCGAGTCGGTGGTGCCGCCCAACCCTTGGCTCAAGGAGAAGGACGGGCTGCTGTTCAAGGCCGAGACTCTCACAGAGCTGGCGCCGAAGCTAGAGATAGACGCGAAGAATCTAGAGGCTACCGTCGAGCAGTTCAACGCAGCGTCGGTCCGCCGACGGCTCGGCGAGCTGCCGGTCCCGAGGTTCAACAACACGAGGCCGCTCAAGCCTCCGTTCTACGGCGTGAAGCTCCTCCCTGGGATTATATCGACGATGGGAGGCCCGCTGATAAACAGGAGGGCGAACGTCCTCGACAGGAACGAGAAGCCCATACCCGGTCTCTTCGCCGCGGGCGACCTTGTCGGGGGGCTCATGGGAGGTCGGAACGGCGGGTACGTGGGCGGCATCTCCCAGGCGGCGGTGACCGGGCTCCTAGCTGGAGAGGGAGCGCGGAAATACGCCATGGGTCCGATGCCGTAGGCTGAGCTGCAAACAGGCAGACCGGCGTCCAGTCGAAGGGGGCTAGCTCTCGGAGTTCCTGTAGGAGACGCCGAGCGCCTCCCAGTAAGTCGCGGGTGTCCCTATGTCTATCCAAGACTCTTCGGGCTTCAGCTCAACGCCGACCACCTTCTTGCCCTCGTCGAGCAGAGTCTGGATGCCGTCGGTCAGCTGCAGCTCACCCGCGATCCCTGGGCCGGCCTCCTCGAGGGCCTCGAAGATCGAGTGCCTGAAGAGGTAGACGGGGGTCACGGCCAGGTTCGACTTCGGGGCCTTCGGCTTCTCGACGATCTGGTCGATGGCTACGAGGCCCCTCGAGCTCTTGCCCGTGGCGACTCCGTACATTCGCGGGTCTTGGACCTTGCGAAGGGCCAACGAGCACTCTGCCCCTCCCTCGAAGGAAGAGAGGAGCCTCCTCAGGTGCCCAAAGTCGGTGCAGTAGACGTAGGCGTCTCCCGCATGGACCAAGAAGGGGTCGCCTCCTGCGAAGACCTTGGACTGAAGGACCGCGTGGCCGAACCCAAGCGGGACGGGCTGGTTCACCCACATTATGCTGGCATCGTCTATGCGCGCGTAGAACCTCTCGAGAGCGGAGGCCATGGCAGCCTTTGGAGACGGCGTCGACTTGTCGCGGACTGTGAGCCGCTTCAGATACTCGCTGTCGGGCGTGAAGTGGTCCTCGATAGCCCTCTTCCCGCGCCCCACGACGAAGCAGAACTCCCTGATGCCAAAGTCGAAGAGCTGCTCGAAGACGAGCTGGACGAGCGGCTTTATGCATAGCTCGCCGCCCTCCTTCGCGAAGACGGGGAGCATCTCCTTGGGCTGGACCTTGGTCGCCGTGAGGAGCCTCGTCCCCAGCCCGGCGACCGGGATAACCGCCTTGATGTCCTTGGGGGTCATGCGTCTCGTCTCTGGGCTGGGAGCGCGCCCTCGGCGCCGCTTAGCCTCTGCTCTGGGCTTCCGGTCATTGGAGAATCACCCTCAGCCCCTGCGCTCGACCGTAGGGGCGGCCTCGAGCGGCTCCACCTCTAGGGTCTGAGATCGGGAGTCGAACTTCATCGTCGCGGCGTTCGAGAGGGTCCTCTCGGCGAGGGCGGGGAAGTCGTACCGGAGCGAGGCCTCGAGGACCGCCTGCACGTTCATCCTGGTCCGTGGGTGCCGGCTCACGATGGAGCAGCAGTCCTTGTAGTCCGCTATAGAGTCCTCGTAGGTGCCGAGCTCCTGGGCTAGCTTCACTATCTCGGACTTGTCGTACCCCACTACCGGCCGGAGCGTGGGCATCGAGGCGCCCGCGTCGATGCAGGCCAGGTTGTAGAGTGTCTGCGACGCCACCTGCCCGAGGTTGTCCCCCGTCGAGATGGCGATGGCGCCGACGCGGTGGGCGACCTTCTCGGCGACGATCCGCATGAAGTGCCGGAAGACCACCGGCTCGTACTCCTGGCGCAGGTCGGCTGTCGCTAGTTGGTAGTCCGTGAAGGGGACGAGGACGATGCGGCCTCCGCCGATGCCGAACCTCGAGAGCGCCTTCAACAGGCGGGCCATCTTGGTCTCGAGGATCTGCTCCGCGCTGGGAGCGACGAAGAAATGGACGTAGGTCAGGTCGCAGCCGCGCTTCATCATGAGCCATGCGGCCACCGGCGAGTCTATCCCCCCGGATAGCAGGTGCACGACCTTGCCCGTGACGCCGACGGGCAGACCCCCCGGCCCCTTCTCCTTGGACGTGTAGAGAAGGACACGGTCGGAGAGGATGTCGACGAAGAGCGTGGCCTGCGGGTTCGAGAGGTCGACCCCCAAGCCAGTATCCTTGAGCACGTCCTCGCCCAGCTTGACGGCCATCTCTTGCGAGGAGAGCTCGTAGCTCTTGTTGGCGCGCTTCGCGGTGACCCTGAACGTTGAGGGGTGCGACGTCTCCTTGAGGAGGGCCATCTCTCTCGCAGCTGCCGCCCTGACGCCTTGGTAATCGAGAGGGCATTCGACGACCTTCGCGAGCCACGCCACCCCGAAGACGGGCTTGAGGACGGCCATGGCGACCCGCCAGGCCTCGGGGTCGTCGTCCTTGGAGACCACCAGGCGCTGGTCCACCAGCTCGACCTTGAACTTCCCCATGGGCTCTAGCTTCTCAAGCAGGTTCCTCTCGAGGTGGTTCTCGAAGAATGCGCGGTTGTTCCCCTTGGTGCCGATCTCGGCGTAGTGGACCACCAACGAGGTGCGAGCGGGGCCGGAGGCCATGTCTGGGCTGGTGCTCGGCTCCGTCGGATATAAAGGCGGAGAGCTCTCGAAGCTCGTGGGCGGGCGACCGGAATGAAAACGGCCTTGAAAATGCTT
>Ga0307373_10003702_pt1 | contig 26366 bp, 25 predicted proteins | sample OX2MG_FD_202534 | JGI IMG/M metagenome (GOLD analysis project Ga0307373, IMG submission 202534) | Soil microbial communities from Risofladan, Vaasa, Finland - OX-2 | ecosystem: Environmental > Terrestrial > Soil > Coastal area > Acid sulfate soil | place: Finland: Risofladan, Vaasa | collected...
TGATCGGACTTCTCTACGCCAAGGGCTTCTATGGGATGGCCGACCTCTTTCACCGACTGCCCTGGCCCCGTTGGGTCAATCCAGCCCTCGGCGGAATCCTGGTTGGCGCCGTCGGTATCGCCATCCCCGAGGTGCTCGGCACCGGGTACGGCTGGGTGCAAACGAGCCTCGGTCACGGTTTGCTCTCGATTCCGCTCTGGATCGTCCTGATCCTTCCTTTCGCCCGGATCCTGGCCACCGGGCTCTCCATTGGCTCGGGAGGGTCGGGGGGGATCTTCGGGCCAGGCATGGTGATCGGAGCCTTTCTGGGCGCGTCGGTGTGGCGGCTCTTTGAGCCGGCGTTCCCGTCCATGGGCCACAGCCCGGCGCCCTATGTGATCGTCGGCATGATGAGCTGCTTCGGGGGCATCTCACGGGCACCGCTGGCCGTCATGCTCATGGTGGCCGAGATGACCGGGAGCCTGTCCATCATCACTCCGGCCATGGTCGCCGTTGGCATCTCATGGCTCATCGTGCGGCGCAACGACGACACCATCTATCGCAGCCAGCTCAAGAGTCGGGCTGACGCGCCTGCTCAGCGACTTCTCGCCGGCCTCCCTCTTCTCGCTTCCATCCCGACTACTCGGGCCATGGTGAAGCCAAGGTTGGTGATCACTCCTGCGCTCGGCATCGATGCGGTCAAAGACGCACTGGATCACGCCGGACTCAATGGTGCCCCGGTCGTGGATCCCGCCGGTCGTTTCGAAGGCATCGTGGCTCGGGCCGCGCTCGACTCGAAAAGTGAACGCCACCGAACGGTGAGTGATCTCGTCGATACCGGAGCTCCCAGCGTCTCGGCGTCGAGCAGGCTCGACGTGGCGTTGGAGAGTTTGACCGAAGCGCCATTGTCCTGGGTGCCCGTCCTCGACGACGACCGACGAGTCGTCGGCACGTTATCGATCTCAGACGTCGTGCGCGCCTACCGTCAAGAACTGGTGGCGAGTGCAGAGCGGGTGGGTGGACTCGGTGGAATTACCGGAGCCTCGCAGATGACGATCACCGCTGATTCACCCATCACCAACAAGACCCTTCGCCAGGCCGGACTGCCCAAGGGCCTCCTGATCACCTCGATCACACGAGGCGATCAGGTCTTCGTACCCAATGGAGACACTGTGTTGGCCGTCGGCGATCACCTCTCGGTACTCGGGCAACCGAGCGACCTGGAAGGCGTCGGCCAGATTGATCCACTTGGTACCCAATGATTGCAACTCCACAATCGCTGGCCAGATAGGCACCGGGAATAGCTTCTAACGTGGAGAGTGGTTCCCTTGCCGGTGTCACCGACCGACGAGTCATCCGCGTTGATGGACTGTTTCCGGAGTGATGCTTGGCGTAGAAAAGCAGCGAAATCGCCGAGGCCGTTTGGTCATTTCCCGGCGACCGGTCAACGAACGGCATCCGAAGATCCTCAGCTCGTCATTCGGACGGTCGGCCGGGTGCCCGCAGGGGATCCCGTGCTGGGGAATGTCCGGCCATCGTGCGGTCGGCCGGGCACGAATTCGGGGTCGGAATGCCGTGCCGAGCGGGGAATTGGGCTGTCGTTGGGTTTGAGTGGTCCGCCCGGAGTTTCTCGTGGCGCATCCTGGGTGTCTTGTACGCTTACGTCGTAATTGCGATACTTGTGAGGTCGCATGAAGCCACCTGGTCACCGTGGTGAGGACGCGGCGCAGTTTCTGGATCGCGATGGTCGTGTCGCTCGTCGTCATAGGCACTTTCGGATCGGTCGTAGCCGCCCTGCAGGTGGCCCGGGCTGACAGCAGCAAGTCACGCCAGGTCTTCGTGGCGTCGGCGGCGGACGTCGCCTCGACGTTGCGGCTGACCATCCAGCACGAGCAGGATCTCACCATCAGCGCCGGGGCCTTCCTCGCCAACAACCCGAATCCGACTGAGGCCGAGTTCCTCGCATGGACGAAGTCGGTCCGCGCATTCGCGCGCTACCCGGAACTTGAGACCATCTCTGAAGCGCTGATGGTCCCAGCATCGCAGCTCGCCGCATATGCGGCGCAGCAGGTTGCCGACCCCTCAGGCCCGCTGGCCGCGAACGGGACCTTCCAGGTCTCTCCGCTGGGGAACCGCCCCTACTACTGCCTGGCGACCGTAGCGCAGACAGGGCACGCCGCTAACGTCCTTCCCGACGGCACCGACCTCTGCAAGACTGCGCTGGGACCGGCACTCTTGGAGGCTCGTGTCTCGGGCAAGGACGAGTACCTTCCCTACAATTCCGGCAAGGGCGAGGATCTGGCGGTCGGCGCCGCCGTCTACAGCGGCGGTGCGGTGCCCGGCACGGTAAAGGCCCGCCAGGCGGCGTTCGTCGGATGGACGGGCACGGCGACCCTACCCAGCGTCATTCTTGCCACCGCACTCGAGGGACATCCGTCGACCGAAGTGGCATTCCATTACGGGGCGGGCTCGTCCGGGGTCACCTTCAGGGCGGGCAAGGCCCCCCTCGGCGCTGGGTCGACGACGATCAACCTCCACAACGGCTGGCACGTCCAGGTCTTCGGTTCCGTGACCGGCGCCGGGCTGCTCGCCAACCGCAACGCACTGATGCTGCTCATCGGTGCGCTCGCCCTCTGCTGGCTGCTCGGACTGTTGATCTACGTGCTGGGGACAAGCCGCTCACGGGCCCTGGAGCTGGTCCATGAACGGACCGTCGAGCTCCGCTACCAGGCCTTCCACGACTCGCTCACCGGGCTTCCCAACCGGGCCCTGATCCTCGACCGCATCAACCAGATGATGGCGCGGGCACGACGCTCCGACGCGACGGTGGCCGCGCTCTTCCTCGACCTCGACAACTTCAAGGACATCAACGACACCCTCGGACACAGGGCCGGCGACGAGCTGCTGGTCGGGGTGGGGACCAGGTTGGCCGGCGTGCTGCGTGAAGGGGACACGGTTGGGCGCCTCGGCGGCGACGAGTTCGTCTTGCTGGCCGAGGGCTCCTCACAGGCCGACATTGGCCACACGGTGGCCCAACGGATCTTCGCCGCGCTGGAGGCCCCGTTCGAGATCTCGGGCAACGACATACCCCTGACCGTGACTGCCAGCATCGGCATCGCCACCGGTGACCGGGCCACACCAGAGGAGCTGCTGCGCGACGCGGACATCGCCCTGTACCGGGCCAAGGCTGCCGGCAAGCACCGGGCCGAGGTCTTCACCGCCTCAATGCTCGTGTCGGTCGACGACCACCGCACTCTCGACGTCGATCTGCACAATGCCTTGCAGGCCGGGCAGTTCTTCCTGCTCTACCAGCCCACCATCGACCTGACGAGCGGCGCCCTCACCGGCGTCGAGGCGTTGCTGCGCTGGCGCCACCCGACCCGCGGCGTCGTCGAGCCCGATTACTTCATCCCCGCCCTCGAATCGAGCGGCCTGATCGTCCCGGTCGGCCTGTGGGTGCTCGATACCGCCTGTCGCCAAGGTGCCAGGTGGCAGAGCAAGGGCCGTCGCTTCATGGTCTCCGTCAACATCGCGGCCAAGCAGCTCCAGCGGGACCGGATCGTCGACGACGTCTACGGCGCCCTCTCGACCAGTGGCATCGACCCCGCCATGCTCGTCCTCGAGCTCACCGAGTCCACCCTGATGCAAGACGTCGCCACGACGGTCGACCGGTTGAAACTGCTCAAGGCGATCGGGGTGCGCCTGGCCATCGACGACTTCGGCACCGGGTTCTCCTCGCTCGCCTACCTCCAGCAGTTCCCGATCGACATACTCAAGATCGACCGCTCTTTCGTCTCGGGCATCAACGACGCGTCCAAGTCTGCGGCCATCATCCGCACCTTCGTCCAGCTCGGCAAGGCGCTCTCCCTCGAGGTCATCGCCGAGGGTATCGAAAGCGAGGAGCAACGGTTCCAGCTCACCGCCGCCCGCGTCGACACCGGGCAGGGGTTCCTCTTCGCCCGGCCGCTCGAGGCCGAGGCCGTGGACGCGATGCTGGCCGACTCGCACGCGTTCGACAGCCGGTGGCCCGTTTCGAGCTGAACCTCGTCACGTGCCCCGCTTCGCCCGGCGCGCCGTCGCGACCCAGCCGTCGCGTCACGACTCGGCTTCCTCGGCCGGTATCAGCCAGGCCTCCTCGGCCTCGGTGAGTGCCGCCTGCACCGCCGCCAGTTCGGCTCCCACCGTGTTCATTCCCATTGACGGGACTCGCTCCCTCCTTGTCGCATTGCCCTCCTCCTTCAGCGCCGACCGCGGGATCCGATTCTTCTACCCCCCACCCCTGCGGACACCGAGAGCCGCCGACCCTGCAGCCCGTCGACTCGTCCGTAGCCCGTTCGCCCTTCGAGCCCGCACACGCCTTCGATCCCTATTGCGGCGTCGACTAGCCGAGGTACAGTCGCCTGCAAAGAATACGTCGTAGGAAGTAGCACTTACATGAGAATCACCGAGGACACATCGATTGTGCACCCGCGATCGCATTCGATCTACTGGCGGACGTTCGGAACGAGACACGGTGGAACGAAGGCGTCTCACGATCCGAGTTGAGCACCGACGAACCAGTCGGACAAGGCTCGCAGTTCGTCACCTATCACGGAAGCCCGATGGGCCAGGTCGAGTCGACGATCACGGACTTTGACCGGCCCGGACGTCTCGAGTTCGCGCGACCAGCAAGCGAATGGACCTCGCCATCTCGTACACGTTCACGGCAGTCGGTTCAGGCACGCTGGCCCACGGAACGTTCGATTCGAAGCCGAAGGGCGTCATGGCGGTGCTGTTGCCGCTACTCCTGCCGATGATCCGCCGTGACATGGCCAGACAGCATCAGCACTTCAAGGCGCTCTGCGAGTCGCAGGAGCAGTCACCCAGCACGCAGTTCTCGCCACCTGCACCCGAAGTCAGCGATGGGCGTCGTTGCGGCACCCGCCTCGGCAAGCACGACACCCAAGACCTGACCGCCGTACGGCTGGGCGTCAACCATCCTGCACGGCGCACTGCACGGCTAATCGTAGGTCGCGAAGACCGCCCTGTAGTGACCGGATACGCGTGGTGTGGGTGACCCCAACGTGCCTGCTCGGACCGGGCGCATGCAACAATCGCGAGCATCGAAGCCTCGTGACCGGTCGGGATGGGGAACATGACAGCGACAGAACGCCGACTCGGCGCTCCCTCAAACTCTCCAGGTCGCCTTCGAGGGACGTCGTCCTGTGCGCCCCAGTGCTGGTGCGTTGAGGGGCAAAACGGACCAGCGCCGGTTCTGGCGTGGCCGTCACTCACGCGTCAAGCGAAGTGCTATTTCCGTGCCTACGTCGGCAGCGGAAACAGGTTCCGGGCAGACTCTTGCTGTGCTGCGCTTAATTCTGCTTGCGTCGGCCGTCTTCGCGCTTACTCCCACAATCGCGGGCGGCAGCTCGCCTGCGACCACGAACCCGAACACCACGGCCTCGAAGCTTGTCGAGGCATCTCGGCCGATGGATTCCTCACGGTGCATCGGCTCTCAACGTGCTGTTGGTGAACCATCAATCCTGCCGATCAAGATTGTCCATCTCGGCAAGGGCGCGGTTGTGCTCGCCAATGTGTGCATCGAGGGAGCTGGACCATTCCCCTTCGTTGTCGACTCTGGCTCCGCCCTCTCGATCGTTGACACCCAGCTCTCACAGCGTTTCCACCTGCACCAGGTCGGTGCGCCCGAGCAGGCCGCAGGCATCGGTTGCAGCGCGACGGTCGTTCCCGAGCAAGTTTCAAACTGGTCAGTGGGCAGCCTCACGCTAAGGTCGCAGGCAGTCCTCAGCACCTCGCTCCCCAATCTCGACGCGAGTCAGCCCTTGGACGGGGTGATCGGCTCGGACGTGCTCAGTCGGTTCGGTGCTGTCCGTATCGACTATCGAACGCAGACGATGAGCCTGGGCGGTCGCGAAAACCTGTCGCCGACAAACAACAGTGCCCCCAAGGGCGCGCATCGATTCCAGCGCAGTTCCTCAAAGGGGTGCGCGTCGATACCGCGCTCAGGGTCGTGACCCAAAAGGGCGCAGTAGGGATATATGCGCCGGTCAGATTTGACGGTGCCGAGTCGCAGCTCTTCATTGTGGACACCGGCGCGGAAATCTCAATGGTGTCACCACTACTCGCACACACACACACTTCATCTGGTGACCTCACATCAGAAAGTCACCCTCTCAGCAACAATCGGGTGCCCGGTGGACCTGACCGAAGTGCAAAGCGGTCGCTGGACGCTCGGTTCCGATTCGCTCGAGACTCAGCTGATCGCGAGTCTCCCGGCCTCCGGCCTGAAAGCAGACGGTCTGATCGGCTCAGATGTCTTGTCTCGCGACGGCGCGGTCGTCATCGACTACCGCGGTGCCCGACTATTGCTGGAATCGGGATGAGCGCCCGAACACCCCATCTGTGCGTACGTGGCTACTGACAAGGCGACTCTTCAACCAGCGCGTAACGACGGTTATCGCGTCACTGCGAGGTCGGCCGACGTGGGTCAGTCGGACGTCCCATTGAGGGAACCCCATCCGGTACTGACAGACACGTCCTCCAGGGCGGTGTCCCGATGCCCGTAGGCCGATGGGCGAACGAGTACGCCGCCAACCCGCCGAGAGGGATGGCGGACCCTGGGCAGACCGTTTCCGGAAAGACCGTTCAGATATGGCCGCGGGTCAATGAAGTTCAGCACTGGCCACCCCCAGGCGGCCCGCTCACTCCGGAAGAAGTCAAAGCGCTTGCTTGGACCGATGAGGATCCACCCTGAGGCTTACTACCTCTACGAGCGCGGCCCTCGTGACCAATCGACCGTGCCACGAAATCTCAATCTGCCTGGACGCCCGGAACCACGATGCCAATCTCATAGGCGAGGATCACAGCCTGTACCCGGTCGCGCAGACCGAACTTCGCCAGGACGTTTCCGACGTGGGTCTTGACGGTCGTCTCGCCGATGAAGAGTTCGGCGGCGATCTCGCTATTACTTCTACCACGTGCTAGCAGAAGCAGGATTTCGCGTTCTCGAGCCGTGAGCGAGGCCAGGGCGGACGGAGGCGGCGCCGACGTCTGTGGTCGGCGAGCGAATGCTTCGATGAGGCGGCGCGTCACCGATGGGGCTAGCAAACCATCGCCCGCCGCCGCAGCGCGGATGGCGGCGCTGAGGTCGTGGCGCGGGGCGTCTTTGAGGAGAAACCCGCTGGCCCCGGCGCGCAGGGCCTCGTACACGTAGTCGTCGAGGTCGAAAGTGGTGAGGATCACGACCTTGGTGCCGGTCGTCGCCTGCTCCCTTTTGATAAGACGGGTGGCCTCGAGGCCATCCATTTCTGGCATGCGGATATCCATCAACACCACATCTGGCTGGTGGGCTTGCACGGCGGCCACAGCCTCAATCCCGTTTGCTGCCTCCCCCACCACGATGACACCCTCTGTTGCCTCGAGGATCACGCAGAAGCCAGACCGCACCAGCTCCTGGTCATCAGCCACAACCACACGGATGCTCCTTCCGAACGGAGGGGTGGTCATCGAAGCGGCAAGCGGGCCCGGACGGCAAATCCGCCGTTATCCGTGGGACCAACGGTCAAATTGCCGTCACACGAGGCGACTCGTTCGGCGATTCCGGCCAACCCGAAGCCGCGCACGGCGGCGGGGGCTGGGTTCTCGGGCATCTGGACACATGCCGGAGCTGGTGAGATCAAGCATCCAGGCCCTGAGTCGGCGATGTGAACAGAGACGAAACTCGGCTCGTAGGACACGATCACTTCCACATGGGAGGCGTGGGCGGCGTGGCGCATGACGTTGGTCAGGGCCTCTTGGACAATGCGGTACGCCGTCAGATCGATGCTCGGGGCCAGTCGGCACGGGGTACCGACGACACTGAAGTCGACCCGTAGCCCGGCATAACGCACCTGATCCAGCACGGCGTCGAGTTCTTCGAGCGAAGGAACGGGTGCTTTGTCGGGACCCAGAGACGGACTGCGCAAGACTCCGAGGAGCCTTCTCAGCTCGGTCAGCGCCTGGCGGGCCGTCGTTCCAATTACATCGACCGACCGACTGGCCTCACTGGGCCTTTCGGGAAGCAGTGAGGCGGCTGCTTCGGCCTGAACGGCGATCAGGCTTACGTGGTGCGCCACCACGTCGTGCAGTTCGCGGGCGATCCGGGTGCGTTCTTCGTTGGCCGCTCGCGTCACTTCCCGATCGCGATGTGCTTCGGCCTGGAGGGCGCGGTCCTCCACCTCTTCGAGGTACGCATGCCGGGTTCGACTCAAGACGCCAGCCATCCACGCCGTGAGGAAGATGAGGACTGCCACGGTGATGTCGTACGGCTGGTTGTGCCCGGCCGAGAATTGCGATGTAACGATCCCGGCGGCCAAGAGCACGCCGACTGTGGCGCGTATATTTGGGCGACAGGTGGCCACCACCGTGTATACAGCAATCGCCGGTCCGAGAGGCAATGGGGCGAAGCCGAACCCGAGAAGGTCGTAGGCGACTCGGGCGACGCCGATGACCACAAAGGTGGCGAGTGGGTGGGCCCGACGACTGACCAGAGGTACGTTCTGCGCGATCACCAGAACGACAGCCAGAGCAAACGGGTGCAACTGGCCACGGTACGCCAACAGGGTGGCCACCTCAATGACTGAGAGAGCGGCGGCCAAGACGAGATCGGTAGAGCGTGGCGGGAGTTTCGCTACCTTGAGTACCAGTTGCCGCACGGGTCGATAGTAGATCCACCGGAGCCAGAGGAACTCCTGTCCAAGGAGGATCTTCACTCTCCGACCGACGAAGGACGAAGAGTCCGCCAGGTGCCGCTGGCTGAGACTGACGTCGGAGTCCTCAAATCCATCGGGCGCCCGATGGCATGGCGCCGCGATGCCGTCACCATGGGATGCATGAGATCGATGAACGTCGTTTCAAGCCAATCTGAGTTGCGGCCCTTGCAGGTCGAGTCCCGTGCTACAGGGACTTATGCGTCTGGGCGGGCGCCGGTGGTCGCAATTGCCGGCATCGCGGCGGCGGCCTTCGCCCTTGAGATGGCGGTGAGCGCTCGATACGGCTATCACCGAGATGAGCTCTATTTTCTTCAGGCCGCCCAACACCTGGCTTTCGGCTACGTCGATCAGCCGCCCCTGACGCCGGTCGCCGTCAGATTGATGTCCGAGGTGTTCGGAAACTCGTTGGTCGGCCTGCGGGTCCTCCCAGCGCTTGGTCTTTCATTCTTGGTGGTGATGACCGCGGCCATGAGCCGGACTCTTGGCGCCGGCAGGATCGGACAGATGTTGGCGGCGCTGTCGGCGGCCACGTGCGGCGAGTACATCGGGACCGAACACTTGTTCACGACGACGACCCTCGACTTTGACTTCTGGGCTCTCACGTTATTCCTTGTTCTACGGCTGCTCGAGCGCAAGAACCCCCGCAATTGGCTTGCCATCGGTGCCTGCATCGGGATCGGCGCCGAGGCCAAATGGAACATCGCCTTCTTGGTCGTGGCGCTGGTCGTCGGGTTCGCGGCCACCCCGTACCGGCGCATGCTCAGAAGCCGGTACCTCGTTATCGGCGCCGTCCTGGCCTGCGCGCTCACCGCTCCGGACCTGGCCTGGCAAGCGGCCCATAGCTGGCCGAACCTTGACGTGTTTCGGGCTCTGCAGGGCTCAGCAGGCCACAATCGAGCCCTCTATTTCCCAGCGCAGGTCATCTACACGGGCCTGGCTCTCACCCCAGTCTGGATTGCCGGCCTCGTCTGGTCCTTGCGGAGTTCTGCCGCGCACCGTTTCCGTCCTGTCGCCATCGCGTCGGCCGTTGTGCTGACCCTGGGCTTCCTCTCCGGCGGCAAGGCCTACTACCCGGGCGCCATCTTCACCTTCCTCTTTGCCGCTGGTGCGGTCCCTCTCGAGCGCTGGCTCATGAGGCGTCCAGTCGCAAGTAGCCCCAAGTATTCAAAGTGGCGTCTTGTGACATTCATACTGGCCGCCATACTTTCCTGCGCTGTTGTAGTGCCGGCGGCGATACCTGTCCTGCCGGCTCGAGCCTTACGGGTGGTCCCGTTGCAAAAGATCAACTACGACCTCGCCGAAACAATTGCCTGGCCCCGCCTCGTGGCTCTGGTTGCCCGGGAGTACCACTCTTTGCCCTCCTCGGTGAGAAAGAGTACGACAATCCTGACGCAAAATTACGGGGAGGCGGGAGCGATCGATCGCTACGGCGCCGGTTTCGGACTACCCCGAGCCTACAGCGGCAATAACAACTTCTGGCTCTGGGGGCCTCCTCCACCTGCCGACCGTTCAGCAGTCGTGGTCAACATCGACCCGGTGATACTGCGGCGCCAGTTCTCTCGAGTGCGGACCGTCGCTTCGTTCGAGAACGGCATCGGGGTCAAGAACGACGAGCAAGGGGTGGAAATCTACTTCGTGAGCGGGTTGAGGAGCCGTTGGTCGACCGCATGGAAGGTGTTTCGTCACTACGACTGACTCGGCACCTCCTGTCGAAAACGCCGTTGTGGTCCGAGGGGCGCACCACGGCACCCTAAACGTCCGCCGATCGGAGGTCATCGATGCACTCCATCGCTGTCACGGTTACTCACGGATCGGGACGCCGCATGGAGCCACACCCGACCCCTTGTAAGCATTGACTCGGTTTAGGGGACGGCGTACAAGACCTTCGAGTGCTGGCCCGAGTTCCGACCGATTCGGATCCTTTGAAGACGGTGGACAGCCAAGAGGCCATTCTTCCGATTTTCCGGGTTCCTGTAGGTGTGGAACTCTCCCGGGACGACGCGGTTCGCGCACCGTCCGATCGGTGGGCGCTGCGGTTGGCCTGTTGCCTCAGGTCAAATCCTCCGGGGACGCTCACACACCAAGCCCGGCGCGTTGCTCAATTCACAGATCCCGATCGTCCACTGTGGACAGCCTCTCTGTCTCGGGGGTTTCCCCCTGTGGCAGGTTCCCAAGGAGACTCAGCGGGCGAGGCCGTGTATGAGGGTGTCGGTTAGGGAGTGACAGCCGCCTTCGGGGTTGGCGGTGACAACCTGGGCCGGCGAGCTCGCCCGGCGGGAAACGACTCGTGGGGAGGATCGAGGGCGACGATCGTTCAAGCCCTGGGCTGGCCCCTCAATCTGGAGATTGTAAGATGCGTCGGGCTCCCCACGCATCCGGCTCGACGGGCGCCAGCCTCGTGTTGAACTCCCATTTGATGACCCTCGGGATCGAGCGCCGCATAGGACCGGAGCCCCCACGGCTGATCGTGTGGATCCGTCAAGATCGCTGCGCCCTGGCTCTTGGCTTGCTCGTAGTGGCTGTCGACATCCGAGACGACAACGGAGATGGCGTGGGACAGGTCGGGCCACCCGCCCTCGCTGGGTTTTCGGAACTGCGGCGCCCGCTGGCGCATCCACTGCTTGAAATCATCGTCAAGCCCGGACACCATCACCACACCGCCATCAGGGCCTTCCAGGCGGGAGATAACGTTGTCGCCGTCCCCATCCATCCGAAGCCTTTCGCGGAAGGCGAACACGCGACACAGCCACTCGACCGCAGCGGCCGGGCGGTCGTAGTGGAGATGGGGATAGAGACTCGGCCAGGCGGAGTCGCTCACAGCGGGGACTGTACCTCCGGAGCTGGTCCCAGAGCAGGCGGCACTTGCTCTCTTCAGCCAACCGAACACAGCCAGCCGATCCCACGCCGCTTGGTAACTTCAGTCGGCAGGACCGAACAGCAGTCGGCAGGACCGAACAGCAGTCTTGCAAGAGGATTGGCTCGCGGGACGCGAGCCAATCGGACACCAGGGTGTACCAACTCATTGATTTCTGGCCCGGCAAACCACCGGTAATCCCAAAATTCTGACCGCTCGGATCACCGACTAGTGGGAGGAGGGATCGCTCGGCACGCGATCGCTATTCGCGTCGATCGCGTGGACAATCCACACGTTAGGCTCCCAGTAGGACCCGAGGTCTGTTTCCCGATCGATGCTCAAGGTGGTGAGCCCGCCGGGAAATGCATACGCCGCTCTCAGGGAAGGCCATGCCGGTCCAGGTCTCCCAGTCGGTCACGGTCCCCGTGATCCGCATCGATTCGGGGATCGCCTCCGTGATTTCGCCGCCCATCCGCGTGTGCACCCGAAGCCACGGATCGAATGGTTGCCCGTACTCTCTAACCCATGCGACGTAGCGCAGGATCGGTGTAAGGGGGTAGCGATCCTTCCAGTTTGGGCGTACCGGGGCAATCAGTCACCCGAACTCCGCCAGGCGGGCCAGGGCGGCCATGTACTTGAGGATCACGCCAGCAAGACGCCGATCCCGGTTCCGCGGTGGTATCTCTGCCGCCAGCACGCACAGCGCAGAGGCCATTCCGCCTTGGGCGTGCAGCTCGAAGCCGGCGGTGATACTGGCGTCTATTCCCGAGCCGAGTCCCTCGACGGTGCCGTCCCATGCGACCGGGATGGTGTGCGCCTTAGCCAGCACCTCGTCGGCATCTTGGTCGTAGAGGACGAACTGGTAGTCGGGGAACACCTCATAGAGCCGGCTCCAGAATTGGTTGAGAACATCGCCGTGGAGGTTGTACTCGGGCCATACTTCGGCCGAGAGCCCGCCGATGCGCTCCCAGAGCCTCGGGTCATCTGAAAATCGCAGTGCGACCACGGCCACCGACCCATCTTCGCAGGCAACCGGTCGTCAGGTGCTTCGTTGAAGGATCGCGTTGCGACACACTTGGACATCCTCGCGGTCAATCGGCCGCTGGCCGCAGCGGTTCTGGCGCCCCGTGGTAGGAAGATGGGGGGAGAAGGAGACAGTTCATGGGACGCGTCAGGGTCGGCACACTCTCGGAGTTCGCAGACGGAAGGCTGCACAGCCTGGATGCGGGCAGCACCACAGTCATTGTCGGCCAGGTGGGCGAAGCGCTGTACGCCGCGCGTAACCGCTGCCCCCATCTGGGTTTCTCACTCACCGCCGGACCGGGCGGCATGCGGTTCTCCGACGGCGAGGTGCAGTGTCCCTGGCACAACTCTCGCTTCGACCTGTGTACCGGCGAGAACCGGGACTGGACGCCGGGGTTCGCGGGGCGAAACATGCCACGGTGGTCGCACCGGCTCATGGCATTGGGCAGAAAGCCCGCGCCGCTGACGACATATCGCGTCGACGTCGAGGGCGAGGACGTGTTCGTCCACCTGTGATGTCTGCGATGTGCCACCCTCGCCAAGGCGTCCCAGTTCAGGATCCACCTCGGGGCGACCCAGCCCGACGGCGGCGCGATGAAGGGCGGGCACCCGTTCACGTGGCGCACGCGTGCAGCATGGCGCGTCGATGTGACGACATCGTCAGCAGGTGGTGAGTGGGCGGTGATGGATGGGGAGCCTCCACGAAGCGCTGGCCCCGATGCGCCACACAGGCGAACGCCGGCATCGGGATCATTCCTGCGGCACCTGCCAGGTCACCAGATCGCTGCTGCGGGCGATGCCAATCCGGGCGTGCCCCCAGCCGCCGAAGGCGGTCAGCTCGCTGCTGGCGGCATAGGTCAGGTAATCCTCGCCGCCCGGGCCCACGCACAAGAAGGCCGAGTTGGCGTGCTCGTAGGTGACGCTGTTGACGCCCTTGGCCACCGTGTCGAAGGGTTGGTCGGGCACCATCAGCTCGCGCCCGGCACTCCAGGTGAGCCAGGTGGACGCACTGGCCGGGTTTCCCGGGCCGAGGGTGAAGACGAAGGGCTCGTCAAGCGTGTTGGAAGTGGCGACGAGCGTCCACCGCCCGTTCACGGTGAGGAACTCGTAGTTCTCCACTGTGTCGCCGAAGACCGTGATGTCGGGTTGTCCCACCAGGTGAAAGGTGCCACCGAGCGCAGGGGCCCAGGCGATCTCGAAGTGCTGGGACGACGTGCCGGCCTTGAAGCCCAGGATCACGCCGTGGCCGGTGAAGGCGAGGGCGGGGTCGATCATGCGCGGGGCCAGACCGGCCGCCAGCGGACGGGCGGCGGACCAGTGGGCCAGCGAGTCGCCTTGGGCGACGCGGTACTCGAGCTGGTTGCCCACTGATTGGCTGCGCTCGCTCTGGTAGGTGACGACGAACCGACCGGCCGGATCGCGCACGATGTCCGGCGAGGCGGCATCTTTGGCGATGACGTGGGGCGCCGTCCAGCGCACCAGGTTGGCGCTGGTGGCCACGGCCACGTTGAACTGCACGGCCGCCCGGCCCTTGGTGGCCACCATCTCGCTGAAGAGCATGTGCCACGCCCCGCCAGACCACTGCAGGGCCTGGTCCTTCACCCCCTGGTCGGGGTAGGACAGCACGGGATTGTGCAGGGCTGCCCAGTCCACCCCGCGCTCAGGGGGTCTCCCCACGACGCATGCGTGGTCCTGACCCACGGGCACCGTCCCCCTCACCTGATCCGTTGCTCCTGACGCAGCCGGCGTCGCCGCGCCCGCCGCCACGGCAGAGAAGGGGCTGGACCCCCGAGCCAAGGGGAACCCCAGAGGGGCGCCGACGGTGACGCCCAGTAGGACGAGCACGGGCACCAGTACTCGACGGTGAGCCCAACGGGACACCCAAACGACGATAGGCGAAAACATCGTGAACACCAACCACGGCGCCCGACGTCGATCGACGCTCCCCGTGCCTCGGGGCGGTATCACCAACCACGACAGGTGCAACACGTCAGAGGGCCGAAGTGGGATCCCCGCAGAGTTACGGAGCGCTACGTGGCTTTGCGTGGAGGTCGTCGCTACGAAGCGGTCACCCCAACGAAGGGTCCAGGTCAAGGAAGTGAGGTTGGGAACCGCACAGGATGGCAGCCTTTCTAGAGTTGCTCTTCTACGATGCGCATCACACACAACAAATCGAAAAGGTTGACGCCAACCGTGGGCGAAGGTGCGTGCCTAAATCGGGACTTGTCGGTGCTCACCACCAGCTCGACCCAACGCAGCGATTCGCAGATGACGAACGGCGACAGACACTGAGACGACGCACCTCGGTCAGCCCTTGACCGTCGCCACAAGGGGATCCGCTTGCGGTTGGGGCGCCATACCGCCCGACTCATCCGTTGGACGGTCCGATTGAGCTCACGACCGTGATCTCCGAGCGAGCATGGACCTTGGTGCCCGGCGAAGGACTTACCGAGATCACGTGCCCTTCGGGAACAGATCGAGAGTGCGCATAGGTGGGCTGACCTTGGAGACTTCCTTCAGACAGCTCCCCCATTGCGGTGGGTGTGTACAGACCAACGACGTTGGGAACCACCTCGATGGTTGAAGGACAAGCAATCGCTTCGGTGAGTGTGGCCCCGGTGGCCGTTCTTTCAGTCATTGACTCAGTCATGCACGGTTCGGAGGCGAGGGATTTTCCGAGCGGAACGTATCCCACGCCGGGATACATGTGGCCAACAAGGGTTTTCAGATCGCGCGCATAGATCGGTGCGACACCGCCGAGCTTCGACGGAGCCGACTCGTTCACGCGAGTGACTGAGAAGAGGTAGGCGCGAGGGACGTAGCCGACGACCTTCCCAGTTCGCCCAAGCGTTTCTACGAAGTCGGGGATCTTTTTTGGATTGAGCGATCCACCCTGGACAGGGAACGGCACTGTGCCGGCTGTCAATGACGAAGTGCGGGGCGACGCTCCACCAGTGCCGAGGTCGTCGGCAACGAAAGCGGCAGCACCAATTATTGCCAACGCAGCCACGAACGTTGAGACGATGGCGAGGCGACTCATGCGAAGTAGGGAACGACAGCGCTCGAGAAGGGCCGATCCAAGAAGCCCGAAAACGAGACGCGACCACTTGATGTGGCCGACGCCCAAAAGTTCCTCGGAGAGATCGTGCACCTCTTCGCCGTAGCGCTCGCGCCAGGCTCGGGGGTGCAGCCTGAGCGCCCAGCGCAGGGCCCGATCTCTCATCACACGGCACCGGCGATCCGTCTCAGTCCGACCTTGGCGATCCGTGCGGACTCGGTGAGTCGCTTCTCAACGGCGTAGATACCCGATTGGGTAATCCGATAAGGATGGCGACGGGCCTCTGAGGGGAGTGCTTCGACAAGCCCGGCCTGCTCGAGTTTGGCCAGACACCCGTACAAGGTGCCTGGCCCGAGCTTGACGCCCGCAAAGTCCTCGATGTCCTTGATGAGGGCATATCCGTGCTTTGGACCTCCAGCCAGGCTTGTGAGTACGAGGATGCTGCGATCTGAAGATCCGCGAATACCGTCAGCGGTCATTGAAAGCCCCTCGAAGAGAGAATTATTCTCTTTACGATACATCGGAGAGTGTAGTAAATCAAGTGACGGTGCCAAGCATCGCTGTGGTCACTAGACGATCGGCTACTGGGACGGAGTTTCGGCAGAATCTGCAACTCCCGCCAAGTTCTCTACCGGGCCTGACAAATCCCGCTCCCACGCCATGTTGAAGTTGTCATTGAAGGTGTGAAATGCCGCTGGCAACTCCGCAACCGGCGGCCAACAATTGAGTCGGGCACTGCATAGGGCATGCGTAATGCAGCACCGTACCGCCGGTTTTGACCAGAACGAACGATCCAATGGCGGGGTCAGGTCATGGTAGCTTCGTTCTTGTGGCCGCGATATCTGAACGGGTCGATTTGGAGGCGGTGGACCTGGCTGACCCGGAACTGTTCCGCCATGGGTTCCCACACGAGATCTTCACCTTATTACGTGAGGAGGCTCCGGTTTGGCGTCACCCGACGACGCCGGGCACGGCACGGTTGGGCGGGGAGTTCTGGGTTCTGTCCAAGCACGCCGATGTGCAGGCGGTAAGTCGCGATTACAAGCGGTTTCGGTCCTACGAAGGGGCAATGGTCCAAGACAGGCCACCGGAGCGGCGGGGAAAGTACATCACAACGATGGATCCGCCCGCGCACAGCCGTCTGCGCCGTCTGATCAGTTCGGGGTTCACCCCGCGGAACATCGCGAACTTGAACGAGCAGGCCCGGACGTGGGCGGGCACGATCATCGACCGCGCGCTCGAGCAGGGTGAGTGTGACTTCGTGCGCGACGTCGCCTATCAGCTCCCAATGCATATGATCGCCGACATTGTCGGCATTCCCGTAACAGACCGGGCGTGGCTGTTCGACCGGGTCAACCTGTTCAAGCGATCTCAAGACCCGCGCACCGCCCTCCCGGAGTCAGAACGAACCGCCCTCGAGCACGAGGTCTTCCAGTACGCGCACGACCTCGGGCTCGAGAAGCGCCGGTGCCCGGCTGAGGATGTGTGGACCACCCTGACCGAAGCCGAGGTCGATAACGACGACGGCCGGACACATCTGACCGACCTCGAGCTCGACTTGTTCTTCTTCGTCCTCGCGATCGCGGGGAGCGAGACCGTTCGGGAAGCTATAACAGCCGGCCTCATCGCATTGTTGGATCATCCCGAGCAGCTCGAGCGCATGCGTCGCGAGCCGGAGGTGATGCCCAGCGCGGTGGAGGAGATCCTGCGGTGGTCGTCGCCTGCCGGCTATTTCCGGCGTACAGCGACCGAAGACGTCGAAATCCGCGGCATGCCTATCGCGGCCGGCGAGCGGGTGACCGTCTGGTATCCGTCGGCGAACCGCGACGCGGAGGTGTTCCCCGACCCGTTTCGGTTCGACATCACGCGCCCGAAGAATCCGCACGTGACCTTCGGGGGAGGCGGTGCGCACTATTGCCTGGGAGCCAACCTGGCTAAACGCGAGATCCAGATGATGTTCGAGGAGTTGGTGCGGCGCGTCGGCGACATCGAGGTCCTCGGCGAGCCGGTCCACACCGCGAACGGGGTCAGCGACGCGATCGCGTGCTCGATCGCCCGCCTTCCCGTCCGACTAACCCCCCGCTGAAACGGGACGACTCGACGGCAAGAAGGAACCATCGTCGACCGCGGAGAAGTGACCGACGCGCGCCCAAGGAAAGCTCATAAAGGGGACCTTTGGCCGCCAACCCGTGAAGACCGGTTGGCGGCGATGACCACGGAGGTGTTATGAACCTTGACGCCGTGATCGCCGACTCCACGATAGGAATGCGAGGCCGAAATCACGCTCAAACGAGCGCGGCATCAGGCGGGGACACTACTTCGATGCCTGCGTCCACTGGGGAGCGCAGAGCCTCCAAGTGAATTGCGCCTGCCTCCGAGGTGCAAGCTGTGGCGGAGTCACTTCGCAGCTCGCCAATAGTCGTCGCGAGTACGTCGCGATCTGGACAGCCTTTCAACCGCAATTGGGAACTCAGCGGATCACTCTGTAAGGCCAACATTTCGGCTCTTCTGGCTCCGGTGCGAGGCACTGCCAATTTGGTGATGGGTCCTCCATGGAGGCAACACGGAACTCGCCGAAACTCCGCTTCCTGACCGACGGTCACTCTGCAGATCGACGCGGTCCTCCACACCGACCCGCAAGGGGAACGATCAGCGGTACTGTCCAGCTCCTCCTCCAGAGCAGTGTCCGGGTGCCCGCAGCGGATCGGCGTCCGGAGCGCGGGTGCTCGGCGGTGGCCACGGCGTTTGCGAGAGCTACCTGCCCCACCCGGACATCGGGGCTGCCCACGTGTAACTATGAAGGACTTGACGTCTCAGCCAAGTGACAGCCCTGCCGCGCATTCAACGCCAGGTGGGGGTGCCGCCAAATCGCCACGGATTCGACCACGGAAGAGGTTCATCCTGGTGGGTTGCATCCTCGCCGTTGTTCTTGGTGTGGGCCTCTTTACGTCCCTCGGATCCGGTGGAGTATCCGGACCACCACAAGTCGGAGCGCAAGCGCCGACGTTTTCGCTGCCCCGGTTGAATGGCCCTGGGACGGTCGGCAACGAGATTGGCGACGGGTCCCCGACCGTCATTCTCTTCTTTGCCAACTGGTGTTCCATTTGCCACGGCGAACTTCCTGCGTTGGCAAAGGTGGTCACAAGTCAGCGGAATTCAGAGAATTCGCTACGCAAGGTCCAAGTAATAGGAGTCGATTCCCTCGAGTCGGCTGGCAGCGCCGAGAGTTTCGTCAAGAGCAGCGGCGTAACGTTTCCGGTGGGTCTCGACAGCGATGCCACTGTTATTGCCGGAAAATACGACTTTCGTGGTCCACCCTATGCCGTCTTCATCGAACCTGACGGGAGAATTGCGGCCATCAAAGCGAGTACGTTGACACCAAGTGCGTTTGTAGTCACCGAGAAGCGACTGGTGAGCGATTGATGATCCTCTCCCGGATGGTTGACGCCGGCCTCCTCGGCCGCAAGGCCGGCCGCGGGTTCTTCAGCTATTCGCCAAAGACCACCGATGTGATGAACTAGGCCCATGCCCTCGCCCATCACGATCTGCCGGACCTCTCTAAGCGCGTATCCGGACGTCTACACACCGGAAGCCGTGGCGACTCTAGAAGCCCTCGCCCCCCTCGACGGGCGTCGCGATGAGCTCATGAGATCGCGGATTGATCGCCGGCGCCGACGTGCCGCCGGCCGCGAGGAACTCAGCTTCCTGCCCGAGACAGCGGTGATCGAAGGGACCGCGACCACCGTTGCCGATGCTCGGGCGGGCCGCTTCGAAGGGGCGGTCATCCCCCAGGACCTGTGGCGCCAGTGGATCCAGGGGACCGGGCCCGCAACCAAGCCCCGCGCGTCCACCGCATCAGGGTTGCGCAACGTCGCCTACGCGCTGCTGTCCGGGGCCGACGGCTGGATGTTCGATGGCGAGGACGCCTTGGGCCAGGTGGACACCATGTCCCTGGACAACCAGCGGAACCTCAAGCTGGCCTTCGCCGGCGATCCGCAGTTCCATGACGTCGCCGAGCACGTTGCCGGGGAGATGAACAACTGGGCTGTCGACTTCCTCGGCCGCGAGATCATCGCCGACTGGCGGGAGCAGCTGCACACAACGACTCGGATCTTCCGGGCGCGCGGCCTTCACCTCGACGACCGTCACGTCGCCCATGAGGACGGCCGCGGCTATTCCGCGAGCATGGCCGACGCTGCCCTATACATCACCAACAACACTGAGACACTGCGCAGCCAGGGGCGTTCGGTCGTTCTCTACTTGCCGAAGATCCAGACAGCGGCCGAAGCCGCGCACTGGGCCACCATCCTCGACTCGATAGAGGATCACCTTCGCCTCGAACGAGGCACCGTCCTCGTCTACGTCCTCGTCGAACAGATCGAGGCGTGCTACCAGCTCATGGAGATCCGCGCGGCCTTCGGGATCCACTTCGTGGGCTTCAACACCGGTCGGTGGGACTACATCAACTCGGTGTCGGACGCGCTCGCCTGGGACCCTGACTTCCTGAACCCCAACATCGATGCGATCACCATGACCTACGGGTACATGCGCACCTACGAAGACCGCGTCCGCCGCGCGGTCAATACTCCCGACGCCAACGGGAACTACGCACTGTGGCAGGGTGGCATGGAACCAAACATCCCGGTCGGCACCGACGCTGCCGTCGCCGCCGCGATGCAACGGGCTGTCGCCGGCGGCCGGCGGGAGCAGAGCGAGGGCGCCTCCGGGAAGTGGGTGGCCCACTGGAAGATGGTGCACGTCATGCGGCCGGTGTGGCAGAAGGTGGGAGCCGACAACCAGCTCGGTCGGCCGTTCCCGCCGCTCACGTATACGGCGCAAGACGCCAGCGCACTGCGGGCGCTCGAGGAAGCGCCCCGTACTGTGCGGGGCGTTCGCGACCTGATCAGCGTCGGCCTGCAGTATGGCAACGCGTTCGGTCGCGGTTTCCAGGCAGCGGCCCTCAAACCGGCCGACTTCTTCGGCGACGACAGCGTCCTTTACCTGATGGAGGACGCCGCGACCGGCGAGATCCGCTTGTCGGTGCTGTGGGAATGGCTCCACAAGGCAGGAACCTTCACCGAGGACGACCCCGACAGCGGGGTCAAGGCGGGCGATGCCCTGACGGACGAGATGTTCGCTCAACTGTTGGAGCAAGAGCACGCCAAGCTCCTTCGCGCCGACAGCAACGACGTTCACGACGACTCCAAAACGACGACGCTGCCCATCGCCCGGGCGATCGTCGAAGCCTACGTGCTCGAGCCCGTCAAAGCACCCTGGTACATCGACCTCCTCAACCTCAATCTCAATGTCACGGACCTCTCCGTGGCAGAGGAGAGGATCCGGAGGTTCCTCGACGAGTTCGGCCGCGACGGCACTCGCATCACCCGCAACCTCGACTTCGACATCCAACACTGAGAGAGAGCTCACCATGACCTTCGACGACAACGTCACTGCTGCACGGAACTACATGAACGGTGACCGCTTCAGCGGCATCACCCGTCTCTATTCGGCCCGCCAGGTGGCCGAGCAGCAAGGGACCATCGAGAGCGGCTATCCGGTGGCACGGGCCAACGCCGCGGCATTTTACGATCTTCTCCGCGAGCTCTTCTCAGAACGCAAGTCGATCACCACGTTCGGTCCCTACTCACCGAGCCAGGCTGTGACGATGAAGCGCATGGGTATCGAGGGCATCTACCTCGGTGGATGGGCCACGTCGGCCAAGGGCTCGATACAGGAAGATCCGGGTGCCGACCTGGCCAGCTATCCGCTCTCGCAGGTGCCCGATGAGGCATCGGCCATCGTGCGTGCCCTCTTGACGGCAGACAGGAACCAGGCGTACCAGCGCTCGCGCCTGTCGGCCACGGACCTCGCCAGTGCGCCCGAACCGGCCGACTACCGACCGTTCATCATCGCCGACGCGGACACGGGTCACGGCGGCGATGCCGCCGTGCGGAACCTCATCCGCCGGTTCGTCGAGGTCGGGGTCACCGGCTATCACATCGAGGACCAGCGCCCCGGCACCAAGAAGTGCGGCCACCAAGGCGGCAAGGTACTCGTCGGCGTGGACGAGCAGATCAAGCGCCTCAACGCCGCTCGCTTCCAACTCGACGTCATGCAGGTGCCAGGTATCATCGTGGCCCGCACCGATGCCGAGGCCGCGAACCTCCTCGACAACAGCGGCGACGAGCGGGACCACCCCTTCATCCTCGGGGCGACCCGCGGCGACGTCCCGTCCTACAAACTGACGACGCTGGCCCTTATGCGTGTCTTCTATAACGCAGGTGCCGACATCTTCAACGGCTTCACGCTCTACAAGGTCACCGACAAGGAATACGCAGCAGCCGACGCGTGGCTCGAGCGCACGGGCCTCGCCACCCTGGCCCGGGCCGCAGCCAAAGAGACCGCCGGTGCGGACGAGCCCGTCGTCGAGCAGGCCTACGACAAGATCGCCAATGAGATGGTCGGGCGGTGGGAGGCCGACTCCGGTCTCATGACCATTGGCGAGGCGGTATTGGCCGCCCTCAAGAGCCAGGTCGACGACGGCGGCGACACACCAATCAGCGCGGAGGAGTGGATTGACTTCGCCGCGACGGCCTCGTTCTGGACCGTGCGCACCGAGGCTCGACGACTCGGCATCGACTTCTACTGGGACGCAGAGGTCGCCCGCACGCCAGAAGGCTTCTACCAGGTCCGCGGCGGCCTTGACTACGCGATCCGCAAGTCCCTGTCAGTCGCTCCGTACGCCGATCTGATCTGGATGGAAACTGCGTCAGCCGATATCCACGAGGCGCAGGAGTTCGCCGAGGCAATCCATGCCGAGTTCTCCGACCAGATGCTTGCCTACAACCTCTCGCCGTCGTTCAACTGGGACTCGACGGGCATGACTGACGACGAGATGCGCGAGTTTCCGAAGAAACTCGGCGAGGCCGGATTCGTCTTCAACTTCATCACCTACGGTGGCCACCAGATCGACGGTGTCGCTGCCGAAGAGTTCGCGACAGCCCTCCTTGAAGACGGCATGCTGGCCCTGGCTCAAGTCCAACGAAGGATCCGCCTCCTCGAGTCGCCGTACCGAACGCCGCAGACCCACGTTGGCGGCCCTCGCCTCGACGGCGCTTTGGCCGCATCCTCGGCTCGCACCGCAACGACGAAAGCCATGGGCAAGGGCTCGACGCAAGTCCAGCACCTCGCGCAAACCGAGCTTCCCAAGAAGGTGCTCGAAGATTGGCTCGCCGAATGGAGGCAGGTCTACGGCATCAGCGAGCCCCTCACGGTACGCCTGCGCCCGAGCCGTGACGGTGCCGACGTGCTCGATCTGTCGGTGCTGGGCGCCGGTGGCGATGACGACCGAAAGGCCAATCTCGTCTTCGCTCCGACTACTGACCGCTATGGACAGGTCATCCTGTCGGTCCGGGACCAGAACACGTTCGGCTCCGAGCTGCGGCAGAAGCGCCTGATGACCCTGCTTCACCTCTACGTCCTGAAGCGCTACCGGGTCACCACGGTCCACTACGTCACACCAACTGAGGACAACGACAATCAGACCAAGCGGATGGCGGAGCAGGGCATCTACTCCAACGTGAACACCGAGGTGGGCCAGATCATCGTCGCCAAGGTCAACACCACGACGGTCGACACGCTGGCCGACGACGTGGACGGAGCCCTCAGGAAGCTCATTCGCAAGGAGAGCTGAGCGGACGGTTCGCCCCCTGCGGCATTAAAGCTAATCTCGCCGCTATACGACGAGCCCGCCGACCTCGGTAACTCCGATTCCTGTACGGACTGTCGAACCGGCGCCCGATCAGTCAGACACGGGAGCTATCCCTTCGGGACCTGTCGCAACCCCCTCGCGGCGCAGTATCGGTAACTGTCGAGCGTCGGCATGTGGCCGCAACCCCGGCCATTGCCGTGCGGGAGGTCATCGACGTGGAGGGTGCTGCGTGGTGGCTGCAAGGTGCGCTTGGTGAGCTGTATGCCATGGTCGCCGCCCCAGAGACTCATGCCGCTCGGTCCGGCTGGTGGCATGTTTACGAATGACTACTTCACCCACGAACGGGGCGAAGCCACCATCTACGTCCCCTGCGCCGATCCAGAGCACTGGGCGGGAGGCGTCGGTGACAGTACCCGAGTGTGATATGGCCATAGCGACTCATGCTGGTACCACAACGACGTGGATCGCTCGTACGGAGCACTTGCCAGCTTCGTTGCGGAATACGCCGTGGGCGTCGATGGACCGATACGCGTGTTCTATCTTGTGGGCAGTCGGCAGTCCACTGATGAATCGAGATGGCGCACTGAGATCGGTTGGCCGATCTTCAAGACCGAACACGACCCTTCGTCGATTCCCTTAGCGGGAGATTGGCCACGCCGGTGCTCAGGTCCCAAAACGGCAGACGAGCCTAGCCGGGGACTAATACGAGGGCGACGATCAGTCTGCATCAAGTCACGCTTCCCAGATCCCTAGGTGGACTGCTCCTGTATAGCGCCGGCTCGGGGATCGAGAACTGGTAAGGCGCTGGGCCCTGCTCGCTCCAGCAAGTGGTTCAGATCGCTCCACGTGCCCCCTGGGGGAACGCTGTGCGGGTCATTTCGACCCTGCACGATCGACACCGACTGATCACCATATGCCGATCCCCTGCGGACACTCACAGCCGCCACCCGAGTAGGCCGGCGATCAGTCCGTAGCCCGTTCGGCTTGCGGGAATCGTTTGTGATGGGGACCGGAAAGGTGGGCAATGGTTCTGCTCGCGGCAGGCAGCACTTTCGGAGATAGGCCCGAAAAGGTGCGTCGCGAGACCGGCGTTGGGGTCGACCTTCGTGGTTCGGGGATAGGGTGACGGTGATGTTATGGGCGCCCGTTCCGCGTCTGGGGTCCGGTGCCGGCGCTGTTGTCGGGCGCCCCGTAGGCGCCGGCGGACGATTGGGGACGAAAGACCCTGGGAGCGCCGGGCGCGTTGGTGCGAGCATAGGAGGTTGGGGCCGACCTATAGCAGTTCGGCAGCAGAGGAGATGCCCAGATGATGCGCTCTCGGCTTTTGCGACTGTTCGTGCTCGTAGTATTCGCGCTGGCTCCGGTGCTGGCTTACTTGGCACCTTCACAAGCGAGCGCCACGCCACCGGTCGGGCCTTCCAACCTGGCGGTCGGGATCGCCGCCACCCACTCCGGCCACGGCTACTGGATCGCCACCGCCGCGGGCAACGTCTACCCCTTCGGCGACGCCCGGTCTTATGGGTCGCTGAGCGGTGTCCGTCTGAACGCCCCGGTGGTGGGCATCGCCGCCACAGCTGACGGCGGCGGCTACTGGCTGGTAGCCAAGGACGGAGGCGTCTTCTCCTTCGGCGACGCCCACTTCTACGGCTCCACCGGCAACATCAAGCTCAACGCCCCCGTTATCGGAATAGCGCCAACTGGCGACGGAGACGGCTACTGGCTGGCCGCCGCCGACGGCGGCGTGTTCAGCTTCGGCGACGCCGCGTTCTCTGGGTCACACGGAGCCGACCCATCTGCCAGCCCCATCGTGGGGATCAGCGCCTTCCCAGACGACTCGCACTACTGGCTGCTCACAGCATCCGGTGAGATGGATGTTTTCGGGTTCCCGTCTGGGAGTTGGCCCGCCGGATGGGCTGACATCTCCCCCACACCACCGAATGCCCCATTCGTGGCAGTAGCGAACTGGGGAACCAGATCGGACTTCGGCGGCGTGTGGATGGTCGGCGCTGACGGCGGAGTGTTCACCCTCGGCGGCGCCGGCTTCTACGGCTCAACCGGCGCCACACACCTAAACGCCCCCGTCGTCGGCAGCGCGGTCGCACCGGGACAAGACGGGTACTGGCTGGTGGCCGCAGACGGTGGGGTGTTCGCCTTCGGTGACGCACCCTTCGCCGGGTCCGCCGCGTGAGCCAACCTTCAGCTCCAGCGAGACCCCCCATCTGCCGATCGCAGCAGACCCGCTGGCGAGGTACCAGGCCGATTGGCTGTCGTAAGCAGCGAGCCAGCCTCAGGGAACCGCCACTCGAAAGTCTGTGACGGCAGAAGCTCGGGTCCGACGTCGCAGTCATGCCTGGCTTGTGGCGACGTCACCATCAAAGGAATCGCCGCGGGCCACCAACGAGCTGTTCAAATTCCTGACTCAGGTAGCAACCGACCTCGGCAGCGTGGCCAGCCGGTGGCGCCTCCAGCTCGATCCACTAAACCGCTACCAGCACACCTTCCGCAGAAATCGAAGTGGGACTAGTCATCGGACTCGGTGGCGTACCAGCCCACAGCTTCTGCAGCGCGGTCGAAAACCTGAGTTCGCTCTCAAATCTGTGCTGAAGCGACGCCGATCACGACCCAGTCGCGGCAGATAGCCAATACGACAGGCTGACTCGGCACCAACCATCCTCAATGTGCCGGTTGAAGCGGGTTAGAGCTCAATACCGTTTACTTAAGGTTACACGGGTGTTATTCTGGCGCCCGTGCCCCGAGCCGGGTGGGTCAAGCCCGAGACCGATCAGCGGTTGTCCGATCACATCTCGATCGGCGTACTCACCCGGGTGTTTCCGCCCGACCTGGTCGACCGGATAGTGAAAGAGGCCGGGCGCACCGAGCAACGTCAACGCCTTCTGCCGGCTCGTGTGGTCGTCTACTACGTGCTCGGCCTCGCCTTGTTCAGTCAGTGTGCGTACGAAGAAGTCATGCGCATGCTGGTCGAGGGGCTGT
>Ga0307373_10003703_pt1 | contig 26360 bp, 24 predicted proteins | sample OX2MG_FD_202534 | JGI IMG/M metagenome (GOLD analysis project Ga0307373, IMG submission 202534) | Soil microbial communities from Risofladan, Vaasa, Finland - OX-2 | ecosystem: Environmental > Terrestrial > Soil > Coastal area > Acid sulfate soil | place: Finland: Risofladan, Vaasa | collected...
TTTGCCAGGGTCGCTTCGCCGCAGCCAAACGCCCGGTTCTGGCGAAGCAGAATTTCCGCAAGGCGCGTGCGATTTTTGTGAAAACCGCGGATCGCTTCAGCAGCGGAATGGAAACTGGAGGAATCAAAAGGAGAGTGTTGGTAAAACCGGGAGAGGTGATCCGGGCCGTAAACGTAATCGCGATAGAGTGCCGTTGACTTGGGAGCTTGCGACTGCGGGACACAGGAACAGTTCATAACCGGGCCGTAGCACCATTTCGAAGGATCGAGTTCTACTCTAAATTCGCCTCAAATTGATAGTGTTTCCGTTTGTTTGCTGTAGCGGCGCTCTATGAGCGCCGAACTTGGCTCCTCAACGGTTTCCGGCGCTCTTGGAGCGCCGCTACAGCAAACTGCGACACTACTTTCAAATTAGATGATGCCGCGCTGAGTGAGGATTCAAAGTAAAATGGCGGCATCTGTTGTGCAAAACATGAAAAGACCCGCCCGAGTTTCCGTTTGCAGCGATGGTTGCGAATTACGCAGCCGCACAACGCACGCCGAATCGGACTCTGTCGTTATTTCCCCATGTGCGTCAACAGGTGAACCAGGGTTTGGACCGGATGGCCGGTTGGACCCTTTGCCAAATAAGGTTTTTCCTCGTTTGACCATCGAGTACCGGCAATATCCAGATGCACCCAGGGAGTATCACCCGCAAACTCACCCACAAACATGGCGGCGGTAATCGCGCCGCCGTAACGTCCGCCGGTGTTGGCAAGGTCGGCGATGGCGCTCTTATATTGCTCGCGGTAATCATCGTCAACCGGCAATTCCCACATGCGCTCCCCCACGGCCTCGGCGCTGGCCAGAATGCGCCTCACCCAATTCTTGTCCCATCCAAAAACGCCGGTAGTGATATTACCGAGCGCGACGGTGACAGCGCCCGTCAGTGTGGCCGCATCGATCAAGACTGAGCAACCTTGCGTCCGGGCATAATGCAAGGCATCCGCCAGCAACAAGCGGCCCTCGGCATCCGTGTTCAGAATTTCGATCGTCTTCCCGGCCATCGAGGTAATCACATCCCCCGGCCGGTATGCTTTGCTGCCCAACATATTCTCCGCGGTTGGGACAAATGCGATCACCCGCACCCGCGGCTTCAGTTGGGCGATGGCCCGCATCACTCCCAGCATGGTGGCGCCACCGGCCATATCCGTCTTCATTTCGTGCATGTCCGTTGCGGGCTTGATGGAGATGCCACCGGTGTCAAACGTCACGCCTTTTCCCACCAGGCCGATGACCGGAGATTCCGGCGCGTCGGCAGGGAGATAACGGAGGACGATGAAGCGGGGAGGCTCCGCGCTTCCCTGCGCCACGGCCATCAACGCACCCATCTTCAGCTTGGCAATTTCGTCCGGACCCAGCGCTTCTGCATCCATCTGAAACTGCTTGGCCATCTCCAATGCGCGCTCCGCGAGCAGCGTGGGCGTCATGCGGTTCGAAGGCTCATTCACCAAATCCCGGGTAAAATTCTGGGACTCTGCGATCACCCTGCCGGCATCCGCAGCGGCGGACTCGGCCTTCCCGGCAGGGTTGCCACCCGTCGCCAGAATGAACTGGTCTATGCGCCGGTTTGGATTGCGATCTGTCCGGTAACTATCCGCGTCGTAGTCGGCCAGAATTGCCCCCTGAACGGCGTTTTGAATCGAATCCGTCTCGCCCTTCTTTTCAGTCAGCCAAGCAATTTGACGGACGCCGCGCGCCCGCGCGTAACGGACCGCAGTCCCGGCCAGGCGGCTGGCAAGGGTGTTTGTGAATTTCTCCTTCTTACCCGCGCCCACCACCAGCAACTTTTGTGCCGCCAGTCCAGCGGGTTGGTGGATTAAGGTACATTCGTAAGCCTTACCCGTCAGCTCGCCACTCGCCTCGAGCGTCTTCAACACAGTTCGAGTGGCTTCCGGAAGTTGTTCCACGGTTCCGCCGCTGGCCGCGCTTCCTTCAAAGGCATAGGCAGCCAACAGGGGCGATTGCAAGTGGTCAATCGCATCGTCTACGAAGTCGATTTTCAATTTCTTCTGCTCCTTCCCAAAACTGCCAAGCGGATTTTATGGGTTGACCCAGATTATTCACAAAGGCCTATTCGGAGACCGGCCGCTCGGAGCATGCCCTGACAGGAAGCGGCGAAATGCGCCGGTCGCAGACCGGCGCTACAGTGTTGGAGCACCGGTATCTCATGCGTGCCGCCTGCGGTGCTCCCGGATGTCCTGCTCGGTCTCCCGGTCAATGGCCCGGCGCCGCAGCGTCTCCCGGTGGTCGTATTCCGTCTTGCCTCGCGCCAGGGCAAGCTCGCATTTAATCAGGTTATTCTTCTGATACAGCCGCAGGGGAATGATGGTCAGCCCTTTTTCCTGAGTTCGCCCCATCAGCTTATCGATTTCGCGGCGGTGCAGCAAAAGCCGTCTCGGCCTCAGCGGTTCTTTGTTGAAGTAACTACCCGCCAGATAAACACCGATGTGGCAATCGAGCAACCACACTTCCCCGCGACGGACCATGGCGTAACCATCCCTTAGATTGGCACGGCCCTCGCGGATGGACTTCACCTCAGTTCCCGTCAACTCAATTCCTGCCTCGAACTTCTCCAGAAAGTGATAGAAGTGGGTGGCTTGCCGGTTGAGTGAAAAGTTTCGGGGTTGGGCATCAGCATTCTGGGTTTTCATTTGGAGCCGGTTGGACGCAATGGTCTGAGTGGGACCTGGTAATTACGTCCCGCGCATCCAGAAACTGAACTCAGCAATTATGGTATCACATCGCCTCCTATACCTGATTCGGCTAACCCAGATTATTCACGAACCTCCGGTGTAGTGTCCGGGAATTGGGGGACAGCGTAGCGCCGCCGTCCCGGCGGCATTTGCCGGCAGGATGCCGGCACTACGGAAAGCGAATGGTCCCGTTATTTCGTGGACTCTACACTAACGAGGCTCCGCCTCAGACCGGCTAGTTGTGACCCCCTCACCCGTCCCGCTACGCGGGCCACCCTCTCCCACAGTTCGGGGGAGAGGGGTTGGGGGTGAGGGGCGATGTAGAACTTGACTCAAACGCAACAAGTTTGCCGCATCTAGTGTCCTGTCACACCTAATTCTTGACAATGTAGGGTAAGGCGGCAGCTTCGCAGCCGCACTCCAAGGCGCCTGCGGCCCTGCCGTGAACTTGCGGGCGAAGCCCGCTGTGGACTGCGGTAGCGGCAGCTACCGCCTTCTCTCGTAAGCGGCGAGCAAAGAGTAGACATCACCCACCCGAGCACTGAGCGCCGGTAAAGAATTAAGTGGGACAGGACACTAGGTCTCTGACCGGTTGGTTACGTTCCTTTGTGGTTGTCATCAGGAAACCCAGTAAAAATGCGGGTGCGAGCCGAATGGACTGAAAAAAACACTCTTTTTTGCGGTGGGCTACTTTGTAAGTCATTGAAAACATGGATCAATTAACAATAAAAACACCTAACAATCCAGGAACAAAACCAAGGTATCTCCGTAAGCCATTGAATATAGAAGAGATAATGAATGTTTAGGAGTAATCCTCGTAAACCATAGAAAACACAAGGCTCATAAGGAACTATGGCTTTGCTTTCGCAGATTGTGGGTTTGCTCGGCCAGCAAAGCCAATTCAAAGCCGAAATTCGGCGCTTAAGTAGGGGCGGGGCCTTGTGCCCGCCCGTGGGCTGACCACAAGGGTCGCACCTACTGCCCGCCTCCGGCATAGCAACCGCCACTTCGCCCGCGCCCCTGCCGGACAAGCGTCATTTGCAATGATGCGTCATGTGGTAAGATACGGTTTGGGCACCTCGGACTTCCCTGCCGTTCCACCGGCCCGACCCCAGGTTCTCTCCGGCGGCCAGGCAGGAAGGAGCCACTGCGATGACGGTCACCTCTTCATGGCTCAGACGATGGCGGCTTGCGCTTTTGCTCGTGGTGGTGGCAGCCTGTCCGGTTCTGCTGGCTGGGCGGGACGGCTCAAAGCCGTCGGGGGATACTGAAACCAAGACCAAGTCCAAACAGGGCTCGCAGATCGTGGTGCGCGAGCCGCCCATCCACACCACGCCGCTGCAGTTGAACGTCAATATGGTCCTGGTGAACGTTACCGTGACAGATCAGTACGACCGCATTGTGACCGGACTCGATGAATCAAACTTTGATGTTTATGATAATAAGGTCCACCAGAAGATCGTTTCATTCTCCACGGAGGACTCTCCGATTTCAGTGGGGATCATTTTCGATTCCAGCGGCTCCATGTCCGACAAAATACAGAAATCGAAGGAAGCAGCCCTGGAATTCTTCAAGACATCCAATCCTCAGGATGAGTTTATGCTGATCAACTTCGCGGAGCGCCCCAACCTGATTTCCGGGTTCACCTCGAAGTTCGAAAATCTGCAAGACCGACTGCTGTTCGTCAAGTCCGGAGGGAGGACGGCTCTGCTCGATGCTATTTATCTGGGCCTATCGCAGATGAAGAAGGCGACGTCCAGCCGCAAGGCCATTTTAGTGATTTCGGATGGCGGAGAAAATCATAGCCGTTACACCGAGCGAGACATCAAACAAATGGTGAAGGAAGCCGACGTTGAAATCTATGCGGTGGGCATCTTTGAGCCGCTTGCATCCAGAGCACGAACGCCCGAGGAGGCGTCCGGACCCAGCCTGCTCTCCGACCTGGCGTCGATTTCCGGGGGCCGCATGTTCAGCGTCGAGGATGCCGATGAGCTTCCCGACATCGCAGAAAAAATTTCGATCGAGCTTCGCAATCAGTACGTGATCGGTTATAAACCTTCGAACCTGATCCGTGACGGCAGATGGCGCCGCATCCGGGTCAAGCTCGATCCACCGAAAGGATTGCCACCACTCCAGGTTTATGCCCGCACCGGTTACTATGCACCGACCCAATAGCACATTTTTGGCCTTCCTTGCCGTCTTATCCCTTCCGCTTGGCCTTTTGCGGGCCTATCCGGCTCCGTCCCCGGCCTCATCCGCACAAACCCAAGCCCCTGCGGCACAGAGTCCGTCCACCAAGCCGCCTGCAAAGGGCGCTGTAGCCGCCCCAGGCGCCACGCAGGCCCCCCAACTTGAAACGGGCCACGGAGCGAAGCTGCAGAGGAAGGGCCAGGGCTTTACGCTCCATGCGGACGTGAATTTGGTAGTGCTGCACGCCACCGTTCTGGACAAGAAGGGCCACATGGTGAACAACCTTGGCCAAAAGGATTTTCAGGTGTTTGAAGACGCCGTGCGCCAGAAGCTTTCCGTCTTCTCCCACGCCGACGTGCCCGTGACCATGGGCATCGTGATCGATGACAGCGGCAGCATGCGCCCCAAACGGCCTTCCGTGAACGCCGCGGCGTTGACCTTTGTCAAGACTTCGAATCCTGATGATCAAGTGTTTGTGGTCAATTTCAACGACGTCTATTATCTGGATACTCCGGGGAATTTTGCCACCAGCATGGAGGACTTGAAGCTGGCTTTGGGCAAAATCGACTCGCGCGGCGGCACGGCGCTTTATGACGCCATGTACGCCTCGCTCGACCATTTGAGGCTGGGCAACCGCGACAAGAAAGTCCTGCTGGTCATCACCGATGGCGAGGACAATTCCAGCCGCTACACTTTCGACCAGCTCGTGCAATACGCCCAGAAGTCGAACGCCGAAATTTATGCCATTGGACTCCTGGGTGACCAGACAACCACCGGCCTGTTTAAGATTCACAGCGGCGGAGACAAACATGCGGAGAAAATTCTGAAGAAACTCTCCGAAGCGACCGGCGGCAAGGCTTTTTTTCCGAAAAACCTCACCCAGGTTGATTCCATTTGCCAGCAGATCGCCCACGACATCCGCAACCAGTACACGCTGGCCTACTATCCCACCAACGTCAAGAAGGATGGCAGCTTCCGCCAAGTACGGGTGGTGGCATTCCTTCCTCATACCAAGACCCGTCTGATCGTCCGCACGCGGCCTGGTTATTTTGCTCCCAAAGCCAACGAACAAGTGGCCAGCGCCGCCAGCAGCGGGCAATAAGGCCGACTCGCCCTCAGAAAAGAAACCCATTCCGCCAGCTTTAATGGGATGGCAGAACTTTGTTGAGCTTCTTCAGCATATGCTGTTCATCGGAGGAGAAATTACGGCGGACTCGAGGACTGGATAGAAAGCGGCGGCGGTCCTCCGGGGACATACTGCGCATGAGAAGAAAGGCGCGGTTCACCGCTTGCCGACGATCGGCAGGCAACTGGCGGTAGCGCTGAAAAACCGATTTCAACTGCTGGCGCTGCTTCGGAGAGAGGCTCTGGAGCTCATTCTGACGTTGGCGGATAACCTGTTTCTGATGGGGCGAGAGCGAATTCCAACGTGCGAGATTCTGGCGTATCTGTTGTTGCCGCGCCGGGGGAAGCTTCTGAAAGCGCCGGTTGTTCTGCAGGATTTTTTCCTGCTGGTTGGGAGGCAAGTCGCGGAGCCGCTGCAAGAACCCGGGCGGATGGTTGTGCTGCTGTTCCCGCTGCCGCTGGAGCTGGCGCTGCCTCTGCTGGTTCCGCTCCTGCATCTGCTGAGCGTTGCGGCGGGCGGCCTGGTCGGGCTGCTGTGTCCACCCGAAACCGGAGGTCAGGACCAAGCCCGCCCCCAAGGCCACCATCGTCCCCAGGACCCGCATCGAGTCGCGCAATAGGTTGAAGGTTTGAACGCGCATCTCAGTCTGCCGCTTTGCCATCCGCTGTCGCCAGCTCCGAAAGCACATCGAAATTGGAGAGCATGTCATAGTTTTCGAGCACGGGCAGATTCTTATAAAGGGTCAGTTCGTCATCCGCAGGCTTGGCGTCCGCACCCTGTAAAGACGCCGCCGGCGCGGGCTGTGCCTGGGGCCGGGATTGCACCTGGACCCCTTGAGCCGGCCGCGATGAGGTTGGAGCAACGGGAGGAGAGAACCTTCCAGGTTGGCGCCACGGATGCACCATCACCATGCCGAATACGACCATGGCCGCAAGCGATGCCGGAGCCAGCCAGCGTCCCCACGGCAGCCCGAAGAAACCCCGGCGCTCATCCGTGGCGGAGGCCAGCTTCGCTTGCAGCGTTGATTCAAACCAGGCCGAGGGACCGCCAACCCTCCAAGAGTCCAGAACGAGGTCCAGCTTCTGATAGCCTTCCGTAACTTGCCGGCATGCCAGGCAGTCGGCCAAATGGCAGCGGACGCGCTCCGCCTCCCGAGCCTCCATCATCCCCTGCACAAAGTAGAAAATTTGTTCTTTCTCCAAGCAGGATGTCTCTTTTTTCATAGTTGCCCACCTCTCATAAAAGGCTCGAGACGGCGCCTGAGATTTTCATAGGCTCGAAACAGGAGCGACTTGACCGCGCCTTCACTCACATTCAAAACTTTTGCGATCTGCCGGTAATCCACATCCTGATACTTGTGAAGGATTACGGCCGCCCGTTGGTTGTCCGGGAGATCTTCCACTGCGCCACGAATCAGCTTTTCGCGGTCGCAATCCATCAGCTCCTGCTCGGCAGTCGGCTTTTTGTCCGGAATCCTTGCGGCGGCTGGCTCCATGTCGAAGCCGTCGTCGGCAACAGCATAGCCATCGACCTTGCGGTCGCGAATGGCATTCAAGGCCAGGTTGGTGGCAATGCGATAGAGCCAGGTGGTGAAGCGCGCGTCAGGACGGTACCGGTTCCGCGCCTTGTAGACACGCAGGAACACCTCCTGGGCAAGGTCCTCCGCCAAGGCAGGGTCCCGAACCATCCGCGAAAAATAGCTCACCAGCCGCGCCCTGTACCGGTTCAATAGAACTTCAAATGAATCGGCATCGCCACTTCGGACCCGCAGCATCAACTCCAGGTCTGAGTCGACGGTCATTGTTGCCACACCTTATGTAACACCCATCCGACCCAAAAGTTACGCTCATCCAAGGGGAACTTCTCAAGGTGAATCTGATGAAAATAAAGCGATTTCTGCATCAAGTGCCGCATCTGGAGTGATTCCGTATTTTGTTATACTAGCAAACGGGGCTAAACTTGCCGGCGCCGCTCCTGCTGCGGAGCGGCCCCACGGGTGCGCGCGTCCCGTTGAGCTGAATCCTGCCCTACGTTAGCCATTATGTTTGCTGAAGGCGCTCTTGTAAATCGCAAATACCGGATTCTGGCCGAACTCGGTCAGGGCAGCCTTGGCCTCTCTTACAAAGCCCTGGTTCTGGGATCGAACACCATTCGCGTGATCAAAGTATTGGACGCTTCGCTGGTTCCTTCGCTAATCCCCAGGGAGTCGGTGGAACAAGCGGTTGCAAAATCCAATGAGCTTCGTCACCCTGCCGTCCTGCGCTGGCAAGCGGCGGAATACGAAGGCGCCGGTGGAACGATTTTGGTCCGGGACTTCGCCGAAGGCCCGAGCTTGAAGAGCACCATTGCCGGCGGTGTGCCATTTGAAGTCCCGCGTGCCTGTCACATTGTCCGCCAGACCGCTCTGGCGCTCGACGCCGCCCAGCGGCTGAAATTGGTTCATGGCGACCTCCGTCCGGATAATATGATTCTCTGCCCCTCGGAAGGCGCGGAGCAAGTCCGCATCCTCGACTTCGGAATGGCCCGGCTCAGGGAAAATTTCACTTATAGCCTGCACCGGCTGACGCTGAAAGACCCCGGACCGCTGATGGGCGATCCACACTACCTTTCGCCGGAGCAGGCGACGGGATTGCGGGCCGATTCCCTGGACGGCCGCTGCGATATTTACTCATTGGGGGTGATCTTCTGGCAGCTTCTCACCGGACGATTGCCCTCACCAGAGCCACCCCTCGAATCGCTGATGTGGCACGTCATGGGCACCCTGCCCGGCCTGCGCGAGTGCTACCCGGACTTGAAGATTCCCGAAGATCTGGATCAACTCATCCATCTGATGCTGGCCAAGTCGCGCGAAAAGCGCCTGGAAAGCGCCCGGACCGTGGTTCAGAGGCTTGAGATATTTGAGGGACTCCACGGCCGGGCCCGGGCCAGAGCTATTCAAGCGCCCAGCTTTGCCTTGCTTTCCGACAGAAACAAAGCCAAACCCGATGCAAGAACCTTGGAACCACCGGCTCCAAAGGTTAAGCCAGCAGAAACAAAGGTTGCGAACGTGGTTCCATCCCCCCAGACTCCCGCCGCAATTTTGCCGGTGGAGTCGGTGGAGATTGCCCCTGCGGGAGTTGATGCAGCCGGCTCCATCGAGTCCCTTGCCCCCTCCCGCGGAACCGCCAAGGTTTGGGTAACAGCGGCATCGATTCTGATCGCTGTAGTGGGCATGGGTGCGGCCGGCTATTACTTCAGAAGCAAGATCCCTTGGAAGGCGGCGAACAGCATCAATCAAGCCCGGTTTGACAATTGGGGCCGAGGGTTGGAGGCCAGCTTACACACTTCAGCCCAAAAGATCGAGACAGGACTCCATTCGTGGAGCCGCAGGATGGAGCAACAGTATTCCTCACGGCCCAGCGCCCCTATTCCGGCCGCCGGCCAACAGAGTGCCTCAACCTCGCTTCCGCCGGTCATAGCCCAAGCCTCAAATACCCCGGCGGCAGATTTGGCAATATCAGCCTCGGACGCTCCTCCCAATGCGCACCCGGCAACGCCAGCGGCCGGGCAATCCACGCAAAACAAGAAATCTGCCCAAGGCGATGCAGAGTTAAGCCAGAAGCCGGCGACTCCTGCTGAAACCACGAAGAGCCGCATGGCGAAGGAATCAAAACCGCTGGTTAAATTGAATCCTGCGGAAGCAAGGACTGCCACCCACTCCCAACCTGAGAAGGCAAACACCGCATCGACGAAGCCTGTGATCCCTGTCCCGGTGGACAGTGCTGCCCTGGCCCGCATGATCGCGGCAAATTTGAAGAATGGTGATAGGTTGTTCGAGTTGGGACAGTACGACCAAGCCATCCTTGACTACCGCCAAGGCCTGACGCTGGACCCCGCCAACAAGGTTCTGCTTGACCGGATTGCCCGCGCCAAGAGAGCGCAAGCGGCGGAAGCTGAATTTCTGAATCAATGATTGCCGGAAGGCAAGATCGCCGCCAAACATGTCCAAATCGTTACCGGTCCTGGTGGCCGCGGGAATCCTGTCAAATGAAGATTGCTTCCTGGTCTGCCAGCGTCATCACTCGGATGCTTATGGCGGGCAGTGGGAGTTTCCCGGCGGCAAAGTGAACCGGGGGGAATCGCTCGAAGAGGCGCTTCGCCGCGAACTCAAAGAGGAGCTGGGGATCGATGCAGAGATCGGACCGGAAATCTTCCGGCTGCGGCACCGCTATCCTGACCGGGATGTGGAAGTTGTCTTCTTCGCTGTGCCAATGTTTAAGGGCGTTCCTCGCAACAACGTGTTTGAATCCATTGAGTGGGCGCCGCGCGCAAAATTAGCCGAGTACCCTTTTCTTGAAGCGGACCGCGAAGTGGTGCAGAGGCTTATGAAAAATGAGGCGCCGTGACCGGCTAAGGGCCCCGTTCAGAGATGACTGTTCCGTCTTCCAACCGGCACCCCTCACCCGCCGCTTCGCGTCACCCTCTCCCCGCTTGCGGGGAGAGGGCAGGGGTGAGGGGATGTCTTGGGTCCGAAATGAAACAGTTATTATCTGACAGCCCCTAAGTCCAAGCGCGCCAAAATTGCATCGAAATCTTCAGCGTGGAGGTTAATATTCCATCATTGGGTGAGCGCGCAAGAGCCAAGCGGCGGTTCGGATTCAGGCGGTCCGGGCTCCTTGGGATAGCCATTCTGGTGGTTGCCACGTTATCCGGCGCCACTCTTCCCTCAGCGGTCCAGGTTGAATCCGTGGCGGGCCCATCTCCGCAATACGTTTGGGAAAATTTCTTCCACTCCGAAGGACACCTGGCGTTGCGCTATTCACCGGTTGGAGCATTCTCGCCGGACGGTTCCCTCCTGGCCGTAGTCAGCAAGAGCAAAATTGTCCTTAATAACCTGAGCACGCGAGAGATCGGTAAAGTGCTTCACGTCCAGTTGCAAAACATCAGCGATATACAAATACAATCTGCCGATTCCCTTCCCAATGGACACCTGTTTGTCCTCGCCAACGGCTTATTCCGCAGCAAAGGCAAAGGCGCTGTCATCCGCAGCCCGGAGCTTGCCTTCCAATGGGATCCGATGAAGGATCAATTGGCCGGCAAGGTGGATGCCATCGGCCAGAAAGGTGGCTTTCTACCGGCCCGTTATTTTCCGCATTTCCATGACCTGTGCCTTTACAAGGAAAGTCATTTTGTGCTTTGGGATCCTGTGACCGGCAAGTCCGGCGAGTTTATGGTGCCTCAACTCACCCAGCCTCCCCATTTTTTCCAATTTTCGCCGGATGGCAAGTGGCTGGTTCTGGCCCAGATTGAAATGAATGCATCGCCCAATCCCATCGTTGTGGCCATGCAAGACCACCAGTTTGCTGATGTCCTGGCCGGTCATCGCGGCGTGGTCTTAAGCGCGCGGTTTTCCCAGGACAACAAAAAGCTGGTCACCGCCTGCGAAGATGGCACGGTTCGCCTCTGGTCCGTTCCCGATTGGAAGCTGGTCAAAACACTCACTGGCCACGTAGGACCCGTTCACTGGGCCGACTTCTCTCCGGACGGGCGCTGGATCGCTTCCGCCGGCGAGGATAAGACGGTCCGCGTCTGGTCCGCCGAAGATGGCAAGCTGGTCCAGGTGTTGCGGGAAAGCCCCAGCTCTCTGGTCACGCTGGCGTTTTCACCCGACGGCCGGTACATCGCCGCCACGTCGGAGAAAAACGTCATGGTGTGGCGGCGGCACGCGGCTAATTGACTCCGGGTGAAGCGGGACGGGTTGGGACATCCCTCGTGAGCACCGGTAGGGGCGGCCACAAGACCCGCCCCACCTCTTTAACCCACAATTGAAACCATATTCAGAATATGCAGCCCTAATTCCCGATTGCCGCTCACGCTGACCTGGGAGATTGCGGCCTCCTTGCCAATTCCTTTGGTAAAGATGCGCCAAGCAATCTCCTGGGGAATGGTGGCTTCACTCTCCGGCGTGCCAAGCGCAGAAGCGGCCAACTGCCAGGATTCGGCTTCGCGGTATAAGAACCAACTTCCCCCACAATCTCCTACAATGTTGAACTGTGCAAAAGTCCCCGGTTTGCAGGTCATCGTGCGATAGGTGAACGGAAGAGCGCGCATGAAGCAATCCAGGACTGGAAAATACAGTTCCCGTGTCATGATCCCCGGCTTGTTGACAGCCAATCTGATCTGTTGTTGATGGTGCCAGCGCTCCGTAAGCTCGCGCGCCGTATCAAACCAATTTGGCGACTTGTGATCGCCCGCCCAACTGACCGGAAAAAGCGCATCCGCGAAAGGGTCCAAGGAACTGTGATACTCCGCGCTCTGGGCGGAAACGGTTTCCATCAAGGAGATCAGCACGGCAGGGCTCAAGCGCCGGTAATTGGCAACACCCTCGGCATTCATGCGATTGATGAAGGCAGCTAAATTTTCATTGATTCCCGGACTCTCCAGCGCATGGCCGTCCCGGCAGATCGAAAGCCTGCGGAGTTGTGTGTCGAGCAGATGGGCGGCGACGTCCTTCACTTTCCACTTGGGCGCGATGGTTTGCTTCTCCCAATCCTCCGGCGAGAGTGACCGGAGGACTTCGAGCAATCTGGCTTCAACCTTGGGATAAAGATGGGCAATCAGAATCGGTTCCAATGGGCTGGTTCTCACCGGCATGGGTGCATTCTATCGCAGAACTACAATCATCCATACACCGCGCCAGGGTTTGAATCCCGCTGGCAAACGCCACCCATTTCACGCGTCTCCCGGCCAGGCGAAATGCAGCAGCCGTTTGTTGGATTGAGAAAAAGCCATAGCCGCAATGCTGTTCAGTTGAGGTTCGCGGGTGGCGCAGACATTGGCTTTTATATATGCGCCCCCGCAAGCGCTCACGGCATCCTGTCCATCCCCAGAATGGATATCCTCCAGGTAATAGAACCTCCAACTTGACCAAGGCCAGCCATCCGGCTGGGCAACCAGCCCTCGCTTGACTGGATTATTATGCATGTAATTCAGTTTCTCAAGGCGCTTCTTCTCGCTCCAAATGTTCATGTCGTATCCACCCCTTTGCCAGACGCGTGGTGGTGCACCGTGGGGGGGGCAATTCAAGCCGATTCAGCACCCTTTGGCACCAGGGGAAAGCCGAGTTCCGGCGCAGATTTCGAAGAACAAAGTTGGCCGTACGTTCTGCCAGCTTCTGCACGATCTGGGATAGGGTCAGCGAGATCACAGGGCCAGATCAGCAGATTGCAGTGCTCAGGCATCAGAACATAGCCGATGAGACGCGTGAGACAAATTATTTTTGCCGTGGTTGCAACCGGCTAGGGCAGGGCGGGCGGACCCGTTGTCAAAGGTTCGCGGTTTTGCCGCCCATAACATTCAAGCCGCAGACCTTCGGGACCTGGTCTGCGCAACCTGCTGCCCTTCCTTGCCGCCAGACCCTAAGATCGTGAGCGCACGCGTAGCACTTCACCGGGGCGCCGACTTGGAAGGCAATGTCTGCACCACCCGCGCCAGGCCGCACGGCTTATGAAATGTGAAACTCCGCGCTACGCGCTTGGGTGTACACTGTGCGCGGAACGGGGGCCAGCCATTGAAGCCTTCTGCCAAAAAACAAAAGCGCCGCACTGGGCGGCGCTTAAGGGCGCTATCGCTAGCGGAGCCTTACGTAGCAAAGCTACTTACTAAGATAAGCAGGCAATCGCTACTGAGATACACTTGGTGTATTATAACGCGGTTCCTTTTGAAATCAAGGGGGAAAATGGACTCTCCAACCGATCACGCATACATTCTCGGAATCGACCTGGGATCAACTTCGGCTGGCTGGGCCGTTGTGCGGCTGATTGACGGCGAGCCGGCTGGACTGCTGCGCGCCGGCGTCCGCATTTTCGAAGCCGGCATGGAAGGCAACATTGAATCCGGACGCGAGGAGTCGCGCAATGCCACGCGCCGCGAGGCGCGGCTGCACCGCCGCCAGCTTTGGCGACGACGCCGACGCTTGACGAAAGTTTTTAACTTACTGCAACATTTTGGACTGCTGCCCCCCATAGCGCCGCCCTTCAGGGCGGCAGGTGTTGAAGGCGAAGATGCCGGGCTAAAGCCCGGCGCTACCTCCGGCGCTCGGAGAGCGCCGCTACAGAAGGTTCAGCAGACTGCCGACCGCCGCCAGGACTTCTTGAATCAACTCGACCAAACCATTTTAGCCTCGACGTGGTTTGCAGAAAAACAGAAGAGCGTCGCGCTGAAAGAGCCGATGCAGATAATGCCTTATCTTTTGCGCGCGGCAGCCTTGGACGAACGTCTTGATCCGCACTTCCTGGGCCGCGCCCTTTACCATCTCGCCCAGCGGCGCGGTTTCCTGAGCAACCGCAAGAGTTCCACAAGCAATGATAAGAAGAAGGACGAGGGCCCGGTCAAGGAGGGCATCAGCGAACTGCGCGCCAAGATGCAGGAATCGCAAGCCCGAACGCTCGGTGAGTATTTCGCCCACCTCAAGCCTTCCGAGCAACGCATCCGGGGCCGTTACACGCACCGCTCCATGTACGAGGAGGAATTTGCGCTCATTTGGGAGGCGCAACGCACTGATCATCCCGATTTACTCACTGAAGAGCGCCGCAAGCAACTGAAGAACGCTCTCTTCTTCCAGCGGCCGCTCAAAATCCCGCGCAGTCTGGTGGGCGATTGCGAACTGGAAGCGGGCTCGAAACGCGCTCCCCGTTATTTGCCGGTGGCGCAACGCTTCCGCATGTTGCAAACGGTGAACAACCTCAAAGTGCTGCCACCCGATGAGGCGGAGCGCGATCTGACCCGCGAGGATTGGACCAAGCTCACCCAAGCCCTGGAAGAGCAAGGCGACCGCACCTTCGCTCAAATCCGCAAACTGCTGGACCTTCCTAAAACCTATTCCTTCAACCTGGAGCGGGGTGGGGAGAAGCGCGTTCCTGGCAATCGCACCAACGCCGCCTTTGCGAAAGTCTTTGGCGCGCGCTGGCGCGAATTCACGGACGCCCAGCGGCAAGAGGCGCTCCAGGATGTGCTGAGCATTCAAAAGCCGGAAGTCCTCAAGCGGCGCGGAATGCATCGCTGGGGTCTCAGCGAAGACGCCGCCAGCGCCTTCGCGGAGATCACGCTGGAACCAGATTATTTGAGTCTTTCCCGCCGGGCCATGGAACGGGTTTTGCCGTTGCTCGAGCAAGGTATGACTTATGCCGAAGCGCGCAAACAGGTTTACCCCGAGGTCTTCAAGCCGCGCGAGCCAGCGCCATTGCTGCCTGCGGTGAGCGAATTCAAGGAAATTCGCAACCCCGCCGTGATCCGCAGCCTGACGGAGCTCCGCAAAGTGGTGAATGCCCTCATCCGGCAGTACGGCAAGCCCCAGGGCATCACCATTGAGTTGGCCCGCGACCTGCGCAACACCAAGAAGCAGCGGGAAGGAATGTCCAAGCGGATGAAGGACCAGGAAGACCTGCGCAAGAAAATGGCGGAGCGCATCATGGCGGAAGCCGGCATCCCGCAACCCGTGCGCCGGGATATTGAGAAAGCCTTGCTGTGGGACGAATGCAAAGGTGTGTGCCCTTACACGGGGCGCTCGATCCCGTTCCGTGCGCTGTTCGGCGACGCGCCGCAATTTGATGTTGAGCACATCATTCCCTTCAGCCGCTCGCTGGATGATGCATTCAGCAACAAAACGCTCTGCGCCGTGGATGAGAACCGCAACGTAAAAACCAACAAGACGCCGTTTGAAGCATACGGCCAGGACGAAGGGCGTTTCGAGGCGATGCTGGACCGCGTCAGGCGCTTCAATGGAGGCCGTGAACTGGTGGCCGCTAAACTCAAACGTTTTCAGTTGCAGGGGGAGGATTTGGAAATCTACCTGGCGGAGTTCAAGGACCGTTACCTGAATGACACGCGCTACGCCTCAAAGCTCGCGGCAGATTACATGGCGTTGCTTTACGGCGGGCGAGTGGACGAGGAGCACGAGCGCCGCATCCACACCTGCACCGGGCAGGTGACGGCCTACTTGCGCAGCTTGTGGGGTCTGAACGCCATCCTGAACGACGGACCCAGCGCCCAAGGCGGCGCCGTGCCCAAGTCGCGGGCGGACCATCGCCACCATGCCGTGGATGCCGTAGCCATTGCCCTCACCAACGCCCGGATGATCCAGCGGCTCAGCCTTGCGGCGGAGCACGCCCCGCTGGCGCGCCGCCGCCGCTTCGCGCCGCTCGAAGGGCCGTGGCCGGACTTTGTGGAAAGCGTTCGCGCCGAAATCGACCACATCGTGGTCTCCCACCGTGTCTCCAGAAAGGTTAGTGGGGCGCTGCACGAGGAAACCATCTATTCGCCGCCGAAACCTGTAGCGCCGGTCTATGACCGGCGAGAGAAAGCCAACGGCGAAGGCCGCCGCTCACAGAGCGGCGCTACAGACGTTCGCGTGCGCAAGCCGCTCGACAAACTCACGAAGCCGGAGATAGAAAAGATCGTTGACGCCGGCGTTCGGAAGCTCGTCGAAGCGAAGCTCGCCGAGCTCGGTGGCGATCCCAAGAAATTCCCGCCACCCGACGAGCACGAAAACCTTGATCGCTTTCCGTGTTTTGTGACCAAAGACGGCCGCCGGATTGCCATCAAGCGCGTGCGGATCAACAAGGCGGTTCCCGTCATCAGGCTTGGCGAGGGCCGCGCGGCTCGCCACGTGGCGAGTGAATCCAACCACCACGTCGAAATCTACGCCGAGCTCGACAAGAACGGCGACGAAGACAAATGGGATGGCGAAGTGGTCCCAATGTATGAGGCTTATCAGCGCCTCAAGGCTGGAAAGCCCGTCGTCCAACGTGACCACGGGCCGCTCGTGAGATTCAAGTTTTCGCTAGCGCCAGGCGAAATCGTTGAATGTGACATTGAAGACGGGAAGCGTGGGTTATGGGTGGTTAGGGGCATGACCTCGGAGAAAGGTTCCCCACGCCTTTTCCTGGTTCGTGTCCGTGATGCCCGCAAAAAATCAGACATCACCAAATCTGGCTTATATTGGCGGCCATTCCTAAATCCATTAAGGGCGCTGCGGCCCCGTAAAGTTGCCGTCAGCCCGTTGGGGGAAGTGACGGAAGCCCATGACTGACCGGGTGATTGATTTGTCCGACCGGCCAGCGCACCTGGGCGCCAGGAACGGCCTGTTGGTGGTTCGTCTGGAAAACGAGCCGGAGATCACCGTGCCGTTCGCAGATGTGGCCGTGGTCATCACTTCCCATCCGCAAATCTCCTACACGCACGCGGTGCTGGCGGGACTGGCGGAGGCGGGCGCCATGTTTGTGGCCTGTGACGCGAAGCACATGCCCGCCGCCATGCTGCTGCCGCTGGTTTCCCACCACCTGCAAACGGAGCGTTTTGCGGTGCAGGCCAAGCTGGCGCTGCCTGTGGCGAAGCGGCTGTGGCAGCAGATTGCGAAGGAGAAAATCCTGGCGCAGGCGCGCCTGCTTGAAGAACGGACCGGACAGGATTGGGGACTCAAGCTGATGGCGGGGCGGATCCGCTCCGGCGACGCGGGCAACCTGGAATCCCACGCCGCGCGCGTCTACTGGAAGGCGCTGTTTGGGGAGATGGAGTTCCGTCGCGACCGCGACGCCGAAGACCTGAACCGGCATTTGAATTACGGTTACGCGGTGCTGCGCGCCATCGTGGCCCGAGCCCTGTGCGGGGCGGGGCTGCATCCCACCTTCGGCCTGCACCACCACAACCGCTATGACGCCTTCTGCCTGGCGGACGACCTGATGGAGCCGTTCCGCCCGCTGGTGGACCGCGTGGTGGCGCGGCTGAGCGATTCGATGGGAAGCGCGGCGGAGTTTGACCGCGAGGCCAAGCGCGCCTTGCTCGAGCCGCTGCTGGGGCGTTACGATGCCAACGGTGAATCCCGGTCGCTGTTTGATTGGGTCAGCCGCTGCGCCTTTTCGCTGGCGGCGGTGGTGGACGGCCGCGAGAAGCGCCTGGAAATTCCGCGCCTCTGTAGCGCCGGTCTATGACCGGCGAAATTGACCAAGGGTTGTAGCGCCGGTCTATGACCGGCGGTCTTGATTGCGCCACTCTGCGCCGCTCATAGAGCGGCGCTACAGGCGGCGCTACAGCGAAAATCTTATGCATAAGCCGCGTCTGAGGCGTCTAAACATCCTTTTCCAGCCTTACCCGCTCTACTTCGTAACGGCCTGTACGCACCATCGCGGCCGCTGGCTCGATAACCCCGGCGTTCACCAATGCTTTGCGAACTTTTGTGGCGGCGCGGCTGAGCGGGGAGCCAGGGTGGGCCGTTACGTGCTGATGCCCGATCACCTGCACTTGTTCGTGGCTCTGGCGCCGGAATCCGTGCGCTTGTCGGACTGGGTAAAGTCCCTCAAGAACACACTCTCCAAGGCTCTGCGCACCATGGGCTGGCCCGCCCCGCACTGGCAGCACGGGTTCTTTGACCATGTTATGAGATCAGCAGAATCGTATCAACAGAAGTGGCTCTACGTGAGGGACAACCCCGTTCGTGCCGGATTGGTCTCTCAACCGGAAGGGTGGCCTTATCAGGGTGAGATCCACCGCCTGAATTTCCAATAGCGCCGGTCTGTAGCGCCGGTCTGTGACCGGCGGTGATCGCCGCCTTGCGATTGCTGCGCCGGTCTGTAGCGCCGGTCTATGACCGGCGGTCTTGATTGCGCCGCTCATAGAGCGGCGCTACAGCACAGAACCCATGCCCGCCCATCGTCTTGCACTTTCGGGCTATCGCGCCATGTGGCTGTTTGCCATGTTTGACCTTCCCGTGACGGAGCCGGACCTGCGCAAGGAATACACTCGCTTCCGCAAGGCCCTGCTGCGCTCCGGTTTTACCATGCTGCAATACTCCGTCTACGCCCACTATGTGGCGAGCGACGACACGGAGCGCGCCTTGCGCAACGTGGTGCGCGGCGCGCTGCCCCAGCACGGGCAGGTGCGGCTGGTGGCGGTGACCGACCGGCAGTTTGAGAAAATGGAGGTTTTTGCGGGGAAAAAACGCAAGGCGGTGGAGGATCCGCCCATGCAAATGATGCTTTTTTAGAAACTCAGAAGAGGATAACCCCCCGGAATTTGTAGGACTTCCGGGGGGATGTAGTGTATCTCAGAAGCGATTCCCGGCAAACCATAGCAACGTGACCGGCGACCCTCGCTAGGTCGTTAGTGTATCTCAGAAGCGATTCCCGGCAAACCATAGCACTCTCAGTCTCTAGGACTTTAGGACTCTTAGTGTATCTCAGAAGCGATTCCCGGCAAACCATAGCCAGTGTGAGGGTGGACAGGCCGGTGCCGCCAGTGTATCTCAGAAGCGATTCCCGGCAAACCATAGCGCAGGTGGGGTCAACGACACCCTATTTGTGAGTGTATCTCAGAAGCGATTCCCGGCAAACCATAGCGCTCATTCAGGAGATACGCCCAGAAAAAATAGTGTATCTCAGAAGCGATTCCCGGCAAACCATAGCGTTGGTGTTCGTGTAATTGACGCGGAGCTTAGTGTATCTCAGAAGCGATTCCCGGCAAACCATAGCGCCAGCGGTGTTGGGCGGATAACCCGCCGGAGTGTATCTCAGAAGCGATTCCCGGCAAACCATAGCGGCTGAAATGCTGACTGCTCCGATCAAGTTAGTGTATCTCAGAAGCGATTCCCGGCAAACCATAGCGAGCATTGAAAGCCGCATCAGCCATTTGTTAGTGTATCTCAGAAGCGATTCCCGGCAAACCATAGCCTCCCGGCTCGTCGCTTCGCCCGAATTTGGAGTGTATCTCAGAAGCGATTCCCGGCAAACCATAGCGTGCTGGGGAAATGTGTCCGCCTGTAATCAAGTGTATCTCAGAAGCGATTCCCGGCAAACCATAGCGCCACGGCGACAGGATTGTTCGATTTGTTAGTGTATCTCAGAAGCGATTCCCGGCAAACCATAGCCAGGCGTTCACTGAAGTCAGTTTTGGCGGAAAGTGTATCTCAGAAGCGATTCCCGGCAAACCATAGCGTATGCGCTGCTGGTATCAAACGCAGAGCGAGTGTATCTCAGAAGCGATTCCCGGCAAACCATAGCCGCAAACCCTGGGGCCTGGCCCTGCCCAGCAGTGTATCTCAGAAGCGATTCCCGGCAAACCATAGCGGCAATTTCACGGTGCAGCATTTTCTTGGAAGTGTATCTCAGAAGCGATTCCCGGCAAACCATAGCAAAATCGCAATCAAGCATACCGCCGCAAAGAGTGTATCTCAGAAGCGATTCCCGGCAAACCATAGCGGGCTTAAGGCTCATGCGGTCTGCACCAAGAGTGTATCTCAGAAGCGATTCCCGGCAAACCATAGCGGTTTGTCCACGCTCACCCTCGGCGCTCTGAGTGTATCTCAGAAGCGATTCCCGGCAAACCATAGCGCCCGATGACGGACTGATAGATGCCACCCAGTGTATCTCAGAAGCGATTCCCGGCAAACCATAGCGTGGCGGAGACCGGGATAGTCTGAATCTTGAGTGTATCTCAGAAGCGATTCCCGGCAAACCATAGCAGCTAACTGTTCAGTGAGGAAATTAGTTTGAGTGTATCTCAGAAGCGATTCCCGGCAAACCATAGCTGATCGTGGAGTAGGCGGGCCGAGGGTAGTAGTGTATCTCAGAAGCGATTCCCGGCAAACCATAGCCCCGATGCTCGCGGTAGTTGCCACAACGGAAGTGTATCTCAGAAGCGATTCCCGGCAAACCATAGCTCAAAGAGCATCCGCCATTCGGAGACGGGCAGTGTATCTCAGAAGCGATTCCCGGCAAACCATAGCAATTACCCCTCACAATTTAGGTTCGTCTCCCAAAAGTGTGATTAGGATTCCTCCGGTAGCGGAAGATGCGCGCAGCAGTGATAGATGGCGGCCGTGAAGTTCTCCACGGTGCGGAAGCCGAACGAACGATGGCTCACCAGCTTGATCTTGTTGTTCATGCCTTCCAGGGTGCCGTTGGAAACTCGCAGCCGGGTCCAGGCCAGGACACCGTCGAGATGGGCACGGAGCATGCGCACGAATTCCTTGAAGGGTTGGAGCCGGGAGCGCATCGCCGAATGCATCCAGCGTTCGAGGTGCTGTTCAGCCCGAGCCGGCTGGTAGCGGCGCGGAAGTTCGGATGCGGGGTTGGCGGGGATGAACCAGTTTTCTTTCAGCCATGCGAAGCAGCGGCGGGCACTGCCGACTTGGTAGGCCAGCGTGGACGGCGCGACCTGGGAGGATCGCGCCGTGTGCCAGTCGAGAAGACGGCGGGGGTGATGGCCGCGAGCTTGACCGGGCCTAGCGCGGTGGAGAGCCGTTCGAGGCGTTCCCTTTGGTTCGACTTGGTGCGGTCGCCTGCGGCAAGGTGCGTTAGGTAGACGACGGCCGCTTCGTCGAGTGAAGGGTGTTCGGCTTGCTCGAAGTTGTGAATGCTGCGGCGGTCGGTCTTGGCGCTGATCGTGAGTTGGGCTTCGATGGCCCGGGCCGCTTCTTCGGCTCCCACGAATTTGCGATGGCGCCGGCCGAATTCGTCGCGGTAATCGACACCCCAGCCACGTGCCACTTTGTAGAGGCTCATGCTTTGCCGCCCTGGGCGAGCCTTGCAAGGGCGTCGCGAAAGTGGCTTCTTGCTTCTTCCTCGAAGAGGTTGAGTTGCGGTCATCGGGGCTTGAAGTGTCCGGACGTGGACGTTTTGGGCGAGTGTCCACGGGCTTTTTTCACAGGATAACCGTCTGAGTCTGTTGGTTTTAAGCCTTTGTGTCCATTTGTGTGTGTGCCGAAGAGAGGACTCGAACCTCCACACCCTGACGGGTACTACACCCTGAATGTAGCGCGTCTGCCAATTCCGCCACTCCGGCACATGGGTAGAAAAAGGCTTGGCCTCCATGACGAGGAATCCAAAACCCCAGCTTTATGTTGCCATCAGCGCCAAAGCCGTGTCAAGAATCAGGTGGAAAAGGTAGTGGCGCAATTTGGCGCTGTCCGATTCATACAGCGGCGGTGCTCCCTCTACCGCGGTTGATTGTATAGAGTTGCGGCGCCAGAGACAACGCTGCGGCAACGGCCACGCCCAGTTTGGCGGTAGTGTCGCAGTCTGCTGCAGCGGCGCTCTATGAGCGCCGGAAACCGTTGAGGACCCAAGTTCGGCGCTCATAGAGCGCCGCTACAGCAGACAAACTGAGGCACTACCAGTTTGGCGTCCACCTTGACGCTTTCCCGCGTGACCCCTATAATTTCGGTGATGGACAGGACAACCTCATGAAGATTTTTCTCCGCGCTGCGTGCGTGCTGTTAATGGTAGCGGCGCCGATGGAAGCGCAAGTTCCCCAACCGCCTTCAACCTCCGCATCCCAAGTTAAGACTTCGCCACCCGTTCCTGCCGGGGACCAGAACGGGCAGACCGCCAACGCTTCCAAGAGCATTGAAGTCCAAGTCAATCTGGTGAACGTCCTGTTTACGGTGACCGACAAGAAGAAACACCTGGTGCTTAACCTGACTCAAAATGACTTCCACGTGCTTGAGGACGGTGTGCCGCAGACCATCACCCATTTCAGCCGCGAAACGGATCTGCCCCTTCGCATCGGCGTGCTGGTGGACAGCAGCAACAGCATCCGGGAGCGGCTGCGCTTTGAACAGGAAGCGGCCATCGATTTCCTTGACGAAACCTTGCGCCCGGGTGAAGACGAGGCGTTCGTCGTGGGGTTTGACGTTGAGCCGCAACTGTTGCAGGATTACACCGACGACACCGATAAGCTCAGTCAAGCCATTCGCAGCATTGAAGCGGGAGGGGGAACGGGTCTGTTTGACGCCCTCTATTATGCCTGCAAGCAGAAGATGCTCTTTCTGCCGCCGCCCGTCCCCTATCTGCGCCGCGTGCTGATTGTGGTGAGTGACGGCATGGACAACAACAGCGAGCACTCCCGCGATGAAGCGCTGGCCATGGCGCAACGCGCCGAAGTCACGATCTTTGCCATCAGCACCAATCGCAGCGGCCTCACCGGGCGTGGCGACAAAGTCCTGGAATATTTCGCCAACCAAACCGGCGGCCGCTCCTTTTTCCCATTTGAGGCGAGCGACTTGGGCGTCAATTTCCAGGAGATTGCCAAAGAGCTTCGCAGCCAATATAGTCTTGCCTACGTCTCAAGCAATCCCGCCCATAACGGGACCTTCCGCCGCATCACCATCAAGCCGCAGCTCAGGGGGCTTTCGGTTCGCGCCAAGGCCGGTTACTTCGCGCCATCACAATAAAACGGAGAGTCGGGCCTTGTGCCCGCCCTTGACGGGCCACAAAGAACGCCCCAACATCGCTCCTCTACCGGAACGTTTCCTTGCGCACCGTGAGCTTTCCAATTCTCTCAAGGTTCGGGGTGAAACCGAGGCCGGGAGTTACGGGCACGCGAATCGTCCCGTGGTCCGTCACCGCCACTTCCGGCTGGATGATGTCCTCCGCCCAATAGCGGCGGCTGGCAGAAACGTCTCCAGGCAGGGTGAAACCCTCAAGCGAAGAAAGCGCAATGTTGTGGGCGCGGCCGATGCCGGATTCGAGCATTCCTCCGCACCATACTGGAATATTCCTGGCCTGGCAGACGTCATGCACGGCGCGCGCTGAGGTGAAGCCACCCACTCTCCCTAGCTTGATATTGATGATCTTGCACGCGCCCACTTCGATGGCTTTCCGCGCATCATCGGCGGAGTGAATGGATTCATCCAGGCAAATGGGAGTTGCCAGTTCCTTCTGCAAACGGACGTGATCCAGAATATCGTCCCATCCCAGCGGCTGCTCCACCATCATCAGGTGAAACCGGTCGAAGAGCTTCAAGTGCTCCAAGTCGGCCAGGGTGTATGCGGAATTTGCATCCGCCATCAGAGGGATTTTTGGAAATTTCTGCCGGATACGGTCCAGCACTTCCACATCCCAGCCGGGTTTGATCTTGACCTTGATGCGTTGATACCCAGCGGCCACTTCGCGCTCAATCTTTTGCAGGAGTTCGTCCACGGTGTTTTGAATGCCCAGGGAAACACCGCACGCAATCTCCTCCAGGGTTCCACCGATCAAGCGGGCCAGCGGCACTTTCCTTTGTTGCGCTTTGACATCCCACAGCGCATTTTCCAAAGCCGCTTTCGCCATATTGTGGCCGCGAACGGGCCGGAAACAACCGGGCAGATCCGAGGGCGAAGAAAACTCTTTGCCGAGGGTCCAGGGAATCAGGAAATCGCGCAGGATATGCCAAGCGGTCTCCGGCGTTTCGTAGTTATAGAATGGCATCTCTCCGCAAGTCACTTCACCCCAGCCCGCGATACCGTCCGCCACCGCCTTCACCAGCACCATGCGCCTCTCCGTGGTGCGGCCGAAGCTGGTCTCAAAAAAATGGACCAGCGGCATACGGATTTCCAATAGCTCCAACAACTCGATTTTCATGGCATCCTTTTCGAAAACTTGGCTGACACGGGCCTTTTCGCCTGCGCCGCTCCGACTGACACGGGCAAATTCAAATCCACAGCACGATCCAACAGATAACGTCCCGTTGCGCCGTCAATTGAAAACCCGGTAATCACCAAGCCCTTGCGGAATAAGCCCATCAGCCGCGCCCGCACCTTCGACTGCGCGGCCTGGGCCTGGCGCGGATGGTCTTCCGCCCAGGATTTCATCTCGGCGGGAATTTCAACCTCCGCCACAGGCTTGGCAGAAAGGTCCCGCGCCGGCTTTCCCTGAACTGCCCGCTTCACCCCTGGCGACTTCAGCCACCACTCGCAGATCAGGCGATCGCTCGGCAGCCCTTGCTGCAGGCGGCTCTTGACCGGGCCATAATAATCCGGCGTGTAGCGGCGGGCAATGGCGCCGAGGCGCACCAGATTCAGGAAAGCATTCTTGGCGCGCATCGGGTCAAACGTCCATTCGATGCAATCTATACCTGCGTCCAGCACGCGCCGGCGCTGCTCCAGCTTCAGGCGTTGGCCCAGGCCGCGGTTCTCGTGCCCTGCGGCCACGCCCAACGAAAGCGAGTGGATATAACGCCGCTTACCATGCCAAGCCGGCATGCCGGTGACAAATCCCACCAGCTCGCCGCCCGGTGCAAAAGCTCCAACCACCATGCCGCCGATTTTTTGCAAGTTCACGAATAAGCGCAGAGGATAGACCTCGTCTTTCGCATAACCCCAGATCGTCCTCTGCAACTTCACGCAGCCTGCCAGCTCGTCTCGTGTCCGGCAGGAGCGGATGACATATTTCATCTTGCCTCGGCTCGTTTCACTTCGTTCCAGAGGGCGTCGAGACTGGCGGCATCCATTTTCGGAATGGAATCACCGCGTTCGGCGACGCGGGCTTCCATTGCTTTGAACCGCCGCATGAATTTCTGATTTGCCCGTCGCAGGCAGGATTCAGGGTCAGAGCGCAAAAACCTTGCCACATTGGCCACTGCGAACAGCAGGTCACCCACTTCCTCTTCCACGCGCCCGGACTTTGGTGGTTTTGGACCATCCAACTCCAACCGCAGCTCGTGAATCTCCTCCTCCACCTTGTCGAGCAGGCACTGAATATCCGTCCAGTCAAAACCATTTCCGGCGGCGCGATTCCCGATCTCATGGGCTTCGAGCAGAGCGGGAAGCGACCGGAGGATCCCGTCGAGAATGGATTTTTCCTCAACCTTTTCTGCAAGGTTGCTCCGGCCGGCATCCCCAGCCGCCTGCGCAACTTCCGCCTTCTTCTCATCTTGCTTCGCGCGCATCCAGCTTTCGAGCGCCTCTTGTGGGTTTCGCGCGCGGGTTTCACCAAACACGTGGGGATGGCGGCGTACCAGCTTTTCGTGCAGCTTGCGGGTGACGTCCTCTACTGTGAAATGGTTTTCCTCCTCCGCCAGCCGCGAGTAAAAAATCACTTGAAACAGTAGATCACCCAATTCCTCCTGAAGATTGTCGAAGTCCCGCGCATTCACCGCATCCACCACTTCGTAGGCCTCTTCCAGCATCAGGCCCTTGATCGAATCATAGTCCTGCGCCCGGTCCCACGGGCAACCGTCCGGCCCGCGCAAGCGGGCCATGAGTTCGACAAGTTGGGAGAAATTCTGACCGGACGCGTTCACTGTTGGCTTGTACCCATTCCCGCGTTGTGCCCCAATCGTGCTTGAATCACCGGGATCTAAAATCGAGGATGCATTCTGGCGATAAGAGAAGAAGCCAGTTGAGTAATGTACCAATTTGGCGTCAGGATTGGCAATGGCTGGCTATCTGGGGGGTGCACGACACGGAAATGAGATATTGCGGAGGAGAGCGATTAGAGTCATAATTCTGTAAGCGGCATCCGCTTACAGTAGCCGGAGCCGTACTTCACATCATAAGGAGGGCTCCATGGCAACTTC
>Ga0307373_10003706_pt1 | contig 26345 bp, 26 predicted proteins | sample OX2MG_FD_202534 | JGI IMG/M metagenome (GOLD analysis project Ga0307373, IMG submission 202534) | Soil microbial communities from Risofladan, Vaasa, Finland - OX-2 | ecosystem: Environmental > Terrestrial > Soil > Coastal area > Acid sulfate soil | place: Finland: Risofladan, Vaasa | collected...
AGTACAGCTTCGGCGATTACCGGACCGTATGTGTTCAGGGCATTGGGAGCCGATGGCAAGAACATCGTGGCGCCTTCCGCGCCATATGCTCCGCGAGGAATAGCCGGCGAGTTCACCGCGAATGGCGCCGGGAGCATTCCCGCGGCGAGCGGAACGCTGCTCGACATCAATGACAACGGCACGATTTCACCGGGTGACACGAGCCTCAGCGGCACGTACGCGTTTGACTCGACTCTTCCAGGAACAGGACGCGGGACGATCACCTTGCAAAGCACTGGCATGGCTGCGCGGAAGTTCGCGTTCTATGCGGTGAGCACCGACCCTAACACTTCAGATGTCACCGAGCTTCACTTGGTCGAAGTAGACGGCGTGGACGCGATGGCGGGCGACATGTTCAGCGCGCCTTCGTCGACGGCGCTGGGAAGCGGGAATTTGGCCGCGGCGAATTACGCCTTCACCTATGGAGGAAACTCATCGAGCGGCGCGTATGCGGCGGGCGGGATTTTGACGTCGAACGGCACCGGCAGCGTGACCGGCGGAGTGCTGGACACCAACGACGCCGGCGTGACGACGCTTAATACTTCGATCAGCAGTTGTACGTCGAACCTCGATCCGACGGCCCGGCGAATTAAGCTCACTTGCACGGCGGGCGGCAGCACTCCGACGTTTGCGGTGTACCAGACTTCGCTCGGCTCGGCGGTAATGCTGGAGATCGATCCCGCCGCTGTAGCGACGGGAACCGCCTATCAACAATGCGGACCGTCGTCGGCGGGCTGCGCCGCCGCAGCGCCGGCTGTCTCCGCCAAAAGTCTGGCACTGGGCCTGATTGGGCAAGGGATATTCCACAACAGCACCTCTTCGTACCAGCAGAATATCGATGGGCAGATATCGCTCGGCGCTAGCGGCATCACCCCGGGCTCACTCGATATTGCGAGCTATCCGACGCCATATGCGGGCGACCCGATCACGGCTGTGACGCTGGGAAGTCCGTCCTCAATCGGGCGCGGCACGACAGTGGTAACTGGCAGCAATCCAGCGGCGACGTACAACCTGATCTTTTACCTGATCGACGACCAGACGGCGCTGGTATTCGACCAGGATAAGACGTTTGTGCTGAGAGGGGCTTTCGCGCAGCAGTATTAGCGTTCGCGGGTGGCACAGTTGGCGCGGGCGCTGATGCCCGTGAATATTGCATAAAATTTCATAGCGCCGTTGCGTCGTCTCTCTGGCACCGGAGTAGAATAGCTGCGCGAGCCGGCTCGTTCACCTGCGCTGCGGCTCAGCCCACCTGAGGGTAGCCAGATGGTTTCACCCGCCTCCGCCGGATCTGCACCACTCGTGCCATCGAATCAGCCGTTGAGTTCCGAAGAGCTGCGAAAGATGCAGGCCTACTGGCGCGCGGCTAATTATCTGTCCGTTGGCCAAATTTACCTCTACCACAATCCGCTGCTGCGCGAGCCGCTGAAGATCGAGCACATCAAGCCTCGCTTGCTGGGCCATTGGGGAACCACGCCGGGGCTGAATTTCGTTTACCTGCACATGAACCGGCTAATCAAGAAGTATGACCTGAACGCCATTTATATTTGCGGACCGGGGCATGGCGGACCGGGGATGGTCGCGAATACCTATCTGGAAGGAACGTACAGCGAGATTTATACGAACATTACGCAGGACGAGGATGGGCTGCAAAAACTTTTTAAGCAGTTCTCCTTTCCGGGCGGCATCCCGAGTCACGCGGCGCCGGAAACGCCCGGCTCGATCAACGAAGGTGGCGAGCTCGGCTACTCCATCGCACATGCGTACGGCGCGGCATTTGATAACCCCGATCTGTTTGTTTGCTGCGTGGTGGGCGACGGGGAATCAGAAACGGGCGCGCTGGCTACCAGCTGGCATTCCAACAAATTCCTGAATCCCGCGCGCGATGGCGCGGTGCTGCCGATTCTGCACCTCAACGGGTACAAAATCGCAAATCCTACTGTATTGGGCCGCATGGACGACAACGCGCTGACACAACTTTTCATTGGGTATGGTTATAAGCCGTATTTCATCGAAGGAGATCAGCCGGATGTGATGCACCAGAAGATGGCCGCCACGCTCGATGCGATCGTCGACGAAATTCGCGGTATTCAGAAAAAAGCGCGCGGCGAAAAGGCGCCCGAGCGGCCGATGTGGCCGATGGTCGTGATGCGCACGCCGAAAGGTTGGACCGGGCCGAAGGAAGTAGACGGGAAGCAGATCGAAGGCACCTGGCGCGCGCACCAGGTTCCAGTGGCGGATTTCGCGGCGCATCCGAAGCATTTAAAAATTCTGGAAGATTGGATGAGGAGCTACCGGCCCGAAGAACTGTTCGACGAGAACGGCAAATTCGTGGCGGAACTCGCGGAACTTGCGCCGAAGGGCGACCTCCGAATGGGCGCGAACCCGAACGCCAACGGCGGACGGTTACTGAAAGATTTGCTGATGCCTGATTTTCGCGATTATGCCGTGGCGGTTTCCAAGCCCGGAACCGAAGACGCAGAAAGCACGCGCGTGCTGGGAAAATTTCTTCGCGACGTGATGAAGTTAAATCTAGAGTCGAAAAACTTTCGCGTGTTCGGTCCGGACGAGACCGCCTCCAATCGCCTGGACGATATTTATGAAGTAACGGACAAAATTTTAATGGAGCCGATATTGCCGGTTGACGAGCATCTGTCGACGAATGGGCGAGTGCTGGAAGTGCTGAGCGAGCACATGTGCCAGGGATGGCTCGAAGGATACCTGCTCACCGGCCGACACGGTTTCTTTTCCTGCTACGAGGCGTTCATTCACATTGTGGATTCGATGTTCAACCAGCACGCCAAGTGGCTGAAGATCACGCATGATATTCCGTGGCGAGCGCGCATCGCTTCGCTGAATTATCTGCTCACCTCGCACGTGTGGCGGCAGGATCACAACGGTTTCACGCATCAAGACCCGGGATTCATCGATCATGTGGTGAATAAGAAGGCTGACGTGGTGCGCGTCTATCTGCCGCCGGACGCGAACACGCTGCTGTCGGTGGCCGATCATTGTTTGCGCAGCCGCAGCTACGTGAATGTGATCGTGGCGGGGAAGCAGCCGGAATTACAGTGGCTGGATATGGAATCGGCGGTGGCACACTGCACGAATGGGCTGGGAATTTGGGATTGGGCGTCGAACGACGCGGGAACGGAGCCGGACGCGGTAATGGCGTGCGCGGGCGACGTTCCCACGCTCGAAACGCTGGCCGCCGTGGATTTGTTGCGGCAGCATTTCCCGGATATTAAGCTGCGGGTGGTGAATGTGGTGGACCTGATGACGATCCAGCCGCCGTCGGAGCACCCGCACGGAATTTCCGACCGGGATTTTGATTCGATTTTCACGGTCGACAAGCCGATCATCTTCGCATACCACGGCTATCCGTGGCTGATTCACCGGCTCACTTATCGCCGTACCGATCACGATAATTTGCACGTGCGTGGCTACAAGGAAGAGGGAACCACCACCACGCCGTTTGACATGACCGTGCGCAACGAACTCGACCGGCTGCATCTGGCGAGCGATGTGGTGGACCGCGTGCCGCGATTGCAGCGCATCGGCGCGCATTTCAAACAATTCGTGCGCGACAAACTCGTGGAGCACCGCGAATACATCCATAAGTACGGGCAGGACTTGCCCGAAATCCGCGAATGGAAGTGGCCGTATTAATCACCGCGTTGAATGAAAGAACTTTTTCGTGGCGGTGCCAGCGGGCATGAATATATGAATATTTTGGTGCTTAATTCCGGCTCCAGCAGCCAGAAGGCTGCGGTGTATCAGCTTGGCGACTCGATTTCTGATGATGCGCAAGAGCCGGTCTGGCAAGGAAAGATTGAATGGGACGGCGCACGCGCGGAAATCAGCGTACGCAATCGCGGCGGCGCCAGAATCGCCGAAACCGTGGACGCTGAGTCCCGAAAGCAAGCTACCGCGCAACTGCTCGACTTCATCTGGAGCGGCCCAGCGGCGGTGATGCAATCGGCCTCGGAAATTTCGATCGCCGGACATCGCGTGGTCAATGGCGGCAGGGAATTTCGCGAGCCGACGATTGTGACGCCCGCGGTGAAGTCGGCAATCGAACGCATGGCGGTGTTCGCGCCTCTGCACAATCGGGCGGAGCTGGATGGGATCGAGATCGTCGCGCAGAAATGCGGCGGGATCTTGCAAGTGGCGGTGTTCGATACGGCGTTTCACCGGCAGATTCCAGAGGCTGCTTCGGTCTATCCCGGGCCATATGAGTGGCTGGAGCAGGGAATTTGCCGCTTCGGATTTCACGGTATCAATCACGAATATTGTGCGCACCGGGCGGCAAAAATGCTTGGCAGGGATCTGAAATCGCTGCGGCTGGTTACTTGTCATTTAGGAAATGGCTGTTCGCTGGCGGCGGTTCGCGATGGGCATAGCGTCGATACGACGATGGGATTCACGCCGCTCGAAGGCTTGATGATGGGAACGCGGTCCGGCTCCGTCGATCCGGGAATTCTGACCTACCTGATGCGACAGACAGACGTGACTGGCGAGCAGATTGACGACGTGCTGAACAAGAAATCCGGACTGCTGGGAATTTCGGGAGTTTCGAGCGACATGCGGCAGGTGGTGGCCGCGATGGAACAAGGCAACGCGCGGGCGAAACTGGCGTTTGATATTTTTGTGCACCGGCTGCGGTCGGAAATCGGTGCAATGGCGGCGGTTTTAGGCGGGATTGACGCGTTGGTATTCAGCGCCGGAATTGGCGAAAACTCTCCGGAAGTGCGGGCGTCGGCGTGCGAGAAGCTCGAGTTTGTTGGCGTGCGAATTGATGCGGCGAAGAACGCCAGCCCAGCTCTCGACGCCGATATTTCGGGTGCGGACGCACGCGTTCGTGTGTTGGTGATTCGCGCGCAGGAGGATTGGGCGATCGCGCGCGAGTGCTGGCGGGTGGCGGCGCGCGGAAAGGATGCCGCGTGAGAGATTTGCAGTGGAAGCCCTGGACTTTTAGTCCGGGGAAGCGCGCGTAAAGAGCCTGTTGATAACGTGAAAATGGGAACTTCAGCGGCTGACGCCGCTTTGAATTCCGCGCTTTATGTCATCGCTGAAGCGATGACCCACAAGAATTCTCCAGTTGTCACGCAGACTCTGAAGGCCCGCTTCCATTGAAGGTCTCTCGCGTAGCGTGGTTCGCGCGCGCTCACGCGAGCGTGGTGGCGCCTGCTAGCGATTCCAGCTTTTTCAGTTGGGCGTCGCCGCCGATCACGATTAGGCAATCGCCGGGACGAATCAGCGCGCTGGGCGCGGGGTTGAATTTCATGGAGCCTGCTGCGTCCTTCACGGCCAGCACGATCACTCCCGCTTGTTCTCGAATCGCGGAATCGGCAAAAGATTTGCCCGCGAGTTCGGAGCCTTCGCTCACGCGAACCTCGCCGATCTCGATGTCCAGGCGCTCGGTGCCGATTGCGGTATCGATGAAGTCCAGCACGTTAGGACGCAGAAACAGCTGAGCGATACGGTTGCCAATGAAGAAGTAAGGCGAGAGCACTTGAGACGCGCCAGCACGCAGAAGCTTAGAAGTAGCTTCCTCTTCGCTGGCGCGCGCGATGATTTTCAAATCGGGGCGCATGCCGCGCGCGGTGAGCACGATGTATAGATTTTCGGGGTCGGAGCTTACGGCGGCGACCAGTCCCATGGCGCGGTCGATATGCGCCTTGGCGAGATTCTCTTCACTGGAAGCGTTGCCGACGATGACGGGAACTTTTTCTTCTTCCGCCCAGTGCGCGCGGTTGGCGTCCTTTTCGATCATGACGCAATTTTGCCCGCGAGCGCGTAACGCGCGCGTGACGGTGCGGCCGACGCGTCCCGCGCCGCAGACGATGTAGTGATTCGAAAGCTTCGATAATTCGCGTTCCATGCGCCGGCGGCCGAACGCCTTTCCGAACTCGAATTCTAGCAGCGACTGAGAAAGTGTGGCAATCGTGAAGCCCGCCGCGAGCACAGAAGCCACGATCAGGAAAGAATTGAAGATGCGCCCAACGTGCGAGAGCGGGTGAACTTCTCCGTAGCCGATGGTGGTCATGGTGGTGAGGGTCATGTAAAACCCGTCGAACCACGACCAGCCCTCAAGGATGTGAAAGCCGATGGTTCCCGCCGCCACCACGATGGTCAGCGAGATGAGCGCCAATTGCAGGCGAAGCCGCGTCGTCATAAGCCGGGAGAATCCACGGGAAGTTGGTCAACTAGCGGAAGCATATCACCATCGCGGGACCGCATGTGCATTGGCGCAGCTACCGAGCACGCCAAAGGTGTGGGACTTTTCGTTCGCTCGCGATCTTGTGGCTTTAGGGCTAAGAAAAATCCACTGAAATTAATCTTGGGCGTCTTTCGCAACAGCAACGGAGGATTTGCGGCGGTGCGATTTCCAGGCGTGGTACGCGGCGGGCATAAAAGAAAGCACAATCACGGCGCCGATAACGTATTGAATGCGCTTGTCGATGTTGGGTACGGTTCGCCCCAGCGTGTATCCCAGCAGCGTCATGCCCCAAACCCACAAGAATCCGCCAACAACGTCGTAGGCCAGATATTTCTGGTAGGTCATTTTTGCGGCGCCGGCCACGGGCGGACAAAACGTGCGGATGATGGGTACGAACCGGGCGATGATTACCGTCTTTGCGCCGTGCCGCTCGTAGAATTTGTGCGCTTCCTCCAGATGGCGTTTTTTGAATATAAGCGAATCCTCGCGGCGATAGAGTCCTTCGCCAGCCTTGCGGCCGATCCAATAACCCAATTGATCGCCCGCAATGGCGCATAGAACCACGGTCGAGAGCAGCCACGCGAGTTTAAGGTGGCCGGCTGCGGCAAACACGCCAGCCGTGACGAGCAGGGAATCGCCAGGCAGGAAAAAGCCGACGAACAGGCCAGTCTCCGCAAAAATGATCCCGCAGATCATCAGCGTTCCGCCCCATTCGATCAGGCCGCGAACGTTGTACAACTGCAACAGCAGATGCTTGATGGTTTCGACCACTTTACCTTGTTCCCTGTGCTTTCTGGTACCCGCGCAAGTAACCCTAGAATTCACAATATCATGAAAGCTCTTCTCGCTTGGCCGCGCGCGCCCCAACCGATAGTACTTTGCTCCTAATGGAAATAGTCACCTGTACCATTGGCCGGGCCAGACGCTCCGGGCAAACTGTGCTTGCTCAAGGCAGCAACCCTGAGGAGGCCCGATGGAAGGCGGTTACGCAGTTTGGATGGGGCAGCCGGTTATCTTGCGAGTCGTTACTGGAAACCTGCGCGTCCCATTGCGCGGGCGTCTGTTGGCTGAAACGAGCGACGTGGTTCGGCTGCGCATAGCCGATAGCTGGGACGTGGATATCTTCAAAACCATGGTGGTGGGTATCGAGCACGACATGCCTGTGTACGTCCTGAACTAAGGGGACCCATGAGCGGACTCGCTTTCGCGGATGGGCATTCGGTTTCCGAGATTCAGGCCGAAGCAGAAACCGTCGCTTCGGCTTACGAGGAAACTTTGATGCGAGAGAAGATGGAAGCGCTACGTGACGTCCTGATCGCACTTGGACTGCAGCTGGTTTTTCGAGCTACGCTTCTGCTGCGGCACTGGAATTACTAGCGGGAGCTGCTCCAAAGAACAAATGAAATAGCCGAGCCCTGAACTTAGCTGATAGACGAAATTCGACGAGATCTTCCGGCCCATAGCCCCTCTCAACCCCCGGCCCCCGGATCTGTACCCCCCAGATCCGGGGACTTCTTTTTTCTGCTTCCTCCCAGCGCACGGCATCCAGTTCCCAACCGGCAGGCATCCGAGGCCATGACAATGCGCGGATAATCGGTCACGATATATCCTTAGTTGGGGCCAAAATGCGCTTCCAATGGTATAACTGTCCATTCGTTTTGTAGAGTACGGTCAAGGAGCGCCATACGTGAAAATCGCCGGGGTCGGAAGTGCGTTTCCGAAGCACTATTATGATCAGGAAGTCCTAGTAACGGCTTTGAAGAACTATTGGCGTGACCGGCTCCCGAACCCGGATATTTTGGACCGTTTAGAAGGCAGCATGAAGGTCGACGGGCGCTACACCGCGCGGCCCATCGAGTTTTACGAAAACATGAAAACATGGGGTCAGGCCAATGACGTGTGGATCGAAGTGGGCCTGGAGATTGGCGAGCAAGCGCTTTGCCGGGCGCTGGCTGGCGCGGGAGTGGAGCCAAATGAACTGAGCGCGATTTTTGTAACGTCCGTGACCGGGATTGCTGCACCTTCGATGGATGCGCGCCTGGTAAACCGCATGGGGCTTTCCAACAACATAAAGCGCATTCCCATCTTCGGGCTGGGCTGCGTGGCTGGAGCCGCGGGCATTTCGCGCGCGGCGGATTACGTTCGAGCTTATCCGGGACAGACCGCGGCGCTGCTCTCGATCGAGCTGTGTTCGCTGACCCTGCAGCGCGAAGACCTCTCGATGGCGCATTTGATCTCGGCGCTGCTTTTTGGGGACGGCGCGGCCGCGACGGTAGTGGCCGGCGACGACGTGGAATCGGATGGCCCGGAAATTTTGGCCACGAAGTCTATTTTGTATCCCAACACCGAACGCACCATGGGCTGGGACATCTCGGAAAAAGGCTTCCGCATCGTATTGTCAGCAGACGTGCCAGAAACGGTGTTGAAACATCTCGGCGCGGATGTGGACGAGTTTCTGGGCGAACAGAATCTGCGCCGCAGCGACATCAAGAGCTGGGTGATGCATACGGGCGGGCCGAAAGTGCTTGAGGCGACCGCCGAAGCGCTGGGCATCACCAAGAAAGACCTGGAAGCTTCTTGGGAGTGCCTGCGGAGAGTGGGGAATCTTTCCTCCACTTCCGTGTTGCTGGTGCTGGAGGATGTTTACCGCAATCGGCGGCCAGCTCCGGGTACGCTGAGCATTCTGGCGGCTATGGGTCCCGGATTCTGCTCGGAGTTGGTGCTGCTGCGCTGGTGAGGGAAACGAGGTTCCAAGGGTCGCGTGAAGCCGGTCGACGTAGTGATTCTCGGAGGAGGACCGGCGGGACTGGCGACCGGTATTGCGGCGCGCCGCAAGGGTCTGAGCGCCACAGTTGTTGACTGCGCGGGACCGCCAATTGATAAGACGTGCGGCGAGGGCCTGCTCCCCGCGGCTGTTTCCGCACTGGCCGAGCTTGGCATCACTCTAGATCCCCACCTAGGCATTCCATTCAAAGGCATTCGATTTTCGGATGAGAAATCGTCGGCTGAGGCGCGTTTCGCCAGCGGCCACGGAATCGGTCTGCGCCGCGATGAACTGCATCGTATGTTGGTTGACAGGGCCGCGGCTGCGGGAGTGTCTCTGCGATGGGGCGCGCGAGTTTCCGAGATCCAGCGTGATGGTTTGAGGATCGAAGGGGAGTTCCACCGATGCCGTTGGCTGATAGGTGCGGATGGACACCGATCCGCCGTGCGAAAAGCGGCCGGACTGGACCCGACGAGACTTGCGAGACGGCTGCGGTTTGGTTTTCGCAGGCACTTCGCGGTGGCTCCATGGAGCGAAATGGTTGAGGTGTACTGGGGCGAACGCGTGCAGCTGTTTATTACTCCCACTGGCGCGGAAGATGTTTGCGTTGTCGCGCTGACGAGCGATCCGCACTTGCGGCTGGATCGCGCGTTGGCGAGGTTCCCGCGCATCGCGGCGCGGCTGCGAAGAGCACGCGCGGTGGGTCGAGAAACGGGCGCCGTCACATGTTTCAGCCGGGCTCGTCGAGTGGCATGGGGGAATATCGCGTTAGTCGGCGATGCCTCTCGTTCGATCGACGCGATTTCGGGACAAGGACTAAGTATGGCGTTTCAAGAGGCGATTGCGTTGGCGGGCGCGATGGCGAGCGGAAGTTTGGCCGACTACCAGAGCGCACACGCGTGCGTCACGAACAATCCGGCTCGCATGACCCGCCTGCTGATGCTGATGCACGGAAACGCGACGTTCCGTCGCATGGCACTCAAGACGCTTTCCAGCTGCCCATGGCTATTCTCCACATTGATGTCGATACACGCGGGCGGCGCGAGAGTTGCGCACAACGATGTGATGGGGCAGCAACTCGGCGGCAAGGTAGCGAACTTAGACGATAGATTATGGGAGCACAATTGATGCGACGAACGTGTGGCGCTGCGGTTGTTTCGGTGCGAGCTGTTGTGGCGTTCATCGTCACATCTGCCGTTTTCGCCGTTTCACCTTGTGCCCTCGCGCAGCAGTCCCCGGCTGAGGTGTTTACTTTCAATCCCTCCGCCACGAGAGTGGCATTTACGCTGGCGGCTACGCTGCACACTGTCGAGGGAACGATGAACCTAAAGAGTGGGCAAATCCGCTTCGATCCGGCCAGCGGTGCGGCGAGCGGCGAAGTGATTGTGGATGCCACCAGCGCGGAAACCGGCAATAAATCGCGCGACAGGCGGATGCACAAGGAAATTCTGCAGAGCGCGAGGTATCCGCAAATCGTCTTCACCGCACAGCGGTTGATTGGAACAATTCAGCCCTTGGGAACATCGCAGGTCCAGCTGTCCGGGATTTTCGAGCTGGAAGGGCGGCAGCATCCGATGACGCTGAGCGTCAACGTAGCTCGCGAGGCGGGAAATAGCTCGATGCACGCGACTGCGGCGTTCGCCGTGCCGTACGTGCAGTGGGGCGTGAAGAACCCGAGCACGCTTTTCTTGCGCGTGAGCGATCACCTGAATATGACGATCGACGCAACTGGTCAGCTCACCCCGGCGCGCTGATCTGGCTCGGCATCGAGCCCACGGCCCGCCAATCCGATTGCCGGTTGGCTTTGCACTCGTGTGCTACACTGGGGCGAGTCTATGGGCAACGCCTTCGACGTCGGGATCGAATCCCTCACGCAGTCCAGCCCGGAACAGAAGTGTGAAGAAACGGTTTTAGCTGCGCCGGCTGGCGGCGGCAAGTCCTTCTACATTGAGACGTTCGGCTGCCAGATGAATGCGCACGACACGGAGAAAGTTGCCGGCGTGCTGCTGGCGCGCGGGTACGCTCCGGCCAAGAATGCCGCGCAAGCCGATTTGATGCTTTACAACACTTGCAGCATTCGCGAAAAAGCCGCGCAGAAAGTGTTTTCGCGGCTGGGCGAATGGCGCGGCGAGCAATCTAAGATTATCGGCGTGCTTGGATGCCTGGCGCAGCAGGAAGGCGAAGAAATTTTCGAGCGCGCGCCTTGGGTGAGCTTGGTTTGCGGGTCGGCCAGCTATCGGAAGCTGCCTGAGCTGATCGATCAGATCGAATCGGGCGGACGCCGCGTCACGGGTCTCGATCTCGATACCGACGAAACCTTCGAAACGGAAATCACGCGCCGCGACAACCCGATTCGCGCGTACCTGACGATCATCGAGGGCTGCGATTACGCCTGCGCATACTGCGTAGTTCCACACACGCGCGGCCCGGAGCGCAGCCGGCCGAGCGAAGCTGTCCTTGCCGAGGCGCGCCGCCTGGCGGACGCAGGCTACACCGAGATTCAACTGCTGGGCCAGACGGTGAATTCGTACGGCGATCCTTCGCCGCGCGGGTGGAATTTCGTTGAGCTGTTGCGGGAGGTCGCGGCGGTTGACGGCATTCGCCGCGTGCGCTTCACCACCTCGCATCCCAACGACTTCACTCGTGAAATCGTGCAAGCCATCGACGAGACGCCCGAGCTTTGCGATCACGTGCATCTGCCGGTGCAGTCCGGTTCCAACGCGATATTGCGCGCGATGCGACGCACGTACACGCGCGAGGAATATCTAGAAAAGATTTCGTGGATCAAAGCGGCGCGACGGCCGATCAGCATCACCTCGGACATCATCGTCGGCTTTCCCGGCGAAACCGACAAGCATTTTGAGGAAACCATCAGTTTGCTGGATGCGGTGGGCTACGATAGCCTGTTTTCATTCGTCTATTCGCCGCGACCTAATACCTCGGCGGCGTCGATGCCTGGAGCGGTTTCGAAGGAAGAGAGCTCACGCCGCCTGGCTCGGTTGCAGGAGCACCAGCGGAAGATCCAATCCGCGCGCAACGAAACCCTCGTAGGCTCGTCGTTCGAAGTGCTGGTGGACTCCCGCCACGCCGCTCGCGGGCAATGGTCGGGGCGCTCCAGCAGCAACCGGATTGTAAATTTCGTGTCGCAGCAGGAAAATCTTTTGGGAGAATACGCGCACGTTCGCATCGAGCGCGCGGGGCCGAACAGCCTCGTGGGCGAACACGTGACGCAATCCAACGGGAGACCGCCATGGAACTCGAAGTCAAGATTCGGGGATTGATGATGGATCCGGCCACGAATCAGCCGGTGGTCGTCCTAAAAGAATTGCAGGGCAGCGGCGTTCTCCCGATCTGGGTGGGAGTTTACGAGGCGCAGGCCATCGCGCTGGAAATCGAGAAAGTTCAGACCGCTCGCCCCATGACGCACGATCTTCTCAAGAACGTGCTCACCGGACTCAACGTTCACGTCCAGAAAGTGGTGGTTTCGGATCTGAAGGACGACACCTTCTACGCGCTGATCTGGATGGAGCGCGAGGGGCAGACCATGTCGATGGATTCGAGGCCTAGCGACGCGCTGGCATTGGCGCTGCGCCTCGACTGTCCCATCTTCGTGGACGATCAGGTGCTGAAAAGCTCGAAGATCACCAGCGTGGTGTCGGAAAAAAGCTCGAACGAAGAGCTGCGAAAATGGCTGGAGAACCTGAGCGACGAGGATCTAGGTCGGTACAAGATGTAATTTTTTCGGATGCTGCCACTAAGTACGGCGCTCTGCTTCAGCTGCCTCGGAGCGTGGGCCGGGCCCGCGGCCGTCTTCATCAAATTTCGCTTGCGCTTAGGCTGCGAGAGTGGTTAGAGTTGGGCCTACTCGTAGTAGGAACGGCGCCGCTGGGCTCTATATATGGTCCTGCGGTTGCAACAGGGGAGCGAGGGGCAACGGTTTGGCCTGCGTCCTGGCAATTGCCAATCAAAAGGGCGGCGTTGGTAAGACCACTACGTCCATCAATCTGGCTGCCGCGCTCGCGCTGCGCAAGAAAAAGACTCTCCTGATCGACCTGGACCCGCAATCGAACGCCACCATCGCATTTTTTTCTCACGAAGAAATTCAGGGCACGATGTACGACATCTTCGCGGAAGGCAACGCGGAGATGGCGAAGATCGTCCGCCCGACGAAAGACCCCAATTTGTTTCTGGCGCCCGCGCGGCTTGCCTTGGCGCGGCTGGAGCAACAGCTCGCCGGCCAGTTCGACGCGCCATTCAAACTGAAAGATGCGCTCGCGCCAGTCCTGAAGGACTTCGATTTTATTGTGCTGGATACGCCGCCGGCGCTGGGCATCTTGACCGTTAACGCGCTGGTGGCTTCAACGCACTTGCTGGTGCCTATTCAAGCGGCGTATTTCGCAATCGAAGGAACGGACGATCTGCTGGAAACCTACGGCCGTATCCGTGCGCGTCCTAATCCGGAGCTGAAAATCCTGGGAGTGGTCATCACCCTTTTCGACAAACGCACCAACATCTCGCGGGACACCCACGAACAGATTCGCGCCACGTTTGGCGATGCGCTATTCAAGACGCGCATCAGCAAAAACGTGAGACTCGAAGAGAGCCCAGCCTACAAGGAAACCGTCTTTTCGTATGCGCCGAAGTCTTCCGGCGCGGAAGATTACAGAAAGCTTGCCCAGGAGGTAATTCAACGTGTCGAAGAGGATCGGGTTGCCCGTCACTCTCAAGATGCGGCATGACGCGCATTACGTCGAAACGCTGACCAGCTATAGCGGCGCGTCCATCGGCCGGATGATTCCCATCGATAAGATTCGGCCGAATCCCGACCAGCCCCGGAAACATATCGGCGATGTGAGCGAACTTTCGAACTCGATTCGCGAAAAGGGCGTGCTGGAGCCGCTGCTGGTTCGCTACGTCCCGCGCGAGGATATGTATTACATCATTTCCGGCGAACGCCGCTATCACGCGTCGCAAGCGGCTGGGCTGCATGAGCTGCCGTGCATCGAAAAAATTGCCGACGATGCCGAGACGCTGGAACTGGCGCTGATCGAAAACCTGCAGCGCAAGGATTTGACGCCGTTTGAAGAAGCTGACGGCTTGCAGCGCCTCGCCGATCAGTTCGATTACACGCACGACGATATCGCCAAGAAGATCGGGCGCTCGCGGTCATCCGTCACCGAGACGATGTCGCTGCGAGTCGTTCCCGCGGACGTGCGTCGCGCCTGCGTGGACGGCGCGATCACCTCAAAATCGCTGCTGCTTCAGGTGGCGCGCCAGCCTACCGAGCGCAAGATGCTCGAAATGGTGGAGCGCATCGCGCAGGGCGGACTCACGCGCGACCAGGCGCGCCAGGCGCGCAAGGAAGATACGGAATCGGCGCCGCGCCCGCAGCCTTTCGTCTTCGATTACGATGCTGAGGACGGCTCGTTCCATCTGCGCCTGCAATTCCGCAAGAGCCACGTAAGCAGCGAAGAGCTTGCTGGCGCGCTTCGCGCGGTGCTTCGCCGCCTCGAATCGGGCTCCATCTCGACCTCCGCCGCCTGACGATCGTGGCTGTCCCCGACTATCAGAGCTTGATGTTGCCGCTTCTGGAGTTCGTCGCCGAAAAGGGCGGCGACGTTTCGGCGGGCGAAGCTTATGATGCATTAGCCGAGCGGCTCGGTCTTTCGTCAGATGATCTTCGGGAAGTCCTTCCTAGTGGTTCGCAAGGAACCTTCGAAAATCGAGTAGCCTGGGCGTCCACTTACTTGAGGAAGGCCGGGCTTTTAGAATCTTCGCGAAGAGGGTTCTATCGAATCTCGCCGCGCGGCGGGGAGCTTCTAAGCAATAAGCCAACAAGAATCGACGTAAAGCTGCTGAACAATTATCCCGAGTTTGTGGAATTTCGGCAACGCAAGGGGACGCGGTCTCTAGGGAAAGAGGCTACACCAAGCACTCTTCCCGACAAGGGCGCGTCGACACCCTCGGAAGCGTTGGAAAACGCTTATGAGAATCTCCGAGACGAGTTGGCGGACGAGCTACTCGGCAAACTGAAGAAGGCCTCGCCAGCATTTTTCGAACGTGTTGTCGTTGAGCTGCTGGTAAAGATGGGTTACGGAGGCTCTCGCCTTGACGCAGGGAAGGCAATCGGCAGAAGCGGCGACGGTGGAATAGATGGAATCATTAAGGAAGACAAGCTTGGCTTGGACGTTGTTTATATCCAGGCGAAGAGGTGGGACAGCAACGCGGTAGGGCGACCAGACGTTATGCAGTTCGCTGGTGCGCTCCAGGCACAGAGGGCCGCGAAAGGAATTTTTATCACCACCTCCAGATTCACCGACGATGCCAGAAACTACGTCACTCAGATCGGGAGCAAAATCGTCCTCATTGACGGCGAGCAGTTAAGCGACTTGATGATCGACCACGACGTAGGCGTCTCGACCGTAGCGTCGTATCCAGTGAAGAAGGTCGATAGCGACTACTTCGATGAAACTATTTAATCGGTAGGGCCGACCCTCTCTTGCTATCCTCAGAACGATTGCTATCCTAGTAGTGTTATGGAACTGAACGCGCAGCAAATTAGCGTGCTCGACCGGCTGCGGACGCACGGCATGGACATCGTGGCGTTTCCGATGTACGAGAGCCTCGTCGGCGTGAAGAAAGGGAACTGCGCCGTTTTGCTGGCTCCCTCCGAAGGCGGGAGCTTCCGCATGTACGGCCAGCCGTCATACCTGCTCGACGGCCAATTGAGCGCCCACACGATCCAGTCGGACGGCCAATGGTTCGTTCGCAAGGGCGAGAAGCTGGAAGCTACATCGGAGCGGCGCAAAGAGCTGGATAATTTTGCCGCGGAACTGGCTGAGTTGATTTTGCCAGTCGTTTAAGTTGGGCCGAGTTGATGGCCAGTCGTGTAACTTGGCCGATCAGCCGCACAGAGGCGGTGCTGCGCCATCACGCGCACGTCCAAGAGACACCTCGAAGAGGCTAGGCGAGCGGTGAATCTGCGGTTATAATTACTCTCCGATCCATGTTCTCGATTCGCCCCGCCACCATCGAAGACGCACCGCTCATCGCCGCGCTGATCCATGAGTTCGCGGAGTTCGAGCATCTGGAAAACGAAACCAGCGTGATCGAAGAAGATATCGCGCGCGATGGTTTCGGTCCCAAGCCGAAATTTCGCGCCGTGATCGCGGAATGGGATGGCCACGCTGCCGGCTACGCCATTTTCTTCGAGTTTTACTCTTCGTTCCAGGGGCGTGGCGGACTTTTTCTGGATGACCTGTATGTGCGCCCGCAATTCCGGCAGCAGGGAATTGGGAAGGCGCTGCTCGCGCACGTCGCCGCGCTGGCCTGGCGAGAAAGCTATTTCTGCTTGCGCTGGGAAGTGCTCGACTGGAATGCCACGGCCATCGATTTCTACCGCAGCCTGGGTGCTTCGTTCATGGATGAGTGGAAGTCCGCGGTGCTGATCGGTGACGCGCTCGAAAGCGTCGCCAACGTGGGCAAGGCTACCCAGAAGTAGACTTTTGCTGTTCCCAATATTTCCCGCCGCAATCACTACTCTAGAAACCTCGTTCGACGCGGCAGTTTTCCCTTCTTGCCGGCAATCTACGCCAGGAACCCGCGCGAAACACCCAGCGGTCGTTAATCAAATAATTCACCACGGAGCAGGTGGCGACGCTCGCCACGTTTGCGAGCAACACAGGCGCGTGCGCAACGCCCACGAGCAGGCGCATCAGCAAGAGATTGCCGCCGATGGATACGGCGCCAGTGGTGAAATTGAAGTGTGAGAGCCGACCGCCAAGAGCGCGCTGACCTCGTGAAGGGCGGTCCGCCCAAGTGAATCGTTCGTGCCAGGCGAAATTGTGGAGCACGGTGCATTCGACCGCTATAGCGGTTGCCAGCAGGTACTGCAGGTGCACGATCGCGGTAAGCGATGCCAGGATCGTGACCTGTACGACCATGCCCATCGCCCCGACCAGATTGAATTTCATCCACCGCTGAAAATGAGGTGATCGTCGACGCGTCACGCTAGGCGCTCTTCGCGATAGAGCTGGATCGTGTGGCGAATGGCGGCGATCACAGCCATGCCCAGCATCCCCACTGTGGCAACAGCGCCGCCTACGTCGAACAGCCAAAATTCGCGGCCAAAGAAATGAGCGTAGGGGTGAAACATCAGCACGAAAGTGCCGGCGATTAGCAGGATGCGAATTTCCGTGGGTCCAAAAAGCGAGTGAGAAAGCCTGAATTCGTGCAAGGTGTACGCTGCGAGGTACGTCTCAATGGAGACCACCAGGAAGGCGACCAGCATGGCCGCGGCGAGCTGCCAATGCATGTAGTTGGACGCAGCGAGGCCCGTCATCAGCGCCGCCGCTCCGAACGTGTCCACCATATGATCGACGTAGAAGCCATAGCGAGGCCGTAATCTTTGGCGATAACGAGCCAGCGTTCCGTCGAGACTATCGCCGAGCCAGTTGACCGCGATGAAGACAGCTACGAGAAGCAGCGCGTATTTGTTCCAGCGCGCCAGAGCGTAGGAAGCGCCGGCACAGAGCTGCGCCGCGAAGCCGAGGGCGGTCAGGTGATCGGGCGAGACGCGCTCCGGCGTGCGTTGAGCGAGCCAGAGGAGCGCTTTGCGTTCAACGGATGCCGTGAGCGCGTGTTGCACGCGCGTCGCGTTGCGAAATTCTACGGGTGCGGGCTTATGCAGTTCCAATGTTGTGGACATTTATCTCCTCCTTGGTGGAACTTCCACTGCTGCGGTGCAGCTCGCCAATTTCTAGGGGCGGTGCCTGAGCGCCTCAGATTGCTCCTGGGACACAGGACCGCTGGCCAGCACGGCCTTGCGCGTGGCGCGCAGCGTAAACAGCAGCGATTCGCGCGGGACATCGCGGATGAATGGTTCGATCAGCCAGCCCCAGCCGGTGGGCACGTCGCGGCTCAGCGAGATCGACTCAAACTCCACGAACGTGCCGTCGTCGGCCTGCTCGAAGCGCCAGTAGGCGTTGGTGCTCCAGAGGAAACCGTGGTCTGGGCCGGCTGATGGATCGCCGCCATCGTGGCTTTCACCTGCGGACGCGTTATCGGAAACCTCCACGATTTGCGTGCTGCGCGAGACGCTGAATTGGTGAGCGCCGTCTAGGCGGTCGTATTTCACGTCGTAAATGCCATCGAGCATCACGGTGATGATCTTGTGTTCGCGCAGGCGCATGGTGAATTGAAAATCATCGCCGTGGCGCTGGAGAAGGCGCGAGGCGGCGACGTCCGGGCTGTAATAGCGACCCATCTGGTTGTAGTTCTGCAAGACGGAAAAGACATCCGCGATGGTCGCCCGGGAAATGAAGACGATCCCGATCCAGTGGTGAACCAGCCCGCCGGGCACTTTCACCGGCGTGATGCCGCCGCTGGTCACGAGGATTTCGCCGCGGCGCAGGCGGGATTCGATGTTGGTCGCATTCGCGGTGGGAAAGGCTTGCAAACCGAGAAAGCTGCCCGGCGCGGCTTCTTCCTGGCGGATTTGCGCCTCCGCCTGGCCCACATATTTTTTGAATGCGGCGAGCGCCTGCGGGGAGGGCCCGGCCGCCGCCGCGGGCCGCGATAAGGCGCACGCGAGTAGCACGGCCACTCCCACGATCACCGCCCTGGTGGCTTTCAGACGATCGGTCACAATTTCCTCCATTGCGCCTAAAGGGCGCTGCTCGCGCGGCAGAATGGGGCAGAGCGGCTGGCGCAGCAATGCACGCGTGGCCCATCGTGAGTCAATTTCTTGTCCATCGGTTACTTGCAGGAAATGCTCAAGTTAGTTGAGAAAATCGGCGGGGCGGGTACACTAATCGCACGGATGGACGCGAAATCTGACTGGCAACTTTACCGCTTCGGCGTGTTCGAAGCTGACGCGCGGACGGGAGAGCTTCGCAAGCAGGGGCGCAAGCTGCCGCTTCAGGGCCAGCCCTTGCAGGTGCTGCTGATGCTGCTCGAACGAGCCGGCGAACTCGTAGCGCGCGCGGAAATCCAACAGCGGCTTTGGGTGGATGGTACGTTCGTCGATTTCGATCACGGGCTGAATACGGCGATCAACAAAATCCGAGAGACGCTCGGGGACTCGGCATCGAGTCCGCGGTTCGTGGAGACGCTGGCGCGGCGCGGGTACCGGTTCATTGCGCCGGTGGAGGTGGTGAGCGTCAATTCCGTAGAGCGACCGTCCGGTTCCGGAAGTAAAGCCAAAGCTGCTCAGCCGGGCATGACCGCTGCTGAGGATCTGCTGCCAGCTCCTGCCGCATTATCTGAGGGCTCGTTGATGACTGCGAAATCGGAAGGCGCAGAAACGCTGGCCCCGGCGCCACGGCGCAGTCGGAACTTATTGGCAAGTCCCGATGAGTTGCCAGAGATATCGCGGCGCGTGGCGCGAACGCTGTTTTTGCTTCTGCAGGTGATGTACCTGGGATTTTATGCCGTGTCGCTGGCGCGGCTACGAATCGTCGAAATTGTAGTCGCCGGAACAACCGTCCACGCGTCTTGGGCCATTGTGGCGCTGATCGTCACCGCCGCGGTCGGCATTCCCATTCGGCTGTACCTAATTTCCGCGGCTGGATTTGACGCTCCGGGCCTTCGCGAACGATTTCTAAAACTTTTCCCGGTGGTTTTCCCGCTCGACGAGCTCTGGGCGTTGTCGCCGTTTCTACTAGCGCCGTGGATTGGCTTCGGCGCGGCGTTGGGCGCGACCGCGGCGCTGCTCTATGCGCCGTTTGCGCAGCGCTCGCTGATATTGATGGGAGCGGGTGCGCCGGCCCGCACGGGGCCTAATTCTTCGAGCCTCAACCGGGTTTGAAATCTGGCACCTTTTCGCCCGGGCGGAATAGCGGCGATGGCTGCTCGCCGGCGGCCGCAGACGCTTCGCTGAAAATTCTCTCCAGGTCGTTCTTCGAAAAGCCTACTGAGCTTAGGTGAATTTTGCGGTCCGGGTTGATCCAGAAAATCGTGGGCACGTTGGTTAGGCCATAAGCATTCGAGGTCGCATAGCCGCGCTCTTCAATCAGCACAGGAAACCGGGTGCCAAATCTTTCCATGAACGCGCGCGTTTCGGCTGGACTGTTCTGCGAGACGCCTAGAAACGCCAGATTCGGCGTGCCATACGATTCGAACATTCGCTGAAGAAACGGAAAGGTGAGCTGGCAGGTTGGACAGGCGACTTTGAAGAACGCGACGACAACGGGGCCGTTTTTCAGCACCTCGCCGAGAGAAACAGTTTTGCCGCTTGTGTCTTTTAGTTCGAACTGCGGTGCGATTGCGCCGGGCGTGAGGGCCGGCATGAAGTACCTCCAACGATTGCAGAACTGTGCGTCTGAAACCTATTCAGTTTAATCCCAGCGAAGTTATCAGGGGAAGCGGGCTGCAGGCGAGTGCTACGCGGCGATCTACTCCTCGATGACCGCTTTGCCGGCGGGCGGGGGAGGAATAGCCTCGGCCTCGGCGGCCGAATCTTTGTGATCCACAATAAATCCCGGCAGCAGGAAAACGAACGGCAGAGCGATGAGCGAAACCGCACCGTTTGCAATGGCCATCGTGCTGAAGTGAAGGTGATAAGTGTCCATGGCCTTCGCGCCCAGCCAATCTGCGCCAAAAAGCGAAAGGTTTCGAACGCTCACCATTAGCGAGAACCCGAGCGCCTCGCTGCCCGCCGGTGTTGCCCGCATGTAAAGGTCGGTCAATGCCATATCCGCGGAAGCCCAACCCAATCCCCAGAGGCTCTCGATAACGTAAGCCTGGTCCATCGAGTTATAGAAAGCGTAAGCCATCTGAGCGAGTGCGCCGGCAAAAATGCACCAAAAAAGAAGTTTTCGCAGAGTCCAGCGTTTAGCGGCAAACGTTCCGTAGATCGTGGCAGTCAACACCGCAAAAATGCCGTTCAAAAAAAACATCAGTCCCTGTTGACCGGTGCTCATGTGCAGCACATTTTGCTGGCGATAAAACAAAGCGGTTTGAATGCCCGGCGCAAAATAAAAGAGGAAGCTGAACCCGGCGGCCATCCACATCGTTTTGGCCGTCGCAATTTTCCTGAGCTGCGATTTTGCGTCGCTGAGCAGCTTTTGCGAGTCGACGTTTATGCGTTTTTCTTTCAGGAAGAAAATCGCAGCCGGTATAGGCAGGAACATGATCGCCGCGCTGGCAACGCCCGTCCACCCGAACGCCATCGCGGCCAGTATTCCGCCTAGCGGCCCGCCAACAACCCCCGCCATCTGGTATGCGATCTGGAAGACGGAAGCGAAGCGCCCGGATGATTTGAGGGCTTGCGCCTTCTCCGTCATGAAACCACCCACAGCTGTGCTGGTAATGACCATGAAAACGTTTATGGCGATACACATGGCCAGCAACGAGCCGTACTGACGCGGGGTGTAGACGAGCGCTATGAAACTGACGACCGAAAGCGCGGAACCGGCAAGGATGTAACTTTTCCGGCGCGTCCCGAAAAACGGGAAAGCATCCGTGAATATTCCGAAAAAAGGTTTGAAATACCAGGCCAGCCCGAGCCAAAAGAAAAAAGCAGCTGTCGCGGAGCGATTCACGTGCAACTGGTTCTTCAGCAGATTTTTGAGCGGGATCAGACCGATGGCATTCTGCTGGCTTAGAGTGACCGCAGTAATGCCAAAAAAAACGACGATGAAGGCGTACAGTAGCTCACGCTTATTATTCTTGTCGCCGGAGCCGCCGCTCGGCTCGATTTGAGGCTGGATGGTTTCTGTGGACAAGTGGTTTTTAAGAGCTCGCACCTGTGCGAGCTACGTGTCGCCGGCCTAGAACGGCGGAGCTGGCTTGCGCCCGGCCAGCATCATACTCAAATTCAGGCGCGCAAGCTATTTGCTTTGGGGAGCGCGGGGATTCTGCTATCGACCTCGGTTTGACGGGGATTCTGTATGCTTTCTCGTTTGGCTTGTTATTCCGCTGCCAGGGCGCGATATTAGTTGCGCGGCTCTTATTCCGATTTAAAGGTGCATACGAAACGTGAAAAAGCTTCGAGCGGGTAACCGCAGCAACGCCTCTGCCGCGCCCAGGATCGCCGAAATTGTCTTATTCGGCTCGACGATCGCAATCGCGCTGGCGCTCACAATCCTGGTCGCTGCGTCCGTACGAGTGACGCAGGCTGGCGCTCTGCCAGCGCTGCCGGCATTGCCAGTCGCATCGGCGCTGCCGCTTGCGTCCGCGGCGCCGTTCGTGCAATCGGATCGTTTTCGCGACAGCCTCTATGACGACACACTGGGGCAAGGCTACCGCTTCGAGAGCGGCGGCTGGATTTATGTCCATTTACAAGGCTCGCCGCACGATATTGGCGTGCAGCACGGTTATTTACTTGCGCCGGAGATCGCCGACGCTTACGGCATGGTGCGCTTGGAGCTGACGCATCAAACGGGGCGTGACTGGGGGTTCTTCCGCCGTGCGGCGCGAGAAATGCTGTGGCCTAAAGTCGACTCCGAATATCAGCAGGAATTGCAGGGAATCGTCGCGGGACTCAACGATCACGGCGTAAAGCTCGATCTTTGGGATGTAGTGGCGCTGAACGCATTCAGCGAACTGCCGGATTATTACGTCCCATGGCTCAATCAGCAGACGCACGCGGAAAATCAGCCGAACCTGGTGCCGGAAGGGCATTGCAGCGCGTTCGTGGCCACTGGCAGTTGGACCAAAGACGGCCAGATCGTAATGGCGCATAACAATTGGACGAGTTACATGGAAGGAACGCGCTGGCGCATCATTTTCGATATCGTCCCACAGAACGGCTATCGCATCTTGATGGACGGTTTTCCCGGAGCGATCACCAGCGACGACGACTTTGGCGTCAACTCTGCCGGCCTGATGGTGACGGAAACGACGATTGCGAATTTTCACGGCTGGGATCCGAATGGCACTCCGGAATTCGAACGATCACGAAAAGCGCTGCAATACGCATCGTCGATCGACCAATACGTGCAGATCATGGTGAATGGGAACAATGGCGGATACGCAAACGATTGGCTCCTAGGCGATCGCAAGACCGGCGAAATCGCTCGATTTGAGCTCGGGCTGAAACATTGGAAAGTTTGGCGCACCAAGGATGGTTACTTCTCCGGCGCGAATTTCCCGAGCGATCCCGATGTCATCCGCGACGAAACCACCTTCGATCCGAATAATCCCGCCAGCAGCCCCAATGCGCGTCGAATCCGCTGGCATACGTTGTTGCACGAAAACAAAGGCAAGATCGACGCAGCTCTCGCGGAAACATTTCTGGGAGATCACTACGACACGTACGAGAAGAAAGTCGATCCGGACTATCGAACCCTGTGCGGCCACGGCGATAACCAGCCCGTTATGCTGCCCGGCTCCACATCGCCGCCGTTCAATCCCTACGGAGCGGTTTCGGGTAAAGTGATGGATAGCCAGATGGCTGCGAACATGAGCTTTATTGCTCGCATCGGACATCCCGGCGGAATGAACTTCAACGCGGCCAAATTCCTGGCTGTGCACCCGGAGTTTTCGTGGGAGGCTCCCGTGCTGCAGGATATGGACGCCGGGCCATGGACCGCTTTTCGCATCGGCGAGCACGCGTCGCAACAGAGCCTGCTCACGAAATAGCCCTATAGGACCAAATCCGAGAGATCCCTCCGCGAGCCGTATAAAACGGGGCTCGCAAGGGGCGGGTATCGCATACGTAGCATTACCGTACCGTAAACTGGAAATTGAGTGCGGAAGATGTTAAAAATCAATCGATTCCCGGGATGGGTCCGTGCCAGAACCGTGCACCGCAAAAGGATGCAAGATGCCTGCTCCGTCAGGAATGGCGACGGAGAGCCTGTGTATGCTTCATTTCACGCTGTTCATCGAGCAAGAGTGCGCCGAGATACGCCGAGCGATGGCGTTGGGTACGGCCGCTCACGAACAGCAAGTGGAATTCATACATAAAATCTCCTCGCGTGGCGAAGCCATGGTCCACGTGGCCACCAGCGGATTCCCGATGTCGGACGAGCTGAAGGCCCGCATCCTCAGCACCTTACTCACCTTGATGAATTGCCGCGAGAATATCGATCGCGCCGCCATGCGCCACGCTGCACTCCGCCGTTTCGCCGGATAAGTTCCTATAAATCAGATTCTTATCGTTCAGGAACCGATGTAGCGCGCGTAAAGCGACCGCGCGACCGCTGGGTCTTTCGTTCCTTTGATGATGGCGCGGCCGTCCGCAAAGACGGTTAGCTCGTAGGGAGCGACGCGGAAGCGCAGGAGAAAGTCGTTATAGCGAACATCGCGCGAGGCGCCGTTCAGGCGGTTCCCGAGCTCCGCCAAATCGAGCTTGCGGCCGCGCTCGTGGATTTGCACCGAATCGCGTCCGCACATGGTGATGTGCGGTTGGGACTCTCCGTTAAGATAGATGAGATTGCGGCGGACGCAGGCGCGGCAATGGGTGTTGCGCTCAACGCTGATCGATTGAAATTTCCCGGACCATACATCGCAGCTCACGAGCCGGCGATTCAACGCTTCCGGTTTCCCGGCAAGCAGCTTAATGGCCTCCATCGCTTGCACCGAGGAGATTGCGCCCACCGCGGCTTGCAGCACTCCTACTGTGTCGCAAGTGGCGTCTCCACCAAGCAGCTCGCCGCGCGCGCCGGAGTCTTCGCCGCTTTCAAGCAGGCATGCCAGGCAGGCAGTTTCGCCCGGGAGAATTGTCATGGTGACGCCGTAGCTTCCGACGACCGCCGCATAAATCCATGCAACTCCGAGCGAAATCGCCGCGTCATTTATCAGAAGGCGGGTTTCGAAATTGTCGGTGCCGTCGAGGATCAGATCGAATCCGGAAAGTAACTCGGTTGCGTTTTTCGGCGTCAGGTCGCTGGTAATTCCTTCCACCTGCACGCCGGAATTGATGGCGCGCAAATGGCGTTCGGCGGCCACAGCTTTGGGCAGCGCTTCGCGGGCGTCCGCTTCGTCGAAAAGAGTCTGGCGTTGTAAATTCGAGGGCTCCACGAAATCGCGGTCGATGATGCGCAGGCGCCCGATTCCGGCGCGAACCAGCAGATTGGCGAACGAGGTGCCGAGCGCGCCGCAGCCAACCAGCATGGCGGAGGCATTTAGCAGCCGCTCCTGGCCGGTTTGGCCGATCCGTTCGAAGAGAATTTGGCGGGAGTATTTCTCGAGTTCTTCGGGTTTCATGCCATGAGCCGAACACTTCACACGCGCTATGTCGCGTTTATCATAGCGCCATTTCGCGCCAGACATACAATAGGGCTGTGCTACCCTTGGTTGTCGCGCGAGGGGACCTAGACTGTTAAGGCGATTTCCACAACCTGGCCGCGCTTTGCCTTGTGTCGCGGTGTCGGTAGTTTCCTGCGCGTTAACTCTGTTTTTTATATTCCCCGCCTCGCTGAGTGCTCAGAACGCGCCGATCGATGGACAGCGCATCGCGGAGGTACGCGTGCTGGACGCGTCGCGGCACCCGATTCCAGAAAAAATACCTCCGTTGGAATTAAGGGCCGGCGAGCCGTTCGGATTTGTGGCCGAGCGCGAAAGCCTTCGGCGGTTGTACGCCATGGGCGATTTTTCGGATATTCGCGCTACGGCGTCGCAAGGGCCCAATGGCCTGCAGATTGATTTCATCGTCGACCGAAATTTTTATAACAACGTGGTTCGCGTCGAGGGCCTCAATCCCCCTCCGAGCGATTCCGCCGCTCTCGCGGCCATGAGGCTGGGCCTGGGGCAGCCCTTCCGCGAAAGTGCACTTCGCGAATCGATCGCCCGACTTGGAGATCTTCTGCGCAGCGACGGATTTTATCTCCCCAAGATAAGCTGGTCGCTCACGCCGCACCCCGACACTCGGCAGATGGACATCGCCATAGATGTCGAAACGGGGCCGCGTGCGCGTATGGGCGCGATCGGTATCGACAACCAGACGCCGTATCCTGACCGGCGAATTTTGCGGCAATCAAAACTGTCGAGCAAAAACACGCTGACATCGGCGCTGCTTTCACGGGCCTCGCAACGGCTGAAGAAGTTCCTGGTCGATCAGGGCTATCTAGGCGCGGGGGTGGTGATTGCCCCGCAGGCGTACGACCCGCATTCCAATCGGGTGCCGCTCAATGTAAAGGTGACTGCCGGGCCGCGCGTGCGCATCGAGATCACTGGCGCGCGTGTTAGTAAATCGAAGCGTCGAAAGCTGTTGCCCATGTACGCCGAAGGCGCGGTGGACGAGGATCTGTTGCAAGAGGGTCGCCGCAATCTGCGCAACTATTTCCAAAGCCAGGGCTATTTTGACGCGACCGTTGAGGTCCATTCGCGGCTCGAAGCTTCGGACAACCTGCGCGTCATCAGCTATCAGATTTCGCG